>Ga0179591_1325784_pt1 | contig 10550 bp, 9 predicted proteins | sample CZOMad2_1_08_16f_FD_182891 | JGI IMG/M metagenome (GOLD analysis project Ga0179591, IMG submission 182891) | Vadose zone soil fungal communities from Angelo Coast Range Reserve, California, USA - CZOMad2_1_08_16fungal (PacBio error correction) | ecosystem: Environmental > Terrestrial > Soil >...
AAAATGCTCCCCTTACTACATCGGTAAAAAGTTGACGTGGCTCTGAAGCGATCGACAGAGGGAGAAGGGAATAGCTCCCGCAGGGGCGCGTTGTAGGAGTTCTGCCATGCGATATATAAGATAGTGACCGCCTGCGTTCCTATCTCGGACCACGAGTCGGAAAGAAGGGAAACTCTGAAGAGATCCAGGAGAGAGCAGGCAGCAGAAGTCAAGGCGGGAGGGAAAAAGAGAATAGGCGCTAACGCAGGTAGGCTCCGTCATCATTTCTCAAAGTCGAAGGGGGGTCGGGCACCGCGTTTCTGGTGACGTAAAAGAGCTGGAGAGAGGCTGAAGCGAAAGAAGCGAGCGAAGAGGAGTTGGTCAAGCCTCGCAAAAAAAATTCTGTCCGCTGATCCACGCTCATGAACGGGTGGGTCTTGCGCGCAACGCGTACCAGCAGAATTCTCGCGCCAGAGAGGAAAATGGCCCCAAGCAGAAGGTCGGAGAAGGGGGAAGAAGGGAACGGCGGAGTCCCCGCCGCGAACAACGGACGAATCCCCCACTTTACATTAACATCACTAATCTTCCGGGGGTAAAACAAGCCCGCTCGGAGGACGCAGGTTCTGATCGGCTCCAGAAAGGGGAGGGGTTCAGGATAGTTCGAGAAAGGAACGCGGAAACCGCTCCATCTCCCAGTGGGTCTTTCCGCGCGCCATCTACCCCCCCAACCCCAGATAAAAGAAAAAGACTCAAAACCCACAACAAAAGAAAAAAACAAGACCCCCACAAACCCACCAACCACCCCCCAAACCCCCCCCCCCCACCCACCACACAACAAAAAAAAGACCCCTCAACAAAACCAAAGAAAAAAAACCACCCAAACAAAGAAAGACTCCCCCCCGCCCCCCCCAAAGACCCCACCAGCAACCCCGCCCCCAAGAACAAAAAAAAAAAAAGCCAACCCAGTGGAACCACGCTAAGCGGAGAGGGGCTACCGAGGGCGCCTTTCCATCAGAGGTAAAATCCGCCCGTCGTGGGGAAGGCATATCTACTTCGTCGATCTTAGGGTCTCTCTCTTGAGAGGACAAGACGGCAACCCGCACATCGCCCAGTTCAGGGAAAGGTATAAGTAGAGAGGCAAAAGGTCTTCTGGAATCCTCACGATCGAATTTTCTAACTCCGGCCTCTCATCCAGGGTCTGACAGTCCGCGGTCGAGAATTGCCGGGGGCAGGGGGGCTGTAAGGAACCGGAGAGAAAAAAACACACACGGTCGCCCACCTAGGACCCATCCGGATAACGCCGCTTGGGGGTAAAGTTGAGTACGCCGATCGCCTCGGAATACCGGAAGGGAAAAGGGGTGAATCAAGAGGACGGCAATAGGAGAGGACATGGGGCTAGCGCCTCCGCTCAAGTCCCCTTCTGGACCTCGCACGTGGGTGAGAGAAGCATAGTTTAGGGAAATCCGACCGCCCAGGGTAGTATCGAAAGAGCACAAAGCACCGGGGAAGAGGACAAGGAGAAGGGAGGGAAAACACTCAGCGTTTCTAACAGAGGGAAAGGCACGCCCCGCAACTCGCTCGATATACTGCATTGCTCTCCCATAGAGACACCGCCGTCAGGAGCACCCGCCGATGGGGCAGAATCTGAATCATGGAGGACGGGGGCGTAGAAGACAAAAAGGCCGCATGAAGGGGGAAGGACGAGAGTCAGGAACCTAGAGATTGTTTAATCCACCAGCTCAGAAATTACGTGTCGGACCATCAAGAATACTAAGTTCTACGTTTACCTAAGCCGAGCGCTAGTGGGGGCGACAATGAACAAGGACGTCAAGCAGGAAAGATTAAAACCGGGAAGGACAAAGAGGGGGGAAAAAAGGCCGGATATAGCACAACAACAACTGATTAATGCCGGCATTCGAGTAATTCCTGTTCCAAGCTAGAAATACGTGCTGACGCGCCGTACCCCCAAACAAAAATCTCGAGGAGAGGCGGCTGGGCACGCAATTTGGGGAAGATGAACCCCCCTCTAGTCCTTCTTCCGTGGGAAAATCTCCGCACTTGGAATGGAGAGAAAGCGCTAGGCGAAACTGCTGCTGAAACAGAAACGACGGGGCCGGGGCCTTCGCGTAGGTAGCGAACGAAAATGGTCAAAACCCAAGGGAAAGGGGGGCGCAGGTGCTAAAGAGAGAGGAAGGGAAGGATTGGGCGGCAGCAAGGGGGGTTGCAAAGACTTCGAGCCGCGCAGAGCTACTGGCGTTTCCACCGAGCTCAACGATCTGGACGGAGGGGATTGCCGACGGCGCCCGGCGACGAGGGGGGGGTAGGGCTAGAGATATACCTACCACCGGGCGAGAGGCATCCGTCCCACTTCTGCTTCGAAAAGCCCTCCCCGTGCGGTGAGGATAGGAGAAACGGTCGAGCCTTGGGGGAAGAACACAAACGATCAGAAGGGGGGACGGAAAGCGAATGCAGAAGGAAAGACCGGCCCCCCGAATTCTATCTTTCCGTGCACCCGGTAAGGAAAATCGTCACGCGAGCGGGAGACAATATTGAGGGAGTGGCCGCGGGATGAGAAAGGGGGGAGTCGCGGCAGGACCTTCCACAAAACGTCAATCGGAAAGGGTGCCATTACCTGTCGTCGGCAGCCTATACGAATCAAAGCGGAGTGACAGAGAGTCTAGACCTAGGAAAATGGGAGGGAAAGGGGGAGAGGGAATTTTCAAAATGCTGCAGGGTTAAGGGGGGCCGTCGTCCCGACTATGACGCTACCTTGCCGCGTCGCCTCCGAACCAGGCGACAAACTAAACCATTAGACGAGCTGCGGGGTGCCAGTCGAAGGGAGAGGGAAAGGCGCGAGATAGCATAAAGATGATGCGGCGTGGAGACCTATATGCGCTCTTGGGCCCTTGGTGCTGGCTGAGCGCCTGCCCTGATCGAAAGCCGAAATATAACAAGAAACAGCTGGAGAGCGGAAGGGGAAGCCGAACGAGGGAGAGAAGGACGGCGCTATCCGTATCACTAGGAGTGCTGAACTCAAAGCTTCGCTTAGAAACGGCTACTGGCGAGGAGAGAACGAAGCAAGGGGGGGAAAACGAGGGAGGACAATGACCATAGGCGTGGTGCTCAGTATGCTACTCTCTCTCTTGTAGAATGCGCCCACTGACCCTAGCTGAATTGTGCGTGGGCTAAGACAATACCGACGATGGGGAGAGAAAGAGGGGTAACAGAAGGCTGGGAGAAAGAAGCGCTCTTTAGCCTAGAGGTACGATTTCGACGCAGCCTTTAGACCCCTCCAGTTTAAGTAGGAAGAATCAATGAAAGGAAGGAGAAAAACGAAATAAGAGTCCGAACAGGCCTCTATATAGCGCTCCTCTAAACGCATGTCCCTTCCAGACCTTTGATCCTGCACGTGCAAAGCGAAAAAAAAAAAAAAAAACAACAATGGACTATACTGGCTCAGTCGCTACTCCGTTTCTGAGGGTCAAAGGGGGGAAAGCATCTCGACGACATTGAAGGAACCGCATGAAACCTGGGCGGGTACGCCTGAAGGAAGATGAGAGACAGTACTCGAAAGAGCGGGGAGGCACGCTCCCTGAACCTTACTGCTCTGGTCATTAATGGAGATCTAGTAAAAGAGAGGAGGAGAGAATCCCTGCGCGAGGGAAAAAGAGTCAAGGGGGAAGCGGAGAGGGGAGAAGATGACGAGGAGGGAAGGGGAAAAAGAATAGGGCGCTGTAACATGGGCTTCAAAAGTCGAGATTCCAAGAAGGATACCTCGCAACACGGCGTCGACCGCCGGCGCAGTAATCGAAACAGCAGGAGGGAAAGATGTAGGGATCCACGGAAAAGCGAAGGTGCCGTCCGGGGGAAGTCGAGAACCCGGGTGATTATCCTCGAGAAGCTCGACGGCGGCAAGCGGGGGGCTCGAGTGAGAATGTAAAGGAAAAAGTTAGCTCAGGGAAAAGGGAGGGGGGCAAGCAGAGTCTGTGTCTTCATGGCAGGCCCATCTCGTAATAAACAATCGCCCTATCGAAGCCGCGGCTGAAAGCTTCTCTGCCGGACGGGGACTCGAGGGGGAAGGGGGAGTACCACTATCAAGGGAGCTCAAGAGGGGAGGGGAGCGACAAAGGGGAGACTCATCGTGTCGCAGGTCCCCGCGGCCTCCAAGGGGACTTCATACACTCCGTGTCTGGTCTGAGGGATCAAACCCTCCTCTCAAAATGCGCCACGACTAAGGGGGAAAATACGGGAAGGGAAAGGACGGGAGGAAAAAATCCCCCTTCCTATACGAAAGATTGACTAGGGAGCGCGGATATCCTCGTATGGTTACATAAGATCTTCTAGAAAAGCAGTCCCCAACCAACAAGCGCCATCCCCCAGGGTACGATGCGATGAGAAGATTTCTAAGATCTCAAAAAAAGGCAGAAAGAATTCTACAGCTCGCGACACCGAGGCGCCTCTGCCGCATGGTGGGTCATCATTCTACTCTTCGATGTCCGTCTATTTTTTCCGCAAACAATAGAGAGCCGTAAGGGCAGACAAACGGCAAAAAAAGCAATGCGGGAAGGGAAGAGAAGTCGCAAACGGACCGGAAGCACGAAACACTAAGTGTTCGTCCTGCAAATCTCCGCCAGACTTCAAAGGCAACCGCGCGATTGAAGGGCAGGCGTGTCGGTCAGGAAGGCGCGACGAAAACAAAAAGGTGCTCCGCACCAGACGCTCCACCCGGAAGCATCAAAGCGCCTCCGTTTGACGCGATCGCCTCTTCACGTGCCTGCCATTTGTTCTGCCTCAGGACCCTCGGCTGCTTTGCGAGGGGAGAAAACAAAGTCCAGCAGGAAATTTCTCGACAACCAACGGGGGGGGAGAGGGACAGAAGTTCGGCAAAGCTCCCCGCAGGGGTATAAGCCCAACCCTTCAAAACCCACTCGGCACGTCAGAAAGGGTCTCCTTCTTTCATGCCCCGCAAAAGAACAGGAGGGGGGCCGATATAGTACTAGGAAAGAAGTCTCAGGAGAAAAGAGAATTAAGGGCAACTTTCTCTGAACCACAAGGTCACCGAGAAATCAGGAGAACGAGTCCTTGAGAAGCCCTCCTGTAACTTGGATCTACCGCGGCAAGCCAAGAAAGGAAGGGACGACTCGAGCTCGCCTAGCGAGTTGTAAAACATCTCACCTAAAGGCCCGGAACGGCTTACGCAAGCATAGTAAGCGAAAAGGATCGAACAGAAGTGCGTGACAACGAACCTAGCACAGGAAGACTAGATGGGAAAGGTCCGTAGACAGGGGGCTGCCAGCGATTGGCCAGGCCGGAAAGAGGAGTAAGGGGAAGCAACTAAGGAAAACAACAACGGAAGATGGAAATGGCCTGGCCATTCTGAATTCCCTTTTCCAATCTTTAAAGCCAAGGCTTACTCGCCTTAGCTCAGAAAGTCGGAGTACCTAACGGGACGAAATGACGGGTAAACGGAAAAGTGAATAACCGACGCCTCATTAAGACACGTCCTTGATCTGAGGAAAAGTCTCGGCTCCTTGGTTAGGTTTCGGAAATAACCCAAATCCGCTAGGCCTACTCGCGGACGCGGGCAACGACCTGCATTGAGTTCGAAAGGGGAAGAAGAAAATAAGAAGATATGCGAGGGGGAGGGGGGGTTTCCAAAGGGAACTAAACGGTTGGCTCAAGTGCACCTACTTCAGGCTAGAAACTTCGACGGCGGGTTCCGTCGAGAGAAGGCAAAAGAGGGGGAAAGGGAACTTAAACAGGGAAAAAATAGACGTAGCCGAGGTTGTTTGGAGCCTCTACTACTAACACCTACCCTAACATAAGGCAGGAGAACGGCTGTCTGCTGGAAAAACCCCCTTGAGCGGGTCTTCTAAGGTACTTCTGGCAATGAGCAACTGAGCTCTCAACAAATACAGCAAAGTATTCAGAATGACAGGTCAAAGGGAAACTGAAGCGGGAATGCCAGGTTCTATCTTCGTCTGTCAAGAAAAACCTCCTAATCTTCGACGCGGCAGCTACCTCTTGCGGTGTGAGTCGCGGCTGTTTCCCACGGGGGTGGGGAGGTCGATCAGAACGCAACGAGGAAACGAAATAGCGCGCAAGTCAGGACCTGGTCCTACATGATATCGGCATCCATCGACAATTTTCGTGGCCGCCTCGGCACCTTGGGGAAGTCAGGAGAAAGGGAAGGGAAAGAAAGGGCCGAGGTTCGATTCAGTGCTGCGTCGTGAACGGGCTCACTGCACGAAGAAAAGCAGGATCGAAAGACGGAGGAAGCGGATCGCAAGGCTAAAGAACCGGGAGGAAAAGGAGTCTCTCGACTGTATGGGCAAAGGAGCTATCTCTGTTGGATGCCATTGGAGAGATAGGAAGGGCCGGGAGGAGAACGTCGCGGGAAAGGTCAACTTGGGTCTCACGGCACTGGCGCGGGCAAGCGGAGCTGCACTAGTCTAAAACTCGAAGGAGTCAACGCTGCCGAAGGACGAAAGAGGCTCGGCAGAGAGGGGGGCGCAGTAAACTAAAGAGATCTGACCGATTGTCTGTCAAACCCTGCGGCGTTAATCTACGTGTCCTAGCGGAGGAGAAACCCTACAAAAATTGGAAAACTTAACAGACTGTAGAGTAGGGTGGGGGGCGTCGCGAGCTCTCAAATCATCTGTCTCTTTGACTCCTACGACTAAGGGCGAGACCTAATATGAAAAAAGCAGGGGCAATGCTGACCAGATCCCCCCAAGATCGCTTAGCCGAGGCATGTCATAATCAGGCAGCGAAAGAATGTTCTACAACACTCCGAGGCTTGCCCCCATTCAAGAGGGAGAGGGGGGGGCTCAAGGAAAAAAAAGGTGAAGAGAGGGAGGTAGCCGACGGATGCGATCGAACCAAAGTACTCATGTCCAGGGGTCTTCTCTATACAAGTTGTCTTCTGAAAGGGGGGGGAGGCAAACTGGGGGTCTGAAGTGAGAAGAGGGGAAACTAGAACCCTTCTTATGCTGAAAGAGATGAAGAGTCTACTAAAATTTCGTCCGCCGGTCTGCCCTGACCGTCGCAAGTCACGGGTCCTCGGTCGCAAAAGTGCAGAAGAAAAAAAGAGAAAAACATTGAATCATAGGAACGTCCAGGGGAGATAGGGTCTTAAAAAAGATTGCGGACAATAGAGGATCTCAATGAAGCGGACCAAGCATGTGATTCCGGAGAGGGGGGGAGATAGAAGACGAGATAACGGAGGAGAGGTGCGAAGTAATGCTTCTAAGGTCGAGCGGGCGTCCAGGTCGGTCATCTCTTTCAAAAAACTCCGACTTTAGCTCGCCGCCAAGGGTGAGACCAGCTGCCCAGAGGGCGAAAAGAATCCAAGGGAGTAGAGAAGGAAGGGGAAGGAAGGGTCGAGGCAGGGAAGATCTAACCGTCTACACTATTATCGCTCTTGTTCTCGTTAAGTGATCTCCTCCTGGGACAGTAGGGGAAAAGAGGGCGGTGAGGCAAAAAAAAGCGAAATCAGGGAGGAAAGATAGCGCCACAGGGGTGTCTCAGCCGATGCGTTTGGGAAAATCGTCTCACGAATAGACGTTCTCCTAGGTCAGAACGCTAACAATTTTCGAACGGGGAAGGGTGCGGGCAACAGGGAAAGCGGCGTTTGGGGGGGGAAAACGAAACTCCTCAAGACTATGGGCCACCGTCCAAGCTCTGTAACGATCTCCACTCGTTGTTCTGCGGGACGCCCCCGACTGGGCAATGTCACGAGAAGGAAGGGACCGTGAGAGGGAAAGAAGAAGGTGAGCGATACCAGAAGCGCAAGCTTCAGGTGAAACGCTTTCGCGCGAGTATCTCAGCTGCTGTTGAACGTCTGAACCGCAGTCAGTGCCAACTCCGTTCAAACCTAGACAAACAAGGGACCGGGAAAGCAAGCCCGACCGTAAGAAAAAGCGAAGCAGAAGCTGCATTCGAACAAAAAAAACACTAAAGTCGAGCAATCCGACATTCAGATCCGCTCCCTCGGCGAGGGGGCGTGGTCGACAGGCGACGCACGACGAAGGTCAAAGAGGGGAGGAGAGAGGAGAACGCGCACACCGTCACCAAAAAAAATCGCCAGGGGTGTCTCACAAATACTCGTCGCGAAGTCCCAAGTAGCTATTCTTCCGCCTCCGCTTGAACAGAAGGGCTACTCAGGACGCAGAAGGAAGGGAGGGGGGGGAAGCAGCGCAGAGGAGCCGGGGAAAAGGGGCCGAACCTGATATAACTCCGGAACACTTTCCCTCCCCACAATATCAGCTCCATCCCAGCATAGGTACTCGCAAGCTCGCTCCGCTGGAAAGAGGAAGACGAAGAAGAAAGGAGGAGACCCCTCTAACGAACTGCTTCATTCATAGGCATACCCCTTCTCCAGTTGGCTTCTAGACTAGAAGGAGCCACTCAGGAAAAATAACCCGCAGAAGGCACGTGGGGGGGGGGAGAGGAAAGAAGCAAGATTAGTCGCTCTCCAGCCTTTTGGAGGCGGAGGCCGATAAACACCATCTCTCCACTCGCATTGCTCCGTCTTCACACCCTCCCTGCGCCATACAGGGTCACATCCGCGAAGGGCAACAGGACCTTAACAGGGGGAAGAGTCGAGAGGGAGAGGAGTTCAACTTGGGACCAAACTCGCCGATCATCAAAAGCCCTTCGCATTCTCCATGAACTTTGCGTAGCAATACACTTCTAACTAAAGCAGGAGGAAGGACGGGCCGCGCGAGGGAAATGGCGAAAAAAAAGGGGGGGGGGAGAACCACTCATAAAGGGACTTGTGCTGGACCAAGCATCATCATGAATCTATTGCTATTCCACACGGGAAAGAATAACAGTACGCTAATTCTCATTCCAGATCAGAAGGGCCAAAGGACTTGCAAGACTGAAGAATGGCCGTAAAGATCGAAAAAAAAAGAGGAGAGAAGAGAGAGATGTCCTGCCCATGAGCTAGGGCCTGTTCCAGGCTAGCACAAAGCTGTCTCGACTGCGCATCTCGGCACGTCCCGGTACACTAAGGGGTTCAGATAAGGCATCGCGTCCCGTCGGGAGCTGGACCAGCAAGGCAGAAGGAGAAGGTGCTGATATGGTGTTCATCCCAATCTAGCTAGGAGGCGCCACTGACTCTCCCTTACGAAAACTTTGCCGTTCTGTAAAGGTCGCTCATGAAACATGATTAGATCCGTAGCCGGGGGGATACTAAGAACGGGGGGCGCAAGGGGAGGATCTTCGGCAGAAGGCTACGGGCGGTAAAGTGCAGAGATCTGGCTCAAAGTTCTGTCTTTGTCTTCCCGCTTGACCTTCGATGGCGCCTTTTTCGGAAGCTGACCTCTACTACCAGCGGGGAGGGAGGATAGACGAACTTCTTCTGAAAGCCACCCACGTGCCTTTCGGGAGGAAAGGAAGGAGGGAAGCGGGGAGGCGAGCACTGCTAAAGGATTGGCCGAGGGGAAAGACAGAAGCACTTGAATTCTCTTCAATGAACTTCGTCACACGCCGGTAAAGAGGACTAGGAGGAGTAGAGAGAATGCAGGTGCAGGGCTTGAAGACAAATGACTGGGGCGCGTGGTTTTTTTCATCGCAGTGGGCCGGAGCCAAGCTTCCCCGGAACAGGGACTTGGCGCGAGGCGCGGGAAGGAGAGACAGAACAGGTGGTGGCTAGGTCCTCGCCGTCAAGTGGGCCTTTCGAGAAAACTTGCACGGTGGCGATGCGGCGGGTTCGCTTGAGCGACGTCGGAAGAGACAAGAAAGGGTACGACGAAGAAAGACGAGAATGAGAGGGCCACGACCCATGACCGCTGCGCTTCGACTGGTGCGATGCGAAAATCGTCGGGCGCGCTGCCTTCTGCGACGTGAGGAAGGAGAGCAGGGAGTAGGGCAAGGCACAGGGCCTGGCGCTGGAAAAGAGGGAGGGGAAAGAAATCAGCGGGCGATCCTTAAAGAACGCGAGAATCCGCGCGTGAAGGCAAATCTTTCATCACTGCGCTTCAAACTCCAACGGGCACTTAGTGTTGGGAAACGCGAAGGGCGCATCGACCGAACGAAGGGAGGAGAAAAACCGCAAGCAAAAGGTATTGCTCGAGAGCCTCTTATCTCTGTACCCTCAGCTTCTCGAAGGCTCTTTACGCAGTCTTCGGGCTTTTCGTCGCAAAAAAGGGGCAGGGACAAGGGGAAGGAGTCACGAGGGAGAGAGAAAGCGATGGGCCGATGACCAACGAAAAAACGCGCTGCGACGAGGGGTCGCTTTATCATCTTCATCGATTTACTGGCGAACGCAAGGAAGGCCTAGGACAGACCTAGCAAGGAGGTAAAGGAGGTGGAGACGACAGCTAGGCAAGTCTAGGGATCATATGAAGTCCGCTCCGGCCAGGCCAAGACAAAGACCTTGTATACTCACGAGGCAGAAGCTGGGGAGGTACTGCTAAGGAGGGAGAGAGAAAATCTGCGGCGTGAAAATAGATCCTACTACCTTTGCAGTGCGAACCCATGATAAACCTGAAGACGCGCGCGATCTCGCTCTTGCAGATACGGCCACTCTCCCTCTTCTACCTCTTGGTCAGTCGACGTCCAGG
>Ga0179591_1265492_pt1 | contig 10549 bp, 14 predicted proteins | sample CZOMad2_1_08_16f_FD_182891 | JGI IMG/M metagenome (GOLD analysis project Ga0179591, IMG submission 182891) | Vadose zone soil fungal communities from Angelo Coast Range Reserve, California, USA - CZOMad2_1_08_16fungal (PacBio error correction) | ecosystem: Environmental > Terrestrial > Soil >...
GAAAAAGTCATTATAGGAATGTTGGGTAACGACTCAAGAACAAAAATGACGGGGCACGGACGTTCACAAGGAATAGACGGGGGTAACGAAATCCGAGAAAAAGTGCGTTTCGTGGACAAGGTGGACGGAACAGCTGGCTAAAAGGCAGAGGGTCCATCAAAACGGGAGGAATGGGAAACCCTAGGAACAATAAAAAGCGAAAAGAAAAAAAGAGGTCCTCAAAAATCGTCCAGATTTACAAAATGTCCAGGATGAATCGGAGGTGCAACGGGTCAAAGCCTGGAAAAATGGGGAAAAAACAGCCAGAAATGAGCAGGGTGTTTTTGCTGGTCACCGGGGTTGGGGGAAAAAACATAGGCGTCGCCAGGGAATCCCAGCTGGCAACGAACTCTTGAAACTGCAGGTAAGCAAAGAGGGACTCCCAGAAGGGAGGAAAAAAGCCCGGTCAAAACAAGAGGAAAAGGGTGTAAGGGGGTTGGGTCAGCCAGAACTGGGGTTGGGTTCAATGGGTGTCCGAGAGCATCCGGAAGAAAAGCATGCAAGTGAAGGGGAAAGGGGTGTGAACTCCGAAGGGACCGGGGGGATTATTTTACCCCTTTTACAAAACAAAAAAAATGCAAACGAAAAATGGGGTGGGATGCGGGAGGCAGGGGAAAAATCAGGGGAAAGGGAAAGAACAGTTAAAAAAAGGGGGAAATTAGTTTGAGCGAGGGACAAAAGTCTGAAAAAGAACACCCCCCCTTTTCCAATGAAAAGAAAGGGGCAACGGAACAGAAGAAGAAATAAAAGTCAAGAACGTGGAGGAAACACAACGTAAGTACTCGTGCAAGAAAAGGGTTGGGGCAAAAAGTACAAAAATTTTCAGAGGGGTGCAATCCCAGCAAAGTAGAACAAAATGCACGACCCAACGGAGAACGGACCAGCCCTTTTCAGAATGAAGGGAGCACAGGGAATAGGGGATGCGGCCCGAAAAGCACCAAGGAATAGCGGGGAAAAAGTAGAGCACGGAAAAAAAAAAAGGGCATAACTACTGGGCTCTGAACGTTGGTCGGGTCACCGGGAAACACTAGAAGAAATCCCAACAACTGTTTGGGGAGGGGAAGGGGGTCCGCTACACTCTTTTGTATCCCAATTGCAAGGATTATAAGAAACGAGGGGGGGGCGGAATAGGAAAGGGGAAGATAGGGGCTCGACAGCGGGGGATTGTTCATCGCCAGGGGAGAAACGTAAAGGGGGTGGTAAAAGTTGACCACCAGGGGGGGGTGTGTGGACCGCTGTCAGACCAGTAAACGAAATTGAAGACAAAAGAAAGATGCATCATCCAGGGTGGGGGGAATTGAAACTACCCACAAGGTGACCAAGAAAACGGGGGTGAATCGGGCCTAGGAACGGCCAGTTTCAGCCAGCATAGCAGAGTGAAGGGACATGCCGAATCTGTCTGCAAGGGGAAACTCCAATACCAATGTAAAAGTGAACGTGGGCCATACGGAGCAACCTCAGTAAAAGGGGTCCCAGTGGAAGAATGTAAAAGAGTAAGGCAGACTTTTGGGGGACGTAGGAAGAGACGTATGTATTACGGGGGCCTAACCGGTTGGGGGGGGAAAAGGACACCGAAAATACGGGGAAAAAACAGATTACAGTAAGTGCAAAAAAAACATCGTTTCAGGTCAGGGGGATCTTTTGACTATTGGGGGGGGGGAACCTCAGGGCAACAAAGTAAAAAGGCAAATCCAGATCGCTAACCTTGGCCGAATAAAGAAAAAAAATAGGAGAAAAGCCTTAAGACACCTCGACTGGCTTGGGATAAAATATTGCAGCATAACCTTGGAAGGGGGGAAAAAAAAACCCTTGTAGGACGGGGGGGAACCTTTGGAGAGGTCCTGCTTGCGAAACAGTTCACCTGAAAAAAAAAGCCAGTTCATCGCAGGAGGGGGTAGAGGCAATAGGGTTGGTCTAGAGGGTCCCACTGGGAAATCATGCGATGAGAAAACGCCAACGGGAAAAACGAGGGGTGGGAAAATAAGGAGGGGTTACAAAGAAAAAAAAGCGAAGAAAAACGAGTGGGAGGTCAGTGACCACTGGGAAAAGGTCACGGGCAGCCTTCGCAACACGTGGAAAGCTGAATAAATACTCGAGGGTGCAAGCAGGTCGTCAAACGAATAATAAAAGTGATTAGCATTGGGGGGTGGTAAACAACGCTCACTGGGTGACAAAAGTAGGTAACGGTTATAACCGAAAACGGCGCGCTCAAAGCGGGAAAACGCTAAAGAATGGGCTCCAGCATAACATTTAATTCGGGCGGTTGGGAGGAAGCGGCTTTTTTGACGTCGAAAAGTAAAAGTCAGAAGAGAAATACACAACGCCCAATGGGGTTAGTACTTCAGAACTCCACGATGACAAGAAAAGCGCTCGCCAAAAGGTGGGGGGGGGTTAGGGGAGAGAAGGACCTGTGAGGGAGAGGGGGGATTGTCGGTAGAGAGTAAAAAAGTCCCCAACGGGGAGGGAAGGGTCTGTGATATGAAATCAGGCGAACCATGAGGGGATGAAAAAAAAAAACTCCGTCTTAGCTCAGGAACTTCTTCCGAAACCGGGGGGGGGTTTGAGCCAAACGCGGGGTATGGTGCGACGCGTCCTCGGGAGGGGGGTCATAGGGGGAAGGACCATCAAAATCGGGTCGGTCAAAGGGAAAAAACAAATACAAGATCAAAAGAGCCGAAAAAAATAAGTTCAGGGACAACGAGTAGACAACTGAATTGACACCGGGGAGAGGAAAAGGTCCCCATTGGGGGGGAAAATAGGGAAAAAGAGTCCTTCGTCACAGATAGAAGGGGGGGTTCAGTCGACCCGATAAGCTTACTCAAAAAAAAACCAAAAAACATCTGAGATTGTACGAAACCACCAGCTGACGGGGGTGACGAAACAGAAAAACAGAAGAAGTAAGGAATGATAGGAACAACCCGATGCTCGAGATATAAGTTTAGGGAAAAAGGTCAGGGGGAGTCCCGCACGAGACTTGAAAGCGTCCAAAACATGGGGCAACGGAGGAAGTCAATTCAGAAAAATCTGGGGGGGGAAAAAAGCGCATAAAAACAAAGGTAACAGGGGAGAAAGAGTCCTCCCGGTGACGGCCTTGGTTAAAAAAACGGGGAAGAGCTAAAATCGGAAAAGAACAGGGGGGGGGGAAAGGAAAAACACAACGTTAAACCGTACGCAAGAAAACGCAAAGATGACGGACCAGAACTGGGGATTGCGGGGGCGACTGCCCACTTTAACAGGAGGGGTTGGGGCAAAACAAAGAATTGGAATTATCAGAAAATTAAAAAAAACCAAAAGGTCGACAGAACGTAGAACACAGCCTGGGTAGACGTGGTGATCCGAGGATCACCTATAAGCTATTCACTCAAAAAAAACAAAAGGAAGTAAAAGAAGAGGGGAGAAAGGGGCTATAGCCGAAAGAGAAAAGACAAGGCTGAATTCCGGACAGGGGACTCCCTTGGGTGGTATTACTTTCAAAAAAAACTTGGTTCAATGAGGCAAAAACAAAAAGGCACTCAAAGGGAAAAGCCCGCGAAAAGCGGGAACTTAAGGTTCCAGTATACGCTTCGGTCCGTTAAAGTGTGGGGGGGGGTTTAGGTAAAAGGACAAAGGTTTGGGAAAAAAGGGATGGGACAGATTGTCATCAATGGGGAAACACGAATACCAAAGGGAGGGGGCATCGAGCCCAATGGGGGGTTTGTTGGAGTGGGTAGGGAGTAAGGCGTCAGAGCGTGAGTGGCGATTACTGAAGGAAAAAAAATGCGGTTGAAAGCCATCCTAAAAATCTCGGGAAGCTCGAGACCGCAAATGGGAAACAACAATTCTCGCATCCAAGACAGGTGAGCTCCCTCATGTGAGGACTGGGGTAAATCGAAATGTGAGGGGGGGGGGGGGACAGAACGAAAAACAGTTAATGAGACAGAATTCTAAAAGCCAGAGAAAAGAAGGTAAGGGGTAAATCTGGTTCAAGCTGGAAAAATCGAACTAGGACGAGAAAGATAATTTTGAAGGGGGACGTCAATAATGGAATCGTCTTCAAGAAGGGGACAATAGAGAAGAAGGGGGAAAGGGGGGGGGGGGGCCGGGGAAATATCCTTGGGAAAGACGGGAAAGGGCCAGACGCCGAAATACTCAAAAAAAAAAAATTAGAGGTACGAAAATCCCCCTGTGGGACCGCAAAGAGGAGGGTCGCCAACGACGGAGTTCGGAATAACCCTGGCTCATGAAGGAAAGCGCGAATAAGAAAAGAGGGAGGGTAAACAGCCGCCGGGGCCAGGGACGAATGAAAAGCATCAGAAAAGACGCCGAAAAACCCGGTCAGCTCTACAACATCCAAATAGGGAAAAATCGGCAAGTCTCAAACAAAGTCGGGCAAGGAGCGTATGTCAAGATGGGGGGGAAATAACGTTAGGAAAAGTCCAGAAAGAACCGGTTTGGGTCTGTTTTTTTGGATTGAGAGAGGTGTCCGTTTCGCACTAAGGGGACGGCTTTAGAAAAAGGAAGGACGGGGTATAAAACAAAGCAAACCGAAAAAAGGGGAAGGGGATTGCGGACGAGGGGGAGAAGACGTTTGGAATTGGAGAGCTATACCTGCCATGGGAATACCCAAAAACAGGGAAGGAAAAAGGACGAGTGCCGTCGGAAAAAAAAAAAGATTAGGCTCAAATAAGGTTTATTTATAATATAGGTGATTATAAGGAAGGTCTTCCACTGCAAGGGGAACAAGAAGGTATTCAGAAAGCCCTATAGGTGGGGAAACTGGAAGACATTGCCGGTGGACATGGGAAAGCAGGTAGTTCGCTCCGGACCCAGAGTTAACCAAGCGGAAAAACCATGGGGCAGTACCCGTACACGCATGTGAGGTCAGGGGAGGACAACAAGAGAAACGACTTGCCGGGAAGAACGAACGGGGGGGAAATGCAACAGGTGAGTATCTATCTCAGGGACGCAGCCCTAAGCAGCGAGGAAATACGCAAAAGACAAGTTGGGAACAAAAAACCGGGAAAACACCAAGGAACCCGATCAAGTGGGGGGCCTGGTGCTGAAAAAAAGAACGCGGATCGAAAAAGAAAAAGACAAGAATTCGGAGGCTTGGTAATTGCAAAAGGCCGTTAAGAAGGGAGTGGAGGGGTTGCTCTGGCGGGCTTAGCCACCCCGCGAAGGGGAAGTGACCTGCCCGAATGTGTTCAAAAGGGAGTCACCAGCGTCCAAAAGCCGAAAAGAAACGGACGATGGTGGTTTGGGGGGAAGACGGCCAAGGGGGAGTGAACGAGCGAATTGGAAAAACGAATTTTGTGGTGCAAAGGGGGGGTTCGGCAAGTAAGACCATCGAAAAGAGGACAGACGGACACAAAACATAAAAAAACAAAAAAAAAAAAGCCTGGTACCATAGTCAGGGAAAAAGTACAGGGGTATGGCTGGGCTAGGAGCAGGAGGGAAAAAAACAATGGATGATTAAGAACATCTTTGAAAGAAAAAAAAACATTGGTCAGGCCTAACCGATGTTCTGACAAAAAACTGGGAGCAAAGGAAAAACCCGAGGAAAAAGTGGGGGGGTGTACGCGGGAAAAGGGTTGACTACCTGGGAAGCACAAAGAAGGGGAACAGAGTGAACGGGTGGATGCCAGGACTATAGGGTAACTGAAAAAAAAACGACCAAACCAAAACAAAAAGCAAAAAAAAATCCCCCGAGCAATCACTTGCAAGAAATGCAAAATGACTGACTTTATTAGAAGTCAAGGTAAAAATAGGGAAATCTGCCAAATTGAAAACGCACCATAGAAATCCTAGGGTTGTAGAAAATACCAGGAAATGGTTAGTCCAAAAAGATTTTTCTGCACAGCCTTCAAAAAAATAAAAAGTGTTTCAAAGGAGCTGCCTGTCACTTGAAGACAAAAAAAAAGTACTGAATCAGGAGTGGGAGGCATTGTACAAAAGGGAAGAAAAAAGGGGAAATCCAAAAGAGGGAAAAAGGTGGACCTCGGGGCTTGGTCGGATCAATATACAGCTAAAGAATAAGGAAAAGGCTGGAATGTCGAAAAAAGGGGGGGTCCAAAAGAACAGGCGTCCTGACCTCTGTAAATGGAATACCGAGAAAAAGGGGAATGTTTGGTGCAAACAGGCTAAAACGGACGAGGAACGAGGTCGGGTTATGTTGAGCAAGGAGTTGCTGGAAGGATTTCCTCTGGGCACCGGCCAAACCACTGCATCTCGCGGAACCGGAGGAAAACAAGGGGGGGTTTGGGGAAACACGGACTTCTCGAGATCCCCGGAAGGGGAAAAAAAAAAAACTGGAAGCACAAGGGCAACGGGAACGGAAAATAAAACGGATTCAAAGGAAAATGAGTTGTAGAAGTCAAAACGCATCCGAACAACAAGGGGGGGGGTCCGGTTCGCATGGTGGGGTTTGCTGGGACACAAACGGAAATGAAGAAAAACGGGAGCGGAAAAAACTTTCAATTGAAGGGTCCGTGGCAAAAAAAGACGCCTCAGTGGGCGCCTGGGTAAAAAAAAATGGGAAAACAGGTGCAGGCCCAAATGCAAGACCAATAACAGAGGCTTTCCCCTGAGCCGCACCGGATGGGGGGGAAAGGGGGGGACCCCCAGGGTTTTTGATTCGGGTGGGGGGGGTCACGAAAATTTCGTCACGGGGGCTGCAAGGGGGCGGATATTCGGCCTGCCAAACGCAAAATACCAAAAAAAAAACAGCAAACCTCCGACCGGAGGGGCGGGAAGGCATCAGGGCCTCAAGCAATTGGAAGTACGTGAAAACCCAGGAAACCGGAAACCGGTAAGAACACCCTCGAAACGAGTGGAGAGTGCAGGTTAATTATGGGCCGCATTGGCGATCAATCACGTTCTTCAAAGAAAAGACGGGAGACGAGCAAAGGTCGGGAAATCTTAGACCCAAACTCCGGGGTCAAGACGCAAAGACGCTAGTGTTTTACAAAAAGGAAAAACCGGTACGGTGGGGGGGAAAAACACTCAAACAGGAACGCAGGGGGGGGGCCGGGAGGCGTGACGGCACAAAAAGCCCGCCGAAACGTTCCGCGGGGTTTATCATCAGAAAAACCAAAAAAAGGATGAGAAATCTAGGAATACAACAAAGAGAAAGGTGAGAGGACTGTTCTTGAGTCACGGAACGGAAAGGCAAACGTTTGTAAAGTGAGGGGTCACTTCCATAACAATGGCGAAAATCCCAGAAACAGGCGGTTCAGGGACAAGGAACGGTTGGGGCTTGCTTCAAGGGACGACAAGGGGCGAGGAGAAATTTGGGAACTTGGAAAGACGACGAATTCAAGGCGCAATCAGTAGGGAAAAAGAAGGAACAAGCGGGGTCAATTCGCAGAGGGAACGGGAGATGTTTGGGTTCAGAAGACAAACTGGGGGTGGGGAAGCCATCAGTCGGAAAACGAAAAAAAGCTGGGGTGGGGGGGACGGTGCGGTTGTGGACAGCATATGCCGCGCAAAGCACAGAGCACCGAGGACGTGAAGCAAGGAAAAAAAAAAGGGGGGGGCGCCACAGTTTGCCAAAAATAAAAACCAAACGGGGGTCGATACAAACAGGTGAAGCCCAAAGGGGGAACGGGGGCGTTGGTCACCACGATTGGGAAAGTGCACGGAAGATGAGGGGAATTACCTGAGAAAAGAAGGGGTTGGGGTGAGGGGGTTTGCACACCACAAAACAAAGGGGTCAGAAAATTATTATACCAACTGTCAAACCGCAAACAAAAAAAAAAAAATGCGGGGCAAGGGAAAGGCGAAGGATTACAAATCATACGAAAATAAAAGTTACGAGGGGGCAAGGGGGGAGAAAAAATCGCGCGGGTTCTAAATAAAAAGTCCGGGGTAAAAAAACAACCCCCCTGGAACCGCAAGAAAATCGGAAGAGGGGGGGGCACCAGAAAAGAGGCCTAAGAGAAAAAGGATCAGAATAACACAGACGTAAAAAGACGCCAACCAGGGAAAAAAAGAGGAGGTGCAAAAATTACAATTTTTTTTCGAGGCAGAACAGCAAAGGTAGACGACGTGAGGAACCGCGACCTTACCAACCGTTTCAACAGATGGGGTGGGTGGGGCAAAAAACCTGATAGGGGGGGTGATAAAAGAACCGGGAGCACACATTCTCCAAGTTAGCACGACGGAAAAGACGGGGGAAGAAGCGGGTTCAGGCGCCGTGAAAAAACAAAAAGCCAAAAACAAACAGCTTGTGGGAATTTGAGAAGCTAAAAAAGGGATTGGGGGGGGACCAAGTATGGGATAAGAAACACGGAACGAAAGGGTGGGCGGAGACAGGTTGCACAGGTAAAGTCGGCCGGAAGCATACGTGGGTGGAAGTTGGGAAATCTGAAGGGAGTGGTCAATAGGCGTGCCAAGCGTTTTGGGTGAAAAACGGGACAGGACAACTTAACCGCTATTGCGACCAAAGAAAAAAGAGGTCAAGGGTACCGTTTGGGTTTTGAAAGAAAAAGGGGGCCAGTTCGACCACAAAAGGGGGGGCCCAGGGAAAAACGTTGGGAAACACCGGTAGCCAGGAGGGCCTTGTGTTGACGGGGGACAAGGGCTCATCACTTAACGGCCTTCGTTCTAATCGGGGTTCAAGTCAAGTCAGGACCCTCCATGGAAAACGACACAAGGTTACCGCGAAACAGCCAAATACACGGGGAAAACTGGTCCCGAAAGAACCAAGGAGGAGCAAGGATCTTTTTGGGGGGGGGGGGGGGGACTGAAGTGGAAATCTCGGGTGGCTAGTGAAAACAAGCCTTGGGGGCAGCAGGGGCTAAAACAGAGACGGGACATCAACGAAGGACTAAATGGCCAAAAAAGGGGAAGTTCTGTGAGGCGGGAAATTGGGGGGGGTAAAAATAAAATGGGAAAAAAAAAGAAGCAAGTGGACCACTCCCGGCTACTGGGGCAAGAAAACTAAAATACCCCGGGGTACTGAAATGGGTCCAAATGCAAGGGAAAAAGAGGAAAGGGTCTTGGCAAGTGTATCGTGTTTGCACAGAGAAAAAAGGTTTGAGCGGTGAGACAAACTTTGGGCCGCACCGGGAACGTCATGGAGGAGGGGCTTTGCGACCCCCTTGGGTCCCAATGCAGACGTCAAGGGGAAATGGTTTCGAGCAGTAATTTGATCTGTGACTTTTTCCTGGGTAAGAGGAGGACTAATGGTCGGGGGGAAGAAAGGGGGCGGCTAAATGACAGCCTTGGGGGGCGGTCATTACCAAGGAAAAGTGAACGCCCAACCTTGGCTCCAAACATTGTACGAAATCAAATCACACGGCTTGGTCGTCTGAATAAAAGAAAGGAAGAGAGGAAATTGGGGGGGGGTTACTACGAAAACAGTTTGCTTGGGGTGAAAAAAGCCAGACAAAAGGTATGGAAAAAAACTGCAAACGTCCTCCACTTCAACGAGGAAAAAAAAAAGAACTGGGTACCGAAAGACCAGAGGGAAGGGATTTTCGGGGGGATCGCCTGGGGGGGGGGGGTCCGAAAGGGGACAAACAGTGAAGACTCAAGAAGAAAAACAAGAAACACAGCCCCCTGGGTTTGAGCCTGGCGTTAAACGCAAAAAATAAAAAATGGTACCTGTCAGAGACGACGGAGGGGTTTTGGATTTAAGGACCGAGTCACAGGTTGGTGGGGGAGGAAAGGCCTTTAAGCACTGGCGTCGGGGGGGGGATTCGTCGAACCAAAAAACGAGGCAAAGGGGAACTAGGGGGGAAGTATGGGTACTCGATCCCGAGGGGACAGTTTAGACAGAAATAAGGCGGGATTGGAACGACCATCCTCTCGGGGCACCTCGGTGAATACGAAAACCAAAATAGCATTTGGGAGTTAAAAGTGGGAGTCAGGCCTAAAGAAAAAAAGAATTCGACCCTAACGGGAACGTCATGGCGAGGCACTACCACTACCAGGGGGCCGAGCGATGTTGGGAAAGGGGAGAACGACTCAAGGGGGGAAAAAAAATCTTTATGGCACAAGGGGGAAAAATACAAAAAAGCTTTGGGAACATTAAAGGGCGGTGATCCTCTCCTTTTAGAAAGAGACTCGGACTGGGTGCGGAACCGCAACCGCCCGAAAACAGTCCGGCCTAAGGCTCAACCGATGGACTATATGTGAGTGGTTCATGATTTGGGTGAGGGAAGAGAAAAAAAAAGACAGATTTTGAAAACAGGGGGGGCAAAACAATTCTTAGGGACCATCGGGAAGAACAAGAAAGCTTATGAACTCCGCGACAAAAACGGGAGGTGGAAGGGACGCAATCAGCAAGTTACGTAGTGGGGATTGATCTGAAGGGAAAATCTACAAGGGAGGACATCAACATGGGGGGACTTAACCCTTTGAAGAGAAGCCACCTCACGAAACCTTGGGAAAAAGATCACAAAAAGGCTGGCGCGGGAGGGGTCCGGGCATTTTGGGGGGAGCCGGGGGTGTTCCGAAAGAAGAAGTCCAACGGCACAGAGGCCCGGACCCTAAGCCTGTTTGGCAGGGGGAGGGGAGCAAATCAGCT
>Ga0179591_1329044_pt1 | contig 10549 bp, 16 predicted proteins | sample CZOMad2_1_08_16f_FD_182891 | JGI IMG/M metagenome (GOLD analysis project Ga0179591, IMG submission 182891) | Vadose zone soil fungal communities from Angelo Coast Range Reserve, California, USA - CZOMad2_1_08_16fungal (PacBio error correction) | ecosystem: Environmental > Terrestrial > Soil >...
AAAGACCTCTGCCAAGGAGGGAAAATACGAAGCTATCTTGTTGGGAAAAAGGGAAGTGATAGTTGAGCCCGTTGGATTCCTCTGCAGGTGGTGATCGAAAGAGAGCATTGGAGGAAAGTATATTGGGAAAAACGGAAAACGGTTATCGCAGAAAATCAAGGCCCAACCCAAGTAAGGGGTCCTCCGAAAAAAGCAAAAAGAGTTTGGATTACGCCACTAAGTAGGGGGGACACGGGAGAGAGGGAGTGCACCGGCAAAAGGGGGGGAGTCTAAAAGGGGCCTCGGTGGAAAAGGCCCTGAAGTAGATTGATGGAAGGGGAAAAGTTTAGGAATACATGATGGTCAACTAAAAACCCCCGGACGATCTGGGACTGGGAGAAACTGAAAAATTGTGGACACCGGTTTTTCTCCTCCCAGAAAAACGTCGACAAAGGAAAAAAGGACGCGGTCGCCGTCGCAAGGGACGCGGACTGCGGGAAGGAAAGAATGTGCTGGAACCAAAGAAAAGTACTTTTTACAAAAGGAAAGTTTCCGTTGTGGGGATTAGCCTGTTTTGATGGGACGAGGAGTCCGGAAAAAAAAAAGGAAAGCAAAAAAAAAAACACCAAGTGGAAGACTGAATGAATCATCCTGCAGAAAAAAAACATTCGAAAAAAAAAACCCAACCCCTCCGCCCGAAAGGTGGCCGCAAAAAAAGGAAGGGAGGGGACCAACCGGGGGCAAAACCTTTGGTTCGACGCTTGGACTCTGCCTTTTTGAGAAAAAAAAAAACCGGGAAGAAAGGCGGGGGGGGAAAAATGGTGGGGAGGGAGCAGTGTGAAGCCTTTGGACCCCTCAAACCGTCACATGCCACCAGAGGAAGGGAGGCAAAGGGAGAACCTATTTGAGAAGGGAGTTAGGCTTCGCACAAAAAAGAACACCCAAGGCAAAAAAAAGGGGGGTTTTTTTTTTTTTTTTTGGGGCTTTCAAGAAAAAAAGTGTCAGAAAAGGAGGAACCCAATTGCAAAAGAACTTATTGCCGTGGAGGGGAAATGTTCGGGAGGGGGCTCGGGGGCCACATGACGGCGGTGAGACTCGCATGGTCGGGGGGGACCAGAAACACCGGATGAGGGGGGGGGGAAGATCGGGAGTTTTGCTCCGGGTCCAGGAGGAAGCTTGGAAAGGCGGTGGTCTGAAAGGGGGAAGAAATCTGGATGGTCCCAAAAAAGAAAAGCCGGTCTGCCATCCTCCGGGGAAAAAAGTTGCACAAAAAAGAAAAAGTGCCGCAGCTGGCCAGAAAACAGGGTGTGCTGAAAAAAGCGCCTTGACTTGGGGGGATGAGACCCCTCCATGAAGGCCGCAAAGAAAAGAAGATCTGGTCCGCCAAAAAGGCGCCAAAAAAAAAATCATGCGAAAAAAGCTAAAAGTAACGCGAAACCTCGTCATGGCAGAGCAAAAGAAATTGGCTCGAGGGAGGGGCCCTCCATAGACCTCAATTGCCGCTTGTCCTGAAAAGCCGCGCCTAGCGTAGCAAAAAGAGGGGTGGTTCAGTTTGAAAAAAAAAAGAGGGAAGCCAGGGGAACCTCAACGGAGAGAAAAAATCCCATTAGTTAACCGCGGGTAAAGAGGACCGCTGAGAGGGGACCTTAGCGGCGGGAAAGACTCTGCCGAAAAGAAAGAGGGGGGGAAACCAAGTGGGCTAGCGCAGCGATTTTCAAAAAGGGGTTCACCCATCTAAGCTCGGCGGGATAACAGTTAAAGCGAACCAACACGGAATACCCGTCGGTCAACTGGATCGACCCCGAAGGAGGAAAGGGAAAAAATCTTCAAAAAAGGACCAGCCAAAGGGGGATCACGAACCAGAAGAGAACCGGGCGGGAGGCCAGGATCATCCCTAGAAGGGACCAAAGGGAACGGCAAAAAAAAGACTGGCGGCGTGGGGACATGAAGGAAAGTTCAGAAGAGGGACAGGATGACTTTTTGGAGGAGACGAGGAAGGGGACGGCAAGGATCGTGCCCGGAAAAGAAAAGACGATATTCTGCCGCAGGAGGGAAAAGGGGGGGGGGAACTCGGCCTTAACGCGCGCCGCCTAGAAGAAGAGTCGGAAGAGGGAAGGCAATGAAAAGGGGGGGGGGGGGGGGGGGGGGGGGGGGGGGTTGAAAAAAGAAAGTGGATACGAAGAAAAAAAAAAAAGGAAATTCTTGCCACAAAAAAAGGCACACAAAGAAAAAAAAAGCGTCAGAAAAGCAAGAAGGAGCATTGAAGGAGACACGGATCTCATTGAAAGGTACCAAACTAAAGGGGGGATTACATGAGCACGGGGAAACGCGGCCCGGGGAAGGAAAACTTGAAAAAACAGATGGTGGGGGGGGGGCAAGGGACAAAAACCGAATGACGCGAACTTATAGAAAGGGAACCAAACGTCAAAGAACAAAAAAACAGCAAACGAGGTAGAGAGAAAAAGAAGATGTGTTGCGGAATGTGGTTTACTTGAAGGTGGGTTGTAGTTGCCAATCTAAGGAAGGAGTCCTTCGGCCTAGGCACAGTGGGACAATCGAAAGCAAGAAAAGAACGGAGAGGGGGAAGGTGCCCCTTGGGGCATCACCAGGGTGTTGCTTATAAAAAAAGAAAAAAGGGAAAAGCGAAAAAAAAAAAGGTTTAGGGGGGGGGGGGGGTTCTCTGGGGGGGCACGCTACTCTTGATGAAAGGGAAGATGGAAGAGGTCGTGGGGGGGGGATGTTGCAAACAGGAAGTCTTCGGGTCGGAAGCCTGACCATCCCCCTGGGCCTATTCAGAAGCAAATAAAGACGCTGGAATGTTATGGGGGCCTTGGCCGAAAGCAAAAAAACGATTAGCAAGGAAAAGGAAATCCTCCTTGGCTCGCCGGGAGAAGGAAAGAGTGGGTAAAGGACCCGAGGGCCCATATTGCGCTGAGAGAAACAAGGGGGGAATCTTATCCGGCCAAGAAAAATTTCAGAAAAATCAAAAATGAGGCCCGATGGTGGGGGACCATGAATTTTTAGACTTGCCGAAGGATAAGGGGAATGGAGCCCGCGGGGGGCCACGACGAGGGATTTGGGGAAGGGTCTCATCATCAAAAAGAGACGACGCCTTCATCGTTCTCCGGGGATGAAAAAAAGGTTACCAAAAAGGGCGCAGGGTGAAACCATCTCAGGACCCCAACGATGAGAAAAGAGAAAAAGATGGGGGGAAATCGTCACCCGAGGAGGAAGGGGGGGTTGCAAGGGATCAGGGCTTTTGTAGTCACTAATGAAGGGAAGTCAATCTAAGAGCTCGAAGACTAGCTGGCGCTATCGACGGGACTAATCCCTTTCCAGTCGGAAAGAGAGGTCACTTTCAAAAGGAAAACCATACTGCCTTCGAAGGAATGAAAAAGGGCCAATCTACGCTCAAATTAGAGGCGGGGGAAAGGAGGAGGGGGGACCCAAGAAAGGATTCTTGTCGTGACAGAGAATCGAAAAAAAAGAATATCCGGAGAAAGGGAAACTATTGAGGGGAACAACTTTAGGTCTTGGGGGGGGTTACAAACCGCCCCCGCTCGCATAAAGGGGGCAAAAAGGGTTTGAGGGTCCCCTAGCAAACCAGGGGGATTCTTGGGAAAAAAAATTGCGAAGCCCTCTAACCGAGGGAACCGAAACTTAAGTCAGCATTTTGGTAAGGACGCTTTCGGAAACGGGGAGGGGGAACCTTGTTCTGGAAAGATTGATGAAAACCGGGCTTGCTTTCGTAAAAAAGGGGTGTGAAATCCAGTCCCTAATGGTGCTATCGTAGACACGATTGTCAAGCCAAGGGGGAGCCAAACCTCAGTAGATAAAAAACCAAGAAACACTAAAGAGGTTAAAACAAACGGGGGGGCCTGATGCGAAAAAAACAACTTGTGGGGACAGGGCGAGGCGAGCAAAAATTGAAGAGAAAAGAAAATCGGCGGAGGGACAACCTTGGATTCACAGTCCTCTACTGCTCCGGGTTTCTTGGAAGAGAACACGGGACTTTACTCCCCGGAAACCTGGGGGTTGGGGTTGTGAATTTAAAAAAGAAAAAAGGCTCGAAGGAAAGAATCCAAGCTAATAGGGGGAACCAGGGGGAAGAAGAAGAGAGGACTTGGGTGGAGGGCGTTTTATGCCTTGATTCCGTAAAAATTCTGAAGCTCTCCCCAAGGGGGGCAAAATCTCCCAGGGTTCCCCCGGGTTTTTTTTGGGAAAAAAAGAAGTCCAAGGGAAAAAATCGTGCGAAAGGTGGGAATGGTGACAAGGTGTCCGGTTGAGAGGATGGTAAAGACCGTAACGGTACCGTGCCGAACCCGCCGGGGGCGGGAGGGGGTTATGGGGCAGTGAAACGTACGAGGAAGTGAACGGGAGGTCTTACCACTGACGTAGTGGGGGTGTGGGGGGCAAACGGGGAAGGATGGGGGTCGACCAGAAAAAAAAATCCCCAAAAAAACGGCTTCAGACAAACGGGCAACGGCCCGAAAAGGAAAAGTGGAAGAAGGGGAAACGGTGCAGTTTATCCAAAGTCCCCGCAGCGGACGACCCTCCCTTGAAAGTACACTAAAAAGGGATGAAGGGGAGAGTTACCGAAGTTATTGATGGAATAAGGAAGAACATTTTCCGAACCTTGAAGATTCGAAAGCCAAGCAGATCTCAAAGACATCATCCGCATCCTTGGTTCGCTGAAGCCAAGAGGGACCCCATTCAAAATCCAAACACAGCAGGAGGGGACCTCGAAAAAAGATAAAAAAACAAAACTCAAAAACACCCTCAACAGCCATTTCCGAAAAAAAAGAGATTCCCGCCTGACTTCACGGGGAAAAAGGCTTGACCGTGGTACCAGAGCACGAGGCGGGGAAAGCCAACCTTCAATGGAGGGGAAGCACCGAACAGGGGAGGGAGGAAAAAGAAAAAAAAAAATGGGTAACCTTGTGGGAAAAGGAACAAGGGCCTCCAAATGGGAAAAAAGGCCTGGGGGGTGTTGGACCTAATCAGTGGAATGACGGGCCCTTTCAAAAACTAATCACTGAAATATAATCGGAACCTAAAAAAGGCTTCTAGGTCGGAGGGAAAAAAAAGGCCATCTTTAAAAGGGGCTCCAGGTCGAGACCCACCACAACTTCTTCGACTGAAAAGAAAAGTCAGAAACAGACACTCTGCCATCGCCCCCCCCAAGCCAAACCTATTTTTGTGAGCTGCGCCGGGGGTTTTGAAGCCTTCCACAAAGACTGCACGTTGATGGAGAGAGGCAAGGAAAGTCTGAGGAAGGGGGGGGGGGGGGTCACACTTTGCAAGCTCCCAATCAACTCCCCAAATTGAAGGGGTAGGGGAACCAGAACTCCTCAAAGGGGGGGGGGACGTTCCTGGGAAGAGGAAAAAAACCCAGAAGGTCCCTTTGCAGAAACGAAACCTCGGAAACTGGGAAGAGACGGCTTAAAAGGGGAACGAGACGGGAAAGTTAATGGAGGGGGAGGTCTGCGGAGAAATTATGGGGGGCAAAAGGTTTGTGTTTAAGCGCAAAGGAGGAGGGGCTTGGACCCCCTGGGAAGAAAAATAAACAAAGGTTGGGAAATCCGGGAACATTTTGACAGAAAGAACTTAGAATTGCATCCTTAGGATGTGCGAAAAAGGGGGTTCTGCTCACCTGGCGGGGATTAAGAGGTGAAGAAAGGGTACCTCCCGGAAAAGGAAAATAGAGGTTTACTGGAAAAAAAACCTGGGGTGTCTTCTCGGGGTGACTTTTTCCTTCGGGAAAGCTGGGAGCAAAAGGGGAATTGGGGGGGGGGAAGAACAACCATGACGTCACGAGCATGCATCAGAACTAGGAAACGTGTCAATTCTAAAAAAAAGATTGGGGTGTTGGGCCGGGGGAAATCATAGCCAAGGCAAACAGGGGGCTGAAGTTTCGCGGGACTGGGGGGGCGAACATCTGTTGCCTTTTTGGGGACACGGGAAAAAAAAAAATTCCCGAAAAAAGTGGCGCCGGCAATGGGAGAAGAAATGGGAAAAAAAGAAGGGGGGAATTCAAGCCAGAAAGACTCACCAGAAGGGGGAGGGGTCACGCGGGGAGCCAGCCGACTGACGTTCCGTCGCCTCCAGAATTCCGAAAAAAACATGCCCACAGGGGGGGGGCCGTTAAGTTCAAGGAAAAGAAGGTCGAGAAAAACGCACCAACGGGCGCACGGAAAAGGGACCTGGGGGAAATGGGTGTTAACGGGGGAAGTCGATGGTCCAGGGGGTCAACGGGAAAGGCAGTCATGGGAAGTTTTGGGGAAGTCCTTCAAAAAAAGTAAAGCGTGACGGGCTCCGGTCAAAACGCCGAGGAGGAACGGGAAAAGGAGGGACGCGGGGAGACAACAGAGTGGGTGCTGGGAAAAAAAAAAGCAATCGGGATGGACGGGAACCTTTGGAAGCCAGGGTGCCCGCCAAGAAGAAGGAACGCAGAGGGCCTGCGAAAAAAAAGGGGAAAAGGTGAGGATCTTTGACGGGGGGAAAATTAAGGCGCCTCCATAACGGGGCTCCACCGAAGGGAATAAAACCCTCCGAAAAAGAAGAAAGGGGTTCTCCGAAAGGGAACATTTCGAAAAGATAGGAGAAAGAACTCTTCCATGCGTAGCCAGCAAGAATCTCCGTTGAGGGAAAGATCGAGCCCCGAAAATCGCGGAGAAAGTTGAAAGCATTGGGGACCGACTCGCCAGAGGCTGCAGGGGGGGTGGACAGTTTTGCAAGCAGATCGTCCAAAAACGGGGGAGAGAAAGAATCCTTCCGAACCAAACGCGCGTCTGAACCGGCGGTCAGAGCCATTAAAAGAAATCTACCGAGGAAAATTCGATCGGCGGACGGGAGAAAGGTTGAGACAGAACAGCACCATGCTATCTGCTAACCAGCTATTGCTGGGTTGACCGCTAAAAAGGAATCTCGGGGAAGAAAAAAGAGAGTTTGGGTAGGCAAAGAGAAAGGCCCCAAAAACCAAAGGGGGGGTTCCATGGAGAACGGGAACGCCTGGAAAGGCGTACGAAAATAAAAACAGAAAAGAAAGGGGGCGGCCCGTATGCATCACAAGTTCAAAACGAGTTCAACACATCCTGCCAAAAAAGAGTGTATGCTAAAAAAGAAAGTGCAAGTCAGTCGCGCGGAAGGGGGACAACCGGGCGCCTTCGTTAGAAATAAGGAGAGGGGGGTTCGCGCAAGGGACACCCAGGCTGGAAAAGGGAAAAAAGGGGGGGGGGGACTCAGGAGGCCCCGCCTGACCACGAAAAAAAAGGAAAAAGAAAAGTAGGGGGATCGCAGGCCAAGAAGGACGCGTAGCAGCAGGGAAAGAGACACTCACTCCCAATTAAGGGGCGGCCACATCGGAAAGAGAAAGAGGAGGGGAACATATTAGGAGGGAGTTGACAGATAAAAAAAAGAAAACGGCAGATCTGTTGAAGGGATCGAAAGAGCATAGCCCAAAAGGGGGGGGGAAACGCGTTTCTTTAAAAACTGGGCCCTTCGGGGTGAAAAAAGAACAAAGGAGGAGGGGGCAAGTAATAAAAAAAGTCAAAACAGAAAACTCAAATCAACAACAAAAAAGGAAAAGAGAGAGATAAGTTGGTTTGAACCAAGAACTAGATGGTTAACGCGTCCATTGAGGCGGGCTGCAGGGGGGAGCGGAAAAAAAACAGCACTAAAACAGAAGGGGACCCAGTTGAAAAAAGACAGACACGGGCTATAACAAAAAGGAAAAGTAGAACGCTCGGTGGGTGGTCCCGCAAAAAAAAAACTTCTTGATGAGAAAAGGCTGTCGTGGGGGGGGCCGAAGGTGGAAGAAACTTTCTTGGCGAAGAAATCTGCACCGAGAGAGCTTGGTTTCGCACTTTGAGGGAGGAGACTCCGGCTTTTGGCGAGGTGGAGGGGGCCGAGGAAAAAGGGGAGCGTGGATCAAGACAGGGGGGGGAAGGCCCTCAAAGGGGTCGTGGAAGGAAGACGAGAGATTCTCCGGAAAGGAAGTCGAAAGAAAAAACCAGGGATAGCGCACTGGTAATCTGAATGTTCAGCAAGCACGCAAACACATCAGGGGGGGTTTCCCTTAAAAGTGCAGTTAGGGGGGGGGAAGCCGCCAGTTTCTGGGGGGGTGCATAAAGAACAACCTCCGGAGAAAGGGTTAGGGGACCATTGACAAAGAAGGAGAAGAGCTGGGGGGCATGAGAAAAAAAGAAGTTAAGAGAAGCCGAGATCCGGGGAGTCACCCAAGATAGGGGTCCGCAAAAAAGAAAACGGCAGTTTGGGTTTGGGGCACTATGAGGGGGAGCGCGCCGCAGGTTACAGTAGAGGCATCGGCCAAGCCACCGGCATTGGGGTTGAAAGGGATCGAAAGGACCTACTAAGCGCTGAGGCCCTTGCGAAAAGAGAAAGGAAACGGTCGATATGCAGGAAGAAGGACCCTTGACCTGAGCGTCTCGAAGGGGGCGGTGGAATAAAAGAGTGCAAAGGAAGCTCGGGATGCGAATGGACCCCTCGGAGGAATCGCGGAAGAGAATTGCATGACGAGGAGGGAAGGAATCTTTTGAGAAGGGGCACGCTTGCAAGGGGGGGGAGGGAGGGAGTAAGGGGAACTTATTCGGAAGCGTTTGCCGTCAAGGGCGGAGATTAGGGGTCCGGAAAGTAAAACCTTCTCTTCGAGCATCAAAATGAAAATCGTCATTTTTGGGGGAAAAAAAGAAGGAGTCACGGGGTACATTTTGTAAGAAGGTCTTGAACTCGGGAATTTCACCAGAAGATGGGATCTTCTGCAAAGGGGCGGTAGTGGGTTGGGGGTAGAAAAGAACCAGAATTTTTTCGGGAAGGTTCCACTCTCGGGAAATGAATTCCTAAAAAAAAGGATATTCACTATTTACCAGTTGTGGGACTTACCAACCGTTGGGGGTTCTTTCCGCAAAGCCGAGTGCGAAACGCAAGGGAGGGGGGCACATAGAGCCCCAGACCGAACACGGCCCGAAGGTAACGGAAGGGGGGAACTTCCTCTGGGGGGGACTAAACAGGAAGAGGCTTTAAGCCTCGTCCCGGGGCCCTGGGGGGAGTAGGAATGCGGGAGGGAATCCTCTCACGAGGAGAGCTTACCGGGCCTCCACGTCTTATTTGGGAGTGAAAGGTGGGTGGAGGGATGTCCCAATGGCCTCCGAGGGAAAAGCTCTATTGACCATTCGAAAGACATGGAATCGGCAAAGTTTTGGGGGAGAAAAAAAGGCAAAAAGAAAGAAACCACTCGCGGGGTACATTTTGTCGGGGCGGGAGGTGTGGAGGATGGGGAACCCTTAAAGGGGAGGGAAGAACCAGGAGGGGAAGTGGGGGCAGAATGGCAAACGGGACGAGTGGGGACGCTGTAACTGAGATGCTTTATCGAAGTACTTGGTTGGAGGGATTAGGGGAGTTGGTGCTCAGGAAACCCAAGGACAAAAGGAAAAAAACTTTCAACGCCAGGTTCAAAACCAAGGGGTTAAGGGTGGAGGGGGCTCCCGGGGGGGAATTCCTGGGAGGGGGGCCCCTCATCGAGAACCCTCATTGAAGACATCCTAATGTGACTAAGGGAACCATGTCGAGGTAGGGGCGAAACCTAATTCCATGGGACGTCCTAAGGTTGGTAGTCGAAAGCGAAATATAAAGGCACCTGGGGAAAGCTTTTCACGAGAAGAAGGAACTTCCATCGGAAAATCATATGGGGGTAGGTCAAGATTTATTAAAGAACGATCCGTCAGTGTGGAGGACTTGTTAAGGAAAAAAAAAGGGGGTCACTTGAAGAAAGAAGGCAGGGGGGTTGATTTGGACGTGCGTGGGGGGGGGAGAAAACTATTAATTCCGTCTAAGGAAAAAGGAAATTGGATCCCGACGGGTGGATATCCACAGGGGGGGGAGAAGGGATCTTTCTTATTCAATTGGGGGGGAGAGAAGAAAAAACGTTCAGGATTCTTCAACTATCAACTTCCGCAAGAAGGAAAACCAAAGAGAATACTTTTCGGGAAAGAGAGGGCACCCACCAGATGGGGAAAGCTTATCTAATATCAAACAGAGTTAGTAAAAGAGAGAGAAAAAAAAAGAACATGACGGCTCCTTTGCCGAAAATAAGCCTCCTGAGACGGTGTTGAGTCTCGCCGTTGAGGTGGTGAAGCCCCGTAAAACAGGACAAGCGTTAGCGCCATTGGGAGAGCGGGGAATTACAGGGAAAAAAGTGACAGGGGGGATCCTCCTTTCGGGGAGAAAAAAATGACTTGTCCTCCGGGAGAAAAAAAAGAGGTTTTAAGGAACACTCCTTGAAGGAATTCAAGACTGGGGAGGATTTCCTTCCACCGTCGAATCGAAACCGGGGGAAGAAAGCACCTCGGGAACCGAGATTAGAGGGTTTGGGGTTGACTTTACGGTGGGTATCGCATAGGCAAAGGATGGGAGGAACCTTTTGCAAGAATCTTAGGGATTGGGAACAACACTGGGGAACAACTGGGGCATCTGGTTCCAAGAAAACCTCCTCCCAGAGCGTTCACTTTAAAAGTACAAACTTTCGCGGCGCCGGTGCGGGGGAAGCGACGGT
>Ga0179591_1366339_pt1 | contig 10549 bp, 7 predicted proteins | sample CZOMad2_1_08_16f_FD_182891 | JGI IMG/M metagenome (GOLD analysis project Ga0179591, IMG submission 182891) | Vadose zone soil fungal communities from Angelo Coast Range Reserve, California, USA - CZOMad2_1_08_16fungal (PacBio error correction) | ecosystem: Environmental > Terrestrial > Soil >...
AAAGGTGAAGTTCGCGAGAACGAGCAGGTGGAAAAAAAAACGGCGGACACATCTGAGTCGGGTCTCGCGAGGCGCGCCGGATAGTCTCGCGGCGTGGGAACCCTCATTGAGTCGTCTCCGCCGGTTTATCCGTCGGTCAAAAGGTAAAGGAGCTCGAGCTTCTCGTGAAAGCTCGCCATTCCCGAGCGTGGTCCCTGACGACGGGGCTCGTTTGAAGGAAAGGCGGCACAATTGGGTGCAATCGTCGTGGTCCCTTTCGAGAGATATCTCTATTTGGGCTCAGCATATCAGAGACCGCTGTGTATCTGCAACAAGTCCAGATGTCTTTCGGAGGGGGGGGGGGGGGGGGGGGGGGGGGGGAAAGCGGCGGGGGGGGGGGTGGCAGGGGGGGGGAGGGCGGGGAATCGGAAAAAGAGCCTCCTAGCCACAACTCCGAAGAAACGAGGGAAAGGAAAGCCGGAACCGAAACGTCTTCCTTCGCAGTGCTCGCTAACCTTGGGGAGCACAGAGGGGAGGGGGGTCGATTTCAACGTATTGTTGAGAGCACAGGGAGGAAAGGGACGGCGTTCATTTGGGTTCTTTAGCGTGTGGCGCTCAGGCGGGAAATAATGAGGGACTCCTTACATAAACCTTTTAAAAACCGTAAGGAGGGGGAATGGGACTTCCATCTGCTCCCGGAGGGAAAGGCCTTCGCTCATCTAGATCTTGAGCGCGGAAAGAATGGGTGGCCGCGCCGTGTGCCCTCAACACTTCGATAAGGGACTTTTCTGGGGGGTCTTGAAAGGAGAGTTCGTTAAGAAACCTTCCTCTTGTCCAGAAGGGGAAGCCGGAAGGAAAGGCAGGACGACGCCGTGCCGTCAGGAACGCCCCTCCAAGGCTTGCTCGTCGTCGGGTTGGGAACGGGGGGCGCTATCGTGGAAGGAACCGCCAAAAGGTGCAAAAACCAGAGACGGAACGCGCCACCAACCGGGACTGTTAAACTGGGGGGAAGGGGAAAAAAACCCCGCCGCCCCGGAACATCTACTGTAGAAGCAAAAAGAAGGAACGAGGAGTAGGTACGCCGACCCCCACGTGCATGCGTTTAAAGAGGTCGTGCAAAACAAAACGGTATACGGAGAGACTTTGTCCTGAGACGGATCGGCAGTTCACTGGCACAAGCTTTAAAAAAAAATTTGAGGCAAAGTGAAGGATCAGCGTTAGTACTTCCACGTAAAAGCCTTAATACACTGGTCAAAAGCGAGCGGCATGTAAATCCTCGTAAGGAAAATTAAAGGCTCCGAAAACGAACTGAAAAGCAAAAGCACGGGTGGCAGGATTCTGGGGCCTCCGACCGTTTCAATCGGAGAAAAAGGGGGAGTTGTCGGTGGAACACGCTAACTACTCCGGGGGGATTCAAAAAAACGGGGTACAACAATGGAAGCGCGGATGACTTCTTATGGACGAGGTCAAGTCGGCGCAGAGGGCTCTTAAAGGAATCTGGCTTGAAAAAACTCCTAGGTCACTCATACGAAAAACAACGGAGAGGTGCCGCAAGCCAAGCACGTCCGCAGGGCGAATCTAGGAGAGGCGCAAAAAAAAACGGTTAGTTTGCAAAGGCTCGCGGTTCACAAAGGGCCGGCCGACACCGGACCGAAAAGAAGGGCCGGATAAAAAGTGTACAAAGATGGTCTGGAAGGGTCGAGGACGAGGGACTTATAAACCGGGGGGCCGGTGGATGATCGTAACGGGCGGCCTTGGGGGGCAAACTTTTGTTTGCCCTTCTGTGACGAGATCATATCGTCCGGGCGGTTTTATACACTATCCTGGGGATCGGCCGCTTCCGGGCGCACTAGGGGAATGGGTGCGTGAAAGTAGAACCGTCAGAGAAGGGTTCGTACCGGGTGTAGATCCTGGGGTTAAAAATAAGGTCGCCGGGGGAGTGCGGAACCGTGCGGACTCTCACGGCTGGGTCCCCGGACATCAGTTAAGGAGAACACAAAAGCTGAGGTTAGGAGGTTTCGCCGATTAGGAGAAAACCGCAGGAAGGGGAGTGTTCGTCCACTTCACTACAACCCCCACAAGTTCTTTGCCTGGGAGGGAAGTTGAGGAGATAATATTTTCCGTGTCGGAGGTGCCTACATTAGAGGAAGTGCTTCTGCCATCATTGGGACCTAGGAATGGGAAGAACGAAATCAAGTGGTCGAGGCTGGAAGAAAAAGGCCATCTTTAGGGGGAGGGTCACGCAGCCTGAGGACTCAACCAATCTAACTAATCTTCAGCCGCAACAAGCAGGGGGAGGAGAAAGTCTTTTCACAGATCCGCGCAGGGGGCCGGCCGCAGGGCGCGGTGGACGTTGTAGTAATTAGTGAAAAAACGGCCCCGAAGAAACCGTCGCGGCCGTGTACCCGGGGCAGTCATTGGGGGTAAAGCAGCGGGAGACTCAAGGGAATCACGTCATAAGACATCGGGTCTTGGGTCTGACATAAGGGAGGCGGCTGTCGCCTAGCGAGGGATATATGCAGAAGTACTGCCGGAAGGAAGAAAAACTCTTCTTGGCGGGAGGGTTACCCTTAGGCGGGAGAGCACCCGATCTAGGGCCACACCGAGAAAGAATTTACTACGAACAGTCTACAGCCGGGAACAGCAAATGTCGAAGCGGACCATCGCTCTCAAGAGAGGGAGGAAGAAAGAAGAGAAAAAAAAAAAAAAGTGGCGCGTCGAATTTGCTGGCTTCTTTCGAACCGGGCGTGAATATCATTACGGACGCGGGGGCTTGGTGTCACGCGATGGTGAAGAAAAAAAGACATCGCCTTTACCACGGCAGCGCGGGTGAGGAGGTGCAAGGAGACGGGAGGGAACCTACTGTCGAGCTCTTTATGAGACATAAGCATCAGAAAACGGGTGTAAGTCCTCATCCAGAGGGAATACTGGAGGGGAGGTCAACGTCTCTATAGGGGGGGGGGGAAGTGGAAATTAAAATCCAGTAAACTTCAACTCCTGCGGAAGGGGGGCTTTTGGCCGGCTTGTTCAACTCACTCTCAACGGGGGGGGAAAGAGAAAAGTGAAGGTCAACTTCAGGAGTCCGAGGGTGAATTCGGGAAAATCACCGCGGTTCTACTGCCACGATCAGCAAGAGGAGGGGAACCTCTATATTGGGGAGAAGAGGGCGGCAGAAGAACAGGAAAGAGGAAAGAAATCCATCCTCTACAAAGGCTCTTTATTAGCAGGGGGTCGAGTACGCAACAGAGGGACTTCGACCGGTCCATCCTAAAGGTCAAAAGACAGCCAAATGATATACGTCAAAGGGCAAGAAAATTATAAGTTGGGGAATGGAGTTTCCTCGCGTTGGAAGATACACCCGACTAAATGTCTTTGGAGGAGGGCCGAGAGGGAGATATTTACCTCTGAATTCCCTGGGGTGTAGAGCAAGAAGGGGGACCGTGGAATGTATAACGGTGCTTATTCCCTAGTCGCCTGGTGGGGAAATCGAAAAACACTCTAACAACCGGTGCACAGAGATGCCGGGATAACGAGCCGCAAACTTCAGGAGAAGGTCCCAGAGGGGCCTACTACGAAACAGGATCTTAAGGGGAAAATCAAAGGACCTACACGGCCAGAAGCTGATGCTTCCAATGAAGGAAGGGTTCTGAAAGTACAAGGAGGGCAGACGGAGTGACGGAGCATGTGACTCGAGAAAAACAAGGCATCAGAAGTGGTCTCGACAGGAAAAACTCGTACTTCTTCTACGACTCCTCTGGTAGCAGGAAGGTAGATACGACGGCCGGGAGATTCTCTGGAACCAGGGGCCCACCCGCCGTCGTGTCTGAGCTCACGAGGAAAGCCATGGGGAGGAATTGGTGTCGAAGAAAACTTCGAACGGGCTTGGACTCAGGAAAAACTTTCTTGACCGGGCAGGAAATGGGGGCCGAGGTCATGGCTACTAGGAGACGGAAGTTGAAGTGAGACGACTTCAGATCAAAAAAACAAGACAGGTACCAGGAGGTCACCGACAAACGTACTAAAGAGAGAAAACAAAGCTGCCCGATAGTGCTTACGGTGGACTTACTTGAGAGTTTGCCTTCCACCATGGCAAAGGGGTTATCTAGTCGGAAGGTGGGAGCCGGCCAGTTCGGTATGCTTTCCGTAATCTTCGGGTACAACAAGCGCTCCGGACTTAACAAAAGACTTAAAATTCGGGAGCCCCTTCTTACGAAGAATACAAGAAGTAGTACCACCCTCTGAACCGGGAAAATAACAATAAAGGGGGGGATAAGAACTACCGATCTTCCTACTTCAAAACTGGAGAGACAGATAAGAGTGGCTGCAAAACCTACGGTAAACCCGCCATGGAAGTGGGTACAGAGACTAGAAAAACTCGTTCGATTTCACGGGGCTTGGAATGTGAGGGGGGGGAGGAGGGGTGAGGGTTTTTCTGGGGCAACCCGTTCCACGATACGGTGGGGAGCGGAAAAACCCTTCTCTGAGTTCTGGGAAAAGGTGTGGGGCAGGCCGTGGGGTAAACGCACGCGACATCAAGGTGGCACAAGGAGCTTAAGGGGAGCGGGGGGAGGGGGGGCGTCGTGACGGGCCGGCGGGCTGAGGAATGCTGAAGACAGGAAGGGGAAAAACCGGGGACCGTTGACAGTGTACTCCCGCGAGTTCAACTGGAAAAAAAACCGGAAATAAACCCGTCCACTGAGTCATTGCTTCGTTCCACTACCTGAGAGGAAACGGGTCCCGGCGGGTACTAGTCCGGGGTCGCTTTCGATAACTGACTTTTATATGAAGGTAAGACGCAGGAGGTGTAAAGATCATCTCTAACAGGACGGGGTTGGATCGCCACGGAGATTGGTCACGTCTGAGAATCACGGTCAACCTATTTCGGGCCCACGCACGAGGACCGATCTCCTCCAGTTACGCACAATCTCGGATTCCTTAGGGGCTCAACCTGTTACTCGAAAGACCTTCATTCTCTCCCACTTATTCTAGCTTCATCGGTAAGAGCAAGGTGACTGAGGAGTGAGAGCGAGCTTCTTCTGCTTAGGTTAATCCTCGGAAGTCCGGAGCAACAGTTGGGTGGTGTATTTCCTCAGGTGAATTCGTCCCTTGATATAGTTTGGAAGAACCATGAAAAGATGAAAGGACCAAATTAACATACACGCAAGAAACATCACACACGACAACTTTGTTCTGGAAGTCGCGCAACGCCAGCGGCTTTCAACTGAGGCCTCTGGGGAGAGGAGAAGATTCAGGGAGCTGAAAAACCGTCCCTCTGAAAAACGGACCGGGATCGACGCGCATAAACCCTTGATAGATGTGGTCCGCCGGGGTCCTCAATAGCCGGAACGGAAAAATGACCAATCGACTCTCAAACACAAGGGGGGATAAAAGTATTGGGGATGTAGTAAGAAAAACTCTTGTTCCGTGCATGAAAAAGAGGGGTCGGGTATGGTCAGAGGGAGGCAAGAGGGGAGCCTTGAGGGGTAGACTCTCTTCGGCGCACGGCCAGAGGCCTGCATATCTCTGTACCTAGCAAAGGGAGGAACGTGGAAGACAACCAGTTGCGTCGGTGGAGAAGCTTTCACTCAAAAAAAAGTGGGCGTCGTGTGTGATTCATGGGCTTTTGACCGGTTCAATGGTGGGGGGAGAAAGACTCACGCGGGTAAAGTACCCGCATGACACCAAAAAACCATGGGGGCCCGCAGGGAAGGGGGAAGCGGGGTTACCCGGGTATCTGTGGTCCAAGATCTCTGAGGGCGCCGAGCTTCCCCTGTAAAAATGGGGAGAGGGGGGTAAGGGCTAAACCCCAAATAATCCGTGTTCTACTCGCCAGGGGAAGTGGGTAGTTCAAGGGGCCGCGGTTCTCTTTCCCATCCGGGTAACCGTCCATTCTATTGGTGAGACGTGGGGTAGCAAATTCACCAGATCGATCCAAGTTTTTGGACAATGCGGTCAGTGCGCAGGCACAAGGTCGGGCGCATAAAAGGGATTCATTCAGAGAAGTTCGAACCGGCGGTAGACAAGGCACTTCCAACGGGTCTAAGACGGCGGAAGCTTGCAAGGGGGTTGTGACGCGAACGGCGTCCAAACAAGGTGAGGTGGGTGGCCGTTGCAAAGTCGCGGCGTAGGGTTCGCCGGGCAAAGCGGTTGGGGGGTCCGATGGTACAGGACGACAAAAAACGCCGGCAGGGGCAGGGAAAGACACAAGGCGAGCACGGAGTCGTTAAGGGATTTAATCGGGGAAAGGGAACGGAAACCGACAGTTACAACACCACACTTGCCTCACGTACCCGGGGGGGGGGGATTCAGCCACATGCTCTTTAGTTTTGGAAAGTCACAACCACCTATCCATACGAGAAGAAGTAGAAATCACCATTAAAGAAAAAACGGGGCGCGTAGTCTCCAGAAACATTGCATGCTTTGCGAATGGTCGGGTTAAGAAAACAGCCGTCAGGTTCCGGGTAAGAGCTTGCTTTAAGGTCACGAATCAAGGTGGAAGCCTAGAGAAAGGCGTTGAAGTATACTAAGGAGGGGATCGTATAGGGGGGACACGTCCAAGACTCCACGGCAGGCTTTAGAAGCGGGGGGTTAGAAACCGCAGCGGGACTGCAACTCATACCGCCGGCCGGCCGACGACGCCTACCGATACCATAATTGATGTTTCAGATACCAGCCAGTTCAAGCGGCACTCCTCTGGGCGTGTTCAGCGTAGGCGCCGGGGAGATCTTTTAAGTTTAAGAGCGGATCTCGGAAAAAGGGGAAAAAGGGTCGATCCCGAGCGGGAGGGTCGGGGGACGTCGGGCTGCTGGTGTAGGAAAAAAATCGCACAGGGGTCTGTGATCCGCGGGAGGTGCATCACAAAGGGCAGAACCTCGGTTCTAATCGTAAGGATTCCAACTAAATACTTTTGGATTCTCGCCTAACGGGAAGAACGAAACGGGACGTAAACGTACAGGGAAAGGGCATCACTTAAGTATGGACTGGGAGAAGGAAAGGTCAGAAAGGCTTGTTCGAAAAGACCTATACCGAACAGGAGGGGAACGGGGGGGGTGTGCGGTCGGTGAAGATCAGTCGTCCTGTGGCGACGAACAAATGGAGGGAGCGGCCCAAACTTAGAGCCCGGGGTGCGGGGCGCCCATAAGGGGGTTCCGGAAAAGGGGGAAGTCGTAGGGGACTGTTCGGGTCGGCGCGGGGGAGGCTGCGGTTTGGTACTAGAGAATGGCCCAGGGGCAGGCAAGGTCCGGATCAACCAAGGAGGGGGAGGCGCCTGAAGATAGAGCCTCTAAAGCTCCTCATATATGGCTCCAGCAAAACGCAAGGCAACCAAAAACGGCTGGAGCAGGTGAGGGTCATTTGATGTCGTGGCCAGATTAGTGGCAGTGAACAAGTCGGGGCTCCTAAACCTGTTAAAAAGGGGGGGGGGGGCTACGAACCTCGAAAAGTGGAAAGGACCTTCGGGGGAAGAGGGATTCAAATTTTAGGAGAGTGACTTGCTCTCAGTAGTAGCCCAGATCGTTCACGCTGAAAAGGAAGAAATTGACCGACCGGCGGCTCTTGTCAAACGAGCGCCGGGAGCTGAACCGTACTCGGGTCCGAAGGGGACAACAACCACCAAATATTGGGAGGAAGAAGACAACGAGGCCTAAAGCCCTTGCTCTGGACTAGAGGGAAACTGATTTAATGGCTAACTGGCTTATAGATAATCGAGTGTCTAAAGGAGGGATCAATAAGGGGGAGACCAGGATTTCGCACTACACAAGAGCGAACGGGACGTCTTTCGCATTCCAAAAGCGTAAAAAAAGGAAAACAGCGGCGGCCTGCGGCAGGGCCAGCGGGCGGAGACGTCGCTTCTCCAACAGGAAATCGGAGCCAGAAACCGCAGCCTTGATTCACGTCCCTTACTACCAAGAAAAGCAAAAGGAAGCGAAAAAGATCTCGAAAAAAAACAGGATTAGGGGGAATCTATGATTGCTCGTCAGACAGGAGTCGAGGTCTCCTGTTACATCCTCTTACTGTGGCAAAAAGAGGGGGAGTTGAGCCGGGGGGGGGGGGCACAGAATCAGATCAGAAGGCCCGCCGCAATAAATCGGGTCAAATGGCAGAACCCGGAGAAACTATGGCAGGTCGTCGATTGAAAGTGGACACATTAGTTTAAGCCGCACAAAAGGACACTAAAGCTAAGGAACGCGGGGAGCCGTCGGGAATGCGAATCTTCCCGATGAACCCGAAGAGCATGGAAGGAGAATGTGTTGCCGTTGGGGCCTCCCAGACCGAACTCGAAAAAGCGGAACGGTCACAAGGCGCTCGGGGAAAACGGACGCCTCAACGCGAAGCAAATCCGAAGAAGAAGTGAGAAAGAGAGATGAGGGGGTCGAAAAGATCGATTCACATTCCGGAAAAAGAATCATTTTCCTCCAAAAACCGGAGTGACGCGCGGCGGCGGTCAGGTAGGAAGTAGGCGACCTCAGACTGCGCCGCTCGAGAGACCAGGAAACAGGGGGGAGACCGACGGCCACTCTTATATAAGCAACGTCATCCCCTTAGGGAAAAAAGTAGCCTGAAGTGCGTGACGCGAGGGGGGAAGAACACAATGAAAAAAATAGGTTGTTGAAGAAGGCTTGCTATACCGGAGGAAGGAAGAGGTTTGAATCTGAAACTCTGAGGCTGTCAAGACAGGGGGAGAGTAAAGAAAACCTTTCAATAAGGCCATGCGACCCTAAACCCGGGAGATAAAAGTCGGTAAACCTTAACTATGAGTTGTCGCAGAAAAAGCACGCCGCCGGGGAAGGAAGAGCTCCTACCTTCCATAACCGTGATACGCGTCGCAAAACCGTCCTAGAGGTATCTTCAAAGGGAAACCAACATTTTGGATGGAGTTGGTTGCATTGTGAAATTCCCCGTCATCGTCAGGGGATTCGCTCGACCTTTGAAGAGCACACTTGAACGTCAGAAATGTTCCCGAGAAGGCCCGAAAGAGGGGGGGCTTGCTACGAGTTCAGACGCTTATGCTCGACGACGAAAATTGGAAACTAAGCAAAAGAATCCCGAATAAAAGGTACAGGAAAAAAGCGTTAATCATATCACGGGATCGCCCAACATGATGACTTGGGGAAACCTAAAAAAGCCGTGAGGACAAGTCTGGAGGGGTAAAGGCGTTAATGAACCAAAAGGGATCCTCCGAGGTATAAAAGGGGAACGTTTACTAAGACACTGTCTCTAGAGACGGCGAAAAGTCTTGCAAAGGATGTCACATAAAAGGCTTCCGAAAGATGAAACAACGCACGAGACGGGGTCGAAAAGTCAAGGATAAACCCTGCAAAACCACCAGCCCTGCAAAAGTAAATTCTTCTTAAGAGGGTGTCGGGAGGAGTGGCCGGAAAAAGGGCGACACGCTGCAACTACGAATCCACTGGTCAACGGTGGGAGGTACGGTGTCCGTATACAGTAAAAACACGGCCTTTAAAGACTGTCTAAGGCCCGGCAAACAGAAAACGTATGTAATACAATATTCTCCGTAGCTAATGAACGGTGTGCGCATCCTACATACAGACGAGTTAGCTAAAAAAGCAAATGCACTTGGGTGCTAAGGGTCACGTACTAGTACGCAGGGGGGAGCGTTCACTGGGTCTGTACGGGGCACGACCTTTCTGGTCGGCTGGGCCGGGTTTTGCAAAGAAACTGGGGGGGGGGCGGAAGGAAACCCCGTTCAGGAGGTGGTTTGCTGAAACGGTGGGGGGTTGTTAAACAAGGTGCTGGGAATACCACGCTCGCTAAAAATCGTGGAAAAAACTCACCGGACGAGAGAAAGAGGTGGGAAGACCTTTGAAACGGGAAAGATTGGCCGTAGCAGTTCCCCTATTCATGCCTGACCAAGAAATCCGACCTTACTCCAGAGACGGCAACTTCCAACAGAAAAAGTACAAAAGACATGCTTTTGACATCCTGGGAAAGCACCAGGCCAGCCCGACTAATCAGTTCCAAGGGCGTCGACAAAACTGAGACCGCCCTTCACGCCGGCTGGGGGAAAGAAGAGCGCGACTGTTGCTCTGGGCGAAAAAAGGAAGCATGAAGATCTGAGAGTGAAAAACGAACGCGAAACCACGTAAAAGACCCATGCCAACGCTGGCAGTTGGAAGAACCTTCTCGGGGGAGTAAACTCTAAAAAGTCCAACTCAGAACAAGACTGGGAATGGCGATCCACAAACAGGAGGACTGAAAATGTCCCAAGCATTTTAGCGGCGGCGAATCGAGATTAAATTCTGCTTGGGGGTGAAGATGCCAGGCGGCGCCAACGAGGGGGGTGGGTTCGTGGAAAAAATGTGGAATTCGTACCGTAGGTTTTAGACCATGACATAGTGAAATTACCAATCAGGAAAAAAAAGATCGTCTAAACGAACAATGTTGAGTCACGGGAAAGCAAAGATAGCGCTACCGCTGGCACAGAAAGAAAAATACTCTCGCCTGAGGGACCAGAAAGAAACACTTCAGAAAAGCCTCTATAAGGCAGCAGAACCCGGAAGCTGATGTTTGGAAAATTCAACGGGGAACGACCAAACGGAAACGACCGTCA
>Ga0179591_1251170_pt1 | contig 10548 bp, 8 predicted proteins | sample CZOMad2_1_08_16f_FD_182891 | JGI IMG/M metagenome (GOLD analysis project Ga0179591, IMG submission 182891) | Vadose zone soil fungal communities from Angelo Coast Range Reserve, California, USA - CZOMad2_1_08_16fungal (PacBio error correction) | ecosystem: Environmental > Terrestrial > Soil >...
GCTTTGCCGGGTAGGTATGTGTAACACTGGGCGAAAGTCTTGTCAAGGGCTCGTCCGGGAAGGGGGACAAGAAGACCTGAACAAAGCGATTAGGAGGCACATCCTCAAAGAAAGGGGCAGCGGGCGAATTTGCAGACTCTATCGGAGATTTCGGGACAAACGCGCTCTCACGTTCTCATGCAAAGAAAGCGACAAAGTGTAGAATTTGTGAAACTGGTAAGGGGTGGAAATGTTCGCAAATAATCCTAAAAAGAGGACCACCAAATTCAAAAAGGAAAAAGGAAATGACAAATGGACCCGAAAAATGTTAGGCCTCAGAACAAGGACAGAGGTTAGTTTCAGAATCGATCCCCCGCTGGCCAATCATCTTGTTTTACTCCCTATCTCCCGAAACCTGAGTGGCACTGTCTGAGCGATTCGCTTTATCTCTGTTCTGACATGGGAACCAGCAGGGGAGAGACACGCGAGAAAAAAAGTTCCGCGGCTCCGATAGACCTTCAAAACCATCTGGGGAACAGTCCGCGCCTTGTCAGAATTCATGGCAACGATCGTCAAAGAGATGCAGGAAAATTCAACAGAAGGGGGGGTTGTTAGCATAAGCGCAGGATCCAACGAACCCATCCGCAGGAATCGTCCTGGGGGGGGTAAGGGAACAGTCCTGATAACGTAAGTGTCCTGCTCAAATATAAGGGAGTAGCTGACGAAGGCGTACGAAAGAGGGGTGAGGGAGGGGGAAAGGAAATTGCAGAATTCACTGGAATTGCAAAACCCTTTCGAGGTACCTCCAGAAACTTGCACAAGCAGACAACACCTTCAGGGTTAACTGAGACTGAACCCATGTAAAAGAAAGGGGATGGTGGCTCAAGAAACTGACTGAGAAGGGGTGGGGGAGAGAAAAAAGTAAGTGATACCCTTCCGAGATGCGAATCTGGCCAACACATGCGGGAGTTGAAAACACAGGGGTTGACCGGGGAGGATATCAATCTGCAGGAAGGTCAGTAGTTGAGCCTTGTTTAACGAGTGAGGGGGGAAGACAGAACGCAATCCAAGACTTAGGAGATTCATGATTGGAGCAAACATAAGGCCTGGCATGGAGAGGTACACGAAACTGTGTAGTGACTCTTCGGGCTCCGAGAATTTTGGTGATTCAAAATGTAATGGCTTCAAAAGAAAAGGAGGTTTGCTCAGGCGATGGGGGGTTCACGGTCCTCTCCAAAACCGTTGAAAGGACCGCGTGCGGAGAGAGTAAAAATAATTCTAAAGAGGAAGGGGAGGTGGAAGAAGAAAGAGGAGAAACGGCGAAGGAATCGGGTCCCCCCTTGCTAATCTGGCTTACGAAAAAAGAAGTCTGACAACTCCCACTCGTGGTCCCGTCATCTGTTCTCGGTCTAGAAAGAACCAAAGACCAAAAACCGAAAGATTGGGCAGATCCACTGCGCCTGGGGGGAACTCCTCCCAAAACCTGCTCAAGGAAGCGTCAGCCTAAAAAGTGGAAAAAAGCAGAGGGAAAACCGCCAGGAGAAAGGAATCTAAGCATTGTTGTCGGGGAGGGCATATGATAGGGGAAAAATAGGAAAACACAAGAGTCAAAGCGTACTAGCTCTCTCGGAAAAATACCCAAGTGCTACCGGAAAATAAACAAAGACACGGCAAAAAGAGAGGCCTTGCGATCTCAAGGGCCTATGCGGGCGGAACTTTAGCCCTGACGCTGCCACTCCGCGTGGAAATTTAAACAAGAGGAGGTCCTCTACTAGACCTAGGGAAGTAGGTGAAAGGGGACTTGTAGACGGCTTTTAAAAGGTAAAATTTGTAAAAATTCAACCTAGCTTTGAGGAATAAGAGGAAAAAGGGAGTAATGGAAGTTTAGAACTATACCTATATGACTTCATCGAAGTCGTAGGGGAAAGCAAGGATGAACCGGTGGCTGAGATTGGGGGGAAGCTACACATCTTGCTAGGTTCTTTTGGCTTCGGGAGGTAGGAGAAAGCCGACAAGTCGAGCACGGCGTGGGAGTCTGTCGCCAAAGACTCCGCCAAAGAGAGAAGAGGAACCCGGCGACTGGAAAAGGAACGCTCAATAATCAGACGACGCTCTGGTCGACGAGGCAGAAGTGCTCATATCGTTCGCTGGGGCAAAAAAAAAGTAAAGAAGAGGGCGGGGAGGGAGTGAGGTGGATCTGACGAAAGAACCAGGGCGCTAAACCTGTTGTTTCTCGAATCGGGTGAGGGGGTGGGCTCAGAGAGACTCGCCGGCTTGGCTAGCTCAACCCGTCGATAGCAAAGAATCATAAATTAGAAAAGAAGGTGGGGAGGCGAAGGAGTCGAGAAATACGTGGGGTGGGCAGGGAGGAATCGCAGTGGAGGGCTCGGAGGATCAAAAGAGAAGCCCTTAAACGGTGGTCCAAGGAGGGGAAGGGGCGCCTCAGGGAGATAGGGGGGGAGTCAATGATAGCGACGCCGTCCTCCACACAATCTAGTAAAGCGAATCGCCAAAGGGCTAGAGAGAGGAAAGGATAGTACTATAAGATACGCGAGAAAAAAAAAAACTTATTATATTAAATATAATATCATCCCTTAAAAAATGATTAATCTTACGGAGCTAGACTGCAAATCGAAGAAGAGAAGCGGGATCGTGCTGCGTCAGCGTATCTTATCAATGAAAGGAAAACAAAATCGAGACAAAGGGCGGTCACGAAGCTGGGGGGGGGAACCAGTAGTCAAGGGCGTCATGAAAAGATACTACATCACTTCGAGGGAAGAGAAAAAAAATCAGGGGCGAATCAGTTCTCCCAGAAACACCCAAGTTCTGGCCTGTTAAAGCAAAACGAAGAGACGACAAGGGGGAAGAGGCATAAGAAGGGAAAAGGAAGATCCGCCCCTGTCTAAAACCCATATGACAGAGAACACCCTGGAAGGGGGGGTTATTAGGAGAACAACAAAAAGCCTACAGCTCGAACAATCAGGATCTGGGGGAAGATAGGGGGGGGATGGGAGGGCCAGCGCCTTCGAAAAGATGTAGGCCTAGGGAGGTGATCAGTTCTTTTACTTCTCAACAGACAGAGTATTAGACGATTCTCTGAGAGTAAACCAGGAAGCCGCCGGCTCGGGTCGGCGATGGAAGGGGAGCGACGAACTCTACTCAAAAAGGTCAATACGCTTATAAAAGGTGGGTTGACTCTCTCATCATGAAAAGGGGGAGGTCGTGCGGTTAAATCTAACGGCGCTGACGTATAATTTAGACGAGCAGCTAGGCTCTACAATCGCCAGTAGCTGGTGTAGGGGGGGATAATTAAAAGAGGGAAGAAGTCCGAGGAAAAACATAATAAAAAAATGCGCGCACAAAGTCTCGTAGTCCGGGGGACAGGCAACTACTGAATCCTATTTCTAGAGGAGAGAAAAATAAGGGGTTGAAATGACCGAGGAGGCAGAAAGGAAAGGATATCACGGTTTCCTGACTGCAGAAACTTCCCTTAGGAATCCAGATGTGCTTACGTGTGGAGGGAAGAAAACGGTGGGTCTGGTGGAGGCGACTTCGAGGAACAATAAAGCTTGGGTTGTTGAAAAAGATTTAAGGGTCCTTGAAAGAAAAAAGAGAAAGGAAGGCTTTGGGAGGAAGAAAGGGACTTGAGGGAGGAGCAACTGTGGCCAACCGAAAGGACGTGGGGAAATGAAGATATGGGACAGCATATGAAATCCTTTGCTTATTAAAACTCCGAAAAACATAAAAAAAAAAAAAAATTGCCCCCCTCAAGGAGTTAGGTCTGAAGTGGGGAGAAAAATCAGAAGGCGGCGGCCTTAGGGTGTCGGGGGATAATTCTGAGACTAGCCTCGGGAGGCTCCAGTGGGGGTCCCTATTCGAAAAGAGTTGGGAAGTCTCTCTAGGATAAAAGATAGGGCGTGGTTGTTTTTTGGTGAAGATTCTATGTGAGGAATGTCTCACCTGACGGTCACTCTTGGCGTGACTGGAGAAGGGTATTTAGGGGGAGATCCGGACCTCTTCGTCTTGAAAACGGGGGGTTGCACGGGAAAAAGGAGATATCAAACGCATTTGGTACATAATGAAGAAGCGTCAACGGGAACACCAAATTATCACAAATGAAACGGCTCAAAGGAAAGCGTTCCCGAAAACCGGTAATTTGCGCTTCTTAAATGAAGATCATTCGGGGGGCGAACTCCGGGGAATGAATAGTTCACTGTTGGAGTCTCCTTGTAAAACAAAAAGTAACGAGGTAAAAATGGGGGAAAGGAGCGCCAAGCTGGGACGGAGGGGGAGGAAGGTCTTACCTCATGAAATCAGGGGTTTTTGGGACACGCCCATAGGGTCGTGTGGTGGCAAAGGAGTTGGGCCGCACTTAAGAACGATAACAAATTATAATAATAAAACCATGCAAAGAAATAAAAAATCAATTTTCCTAATCTCGTGGGGGAAACCCGGAAGTTGACTGGTGAGGGTAGTAAAGGAGCTCGTGAGGTACTGGCGACAGTGGCTTGGGGAAATGCTCTAATCGCCCTGAGGGGAGTCTACAATACACAGTCGAAAGGGGGGATTACTACAGGGCTGAAAAGAACGACTCAGTGAAGAATGACCTGAAGGAATTGTTTGAAAGCCATTAAGAGTTAGGGGGAGAGGGTGGAGGGGGGGGGAAGAGCTAGCTTCGAAAGAACCATACGATATGCTTGGCGGGGGGCAAGAGGGAGGTGAAACGGGACCTGAGTCAATGTGATAGTGTAACTGCCTAGGGGGGTACGGATTAGGGGAAAAGCAGACCCGTTGGTGTAGGGTACAAAAGCCTGAGGAGGGGAAAAGGAAGAGAGAGAAACTAAAAGCTCATACGCTGAGTACAAAGCGGTTTCCTCTTGGGAATCATTCGTCTTCCCCCACCATTCTTAAAATGGTAAGATTGTGCGAGATTGAAACGGGAGAGGGAGTGTCTTAATGGGGGGGCGACCTTACCTTGATGGGGAAAGTTTCTGGAAGGCCGGGCGGAATTGTTTGTTCGAATAGGGGGTCCGTTCTTCCACTCCAAAGAGTTTGATCGACAGGGTCCTTGGAATGTCCCAAGAAGGGGGGGAGGTTCATAGCGGTGGATCTCGCCGGGTCACAGGCTGAGAAAATATATGGGAAAAGCGCGGGAAAACGAAGACTAAGCGGCAAAAATGTAAGAATCGGGGTGAAAAGGCCCTACGAATCATGAAAAAAAAAAAACCCCCCAAAGAGGGCCTCAAGGACAAATCCCTCCCAGCAACCGCAAAGGAAGCGAACAACAAAAATACGGGAGGGGTATGCGTTTTTGCAAGGTAGTTGGTTTGACGGGCCCTTAGAGCTATATTAATGCGTAAGGGAAAAAAAAGGGAACTTGGAAAAAAAGAATTAAGGTCGGTTGAGAGGAAGGCAAATACTATAGAGGACGTGGTTTACTCTTTCGAACGTCCTTTCCATCTAGAGGGGCGACTTCGCAAGAATAGCCCAGGGGATCTTTATCTGAAACAAAGGGAGACCTGGGTACACGTGGCTGTGGAGTGACCTGAACTCTGCACAAACAAATTAATCCAGGCAATAGATAAACGGGAAGTAGTACCCTAAAGCAAAGCGCATGATGCAATTCACCAAATATTCAATCCGAGGGTGAACGACCTAAGATACAAAGGGGGGGGCGCTCGTCTTACGAGCTTTTGAGTACAGATAAGTCGGCTGCCAAAGGGGACTAATGATGGGGGAAGGGCAACAGAGAAAAGGTCCTGGGGCTTCCGGGGGCAATAGTCGAGGGGTCCCCCAAGCTTTGCAGGGAAGACGAAAGATGAGGGGCTGAAAGGGAACAGATAGGGGGGAAGGGGATATGAAAAAGAGCATCAGATCTTCTTGGGGGCGAAGATGAGGGGGAATCCAGAAATAGGATTCATTATGGTAAGAAATTACCATGATCAACGGGGGAATTCTAAAAGTCTGGGGATTATGCTACCGGGACTTGAACTACTCACCGTTATTATTTTAAACCCTTTACAAGGAGATTAGGGATTTTGCCGTCCCAAGGGATGACAGGGTACATCCAAGCCACGGAGAAGAGGTCAACCGGGAACAAGGGTTGACCCTAATATTCTGCCGCATTGGAATCATGGACTGCGAGGGAGGATCTTCGCAGGTTTGTTACTGAGCGTCTCCATAAACAGCCGGGGGCGAGAGGGAAAACCCGAATAGGGGGATTGGGAAAAATTAAGGCGGAGACTCTCACTTACTCGTTGTCGCCTTAACTTTACCGAGTACATGCGGAAGCTCTAAAAAGAAGGGAAGAGAGGAAGTCGTGAGGACAAGACGAGGCTTTCATTGGGGCCTAAAAGAATAAGGTTGGGAGTTACCAAGTTATTGTCTCCCGAAGATGGGGTGGATCACGTGGTGGAAAGGTCGTGCTCAAAAGGTCTGGGGACAGGCGGTATACTTGTACCGAAAGCAAAAACGGTCCAGAAGGGGACTCGGGGATAACACCAGGGCTTAAACGGTCAGAAAGGTGAAAGGGAATCACGCTGAATCGTCCTCTCCTCATGGGGCCAAATGAATAGCCCTCTGTACGTAAGATCATAAGAAAGGGAAAAGACCAAGAGGGTCCACGGACGCGGGGAGTACGGAAAGGATACCCCTCTATCACCTAAATGTGGACGAGCACTTCATAAAAAGGGAAGAAGAAAAAAAAAAACAGGAAAGGGAAGCAATAGAAAAGACCAGTTGGGCCAAATTGGATCTCCGTATACATGGACGCAAAGCGCTCATTAGGGGGGGGTGGTCGATCCGGAAAACTAAGGACCCCAAGGGGGAGGTCCCTCGAAGGGTCATCGGAGCCCCCTACCCCTTGTCGCAGACCCCCCGGGAAACCGCCCTCGGGCCTTCAACTACGGTAACATTGCCTTCCCGGGAAACGTTAGGGGAGAACTGGTTGAAAAAACTAAACAGGGGGAGCAGCGTGAAAATCGGCGTCCTGCGACGGGTGAGACCCATAGTTCAGTAGTTTCAAGTCCCTTCGTCGTAAAGATGGGATGTCGAGCAGGTTGGAGGAAAGGGGAGGAGACTCTTAGGAATGAACGTAAAAAGTCTTAATGGAGAGTGGCGAGGCAGATCAAAAGATCTTATAACGCATCGGGAAGGGGATTCTAGGGGGTAAAGGCAAAAGAACCGGGGACAGGCAGTGGGGAAGGAGGGGAGACCACATCGCATCCTAAATAAAAAAAAAGCTGTGGGTAGGAGTGAGGAGGAGGCTAAAAAAAACTCGCAACTTTCAGCACGTCTTCGGCTGTCAAGGCGCGACAGCGAAGAACGGATTGGAGAAGTCAAGCAATGGGAATATCACTCGAGCTGAAGGCTCAGGCGACTGAGAAAGGGCCGAGGAGGTCAAAGAACAAAGGGGAAGCAGGGGAGGGTAAGACGTGGGTGCGCTAGAGAACCAGATCTCCCAAATTTTGTAAAAGCTTGGGGGGGGGCGTTCGCCGAAAAAAAAGGCCGAAGTTTGTGTAAGAGCGTGATCAAAGAAGAGGGGAGGCTAGGCGACAAAAGGAAGAAGCAAGGTGGTTCTGTGTCGAAGAATTAAGCTCTCAAGTTTTGGTCTAGAATCGAGCGGAACTCCGGGGGTAGACGACTGGAGGGGGAGGGGGCAAGCTGGTTGTGGATCGTCCTCCGTTCGGAACGATAGGGTTTGACCGGAGACACTCTACGAAGAAAAAAGAACTAGAAAGGAAAGGGGGACACACGAGAGAAGAGAAGGACCAGCGTGAGAAGCGACGAACCACAAGGACATCGACTTGATGATAGCTATCTCAAAAAAAACAAAGAAAAGAAATATCTCAATAAGCCCTTCGGAAGAAACCGAGGTACCGTCAGGAGAGAAATCGGCCAAGGGCGGGATCTCGCAGAGCGTGACCGGGAGGGGCTTTAGGCCTGGAGGGGCGTCGCGTAGCATTGGAAATGAAAAAACGAGAGCCGAAAGGCGGAGGGAATCGAACAGGGGGAAAAAGCCTGGGAAGGCGTCCAGGAAAGGGGAGGGACGATACAAAGGGCATCTTGGGCAGCGACCACCAACCGTCAGGGGGAGGGAGATAGGAAGTGGGGACCAGCACCACCTTCTGGGGAAAAGTCGGAAGGGGACTGTGGATACAGAAGACCGGAGCTCGGGAAAGTAACGTCTAATCGGAACATAAAGTCAAACCCAAAATGCTGAACCCCCCTGTTCGAGATTGGGGTGTTGGCAGGAGCGGAGGGAAACCGAAGACTAAAACAGCAAGGGCAGTACGGAAAATAGCGGGAACGATAGGGGAGGCAATAGTACCTGACCGGAACTACAAATAATCGATGGAGATTGGCTGGGGGGGGGGTACTTCTCATACATATATGTTCGATGAGAGAGCGAGAAAGCAATCCGACGGGGGCTCGAAGTGGGGAGTCGGGGAGAATCAAGAACTAAAAAAATAAGGGACACCTCAATCACCTCGATCTACATCTAATGGCAGTCGGATACAATTCCTTCAACGGGGTAGAAAATAGAAGCCGAGAAGAAGGGGTCAGAGGGGGGGAGGGAAAGCTATGCGGCTAGGCTTCTCCACTCATACAATTAGACTGTTTAAGGCGAAAAGGCCCAGAAACAGATGGAGGTCAACGAAAACAATCTCGAAAAGAAACGATCAGGAAGAGGTTCTAAAGACTCCCCGATTTCACGTGGCTATACTCATATGTTGGACCGAAACTCAAGGTAAGCTGGAGTGGGGGAAACAAGGAAAAAAAAGGTTCTTCTCAAGGTTTCCTTGTGAAGATCCCTTCTACGACTAGGTCTGAGAGTGAGGGGGGGAGGAGCTAAACAGGGGGGGGGAAGGTTCCACGAGGCTCGTTCAGGACAAGCGTGTTGGGGGTGAATGAGAATGATCCCTATCCAAAAGGAAGTCAGGGCTTGGCGTTAGGGGGGGGGGATCAGGGGGATGAAGGGGTCGTACGGTTGGTCCAAAATTCTTGAGGTGAGGGGGGACTCGTAAAAAAATTAACAGGGGTAGGAGATAAGGGAGGAGGGATGCCACAAATCCTGGGTAGCGCTGTTGAAGGGGGGCGACCCAATCACAATAGTAACGGAAAAGGATTGGGGCCTGTCCCTGCATGGGATCTCGCGGAGTCTAATGGGACAAAGAAGTACTGAAGGGCGTGAACGATTAATCAGGAGGGAGGAAGGGGAAAAAGCCAGGGAAAAACTGGAGGGAAAAGCTGAGGGTGTTTGATAACAGCGGCAGTTCGGACTTTTGGGGGGGGCGGGCCCGTGAAGGAAAAAAGCTTCGCTAATGGGGAGAAGAAGGGAAAAAAAGGATCACCCTGGGCTCTCATTTAGAATGAAGTCTTTAAAAAAAAACGAAAATATGAAAGTCGGAAGGAAATGGAGAGAAGGGGCGAGGGACTCCTTGAAATAGCTAGAAAACAGTGGGTCTATTCTTAGCAGAAAAAGACTGGGGGAAAATAGCGACAAATATGAAAGGCGAGAGGAGCATTGGGGAAATCAGGGTTGTCAAACTCCCAGAAGTTGTAACGTTAGCGCAAGTAAGGTGGTAGACGAATAAAAAAAACACACACAAAACCACCACCCAAACCCCCAGAAAAAAAAAAAAAAAGAAAAAGACATAGAAGAAATCTAGAAAGGAAATTCCCCGTCGCAATTTGGGGCCTATTTAGGGGTAAAAAAGTAATTTTGGGAAGGCGGGGGAAGGTAAAGAGTTGCGCGCTGTGGTTTAAGGTGTAAGAAAAAGTGTTGATTGCTGATACCTAATCGCAATTACATGGAGTAGGAAACGAGCGAAATTTGCTGGGACCCACATAAGATCAGAAGAAACTCTGGGGAGGCATTAACAGGCAATAGGTTAAGGTGCAAATAAGGTACTCGGATGTCGTCGTGGAGGCGACCGATAAAATAGAAACATCTATGCAGGGGGGCATGGAAGCAGGATGTCGCTCTGGTCACAGTCCGTAATCAACGGGGTACACGGGAAAGGCACGAGGGGTGGATGGAAAATTGTCTCTCAAGTCCGAGGGGGGACCTGGTGGAAATGAGTCCATCCGGACGGGAAGGAGCCCGCCAGGAATCTGGGAACTCTACCAAGTCAGACTGGACTCAGGCGACCTCTGGCCCCGTCTGTCTCTGAAGAGAGTCAAAAGAACACCAGATGATTGTGGAACTCGTGTGTTAAATTAACGATGCGGAGTGCGGACGAGTCAGAGCCACGTTCGGCAACGGGGAGGGCAGGGAAAAAGGGGAAAATTCATTGTTGAGTGCTTAGATGTTGGCTGCACAGCAGACCATCCAGGGGAAACAACTCCTGGGGCGGGGCTGGATCACGAGCGAACGTTGGTCGTATGAATGAGAAGAGAAAAATCTGCCAGAATAAAAAAGCTGTACAACATCTGAGGTGCCGGCTTGCGGAACGCAAAAAAAAAAAAAAGAGCTCCGAGGGGTTAAGCTGTCTGTTTTAAACCACTGAAACTCCGGATAAGGAGGGCAATCGGGGCCCCCGGCGCTCACACTGAACAGTCAAACGC
>Ga0179591_1272075_pt1 | contig 10548 bp, 9 predicted proteins | sample CZOMad2_1_08_16f_FD_182891 | JGI IMG/M metagenome (GOLD analysis project Ga0179591, IMG submission 182891) | Vadose zone soil fungal communities from Angelo Coast Range Reserve, California, USA - CZOMad2_1_08_16fungal (PacBio error correction) | ecosystem: Environmental > Terrestrial > Soil >...
GAAACAACGAACTGCCCTCGAGCGATCCCGACCGCCAATCACTAAGAGATCCGCGTAGAAAAATGTAAGGGGAAATCCCAGGCGGAGAGAAAGGAGAAAAGCCCGTCGTTTTGAGAGCCTAAGATATAAAGGCGGAAAGGACAGGAAAAGCAGTAAGTAAGAAATGCCAAGGGGAGGGCGACCACTATCCTCGACTAAGATGCCATTTCAAAATGAGGAAGTTCAGAGAAAAGGGGAGAGTCCAGAGGACATGAGGGGGGTCGGCGGGGGAAGAAGGGAGCCAGTCAGGATTAACGGGTAATGGGGATCAATAAATGGAATCGGGGGGAGCAAAAGAATGCCTGTCAAAACATTAAAAAAATTCCTGAGGGAGGGGGGTGCCGTTTAGGTTAAAGGGGACGTTAGGGGTAGCAAAAAAAAAGAAAAGGCCCGAGTGAGAGCGGCCCCATGAAAGTAGGGATATGTCCCCACCTGCTTATTTCCGGGGGATAGAAGTCTTTTAGAAAAGACCTTTGAAGAGAGAAAAAATTCAAATTCCAAAAGTGTCAAAAAGTTGGAAGGGAGCAAATCCCACTCTGGCTGGAACCCGGAAGAAGGAAGGTAGAAAATAGACCCCAAGGAAGCTTGGAGAAGGCGAAAAAGCGGGAGTAAAGGGATGGAGTAATAAGAACACCATTCCCCTGCGGAGTCTATAGGATATTTGTGCAGACGAGAAGGAAAAGGGGAAGTCACACAGGAAATGCAGAAGCTCATTATATTTTTCCCACGAAGTCCTCCAAACAGTCCTGGGGAACCCGCCGCCCGGCCGAAGACTCTTCCGAAAAGGAAAGGAAAAGGGATGGGGGGAAAGTGGAAAGAAAAAAAGGACATTGTCGTTACCGCTTCCATAAACCCGTAGCCCCAGCGAAAAAGGTGGTAAAAGATACAAGAAGAAAATGCAAGGGAAAAAATTCGACCTCCAGAGGGTCCGTCGGCCCTCGAAAAAAGGAGCTGGAATGGGGGAAAAAAAGGAAATTTGTGGAAAGGGCCGGGACTCCCCGTGCTGCGGCTCCACAGAATATTACATTAGAAAATGTGAAAAAAAAAATCGAATCGACGAAAAGAAACAGGGGGAAAGTTCCAAGAGAAAAGGGAGGCGCCACGAAAGCCGCTAGCGAACAGTTCCAAAAAAAACCTCCTGAGAAAAAGAAAACCCCTGGAAGGAACGGAGGAGGGAAGGGGGTGGAAAAGCAGCAGACTAAGGAACTGTTACAGGCTTATGTTGGGAGAAGAGAAAAAAGCTCAAAAAAGACCCTGTCACAGGAAAAAGGGGCGCTCAGGAACGTCCTAAAGAGCGCCTGGGAAGGCTTTTGAAGGTGCTGGAAAAAGACGTCAAGAGGCTGGTCAGCAAAAAAAGAAGGCTCGAAGGAGGGAGGATCCCCTTGCCAAGAAGAAAAATCGAAAAAGCTCGAAGGACGAAGAAAGGTGAAAAAAAAAAGGTCGAAAAAAGAGGGGGGAAGTTGGAAAGAGGAAATGACTGAATCGTGCCCGTGACGGTGGAAGGAATGGCCTCTTTGAAGATCCCGCCGAGAAAGGCTAAAAAGAAGGCGACATTAAAAGAGTTCCTAAAAGGACCCTGGGGGGGAGAACCTGGAAACGAAAAGGAGTCCTACCGGAAGGGGAAACAACGAGGGGAAAAAACATAATGAAAAAGAACGGTGGCCAGCCGGCCAAGAGGTCTGAGGAATCACCCCTGCCTGGAGGAAAAAGCCGGGGGAATAAGAGCCACTGACCGTTAGTAGCGGCAGTAAATCCAAGGGAGAAAACGTTTCTAGAGGACGAGGGTGGAGATCAAAAATAAGGGGACAGTCCATCCCAAACTGGACGGGGGCAAATCTAAGAACGGAAAAAGTAAAAGAGAAGGTCTGGGATCAAAGAGAGTTTCGGCCCCCACTCCTTTAAACGAAGAAACTATAGAGCTATTATAAAGTTATTTAGAAAAAAACTTGGGAGTCTACACAAAAAAAGAGACACCGTGTTCTTCACTTCGTTTGGTCGTGAGAAAAGCTGCGAGAAAGCCGCAAATCTGGAAGGGGGTCAACAAAAAAGTTCAGCAAAAAGTACCAAAGTCCAACGAAGAAGTGAGCCCGGAAGAATCTGGGAAGAAATGTAAAAGCTTAACTCCTCCTGAAAAAGAGCGCGAATTCGGGGGTCTCCGGCACCTGCTTCAGACTAACGAAGAAGAGGTGTGGGGAAGGGGAAAAGAAGCCTGGGAAAGAAATGTAGCACTGCCCAACATCATTTTGCAAACTCGATAAGACGAGAAGAGAGGAGTCTCTCCACAAGAAGTCATGATCAGGGCCGAATATAAATAGGGGTCTTGAAAATTACGGAAGAAAATCTTCATAAAGGGATTGAATATCGCTAAATTTCATTTGGTGACTATGTGCGATGCTACCAAAGTACTGAAAAAGCTGAAAGTTTCAGAGAAGTGGGAGTGAGAAGAGTGGGCAAGGCGTACTGAGGAGAGAGAACCCGAACGTTCCGTGGCTGAAAAAGCGGGAAGGAGTTAAGTCAACGGGTCGGTAAAAAAGGATGGAAAGAAAACTGGAAGAAAAGGGGGGCCGTTTTTTAGTTCGGAAGAGGCCTGAGAGGGAGACCCACATCTTCAGAAGGAAGAAAGAAACTCAAAAGGGGGACGAAAGAGGTGAGGGTGGGTTTTGGTCTGACTCTCGGGCTACCCCTGCTAGGTTCGAAAAGAGGAAGAATTCAATTTGGAATCGCTAGATTGCCGGAACGAGACTGATTCTGGGAATCCGACCATGAGGGTCTCCGGGGATCACCTCTCCGCTCTAAAAGCCGCAATTCCTCCGAAAGGAATGACCTTCAGGAAAGGAGCTTGAAGATGAAAAAAGAAAGGGGCAAGTTCTCTTAGACCACCACAGCCAGAATAAGGATGGGAAAAAACGGGGGGAGGGAAAAGGGGTTACAAAGAGGCCAGAACCATGAGGAAAAAAGACTCGACCGGGCGCAAAGATCAAGAAAGAGAAGGGCACCTTTGGTGGCTAAAGGTATTGGGTATACAAGAGTCCGGTAAAAAAAAGTTTAACAGCCTTATTCTCGGTTCGGCGAGGGGAAAGTCAGGGGAGAGAGTGTTGGAAAAAAGCTGAACGCTCCCAGGTAAAAGGAGGCGGTGTTGTTTAAGTAGAGTCGGATAACACCTCTTCGGGACGTTAAGAAATCCGAAAAAGGAAGATGAGACGGGAATCGCGAAAATCTTCCCGTGACCTCGGTCACTCATTGAAGAAGTATGAGGGGGAATCATCGGGGAGAGCTAGAAAGAGATAAGCAGTTACTCTTCTCCGGGACTTAGAGAAAAAAACCAGGAAGGAGAGCAAGACCGTTACATTCTGAGATGTAAATTCACTGGGTTAATGGAAAAAAGAAAGCAAAGAAGGGCGGACCAAAATAACAAGATTATAGTAGTTTTCGGGACATCCGAAAAAAAGTTGCAACGGGGACTCTAACCACCCCGTCAGAAAAGATCTTCAAGACGCTAATTATCCTAAGAGTGAAAAAAAGTTAAATGAGGAACCGAAGCTAACTTTCCACCGAGGGGGGACGTCAAGGATCCGGGGGCCCTAAAAAGAAAAATGCAAGAAAAGAGCAAAGGGCAGAGAAGACTCAGGGTGGGGGGGGAGGGAGAAGAACTGGTACCATCTCGCTCCCTCTTTTTTTTACCCTGAGAAAAGAAGCCGATAGGTACATGCAGGAAGGCTATCCGGGAGGGAGTTAGTTAGACACTGAGAAACCACTTACACTACGTCCTTCCGATATCGAGAATTAACGCGAAATGATAAAAAAGGATTCCAGAATGAGAGCAGAGGGGAGCCTCCCCAAGCAACCACCAAGAAAAAAACTCTTCAAAAGGATTCTTCTAGGGCCTTATAAGGAACGGGAGGTGAAAACTTTAATGACTTTAAAGGTCAAGAGGAAATACCCAGAAGGAGACAAAGGTCAAAAGAAGTCAAAAAAATTGGAAGACCGAAACTACTGGAAGGGCTTGGAAAACCGGAATGCAGTAGGTACTAGAGGCCCAGGAAGAAATGAAGTAGGATCGGAAAGGACTGTTCAAAAAAAAGTTTGGAGGGTGTGGGGGGGGGGGGTGGGGGTTGGGAGTTATGCCGGCCAAGTTGAGCAAAAAAAAAACCCCGCGAAGGGAATCAGTTCGACCGCAGAAGAAAAAGGGGTACGCGGTCGTCGGAAGCGGGGAGAGGGACAACCTTCGGAAGAAGAGAATCCAGGGACCCGTTGGAATTTTTGAAAAAATCCCGTAACGCTTAAACCAAACCGCTCAGGCCCTCCATCATATTCACCCGCCCGGGGTTCAGGGGGGTCCGAGGGAAGGATGGAGACTTTCCGGCGTCTCTAACATGATGAAAAGGGGAACGCAGGGATGGTCGAAAGGGAGAATGAAGGAAGGGGGTGAAAAAAGGCCCAATTCTCCGGGGAGGGAGGAAAACGGAGTGAGGAAAAAAGGGCTCAATAAGAGGGGGATCGGTTCAGAAATGGGAAAAAAGAAAATTTAGGGGTTCCCTGAACCGAAAAAGAAGGGAAGTCCTTGGCGTTTTCAAAAACGGAAAGACTAGGACTTAGAATCTGGAAATCTACTTGCCGAGCTTGCTCAGGCTTCTTAGGGGAATTACCATTGCAGTATGGATTGAAGACCTGACAAACAAGCTTCAGGGAAAAAAAGAAACGTACAAGTGACGCTAGGCGCGAAAGAATGACTCAGTCGTTTAACAAAACACTAGCGGGTAATGGGATTTCTGTGAATAACGGAAAAAGCTCACAAATACAGCAGCAAGTGTAACAAAGGGATTTATCTAGAGAAAATGGATGAAATAGTCAAAGGGGTGGACCCTCGGGTGCCAATGAAAAAGCATTTTCTATAAAAAGCCTTCTAGAAGGCGTGGAAGAGACAATTCAAGCCACCCTTCAGGTTTCGTGTGGGAAAGGATCTCGGAAGAAATCACGGAGATATAGAAAGGTCGAGAGAGGGAAAATAGAGGGGGAATCCGCGGGGAGGACAACCTGTCGGAGGTCACCATCGTGCCGTAGATCCAATACCGGGGAAGAGTCAAACCTCTACGAGGCCTCCGAAAACCACTAGGAGAGTCGATTGTTGGGAAAAGCAGTCAACTTCAAGGGGAAAAGCGAGCGGGGACTCGTGCCCAGGGGAGTTTCCGGCCGGGTTCACCAAACTGTGAAATTGAACTCAAGAGGGACAGTTCTAGAACCACCACCAAAGGCGCGGAGGCTGGGGTCCCTGTAACTAAAGAAGGGAAGGCTCCAAAGGGAGGGATTCCGAAAGGCCAAAGAAGAGAGAGCGGAAAAGACATCCGGCAGACTCGCCGCGTACTCGTTCAAGAGCAACCTCACTCCCTTGGACGTTGGCAGTGAAGCCTGGGGTCAGTTAAACCAAACCAATCAGAGGGCTTTATGAGGAGGGAGCAAAAAAAGAGGAGTTCCAACAGCCGGGCGGGTCGAGCTAGATGTCAATAAAGAGCCGTGGGGGGGAAGGCTGCGACATAGAGTAGAACTGAGGGTCGGAAGATGGGCGGAAAGGGTGTAGGAACTCCAATAGAGTAAAGAAAGCTGAGAGATGAGAGGACTCTTAGGAAAAGAGAACTAAGGTGAGGGAGAGGAGAAGGTTTAGGAGGTTGCTAAAACAAAGCGAGCAGACTTCCTTAAAGGAAATTGGCAGGGGGCTCCGGGGGGAAGAGTCCTTAGACCCAGAAGGAGAAAGGGGGAGTTGTAAGTCCTTGGAAAAAAGACTACTTACCCGTTGACGAGATGAACTACTAGCCGTGGCGGGCAAGGGGGGAAAAAGTACTGTTGAAAAAAGTCGGGGAGACGTTCTCCATCGCCGTGGGTATGCGGGTCCTCGGGGATAACGGACGGGAGAAAAACCTTGGATGGCCCGCTCAGCAAAGTCTCAAGAGGGTCCCTCGGGGAAAACCTGTAGGGAACAAACGATGGGGAGGGTCATGGATAATGCCTGACAAAAGAACTCTTGGATTAGACTTCTTGATAGAGTTGAAATATGGATCAGCAGTAAAGGAGTGTGAAGATGGAGGCTACCACCACTTCCAAGGGGAGAAAAAGTGCACAGCAAGAGAAAGGACACATGATCAAGGGCGGACTTACTTCCGAGTAAAAAGCAAGTAGGTCAGTGGAAAGTTCGGTAATCTGAAAAGAAGAGGGGGGGCCTACACGATCATCTTCAGAGAAAGGAGGGTCTAGAGAAAGGGTAGGGGGGGCGGGCCGAGAAGAAGATAAGAGAGTGATCTTGAAGCAAGAGGTCTCGCAGGGTGGTTTGGAATTTTCGGGGAACGGTTTCGACAATGGCGGTCACCGGGGAAGTTTTCACAATCGAGGGGCCAGAATCGGAAAGCGTGGGAGAGACGGTCCGTAAGGCATCCCCTCGAGGAGAGAGTTGGAACCAAAACTATGAAGAAGCCACCCATCTTCAGCTATTTTTTCTCCAAATTAGGATCCTTCGGACACACCAGCAACCACAGGAGAGGTTACAGGGGTGTTGGTGGCCGTGGAAAAACCTCTAAAAGGAAGGATGCCCGCATCAGGAAAGGTCAGAGACCCCAGGTTCAAAACGAGAAAGGGTTATCGAGAGAACAACAAAAAGGACAAGAAGAGATACCACCATTGAGGACTGATGCAACAGGAGGATGGGGAGGTGGGCGGGAGACTAGGGGTCGGTCATAAGTAAAATTTCACCGGGAACTCCACCGCGCAAAAAGAAAATTTCGGAGGAGGGTTTTTGAGGGCGATCAGAGAACTCGACAAGTGCCTTGCCGAAGGGAAGATCGTCAGAGGAGAGGAGATCGGCGCGGGTCTCGAGGAGGTAGCAAGTCTCCGAGCCGGACTCAGGAAGAACAAGGAGGGAAAACCGGTAATATAGAGGCGAGCAGCCAAAGGCAAGGGGGGAAAGGGAGCATTGTTCCGAAATCGACTTAAACTAGAACCTGAAATGAACAAGGAGAATGTAAGTAGGAAATTTAGAAGCTCATCCTTCAGAAAAAGGAAAAGGAAGAACCAAAGGATAATGTAGAAGGGACTCAAAAGAACAACGGTACATTCCCAGAGTACTTCAGCTGTGACCTCGACACCACTGAATAAGAGAGGAGTGAAGCGTCCCAAGGAGAATGGTCGTACACGCATAGTCCATAAAACCACTCAGAGGGATCCGGGGCGGGGTAATTAAGTGTATCCTACAAGGACACCGGAATAGCAAAAAAATCATAGGATCCGCATGAGGGAGACTCACGGCCGGGAGATCAAAGAGTCTCTTTGGGGGAAAGAACCTCGAATGGAAAAAAGCTGTGGGATAAAAAAAGATCTCAGAAAGGGTAAATAGCTCTAAGGGGCTAGCCGTGCCAGCCCAGGTTTATCTCCAGCCAAGGGACACCGCGACAAAGAGATACTATCAGGGGGAAAACTAAGAGTAACGCTGTAGAAAACCATCAGGAAGACGCGCCACGGGGAGGGAGTTCAAGCTTGGGAGAAAGACTTTTCCTGTAGGAGGGGTTATCAGGGGAACGGAAAAAGAAGTCAGAGGGGAATGCACTACCTCGGTTGAGACAAAAAGGCGCTCTCCGAAATCCCATCAGAGAAATGAGGTCGGGAAGGAAGTTGGGGGAATATGAAATGAGTGTCACCACCTACAGGGAGGATTTTCCTAGCGGCAGAGCCTACTGTAGGATCGGTCCTTTCAACAAGGAGGGACTCTCTGGGAGGTGATCACGGGGCCTCCTACACCCCCTATTTGGCCATGAACATTCGAAAAACCAGAGGAGAAATGACTTTACAGTCTGATCAAAGTGAAAAAACGGGGAATGCCAGAAGGAACCTTTGACGTCAGTTTGGGAAGCGTACTCTGTAATCCTACTCAGAGAAAGGCTAAGGGAAGAAATGGAGAGAAAAATCGCCCCCTTCGGCGCAACAAACTAGATCGAGAAGAAGTTCCCGTGGGAGGTCTGGGCTAGAAATTCCGAGGGTACACCGTGCAGCATTCTTAGGGATCTTTGAGAGGGGGGAGGTCCATCCGGCCTAATTTTTTTGGGTTTTTTTGGGGGGGGGTTGGGGGGTTTTCCTTGTCAAGGATTGAGTTTACCAGAACTCCCAGCCGAGAGAGCTCTTCGCCGGAGCCGAGTCGATGATTCGAAGGAGACTCCGAAAGGGGGGGTCCAAGTGCGAATTCACAACCCCGTGCGAGGGCCCTCGGCGGCTCTGCAGTTTTGGTAAAATTCTGAAAACGCAGGGCGTTGAAGCTAGAGGGTCGGAAAAGTTCTATTTGAAGCGCTGCCCTTCGGAAATGAATGAAGAGTTAGAGTTGAGGCGTCCGAAAGGTAAATCATAAAGGCTTCTGCCGGCTTCCAACATCGGAGTATACCGGGAGAGCGCAGTCAGATGAGGACGGATCTCGGGGGAAGTCGTTGAACACTACACCTGATCAGGGGGCCTAGAAACTTTGCGGTGAGCAATCTGCACTGCGTCGACGGACTGCCCGAGTAAGGAGTTTGGACGCGCCAGTTGAGAAGACCACCCCGGAAGAAAAAGAAAAAAATCTGGGATAAAAAGGAAAGGAGCCTTTTTGTGAGCCCTAGGTTGAATACCCTCAGAGCTGCTGCTTGAAATTTCCAAATATAGCTGGGTCTACCGGCATCAAAAAACCACCCAAGGTGGGGCGAAGCGCTTTCATCACAAGAGATAGAGAAGCTCTCGATGTAACGGGGCACTCAGAGAATGGAGCTGCGGGGGGGTCACCTGGGAACCTGGAGAAGGAAAAGTAAAGGCATCCAAGAAGGGCACGTAACCTCGGCTAATCTAGGTGCAGAGGCTAAAGAACGCAAAACACAAAAGTCCTGAGATGGAGTGACGACCCAGGGGGACCCCGCCCGGGAAAAGGTCGGTGAAGGGACCCAGACCAGCTCTTGGAAGAGCCCCGTGGTGAAGGTGAAAGAGGACCGAGAGACGTTTCACCATACTCCGGAGGGCGCGAAAAGGTCTACGGGAGAATCTGCCGGATTTTCTTAGGGTTCAAGAACTCAAAATCAAAGTCGGAAAAAGAGGGGATTCTTAGGAATGGCAACAGAAAAAAGAACCCCTGACATCGCCTTCCTCTAGACGGGAAAAGAAGGTTTCATAAGCAAGAGTCCAATGGGAAATGCTGGGCGGGTCCGTGGGGGGATCAACTCGCTGTGAGGCGGATTCACGTCGATTCAAGGACCGTCACCCGTGTCTCAGGGAAAGGGCATCGGAAGAAGAAGGAAAAGGAGCGACCGGGGGGGAAGAAATGTCATCTCTCACCGAACTGAATGCGAGCAGAAGAATCGAAAATGGGTTCCATCGGAAAATTTGTAGTGCCCCAGCGTCTGCAAGAAGAGAGCCAAGGGCTTCCACAAGATCTTGAATAGGAAGGGAAAAAGAGGAGACATAAGACTTCTACGGAAACAGACAAGGAACTGAGGCAGAGGTTGGAACGGCCCCATCGGAAAACGCGTCCTCTTCCGGGGGCAAGCACGGAGGCCGGGGGGTCGGCCTGGAGTACACCCTCGAAAAAGGAATTACCTGGGGAAGACGAAGAACAGGAAGCAGTTCGCGCTCTTAACTACTATCCCACCGTAGTCTGGTTCGAAGAAAGCGAGTGGAAGGAGGACTCTAGAAGTAGAAAAAAAGAGAGTCCTGGAAGGAGATCAACTGCTTTGCATCCCGGCCTTCGCACCTGCCCCCGCAGGTGCCACAGGGAAAGATCGGAGATGCGGGGTCTCAGGGAAGCATTATCAGAAAACGCTGGAAGATTTTTCTGCTGTACCGAATGTTCGCTCGCGGCAAGTACCTGCAGTCTGGTGAGGTCGGCGGGCCAGTGGGGGAGCAAACCCAGGGCCTTTACGGCACCGTGTCCCGGCATAGGAAGACTTGCTGGAACCAATCAAAAAAGGAGCGATCCACGGGGGGTGTATGTCGTTCACCTCGGAAAAAATGGAGATTCTGAGCTGTCTGGCATCCAAATGGGAGGGGAAATGTGGGCTGTCGGATCAGAGGGAAGTTAAAAAGGACCTTCACGAGGGGAGAAGCAAGTTCAGAAAAGACGAGAGGGTGGATATAGTGCTATGCGCTTCTATGGTCGGTCCACATGAAAAGAAAAAGCGGGCAACGGGGGAGCAAGGTGAGCGGGGCGCAATCGGGATATGAAAATGAGGAGACCGATTCCGTCCGGGAACAGCTCGCTACAGAAGCGACAGGGTGCGATCCCGGAGAGTGGGGATACCGGGAAGGCTTAGGGGAATAGTGCAAGTGGGCTCGGGACTACCTCGCGGTGGTGACTACACTTTCATGGGGGGGGGACTTCGGAGTCCAAAATAGGCTAAGCCTATAAACGTGGCTGAAGTGGGGCCTGTCAGAAATGGAAAAGTTCGGAAGCCAACCAAAGGCCAGGAAACCTCAAAAACTCAATCAAGGGCTTTTCAAGGAACGCGTGGCAACGGT
>Ga0179591_1348867_pt1 | contig 10548 bp, 11 predicted proteins | sample CZOMad2_1_08_16f_FD_182891 | JGI IMG/M metagenome (GOLD analysis project Ga0179591, IMG submission 182891) | Vadose zone soil fungal communities from Angelo Coast Range Reserve, California, USA - CZOMad2_1_08_16fungal (PacBio error correction) | ecosystem: Environmental > Terrestrial > Soil >...
ATCAGAAACGCGAGGATCATACAGAGGTCCTCCGTCTGAAAAGGAGGCGGGGAAAGGGGGGGCGGGTTCGCTGGAGGAAATGAAAAGAGGTTCTCCCTCTATCTTAGCGAACTCCGACTGTGGCGTCATGCAAGAAAAGCCTAAAAGAGCTCCCATAAGGAATAAGTCATATCACTAGGAAGGGAAGGGGGCTTCCCTCGAGCCGTGGTTACGAGGGGTGACCCGCGTGAAATTGCGTCAATCTCCTTGCCAGGGAAGAAACTATAACTCGTGTGAAGAGCAGTAGGACTTAATCTCTACCATAGCCTTAAAATTGGGAATTTTCCTCGACCTTTAGGAGAACCACCAGTTCTTTATCATCGTAGACTGAGGGCACCTTCTACGAAAAAGGAACAGCCGGGGGACCTTCTATCTCTAGGGCAACTTCCAAGGGTAGGGACGCTGCGCTTCACAAAGAATTCACTCCCTTTTCAATACGTCGGATCCCCTCCTATTGCCGAAAGAGTGCGGGTAATCAGGGAAAAGGACGCCTTTCTTGAAAGGGGGACGGTCCTTCCCCGGGCGATGGGGGCCGACAGTGTGTCTCCTCCGGAGAAGCAGCTTCGGGGAAAATCGATTTTACCAGCGCAGGGAATTTTGGGCCATCCAAGGCACCCAATCAGCCTGGAAAAGGCCCTGGCCAGTACCAAGAAAAAGAGGGAATTCCTTTGAGAAACTTCATTCCCTTGGGGCCGCTCTTTTGATCCTCGTCGCGAAAAAGGGGGTCAGGGGGGGATTGTTTGTCCCTGGTTCCTGAGGGGGGGAAGATTTTTTCCAGCTGTTCATGGGAGGGGGGTGAAGTATAAGAGAAAGCCCTTCCAGTAACACGTAGCCGTTAACGAGAGGGACAAGAAAACCTGCGGGGGTACCCCGATGCAAAAAAAAAGCGATCTTTAACAAGAGATCGCGGCGGTACGCAGTTTTCCCTTTATGTTTGAGAAACTTCCTTACTTGGGCGTATTCCGCCGGCCCCTGGTGGGAAGGAAAAACCATCACCGGGAAGGGCTGTTCAAAGGAGAAAAGAAGTTCCTCAAGGGGGGCGATGTGATGCCAAATAAGTTGGCCACGCCTTGTCTCGTGGGGACAACGGTCAGCATCAGAAAAATGAAAGAAGTAGCCCCTTTAGTGGGGCGCAGGTACACGACTCGGCTCTTGATGGCCTGAAAGTCAAAGATCTTCCCCTTTATTAAGCAACCAATTGGGCTCTTACTCTTCCGGGGGAATTGGTCGCCTATGTCAAAGTTCGTTAAATGTCAGGTCCTAGTTCTACCGCAAAAGGGGTAAAAAAGGAAAGTACTTTTTCCCGACCCGCAGAGCAATAGGATGTAAGGCAACCTCGTCTCACCAAAGGTTCAGAGCCAGTAAAAAAAAAAAAAAGGGGGGGCCATCAGGAAGTATGAACAAAGGGGGCATTCTCTAGCACTCTCCAACGGGAAGTTGGCTCGGGAAAAATTTTGTCGTGGGAGGGGGCGGCATCTCTCTCAACAAAAAAAAAGGGGAGAGAGTTCTCACCGGGGGGGGGGGGGGAATTCAAGGGGCGCTCCACCTCATTTGGTGGAGATAGCCTCAAAGAAAAAAAAAATAGGATTGTGGTTTTCTTCAAAGCTCTTACCTCTGCAGCTGTCTAACGTGTGAGGGCCTTCATCCAACGGGCTCGGAGGGGGAAGTCAAACAAGGAAACAGACCGGGGGTGCTAGAGGGACCTTGGAAAGCCATGTTACATCGAAAGTGACCATAAAAAAAAAGCCGTCCATCGTCGATCCTGTCAAAGAACGCTGCCCTACATGGCAACGAGCCCGAACAAAGGGTAAAGGGGCTCCTTCCGGAGTAAAGGGAAAACCAGTACTTAACCTGTTCCCGTCACTAGGGTCTTCCGGGGACCCTTCTTAACTGGGAATGGAAAATATTCGTACATCCTCTGAGGGTGAATCCCGTTGTTCTGGACCGGGAAATCGCTGAAGTGCCTCAAAAAAGGACCTCAGAAAAAAAAAATGGCCCGGCCGTAAAACCCGGCACACCAAAAAAAAACTCGTACGCTAGCGTCAGGAGGAAAGAGACCTCCGTGGGGCATCGTTTGATATCGAGGTTTTCTGACCTCCATCCCATGAAAGGGGGGGGCAGGCGCCGGTACTCGAGGGATGAGGCGGCTACTTCCCCCAATGTGCACCCCGTGAAAGGGAGAACAAAGTTACGGAAAAAATCGCATCCCGAAGATCACCGTGCTCCTGTTGGGGTGGGGGGGGGGTCTCTTATCCCCTCGGGGGGGGATAGGAGGGGGCAATTGACAGTAAAAAAAAAAAAGTTCCGTCTGCTTTTCCTGCCTGCAAAAAAAGGTTCCCGGCGGCTGTCACCATGAAACAAGGGGAGAGCTCTGGTGGCTTACTCCTCTGTCTGGGGGGGCTGAGGAGGGGGAAAAAAATCATCCTTTTCGAAAAGGGAACGTCACACCGGACCGAAAGCGTCCCTCGGGGAGAAAGTCTTCCCCTCCTGCGGAGTGCATAAAGGGGAACCAGGCGTCTATTTCAGAAGAAAAGGGGAAGGAAAATGTGCATCTCCCTCGCCGATCGCAAAGCGCCGCGCCATGGATGACTGCGGGAAGTCACGTAGGGGGAATTCAGAGGGGGGGGGTTGATCATCTTTTCCCATAAGAAAGTGAAATAGCCCACCCAGTCGTTGTGACGGGAATGGGAAAAAAAAGGCTCCCCTTCCCCGACCGCTTGAAGATCATGGGGGGCACGAGTCTATTGGGGGGATCTCGGGGGAGCATCCCTCTTTCCTTGTCCCCCAGGAACAGGCCTGCGGTTGCAGGGGAGGGAAGGGAAGTTCTTGGCGCGCGCGCGCGCGGTGCAAGCCTGAAAAGGTCTCTCATATGGATGCGGAGAAAAGAAGGAAAAAAAGGAAGCAAATGGCACATCGAAACCCATGAACCCTCCTATAGAAGCTGTCCCGCCGTCGGACCCTACCCTAGACAAAAGAAAAAACTTTGAAAAAAGGAAGATTGAAAATATATATCTCTATTACCGTAGTAGGCCTCATCCCCGGGCGGGACATCGGGTTTATTAAGGTTCTCTTCTGGAGCCATCTTCATTCTCGTTCTCAAAAGGGAAAAACACTCCTCTTCTGAGGAGGATAAAAAAAAGAAAGCCTATCCGCTCTCCAACGAGGACCTCCGCCGTGGCCGCCGACCGAAAATCTTTGGGGGAGGGCGGTGATGGGGTACCTTTCCGCGCTGCAAAAAAAAAAGAAACGAGTGCCGTATATTAAGAAGAAGGAAAACCTTATCCCCGACCATTCCCGGAAAAAAAACCTCTCCCTTTCCTTCTTGAACCCTATATCAAAAAAGGATTTGCGTCCTTCTTCTGTCTGAATGAATAAAAGGAAAAAAAGTTGAACTGACGAGCTCTACTACCTGGAAGATGCCCCAAGAGAAGGTCCTTCCTTCACTCCGTGGGGAAGAAGAGGAAGTGTCCCAAAAAAAAAAAAGAATGGGAACATTATCACTTGAAGTAAAATGGCGACCCGGGCCCGTTGTGCCTCTAGCCGCGGTCCGTGAAGGGTTCTCCGCCGCCTCGGTCATAAAAAAACAGCATCGAGGGGAAAGCTAGGAGAAAAAAAGGGGGCAACTCCGAAGCTTGTACTCACGGCTGCCCTACATGAAAAGATGGAAGGAAAGGCACCTTCAGTTCCTTTGCCAAAAAGACCGAACTGCGGGTATCCCAGCAAAGGAGTCCTTTTTATCTGCAGGGGGGGACCGCGTCGCGGGCAGGTCGCCAAAAAGTAAGGGGGGGGACTTTTCAATGCGGGGGGGGGGGGGGGAAAGTGCCTCTCAGAAAGAAGGAAAAAGGAACAGGAGCCGTTAAACCGGTTGGCTTAAGCAAGACACCACCCTAGAACCCGATGCCCCACGGCTTGACCCTCAGGGGAGGTACGCTGGACTTTAAGAAGTCTTCTTTCCTTGCCGGGGCGTCGAGATCCGCATCCAAGGAAGTCCGCATCACAAAGGGCGTCCCCCTTTCGTCAGAAGGAGGGGCCTCGGGGGAAAGCCAAAAAAAGAAAGTTTTATCCAGTCAAAAGGCATCAGCTAAAAAAACGATGAAGGGACAGAATGAGTATCTTAATTACTGTAAACGAACTCCTGACGGAGAAGGGGAGAAAAAGAAACTGCACTTTTAGCTGGGGGGGGAAAGTAGGGGCTATGAAGGAAGTTGGAGCGCTTACCTCCTGGCAGAGGGGTTCACTTTGGTCACGACGACCCAGAAAAAGGGCTTGTGCCAAAGGCTACCGCACCCCAGGTCTGGTGAATGTTAGTACTTGTTTACAAAACCAAAAAGAGAGGGGTGAAGGCCAGGGAAAAAAAAGAGGAGCACCATCTGCCTTGTCAAAAAACCAGGTCTCAGAAAAAACCACCACATTAGGAAAAGCGGGGGAGGAAGTCCCCCTTTATGTGGGAAGGGGAGTCCCATGCATGGGGGGCTGTTTACTGATGCGCATCTCGCAGCCACAACAAACGGTGTTATAGAGAGAGAGAAAAAAGTCGGCTCCCCTCAAGGACTGAGTGGGAGAAGGGCAAAGACACCTCGATGGAGGGAAGGATTTTTTTGATGGATGGCTCCTTACCTCCGCGGTGCTAAGACTGGCCTTCCTCAGAGATGCTCTTCGGGGACAACAATTTACTACGACTAAGCGTTCGCAGCGGACCGTGGACAGGGTGCAAGATCTGCGACCAACGTAAACGCGGCCAGTCAGGGAGGAGAAGGAGGAAAAAAGGGTGCCAACTGTTCAACCTCAAGTGGCAGACGACTTCCATAAACCTGGGGAGGCGCCTTCCTTCTGTTCGTTTACCTGAAAAGGACGACTACTCCTAAAGGGGGAGAAAAGGGCATCGATCTGCTTCCGTGAGGATGGAATCCAACGTCCTGGTCATAAAATAGCGGCAAGATGCAGACTTTTAGCCCTGGGTGGAGGGTGATTAAAAAGAACCAACGGTTTCCTTAGGGCCTCAACTCCGGCCAAGGACCTCATATCAAAACCTGGCCCAGAAAAAAAACTCTCTCCTGCGGGTCCAAAAGGGGCTGGCCCTGGTTCATAGGGAAAAAAAGGGTTCTTCTCGCCAACCGGGGAGTCGTCTCGGCCGGCGTATGGGGATACTTCACCCCCAGCGATGGAGGGGGCAACCAGAAAAAGTCAACCCTTTCTGAACGACCTGCCCGGCGCCAGGGGAAAGCCACTGCAGATCAAAAAAGAGGATCCCCCGCTTTAAGGCCCACGTATAGGAAACTCGGGCCTCCGCGCAGAGACTGGTCCTGCAGAAGCCTCGTCGATGAACTTGGGGGGGACACGTTGCCACCTTGCGCGAAAAGAAGGATGGAGTTTATGGAAGACAAAAAAAAAGGAGGCGTCGAGTCACCCAACCAAGAACGCGGCCCGGGGAAGGACCGGCACCACGGAACCCGGCAGGCGTCCCAGATTCCCACTCCCTGCGGAGTGCCTAGGGGGAAAAGGCTTCGTGGAGGGAAAGGCAAGAAGCTTGTGTCATCTCCTCTCCACGGAGGGAAGAGCTCTCCGCGCCAGTGGGGGGGGGAAATGACTGACTAACAGGGGAGGGGTGGGGGAGGAGATCTCATCCAGCCTTCTTTTTTGGAGAAAAGGACCTGGGGAGAGGGAGGGAAAAAAAAGAAAATGCCGCTTTTCCGTTTCAGGAACTTCCCCGACCGGTCTGTAGAAGCACGAGGCTAGTTGGAGGCCTCATCCCTCTTTCCCTGGAGAAAAAAAGATGAGGGAAGGGAAAAAAAAAGGGAGGGCAACGTTATATTAAGGGAGCGGCGGCGGGTGCGGGGCGAGCCGACCATCAATCACGGGGTGGTGTGGGTGTGGACTTTCATATTTTGCTTTGAAAGAACCAGCCCGCAGAAGGAAGAAGAAGGGAAAAAAAGGGGAGATGCTTCACCCTACCCGAGACCGCTGGAGGGATAGACAACAACACACGAGGAGAGGAAAAGATATATAGCTTGAAAAGAGGATAAAACCAGCGTCGAGGGGAAGGAGTACCTCTGCTCGGAATCTGCGGGAAAGAAAGCCATGCTCAAGCCAATCTTGAAGCGTCGGAAAAGAAAAAAGAGACATTAACACCAACTCCGAAAAGGAACCCGCGCCTCGCCGCGCGCCACATTGGAAAAGGAATAGAAAAAAAGGGCCTCCTTCCCGCAGCCACGAGGTCGGGGGGAAAGGGAGGGGGGGACGTCAATCTCCCTTCCCGGGAAGAAGTTCCTTGATCTTCAAGCAGCGGGTGGGACCTTATAAAGGGAGCGTTAGTTTTCTTAGGTGCGAGCAGCAAGGTCCGCTTGGACCAGAGAGAGAAAAAAAGAGGCACTTGATCTCCGTCGGGAACTCTACGGGACCTGTTAACCGTCATCCACTGGACTACCTTTAATCTGTCCTGCACCAGGGGCGGAAGACCGGACGCTTCGCTGACCCAAGCGGGGGAAGTCCTGCATCGCCCTTGCAAAGGAAGGGGTGGGCCCAACCAGCCTAGTCCATCAAAAGGGAGGGGCATTAGAAAAAAGCCTGTCTTACCCTTTAACTGTGGGGAGGAAAAAGGGCCTCGGGAAAGGGAGAGAATGTGGGTTTCGAGCATCTCTTCATCCACTCCAGATTAGTACACGGGGGATCAAGACGCCGTCACCACTTTCAGAAAGGGCAAGGTCTGAGGAAGAAAAAAAAAATGGTAACTTCCGGGAGGTCCTTGCCCCCGACTTAAAAACCAGAACGCGTACCGTGAGCCGGTTGGGAGGGGGAAGTGTTGGCCTGAAGGGAAGTAGTTCCTAACGTGTCACCCGGTTGCCGACGAATCTGAGGAATAACTCTGCTCGAAGGGGACCGTACAAGAAAGGTTGTCTTAGCAGAAAGCCCTAGGAGAGAACCGAGGCCAAAAACAGGAAACCCTGCTGCTGGAAGGTACTCTGTGACGTCAAAAGAGGGTGGCGTCTTCTGTAAAAAGAGAGGCACTTTCATCTATGATGAAGAAGGGCGTCCTCATCACCTCACAAGGGCTTCACCGGAGAAAATTTACTCTATGTGATTCCCCAGGGGCCAGTCCTCCCGGGAGCACAGGGGGGGAAAAAAACTATCTCCTATTAACCAGGGGAACCCCGTTTAGGAGGATCGGTAGGTTTTGGAAAGGAAAAAAAAGGAACTGGTGCTTCCTTGGCCCGCAAGGAGGATGCACATTTCGTCAGGAAAGAGAAGTTTTACCCGGGATGCCTGCCGCCGCGGGTTCAATTGTGGTACGATGTCACAACTTGCTCCCAGTCCTAGCGACAAAAACGAGGGGGGGGTCCTGATTACAGTGTTGAAGGGGGGAAAAACCCAACATCATCGCGGGGAGAGAACACGCGGAGCACAACCACCGGAAAGCAACCATTTCTCATAACCAAGGGAGATGAAAAGATCTGTGGGGATGGGGAAGTAGAAACTTCCGGAGCTCCGCCTGAATGGTTAAAGGGGTTAAGGGGCGGGGAACACAACTTATTATGATTACCATAAAGGGGAAGAAACGCCGTCACGTACCCCGTCACGAAGGAGAAGAAAACATAAGTTTACTTATGAAGCTGTTCATCCTCCCTGAGTGGGTTTAGGCTGCTTTATGCTCAAAAAAAGGCGACTGTTGGATAAAGGGGAGTCCTTCCTGGCAGACTCTGCGGGGTTTCAGGAGGTCAAAATACCTTGTGGTTTCAGAAGGGAAAGAGAGAAAAAAAAGTGAATCTGCTACCAACTTGAAAATGGAATGGCACTGCACTGGAGACTCTTCCCTACATGTTAAGAAATCAAGAGAAAAAGGAAAAAAGCCACTTCGCGGCCACCTTCCGCCCTTAGGAAGCTCCTAAGGGGGTTACCGGTTCCCGGGAAGGAGGAAGGGAGTGTCAAAGAAGGGAAACAGGCGGGATCAACGTCAGGGAAAAAAAACGCCTGCTACCGCGGGGCGAGGGGTTAGCAAGTGCTGGGGGAGGGGAGCCTTCGTCTCTCGCCTGAAAAAGTAAAGTCACTGAAACAAAAAGAAAGTGCCCCGTGACTTGGAAAAAGGTCCAGCCTCATGTGGGGGGCCTGGAGAAGGGGGGCTAAGAAATGCTCCGCCACCCTTTCCCGGGACCGGATACGGAAGAGAGGGCGTGATTATCGGAACTATGACGCAGCTTGTCAAAACCCAGAACCGGCCCCAGAAAGAAAGCCTTTGAAAAGAAAAAGTAACCCTTCTCCCTGTGAGACCCGCGTTCTTGCTGTGGTCGGCAAAAAGACCGAAAGTTCACTTCATTTCCAGCGGCGGGGAAAAGATCCGTAGGAAAGAGGCCCGGCTGGGAAACTGGCGCGCGCCTGCAAATGCCGGGAGGGATGAGAAGTCGGCTGATCACCCACCCAGGTAGAAGAAAGCTGTCCCAGGGGGGGAAAGTGAAAAAAAAAAAAGGGCCCTGTCAGCCAGTCTTCCAGATTCCCCTCCTGCTGGAGTGCCTCTTCGTGGGTAGTCCGATGTCGGAAAGGGGGGCATCTCCTCTCCGAGCGCGCAAAAGATTCGAAGTTATATATAGAAGAATGAAAAAACGATCCCCTTTACGTTTTAATTCCTGAGAGGAGAATCCAGCAACGCCATTTGGGGTGAGCAGAGGGGGGAAGGTCGCACCTCCTCCCTCACGGGGGGGTCAGGATCAAGGGAAGAAAGATATTGAATATCACTTCACTAGAGGGAGGAAGCTTCAACTTAGAAGGGGGGCCCCGCCCTCGTCCCCCGCTAGGTTAAAGGGAAAGGACTGCGGGGGAAAAGAAAAGTTCTTTCTCGCTTGCTAAAGTGGGGGAGGGGACTATCCTGAAAACAAAAAGTTTTAATTTCTCTCAAGGAGGATTGGCTTTGAGCAATGGCCCTAAGGTAACCCCGCCGATTCAAGAATGCTTCACCCTCCCTATACTCTGAGAAAGAGGTACATCGTCTCTAGACAAAAGGATAAAAGAGATAGTAGAGGACCAGCGTCTCGTTTCATGGTGCCGCATACCGCTAGTACTGCGGCGAAAGGGGCCCTGCTCAAGCCAATCGGGAAGAGCCGACTATCTGATCTACAGAAAACCAAAAGAAAAAGAGCTGAAAGAAACCCTCTCCTCTGCAAAGAGTCATATAACGAGGCACGCCGCGGTGGGGTCCAAGGGCCCCGCAGGGCCGAGACCGCGGGAGAGGAGGACAGTGAAGCTCTTCCCATCAAAGAGAGAGGAAAGATCAAGTCATTTTTCCCCCCGGGGGATTATCCGCAACAGCCCGAAAATTAGGGCCGGCTTGATCCATCTTATCACAACTTCAGGGGATCTCAAGGGAGGAAATAAACCATTCTAACTTTACCAAAAAAACTGGATCCACTGGATCGGAAAAATACCGGAAGATGGCCAGGGAAAAAGGGAGTCTTCTTCCCCTCTTGGGAAGGAAAGACAGGTTTGGCTCGGAAGAAGGAAAAAGGGGGGGACCCACCAGCCGGGAAAGTATCAGGACTGAACCGCGGTGCCTGAAAAGAAAGGTTTGCAAAGCCTTCCCCTGGCCGCGGAAGGGCTTTACCTGGGGGGGGAAGCGCCGCGTTCATCAAGAAGAGGGAATCGAGGTACCCTCTCGAGACCAGGTGGGAAAATTTGGCCAAGCCGGGCACCACTTTGAGGTTCCATTACCAGCCTAAAGGCCGTGACTCGAGGAGGAAAAAGGAAAGTCCCGCCTACTCCAGAGAAGCTCACCGGAGTCCGGGTGTCAAAAGGGCTGGGGCTCTCTTTCATTTCAAGGGAACGGGTGGTTTAAGGGGAAAAAGGTTGCCCATCTTGTCCATAGTAGCCGCTTCATCAATCCTGGGAATCGCGCCGTACAGAGGGTTTTCTTACATAAACCGCAATACACCCGATTCCCCAGGAAAAGGAAAAAAGACAAGACAGTACGCTCGTCAGTTCCAATTCCATTGTAGTTGGCGTCCTGTTCGGACGGAGAGACTATCCTCCGCCAGGGGAGGGTCCGTGAACGAAAAAACCACTGGCTTGCACAAACCGTCTGTTCAGCGGAGGGGAAGACAGGAACCTTCCGTTTAAGGAAGGACGTTTCTAAAGAGGGGAAAAAAGGAACGGAAGATTACCGGAACCGACGTAATTACTTTGGGAGGGTACACGAGGCAGGTTTCTTTCCTTGCAGGGGGAAAAGGATCTGTATGAAAAGGCCTCGTTCTCGCATGGAAGGGCTCCTCTCTGAAATCTACGACGGGTTCACGTTGGATTTCACTGAAAATGGCTCCAAGGTAGAAAAGCACCCCAGTGTCCTGGTGTAGGAACTCGGCCACCCGAATTCGGGGGATTGCTGGTTCCAGAAAACGCCGTTATCACAAGAGCGGACCGGGAAAGCCATCCAGTCATACCAACCCCACCATCAGGAGGTTCAAGCTGGTTGTCGAGGAGGACCCTTCTTTGTTGCGCGCAGAGGGTGGGATTACGGGGAAAAAAGAAAAG
>Ga0179591_1370447_pt1 | contig 10548 bp, 7 predicted proteins | sample CZOMad2_1_08_16f_FD_182891 | JGI IMG/M metagenome (GOLD analysis project Ga0179591, IMG submission 182891) | Vadose zone soil fungal communities from Angelo Coast Range Reserve, California, USA - CZOMad2_1_08_16fungal (PacBio error correction) | ecosystem: Environmental > Terrestrial > Soil >...
AACTAAAAGATGCTACGGTCAAGTGACAGAAGAAACCGCACAACACAAACGTTGGGGGGGAAAGATTTAAGGGGGGGGAGAAGAGGAAGAAAATGAAGGGAGAGTAAGAAGTGTAAAGATAAGGGGGAAAAAAGGGGGGGTAAAAAAAAGGAAAAGGAAAGCAACGAGTGAGCAAAAAAAAAGGGAAAGGAGAGAGAGACTTTTTGCAGCAAGACGGAAATTAGAGGTCGCGGAAACCACAAAGGGAACTTAATAGAGGTCGGGGGGAGGGAGGAAAAGTTCTCGGCGAAATAAGGCTGGAAGTAGAAAAAGTCAAGAAACACGCAGGGTCCCATGAACTTTTTAGGCTCGACACTGCAGTCCTCGGGAAGGAGGCTAGGACAAAAGAGGTTCAGGTATTCTAACTACACAAAAAAATCAAGCGGGGGGGGAAAAGCGCGGGAAACCGTGAACAATCTTCTTCTCAGGTCAGGTCCTAAGCGAAAATTGGAGACTGTGAAATATGGAAATACAAGATCAAGTCCGGCCCGTAGAGCGGGGAGAACGACAAAACCGAAACGAGACTCTAGCCTATCAAAAACGAACGAGGAACAAGGGGATAGAACGGTGGATCGAAAAGAAAAAATAGGATTTGGCCAATCTCCGGATCGAATACTCCGAATAAGAGACTAAAAGCTCGCGGGGCATAAAGTGAGAAAATCCCTCCACACAGGGGGCGCGAGCTGCTACCTGCCAATCAGGAGTAACTAGCGAGTAGGGGGAAAAGCATGCCGGAAAAAACAGGGGGTGAAGAGGGGAAAAAAAGCCTCCTGTTGACTTGGTAGGGACGAAAAAAGTCCTTGGAATGGAGCCTCATGAAGGGGTCTCGCTCAACAAAAAAAAGAAAAAACCTCCGGAGGGGCACAATATGACTGGAGGCTAGTTCATCCACCGGGATCCATTACCTCGGCTCAGGGAGAGTAAAAAGCAAGGGGGGAGAGAGAAAAAGAAGGTAGGAATCGAACAGGACGAAAAAAGAATGAAGAAAAAGGAGAGAAGGGGAAAATCCAGAGAACTACCAAGGAAAGAAAAACGCCGGGATACTCTAGGTGGTATGATCAAGACCAGCGGGGCAGAGGGTAGGAAGGAGGAACCCGGGGAAGGACTAATAGTCTCGGATCTTCAGGGGGGGTGGGTTTGAGAGAACACCTAACGAATCGCCAAGGAGGTAAATAGTGCCTGCGCTCAAGGTTAGGCAAGGCATTAGGCGACGTCGCAAGAGGAGGGGCGCCCGATTAAACCGCAGGTCGTTTCTAAAAGAAATGACGAGAAGAATACAACGCCGAGCAAGGATAAAAATAATTGAGAAACCACTTCAAGAAGGGGGAACAAGGGACTAAGGTACGAAAGGAAGGAAAAATATTGTGAAAGGGACAGAGAGAGGGAAAGAGAGTGAGGAGGCATAAGAAGAGAAGATCGGGATGTAGAAAATATAAATCAAACCTAAATGGAAGCACAATGAAAAAAGAGCCGAAAAGGAGGGGTCACGACAACGGGACCTCCGGAGGTAACAGAACATATCAGCTAGGTGTCACGAAAAAAAGAAAAAGAACAAAACGTATGACATCGGAAGAAAACTATAGGGGGGAGAAAGAAATAAAGTGATGCTACTGGTAACAAGGAATGGGCAAAAAGTCTGAAAAAAGAAAAAACGAAACAAAAGAAAAATCTGTATTCTATAAAGATCAATATCTGTAAGAAGCTACGGTGTACCTAGGGGGGTTCATAGTGGACCGTACAATGCACGAGCTTATTGAACGGCGTCTGCGGTAAAGCCTAATCTGTGATGGAAATCAAACGACTCATTGTGTGGGCTGGATAATAACCGGGAGAGGAAGGGGAAGGTCCCCAATCACACTTAAAATGTCGCATTGTGAGCAGCACGGGGAAGGGGCCGAATATCGGGGGAAAGCGAACGTGGATGGGACAGTAAGAAATATCGTGCACGAAGAAGCAGAAAAGAGATGAGTGTTGCCAGAGGGAAGTGGGGGGGGAATCAGGGGAAAAGGACGAACTCTCATCATATCAGGCTAGGAAAAAGAAAAGGGAACCTGAATCGAGCTGGGTAGAGTTGATGTCGTGTGCAGTAACGACCACAGTCCCATATAGGTCGGCTGGGAAATCGGTCGGGATCTCCCGAAGGGAAAAGAGAATCTCGAAGAGGAGGAGCGTTTGACGGGAAAATACGTGGTCGGAACTCAACAAAGAGGGCATAGAGGAAAAAAAAGTCTTCGGCGAAGGGGGAATGGTCTCAATGAGAGGACTGGCGACTCGACCGTTTTTCCTGGCGAGGGTTGCGTGCAAAACGCGATGAATGGGAGCATGCAGAAAGGGGAGGGTAGACCTGGCAAGTGGGAGAGGCCCTAAAAATCTGAAAGTGCCTCCGCGTACTCGCGCCGAGAAAACCAAGGCCAAGAAGGAAGGAGAGCCGGGGAGTCGGGGGAAATGATGGGAAAGATTTATCATTTAGGCGAGGGTCTATGAGAGGGTCGTAGCGCGGAAAAAGAAAGAGGGCAAGATCTAAACTGGAGGGAGAAAAAGGCGATCTTATGGGGCTACCCGGGGTACCGGAGAGGTGCGCGACGCAATTAGAGTAAGGACGGAGAATGGCGCTTAAGATATTTTTCAAGTAGGGGGCCGGCGCTCAAGCAGGAGATGAAAGAGCTGAAGGAAGGGAATAACCCCGTTCCATAAGCCAATCATGGACAAGGCCGCATCGGGCGCGCAGGGGAAGCCGAAGCGGGTGGTAATCTTTAACCAAAAGGTGAAGGAGGCGCGAACGATTCGTATCGAAAGAGAAAAAAAATACGCCTAAAAAGGAGAGTGATAGACTCTGGGGAAGAAAGACAAACGATGCGGGAGAGGTTCGCTCGGGGGGCAAGTAAAGGAAACGAGCGAGATGTGTTCCTGGGGAAGCAGAAAAAGTAGGTGAGAAGAGAGAAGTACTCCGGACTGGCGAGCGCTATAGAAAATGGCGAAACGCGGGAGGTTCTAAGGGGAGGAGCCGTAAAGGTAAAACACTGGGAGATGGCGTAAACGAAAGTCGTAAGGAGAAAGTCAGCAGGTTGAGAAAAGCGAATGCTACAAAATAGAAAAGGGTAGTTCCACAAAAAAGAAAAGGCCAATAGGGTCAAAAGAAATTGGACTCCAATCGCCAAAAATCTGTGTGCCTAACACAAACCCATTAGAGGAACTGACGGTATTCGCACAAAGGAACGCTCGGGGTCATACGAGGGAAGATGATCGCCGGACTAGACTAAAGAGAAGAAGGTGAAGGACTAATCTTGGACGACAGTCATCGTTTGGTCAGAAGAGAGGAAATTTCTACGAGCACTGGAGGACATTAATGTGATGCGGTGTAAAAAGCAAGGGATGGGGCGTAGAGAGAGCGAGGACTGGGACTAAGGATGAGGTCGGTGTGGCGGGTTTTTCTTTGAAGTGCGTTCGAAGAGAGAAAGAACAGTACCTGGGAGCTAAGGAAAAAGGGAGGGGGAAAGAAGGAGAGGAGGAGGGGGGGGTCGCGACGATGTCGGCTCCCCTCATAAATCTTCACTAGTGCACAGGGGGTTGGGAAAAACCATGGGGAGCTCTGGGCCTTCACTGAGGCCAAACGTAAGGGACGAGGTAAGAGGGGTTCTGGGGGGATATAAAGGGTAGAAACGATCTTTCTGAAGGGACATCTCGAATGCAAGGACAATCAGCGGCTCAATGGAAACTTTAGTACGAAGTGCGGAGAAAGGGGGAGGTCTAATTACCTAAAGAGAAATCGGGATAAAGCGAAACAGTATTAGAAAAGGGACAGGAGGAAAGACACGGTAAATCGTGGATTTACGTCTAAAGGTCAGGAAAATCCAGAATAAAAAATACGGGGGGGTAAAAAAAAAGACCCATGTACTGAGATAAGAATGCACCCTATCTTTTGCCAAGAAAAAAAGCCGTGACAGGGATGATCTCTGACGATATAATAGCACCCGATGGGAGTCGTATAAGAAGCAGCCCGTACCTGACGACATGGGGGAAGCATAGATATATTAGGTGCGTCATAAACGAAAAAGAAGTTCCGGAAGAGGGGTAACACTAGGGTAAAGTAGGGGGAGCTAAAAGGGGGGGTATGCCAACGAGATGGAAGGGAGGACGCCATCCGGTTAGGCGAGATGGTATCCTTCTGAGAGCTCGCTCCCAGACAAAAAGGTGTCATGGTCTGAAGCGGGGGGTCTTGAGAAAGAAAAAAAAAATATAAATAGGTAGTCGCTCAACAAGATACTGGCCACACGCCTCGGTTAATGTTATGTGGATAGAGTGGGGGGGCATAAAAAACGTGATCTACCCCTGAAAAATCGGAGGCCTGTGAAGAGACCGACGACCGTCTGGCATCTGCCATTCAGACAGGAAAAGGTGTCAGTTAAAAAAGGCGGAAAGAGGCAGGGGGCTACGAGACCTTTCGGGGTCGGGGAAAGCGACCGCACTGGAGAACGAGAGCGACGAAAGTCGAGGAAAAAGAGGTGGTACGGCCACCGGAAAGTAATTCAATGGGTAAGACAAAGAAGAAAGAATCCGGACCAAGAGGTCCGATACGCAGAGCCGAAAAAAAGGTCCTCTGCCCTTCTCACTTCAGACGGACCCAGAATCTCTTCGTAAAAGGGACCGCGACCTAACCGGAAGGAAGGAGAAGGGATAAACAAGAGACGTGTCGGGGTTTACGAGGGGATGGGGACCGACCGCCAGATAACTGAGACTATAAAGGGGGAGGAGGAGAACGACCAGGATTAAATACCGTTCTCCCAAGACAGCGACTCCAGAGAAGGACGTAATGGTTGAAAGGGCCATGATTGCTGTTTCTGGAAGAGAAGAGAGAGCTCAACAATATAGATGGTGATCACGGATAGAGACCATACTAATAAAAAAAGGGAAACCTACGTCGAGTGAGCAAGACCGGCCTCACCTGCTTTGGGAACTGTCATGGAATCAGACTAACTACTTCTGAAACGTAAAGGAGATCCATCCAGTCGAGAAAGAAGACAATAGGAATCCGCGGGAGAAGAAAAGGCGTTTGGAAAGGGGAGGAAATGCTGACCGCAAGACATAATCAGCTCACACAACAAACAGGAGAGGGAGAGATGCGGATCTGGAAGCGAACGGGGGCCGCGACCTAGTCTAGGTACGGGGGAAACCAAAACGCAGTTGGAATGGCAAATGCCGTCCAGCGACGCAACAAAAGAACAGAAAATGTCGAGAAATGTCGGGGCGTCGGCCGAAATCCTAGGGGAGGGGGGGGGCTGAAGAAGAGAGCTCACGTGGCTACTTCCGTTCGGTGAAGGACAGGAATGCCCGCCGGGGAATTGAAGGAAAAAGCAAATCAACGATAAAGAATAGTCGAAAAAACTCTAAGCGAGCATGATTCAAAAGGCAGAGGACACGATCGGCCCGCAACACAGATAGGAGAAAGGACCATAGGGAATTGGGGATATAGGCGGAGTGAAGGGGCTTTCTCTCTAAAGATGGGGTAGGGGCAAAAAGAACTGGCATGGCCAAGTCTAAAGGAACGCGACGGGAGTCTGGGGGCGGTCTGCGCAGAAACCCTCGCACCGGAGAAGGGGACCAAAAAACTATGTCGGGGTGAAGGCGGGGAGAGTACACGCAGTGTCCAACAAGAAGGAAAAGGATGTGCTCGAAAAAAAAAGAAAGGGTATAGAAACAGGAAACGGATGGAGGGATCAAGACATTGTGTAGGGGAATCAGCGGTAAAGGGGAAGAGGGGGAAAGAAGTACGGGGGAGAGCGCACTACTGCTAGTGTTCCTAAGGAATCATCCGACAGATCGGAAGGATGTAACAAAGCAATTCGTGAGACGAGAAAAGGATCGCGTAGCGGAAAGGAAGAACGCGGAGGACAGTGCTGACGAAAAATCAGGAAGGGGTGAAGGAGGTCGTCGAAAGGAGACGAACAGATGTACGAGTCAAAGGGCAATCTGAGGGGAACAAAGAATGGTTTGACTCCGGCGGGAGAGTGAAAGGCAGCAGGCTCAAAGTGAGAAAATGGAACAAAGAGGTATGCCGCGCAAAAGGATAGGGTGGAAGAGCAAGAAGGGGATCCAACGTCAGAACGGAAACAGGTAATGGGTTCCTTAGGCGCCGGGCGCTAGATCTCGAAAAAAAAGGGCAAGAAAAAGCAGAAGTCTGACAGAGAACCGGACATAGGAGGAGGGGGAGCGTTGGCAGGGCGAGGGAGGGCGAGGAAGAGATTGAGAAGAGCGAGGAATGTAACCGAAACTCGTTCGAATGAAAAACAAGTGGCAGGTGGCGATAAAAAAGGACCAAGGAGGGGAAAAGAGATACTAGGAAAGGATAAAAATAGGCTTCCAGGGGGAGCAGACAGGTGTTTAAATGGCAAATAAGGCAGCGGGTCTGGGATAACCAGGGAGAATAATAAGGCCATAGAACGGATGCGGAACCGTGCCATCAAAGGGATCCGGGCATAGAGCCTCATCGGTTTTCTCGAGGGGGCGCGCGCCAATAAAAGAGGCGAAGAAGGGGTAAAAGCGCCATCGATGGCTCGCAAGGAACGGCAGGGAGTAGGGGGTATCGAATAGGGGAGAAGGAAAAAAATAGATAAAGGGGAAGGGGGGAAAAAAGAAAGGGTTATAAAAGGGAAGAGAAGAAAACAGGAGAAAACCCTGAGTACACTAGGGAAGCCTCGGAATGTATGGACTATCAAGGTAAGGTAGGAAGAGGGGAGGGGAAATAAAAATATAATGAGCTAGGCGTCTAGCAACGCAAAAGCGTGCTTACGAGAAAAAAAAGGGCGCGCGCGTGCACTGGAGAAAGACCGCGAATACGGAGATACTTTGAGCCAGCAGCGCAGAAAAAAAAAGATCAACAAGGCAAGAGAGGAATAAGCTAAAGGAAGGAAGAGAGGTTCTACTAATACGGAGAGGGAAGGGGGGGGAAGAAGAGAGAGGAAGCATAGGACGAAAAGAGATGGCGGTTGTAAGTGGCCGATAATCGGTAGTGAGGGGTGGGAGGAATAACATCGATCAGTACTCGGGTGTCTCGGCCTGTACTCTCCACAGGAATAACAAAGACCAGAAACTGCAAAGGAATCGGGCAAGATAAAAGGACAGGGATGTCGAAGAGGCTGATCTCCAGGGTGGGAGATCAGGGGACACTCTACCTGAAAAAGGGGGGAGTAACCTAGGGACATCAAACTCGTGTCATGGGAAAGACGGGCCGTGAGGAGATTAATGCCTAGGGGGTAAATGTTCGGTGAAGGAAAAGGTAGATATGCACAAAGGGGAAGGAAGGAGTAAAGGAAATGATAACTACGCGGAAACGGCGAAGCTAGGGAGGAGGAGGGGTAAGAGAAAGAAGGGGGGGGGAGCACAACGGTTTTTTTCTCATCAGCGGATGAGGGGGAAAGGAAACCGAAAAACCTTTTGACGCAGAGCGCCAAGTGGCCGTGAGTGAGGGTGCTAGCGGCAACAAGGAGGGAGGGCCTGGTTCAAGGACCTTCTATCGGAGTGGGTTAAGAGCGCACCTCAGGCCGAGGGACTGAGGGGGTTAAGGCGCTAACAAGCAACTCTGGGGTAAACAGAGACACAGAAAACGAAGGAGCGGGGGGTATAAAGAAAAGGGGGAAAGAGAGTCAGAGGCGGGCAGACCGCCGGAGATCTCCCGTATCGAGTGTGCCATATACAGAAGACCGGCAGGTTCGAGGGAGTCCACTTACGTGTGGAGTCATCAGGCGTCCACAAGAATTCGGGAGAGGTTATTTCTCCTCGAACAAGAACTCGTCATAATACAGCGGGGGAGGGAACGAAATCGTTCAGGGGGGAAAATAAGCCTCTACAGTGAAACCTTTTTTACACGACGAAAAGTGGAGAGAGGTAGGGCAGACCGTCGGAGGGATCCTCATCGCTCCCTGAAATAGGAGACGCGCAGAAAAGGTAGCCCCAGAATCATGGAGGGGTCTCAATGTATTAAGGGATGCGTGGAGGGACAGGTACTGAGCTGCTGTACCTTCACGACGGGGTTCAGACATCCTTTAGTGTTGGAAGGCCGATTATACAAGTAGGGGTGGAAGTGAAAAAAGACGGGCAACAGGGAGTTAAACTAAGGGAAGAGCGAGAGACTGAGGGGGGAAGGTTCACAACTTGGGGAAACGAAAGCAAGCGGATCCAAGGTGGATCAAGAGACGGTAAATCGGATCATGCCTAGAAGAATAACTGATAGACGCCGATTGTAAGGAAGTAAACCATCGTAGAGACCGGGGATGGACAACACAAGGGAAGAGGGAGAAGTAGATGATCAACCGACCTGCGTCTCATTGTTTATCAAAGGGGGGACTGAGGCGAGGGAAGTCACGAACAAGGGGAGGCGTGAATTATATCTGTTAGGGGTTGTAAAAGCACGGGAGAAGACCAGGAGGAGGGTAAAAGGAATGCAAAAAGGAAACTGTCAATAAAGAAGGATTAGATCTGAAAATAGAACGTAGGGGCAAAAAGGGGAGGTGGTAGTCGTAGAGGGACAAAAACCAAGAGAATTAGGGGAAAACATCTTTCGAACAAGAGGAATGAAGAGGGTCCCCATGCAGGAAGACATCCATGACCCCCTCATCGGCGAGAAGGGACTGAGATAGTACGGGAAATTTTCGGGAAAAATTTAGATCTTAAGGTTCGACTAAACCCGCAGCAGACTAGTACACGGGAAAAGGACATACATAAGGTCGCAAGGGACGAACCGGCAAAGGGCAGAGAGTTCTGCCCGGTGATGATAGCTGATATGAAAGAAAAAAGGAGGAGGGTAAAAATAGGGTCAAGTCTCTACTAAAAAATGATACTAAATGAAAAAACGGATCTGGCAAGGCAATTAATTAGAAACTCGTAGGGCCTCGCGAGGTCGAAAAGAAATCGAACTCGCGACAAGAGGGGACGGGAAGAGACTTGGTGGGAGAGTGAACTCTAAAGGAGTAAAACAAAAATCTAAAATCTTTTAAAGAAAACGAAGCGCTGGGGCGAATTATTCTTATCGATGAAGTCCAAGAAAAAAAAGCGAGTGCAGGGGAGGGGGGCAGGTACCCTGGTCCATCAGCGTAGAAGGAGAGGGTGCAAGGGGGAGGGTCAGAAATATGCGTGCTAGGGAGGCTCTAATCAAGAAGGAGGAGGGGAGCATGGAAATCGGAGGAGGTTGAATCAGCCCTGTAGACAGTCGGGCGACGAGACCGAGCGACATTGCGGACTACTAGGTTCGAAGGAAGAGCGAGCTCGACTTCGGATAAAGAAGGAAAGTCAGGAGGCTCTTAAAGGGTCAAGGCGCCAGGCGAAAAATAATGGGGGACAAAAAGATCAAGGGGGGTAACTTGGAGTAAGAAAGAAGCAAAAAGAAGAAAAAAGAGGGGGGGAAGGGGGCGAAAACAACTTGCTGTTGAGCTCGAGAACGACGCGGCCGGGGGACAACGCGGCGAGGGCGTCGACCAAACGCGGGAGGACTCGGCATCATTAACCAAAAGGACCCCACCCCTCCTGCGGCTTCGGGGATACCTCCGGGCGGGAGCGGCGTGAGTAGAAAGACCACGCAGACAGGATCTGAGGTTCCTCTCTCGGATATGTGTGTCAAAGCTATTGCCGAGAAGGAGGCGGACGCGTAGAATAGAAAGTCGGGTACGCATAGGAGGCGTTAGGTCGGGGAGAAGAATAGGATGACGGGACGAAAAGTGATGGGGACAGAAAGGTCATAGAGTTGCAGACGGTGACGCGTTCGGGGACGGAAGTCTCTGTAACGATCTTCCGTAAAGGGAAAGGAAGAAAGGCGCTTTGGAGAGAGGGCTGGTCCCTCTGGATCACCATGTAACAGAATAAAAAGCACGGTGACATGGAATGAGGAGAAAGTAAAAGGGCGAAAAGCTTAAAAGGGGTCAACGCCCCTCTCCTCGATTCTTATAGCAAAAGATAAAGCGTCAAGGGGGGAGGTAGGGTCGAACTAAATGGGAGATACGGAGGCATAGAAAACGAAGAGAATTTTCTAAAAATCAAAAAACGGAAAAGGAGGAAACAGGAACTGGGAGGAAAGACAAACAACGACGGGACAGTTGCGGTGGAGGAATCTAGAGAATAAGAAAAACGGGGACAATCGAAAGAGAGAAGAAAGTGTGCGCTAGAGGATGGAAGTTTCTGCGGACCACTAATACGATGATCGGGGCGAGGGGGATGAAAAAGGGGGAGGGACGTGGGGGGGTGGACAAGAGTTACTTAACGGGTAAGGTTCATAAAAAAAAAAGACCGGTGCTGACGGCGTAGGAAATAAGGGGGATGGCCGCAATTCCGAACCCAGACAGAAAATCAGGAGAATCGAAGAACGGGGGGTGAAGAAGAGGCATACGAGGTAAACGTATATTGCTTTCGGGGGAAAGTCTAGCTAGAAAAGTAAGAATAACAAGTAAACATGAGACGCTGAATAGCGCTCGAGCAAGGGGGCTCGAAGGTTGTGGAAAAATATCGGGATCAGCGACCTAAGTG
>Ga0179591_1160601_pt1 | contig 10546 bp, 16 predicted proteins | sample CZOMad2_1_08_16f_FD_182891 | JGI IMG/M metagenome (GOLD analysis project Ga0179591, IMG submission 182891) | Vadose zone soil fungal communities from Angelo Coast Range Reserve, California, USA - CZOMad2_1_08_16fungal (PacBio error correction) | ecosystem: Environmental > Terrestrial > Soil >...
AAAAAAAAAAAAAAATGAATTGAACGGTGAAATAATTTGGGAATTTGAGTCGGGGGACAAGAGAAAGTGGGTTGGGGGGGCTGTATGCGTGCGACGACGAACACCTAAGCCAAAACGAGTAGAGTCAGAAGAAAGGAAGGAGGGGGGCTTAAATGTGGGATAGAAAAAAAAAAAAAAAGGAAGGGGCTGTAGAGAGACCCAAAAGAAACCTGACAGGGAAGAGAGAAAGATCACCCGGGAAAGGGACACTTTTGGAACCAGGGTCTCAAAAAAGGTGTCACGACAAGGACCGAGGGGGAACCAGGGGGCCTTGGTGTGGGAAACTAAGGAAAACAACGTGGGGGTTTGGAAAGGAATATGGAGAAAGGAAAACCGGCTCACATGCCAAAACTTGGCGGGAGGAGGGGAACGGGGGAAAGGAAATTGAGTGACCACAAGCGAAAAGGAAGGAAAAAAACGAAAAGGGGAGGGCGACGTGGGTGGGGGTCCCAACGTGACGGGGAAGAGCTCCTGGGCAATGAAAAAAGGGTCGACACGCGAAAATTACTCGGCCGTGAAGCAAAGTGGGTCCTGAAACCCTCAAGTTAAAGAATAGGAAATGGCCCGCAAGGTGCAAAGAACGATAACTGTCGAGCCCGAAGAACGAACCTTTAGTCTAGGGAGGGCAGGATTGGAAACTAATGCGTGGACAATACTTTCGGATGAAAAGGGGGACACAGAGCAAGAAAAAAAGAACAGTTAAACCGTGTTACGGAAGGCACAGCAGGAGAAGATCCACGGGAGGGGGAAAATGACAGGAATGCTGGATGAAGACAGAAGGGGGAAGGCTGTTTACGCCAAGGGGAAAAGCTGCAGCAAAGGAGGAAAGGCCAAATCTTCGGGGTAGGGAAGTCAGGGGAATGGGGCCGTACATTAAACCTGGGCGGGAAAAAAAAAAGGAAAGTGGAGGGATCGAAGAGAAAAGGGGGGAAGAGTCAACAGGGGCCTTGAAGCGGGCCACCTTGCTCGCGCTCACATACGGGCAGGTGAGGAGGGAAGGTGGGGGGGCATCCCATGTTGTTTGGACGAAGGAGACTTAATAATGTAAGGGGTGGTGAGGAAGGCGGTGGGGGATGTGGAAAACCGTGAACTGTATCATGAGAGAAAATGGGTCGAAGCTTGGGGTGTTGGGGGGGGGGGACATCAAGATTTCAAAGAGGGGGGAAGGGGGGGGGTCCCGAGAAAAGAGTTGGTGGTGAAAAGGGGATGAAACAGGTAGTGGTAGGGGCCAGTGGAAGGCTGGAGGGCACTGAAGGGGAGGTAAGGGTAGAAAGGTTGTTTGAAGGAAAAAAATGGGCTTAGTTGAAGGTGGGGGGGGGGGGAAAAAAAAAAAAGAAAACGGTCCCATCGCCGGTGTAAAAGAAGGGGGGGTCATCAGAGGCCAGTGGTGATAAGAAAGAGACGAGAACCGCAGGAAAATGAATCCAGTGGGGCAGGAAAAGGCACGAAACTAATAGTGTGGCTCCTGGGTCTCAGCTGGAAACCGCTTTGTCAGTCCATCAAGGGGGTCGAAACCGGGGAAAACGCAAGGTGAGGCGGGGGGGGCACTGGGGGGGGGGCGAAAGCGCAGGACTGGGAAGGCTGAGGGTTGGGGAGGACGGGCAGGAAAAAAGTGGGTTGTCACGATGAGAAAAAAACAAGAGTCTGCTTGGGCAAAAGAAAAAGGAAACTCAAAGAGATCAGGGAAAAAAAAAAGGTGTAGCACGGGGAGCAGACCGAAGCACCCAAAGAAAGGGGTGGAACGCCGTCTACTGTTCACTGAAAAATGGCCAAAACAAAAAAGAAAGGGGGGAATTTAAGGGACTGCCTGGCTGATAGAATCCGTGGCCAATGAAATTGAGGAAGGAGTGAAAAGAGGTAAACACGAAACAAAATAGAGGCAGCCTAGCATCTTGTGTCGCGGAAGGGTGCCGGCGAAGGTAAGTTGTAACCGGCAGGCATCAAGGAGGAGGTTTGGAGGGGGAGTCTTTCCAAACTGAAATCTTTTCTGTTGAAAAAGCTGAACAAGGGACGGGGGGGGGGGAGGTTGCAAAAAGGAGTGACAAGGGTGGTGACAAGGGCAAGATATCAAGAAAACGGGGTGGGGTGAAATTTTTGAAAAAAAAGAAAAAAAAAAAGGTGGAACTGAGGGGGTCACCTTCAGCAAGGCAAGGTTTGATGGTCGGGCCGAGGGGTCTGGGAAATGGGAGAATGGTCGAGAACCGTGGCAAATGCCGAAGTCGTCAAATGGTGGGAGGAGGAAGGGGGGCGACAGGGGAGGGTGGGGTTCGCAAAAGGGGGTCACCAGAAATGGCGGAAAGAAAAAAAAAAAGGGAAATCTTGTTTTTATAGGTGAAAAACCCGGGGGGGAAGGGGGGGCGAAGAAAAAGGAAGGTGAAAATGTACTCATTGAAGGGGGAAAGACAAGGTGTAGTGTAAAGAAACGGGGGGGGGGGGACCCATACCCCGTGGGCATGATGGGGGTCAGACTAGGGCAGGGAGGGCGGGCGGGGAGAAAACATCACAGGGGGATATGGTCCTTGGAGAGCCTTCCCAAAACGCTACCGTGAAAAGAAGGGGGGGGTGGGATCCCAAAGAAAACGGAGAGAGCACAGAGGTCCATACACGATAAGGCGGTGGGTCTGGGTAATTGGAAACGGTTCGGGATCCTTGGACGAGGGGAGGGGGCCATGCTAGGAAGAAGGGGAATTCCAAACCCCAATCTAGTTGTAGGATTTTTTGTTCACGCTTCGTGAGTGGGGGGACCAAACGGAAACCTTTTGACGGGCTCATGGGTAGGGTGGACAAAAACATGAACGGGAGCCAGAATCCCTGCGGTAAAGGTGGGGGGGGGGATTTATAGTCAAAGGGGGGGGTGTCTTACACCAGTCGGACCCGAAATGGGGGGGAAAAAAGCAACGGGGGGGGTAAGAAAAAGAACAGGGTTCAACGAAGAGGAAGGTTGCAACCAAGAGAAGAAAAAAGCCGAGAAGGTTATCGGGCGGGGTAGTAGGCCCGATCGAAAAAAATTTGGCAAGGCGGAGGAAAGGGTAAGGGGACAGGTCCTGTAGGGAAAAAAGGAAAGAAAAAGTGGCTGACAAGGAGGCAATTCCAAGGAGAACCCTAACCCGGGGGGTAATAGACGACTTGTGTTCTGTAATTGCCAGAGGACATCTTGTGGGGGAAAGAGAGATAAACAGACATCAACCTCTAAGAGTAGAGGGAAAAGGAAGAGATGGGGCCCACCGCATTACCTGATAAAACCTGACAAAAAAAAAAAAAATGAAACGAAGATTCGCAAAAAAAAGGGTGGGAAGGGGGGGGGGACACTTGATCAACCGCGAAAACTCGGATCAAAAACCAGAGCAAAAGTACAGCGGGAAATAACCCATACTTCATCCCGTTGGAGAATATCCGGGAAGGGAGAAGACATCGGAAAGACCAGAAACGCAAGCTCAAACAAAACTTCATCGGAGTCTTCAAAGCAGAAAAGGCAAAAAACCAAACCAGTCTCTTCAGAAACTGAAAAGAAAAGGGGACGCCACGCACAAGAGACAGGGTACCAAGCCAAAAAAAAAGAACTACCTCCCAACGGGACATAAAGGGTCTTGTAAAAAAAGCTGACATCCTGCACTGGGAAAAAAGAAAGGACAAAAAAAGTTTGGGTAGGATAAAAAGGAAACGACGGTTCGTTCAAAAAAAATTAACAGAAGAACACTCGATTTTGGGGGGGAAAAAAAAAATGGAGGTCGGCCGGGGGCAAAGAAAAAGGGAACGAAACGAAAGCCATCTTTTCAAAGGGGCTAGGCAGGAGATTGGGGGGAAAAAGCTCAAATTAACGTACAGAAAACTGAATTCGCGTGAAAAAAAGGACCATAAGAGGGGAGAAGATGTCAGGGAAAAATGGCTGGCAGCCAACGAAAGGTTAAAGGTCGACAACTGTTGGGATTCCTGAGGGCCCGGGACTGACCATCTACACGAAAAAGAAGTAAGGGGAGGGAAAGGAAATTGTGTTTCAGGACATCGCCGGGACAAAGGACAGGGGCCACTTGGGGATGTTAGCACGCAAATGGGGGCAGAGACTCCCTGCAAAAAAGGCCCCAACTCCTAGGATGTCCCACAATCAGAAAACAATTTGGTTTGGTGGTGGGCTTACATGACCAAAAAAGAACCACAATTTGAAAGGTCGCACCACAAGCGAGTACGGCAAAAGCCCTGGATTCTCATCCAGGATCCTCTCTAGGGGCGGATGCAGTTTTCAGTTATATTTTAGGAACTAAATTTATAGTAAGCCGTGGGATGAAGTGATGTAGAGTGGGGTAAAGGATTTTGTGATGAGGGGTGGCTTTCGGGGTTATAATCTGGACAAACCCTAGCTGGTGGGGTCGGCCGTTCGCCGTCATGGTACAACACATTGTGGTGGGGTGAGAAACCTCACCAATAGACAAGGGAGGAAACTTAGGCCTAGACTAAGGACAACTGACAGATAAAAGGGAAAAGATGAGTGTACTGGGTTCAGCCCCCTCTGCTCATCCTTGAGCGGACCAAGGGCTGTCACTGCTTTTGCTTCTGCCTTGTAACTAAAAAAGCTCTCCCTTGCCTCTCAAACGATGGAAAGAGTACAACTTAATTGCTCAAAAGGTAGTGAACTCAACTGGAACTTGGGTTAAAAACCACTCATCCATTTCAGGACTCATAACATCATATTCTATTGTTTCATTCTTTCGGAAAAGAACGAGTGGTACTCTATCAACGCTGAAAGTCGAAGACGAGAGATTCGGATTTAGGGCGCAATTTGGCACTGGGTACTTGACCGAAGCAAAAACACCCTCAGGACGGTGTTTCTCGGTACAAAAAAGGGCAAAACGCTCACAATAGATCAGGAGGCAAGAATTAAAGCAATACAAAAAAAAAGGAAAAGAAAAAAAAAAAAAAAAAAAAAAAAAAAAAAAAGCCATTTTGCTCTCTTTTCTGTGTTCTCCATCTCCTTTAAGACAGAACTTTGTCTGTTGATGTTTGTTTTCAAGGAAGGGATGTACCTGACTATGACATTGGGGGAGCAACACTTCGTTGTTACAATACGCCCTTACTTATCTTAATGCTCCAACCTCTAGGGGGGGAAGGGAAAAACATGAGAGAATAAAGTGCGCAAGTCAACCTGTGGCCAACTAAACAAATGAAGGCAGGAACCCAAGGGTGGGGGAGACTTGGCTTGGAAGAGGAAACGTTGCCAGGTTCTATCCATTTAGACTACCAGGACTCAATTAGAAAGTATCAATCACTGAACACTGGCTAGATGGTAAGTGATGCTGTTGAGTAGATCTTGATAATAAAAAGAGAGGTAGGCGAAAAGGAACTCGCAGGAAGAACTCGACGGAGAGTTGGGGTCGCACCTTATTAATGGGTGGCTGCAGTCTTGCAGGGGCCTACATAACAACACTCTGAAAAAAACGAATGGTAAACTCGGGCCGGGGGGCCATAAAGGGCATCAAAGACCGATCGGAAAAATGCGGGGAACAAACTCGCAGTGTAGGGAAGCTTCCAAAACTCTCCCACCCCTGTATCAAGTGCCCGTAAAGAGAAAGGGAAAAAGGGAAGGAATGCCGACAACGCAAAACAATCATCCAAAAAAAAGCGTTCAAACGGAAAAAAAAAACAAATCACACTCTAATGGAGGAACTAATTGAGTTGGTAATTTGTCCCTCTGCATCTGGAAACCAAGGGAAATAAAAAGACGGAAAGGGGAGCTTCTGTACAGTTCATTACCAACGAATGTATTAATGGCCAAGGCTTTGACAAAGAGTCCATCGTGAATTCACAGGAATAAGGAGGGAACAAAAAAAAGTGAATCAAAGCTACGGAGCTTACTTCACGTGCAACCAAGAAAACCGTCACAGAAAAGAAGCCATTTGGGCAAAAGGGGGGGGAGGGGAATAAGTGACACAAAAAAAACAAAACCCTTGGGGGGGCACGTAAAAAAGGAATGGTACCGGGGACGGAAAAAGAAAAAGAAACGATTCACTGAACACAATAAAAGGGGGGGGAAAGTAAAGAGGTACATAAAAAGGACGGCGTGGGTCAACGGGCAGACCCAAATAGACCGAGTGTGGGGGGGAAAAAAAAAAACCAACAGACGAAAGAGGAGGGGTCTAGCTGCACCATGGGGGGAACCCAGATCGGGGTCGGGACATCATACGACGAAAAGTAAGTGAAAAGAAAAGGCCTCACCAAAACAAAACGGTCCAAAAACTGTACTGAGGAAAATTCCTGTGACCCAACGACAAAAGACACAACTGGGGCGGGGCACAAAAAAGGAAAAAAAAAAGACAAGTTGGCAACGCAAAGTCAGGAACTGAAAGCGAGCCAAGGGACGCGGTTACGGGGGACCAAGGAGACAGGTCGGTCAACACTCTTTCGAACTTTTAAAAAAAGCAACCAATGAAAGAAGGGGGGGAAGTCCGCGAAAGAGGGTCGGGGTTAACGGTAGGAATGCAGGGGGGAACAAGTCCAATCCGGACAAAGGAAGATCACATGAGATATTAAAAAAAGATGGCAAAAACAGGGTTGGACTATCAAACTACTAATTCCAAAAGAACGAGGCACCAGGAAATGCCAGACAGGAACTGAACCAACACAAGGGGGGTGGAGCTGCTAAAACAGATAAAAAAAAAAAGAAAATGAAAACGGACGGGGGACTGGTGGTAACTTCGTTGCACAGGGACAAGGGTTTAGAGGCCCATCAAAGGAAAAGGACGTATTGGAAAAAGCAGGGGAAAAGGGTAACATTCAACAAAGCCAGGAACCCCTAGAAAAGAGAAAGGAAAGGAGGGCCCCGCAGGAAAGTTAGGGGCGGGGGAAACGGACGGGTAACAGGGTTCTATGAGACCTTTACAAGGGGGGAAAATCAGATCAAAGGAAGAAAGGAAAGGGGGGGGGAGAACCTCGGAGAACCAGCGAAGTGCCATGAAACGTATGGAAAAACCATCAAACGGAACATCACTTGTATGAGCAGTACGAGGGGTAGGGGACAGAAAAGCCTTTTGCTTGGCGAAAGGGAACACACGAAATCCTCAAGTCCGGGGCGGAACGGGGACCGAGAAAGACAGGACGGCAAAAAAGCAACAAATTAGGGGGGGGAGAAAAAATTCACCGGGGGAAAAAAAAACGCACGGCGACACATGACGCATTCAAAAAAGAGTTCGAACCGGGTAGGGGTGGACGACCTTGGTAAGCCAAATGGTGAAACGGCACGGGAGATGTAGCCACGGAGAACGTCTGGAAAAGGAAGGGATGAGAAGAGATAAAGCACCAGAAAGTTGGGTCACACCCCTTACACAGTCAGGGAAAAAAAAAAGGGGGGGGATTAAGCGGGAGCGGACGGACAAACTTTTCTTTGCCGTAGAAAAAGAAAAGACAAATCATCCACAAAAATGCTAGGAAAAAAGAAGCACGCAAAGAACATGGATGAAAAGTGCAGGGGATACTCCGGAGCAAAAAACAACAACGGAATGAGTAGGAAACAAAAAAAACGAATCTCACTCGTCGGCACACCGGTGAGTGGGGGCGTGAGGTAGTGTAGGTGAGGGAAAAAGCAAAGGGGGGGGAGGGTTGTTGGCAAACTCGAAAGTTGGGTGCGGCGCGGGAAGGGGCTCAACCGTAGACCTACAGGTGAGGACCTACAGAAGGGGGGGGTTCAGAAAGTAGACAATCCAGTAAGACGGAGTCGTGAAAAGGGGGTGGAAAACGAATCAGTACAGCCCTGAGTCATGCTAGCCAGAAAAGGCTGAAAAGAGAGAAAAAAATCCCCCACTGAAGTGGGCACACAAGTTGGCGAAACAGCCAGGTTGTCTACTCAAGGAAAAAAAAAAGACATGTGAAAGGGGGGAAAAAGGTTGGTGTAAAAAAAAAAAAAAAAAAGACGGGAGAACAACAGGGGTGTTCACTGAAAAAAAGAAAATGGGCAGAAAAGGGGGGTTCAGCACGGGCAATGGAGCTGACGGGCGGGGTCGGGGCTGCTAATGAAATGGAAGTTGAATGAGACCAGTCCTAGGGGCGGGGGGAAAATAGCAAGGGGGGGAGAGTTGAGGTGGGAAGTCCAACGGGGACGAAAGGGCTTGACTGGCCGTGCACGGAGTGTTGTCTCTCACACTCGGCCCGAGGAAACCTACGAAACGGATTGGATACGCGGTGCCAAACGAAATCCGACAGGGAAAAACCGCATAGAAAAGGCAAACAGCCGGGGGGTCACAGAGCACGGAACGGGAAATAATCGCCCGGGACGATTGAGTCTTGATGGGGAAAGGCCTGTCGTTTGAAAAAAAAAAAGGAGGGAGGGAAGGACTAAGTAACTCCCGGAAGGGGAAAAAGTGGATCCGTTATGGAGGCATCTAAGAAAGAGAGGATGAATTGATGCAAAAAAAGGGGGGAAGAAAGGAAAGGCTTTGGGGGGGACAGGTTTGTTCTACATTGACAAGGTTAGTAAAGAAATTTCAAAACCGTAGAAAAAACGGAAGCATGCAGGGTGGGGGGGGAACGCAAGGGAATACCGGAATACCTTATCAGACAGCAAAACAGTCAGGGTATTGGAGTGGGAAATCAAGAGGTTGGAATATTGCGGAAAAGCAGGGCACGCACAGGAACGTTGTCCCGGGGGGCATCTCGCGCAAGAAACAAGGGGGACATGTTAGTTGACAACTGGGACAGGTTTGCACCAAACCAATGGGGGGGGGAACGGCGACAGGTCGTGGGGGGGGGGAGGATGCCGGGATTTTGTAGGGAAACCTTAACTGGGGTCGGAAGAAGCCGAGGAAGCACTCGTTGTGGGGGGCACGCCAGGAAGGTCAAAAAAGAAGGGAAGGAAAGACACCACGTTGTGGGGGTATGGCGGGGAACAGTATTTGCTGTGAAACGGAGAGGGGGATACGGCACGGAGGGCAAAACTTGGGTATTTTAGCCAAGGGTGGGGTGAGGGTAAGAGTAGAAAAAAAGTTGCTTGGTTCAATGGAGTGGAGTTTGGGTGAAAACGGAAGCGGACTCTTTAAAAAACCTGTGAGGTCTCGGGCGATGAGGAAGAGAGGGTGCCTCGATGAAAAGAAATGGCAAATGCAGAGCCATGAGTGGCTCACTAGACAAGAAAGTGAGAGATTTCTTCCCCCGGGTCCTTCCTAGCAAGATTAGAGCTCTGGGGGCCCATGGGGTAGGTGGCAAAGGGCAGTTAAAATTGAGTTTAAATCCGGGGTGGGACAGACTGGCTGGCGTTCGCCAAGCGGGGGGCGAATTCATAGGGGAAAACTTAGCTGGGCCACAAGGATCCTAAAGGCGCGTCTGAACTGAGGGGGGGTGGGTGGGTGGGGGCGGGGAGTCATACTGGTAGAACCGTGTGGATAAGGTGTGGTTGAAAAAGGGGGGGGAACCAGTGGAGAAAGAGGAGAGCGGGGGAATACATACAGGGGAGAAAAAAGGTGCCCAAACACCCCTTTCTAAAACCCCCCCCCCATTGTAATCCTTGCACAGAAAACAAGGCGAACATAGAGATTCACCACCGAAAGGTGCGGGGAAAGCTCCCCTAAAAAAGCACGAAGAACAGGGAGAGAGTGTGGCAACAGACTCTACGTTTCAACAGAAGGGGAGAAAGGGCGGGCGGGCTCGGCCGTATGAGCGCCACCATGCGTAAAGGGAGTGATCTTCTTCCTAGTCTTCAGAACTGAGAAATGGGGTGAGGGAAAAAAAAAAAGTGATGTCGAAAAAGAGTGTTTCCGCCAAGGGACAATGGGAAGCGACATGTTTCTTAGTGTGGGGGACAAGGAAAAGGGGGTCCGAAATGGGGGGGGAGGGTGTATTTGGATCGGACTCGGTTGCAAGTGCGGAATGGGGGTAAGCTTGGGTCGGTTAAAAGTGTCCCCGTTCATTCTCTGATGGCAATGGGATCTAGGGAAAAAATTGGATGCCGTGATGAATCAGGGGGGAGGGGGGGGGGAAACTGCACAAAAAAAAAAAGGGAAGAGGGGGGGGGGATTTTCGGATGACAGGGGGGGTTGCCGTGGCAAGAGAACAGCAGTGTGAGGAGATGTTGCAAAAATGAACGGTTCGGAAGACTAGGGAAAGGAAAGGGCACAAGTATGCTGGATGTCGGCGAAGCCTGGGGGGGCAAATCTAGGAAGAAGGGACAGATCCATTGGAAAGACCCGCAATGGAAAAAAAACTGGGGTTGGTGAGTACGGGCCATTATCACTATTGTTGATCGTTAGAGGAGGGGCTACGTTGGTGGTGTCGCCGCTTTCTTACTGTGTTGTGGAGAAGTAAACCGGGTACACGGGGGAACTGTGTAAGGGGGCTGTTAGTGATTTGAGTTTCGCTTTTCCTTGTGGGCTGCATTGGATGGTATCGTTGTGAAGAGTTCGAGCATGTTGGGTGGTTGCTTACGGAAAAGGTTATTTCGTCTGTATAGATAACACCATGTGGGGAATTGAGGTTAGGATACAGGTTCTGGGTCCTCCGGTGTTCCATCTATCAAAATGGTGGGGAGTTG
>Ga0179591_1289918_pt1 | contig 10546 bp, 13 predicted proteins | sample CZOMad2_1_08_16f_FD_182891 | JGI IMG/M metagenome (GOLD analysis project Ga0179591, IMG submission 182891) | Vadose zone soil fungal communities from Angelo Coast Range Reserve, California, USA - CZOMad2_1_08_16fungal (PacBio error correction) | ecosystem: Environmental > Terrestrial > Soil >...
GGGGGGGGATAAAACAAACTGCATAACGAGGGAAATCATTGGTCCTAATCACGGGTCACGCGGGCTGTGAAAATGCCAAGCCGGGGGGACGAAAAAACTCGAAGAAGGACGATTAAGGGAAACGGCCGCATTCGGGGTCAAGGAAAAAGGAACGACTCGGGGGAGAGAGGTCCGCATCGCATACATTGAACGAAAAATTCGTTGCACGAGGGTGGGGACATGTTGGGAGGAAACCAAGAAGTTGAAGTGACGGAAAAAAAGGAAGAAAGACGAGACAGTAAACGGCCGGTCGAGAATTTTGAATAGGATTTGGGAAAAAGATGAAGCAGGGACAGGGGGTGTTTGGACCTCATTTAAAGGGGGAGTCTCAGGTTAGCCATGTAGGTTGGTAAGCAAGACCAGAGGGGCGAACGCAAGCGGTTTGACCGGTTAGAGCCATAGGAGGACTGTGAAGCGCTTGGCCAAAGGAGGATTGGTCAAGAAAGTACGACGAAAAACAAAGAAAAAGGGGACAAAAACCTCAAAAAAGAAAAGAATAAGAACACTGCTACGAAACTGAATGGAGGTACGCTCCCTGAAGGGCCAGGGCCTCAGAAACGGAACTGGACTTAAACCATGAAAAGAAAGGGAACGATAAGAAGCCATGAATAAAAACGGTGGGGTGGTGCATAACTCGTCCACGAGGGTCAGCGACTTCAATGGAGGAAGCTGATCACCAATTCGAGGGGGAGTATAAAGGTGGCAGCAAGAAGAAAGGACAGTCCGGAAATCCTTGAACAAGGTTGAAAGAAAACCACGTTACTCTTAAAGAAAGAGGAGTATAAAGGGTTGCCGTGGCCAGAAAGGGCGCCCATGTGCGCTGGACGGGGGGGGCGGTCAATAAGACGTTAACGCAAGCGCCTGAAGAAGGAGGGTCGGGGAAAAAAAACGAAAGGTACCTTAATGACCGGGACTTGGGGGAAGCTTGCTGGAAAAGGGTCCAAAGGGAAGGGGTGGAGGCACATCCCGGGTCGAGAGCAGGAAAAAAAAAAGCCCTGGGGGTAAGTTAAAAAGAAATAAAAAAAAAAGAGAGGGCCCCCCGAAGCAGCGGAGCAAAGGAAAAAAAGTATGTAATAACATGGGGAAAGAAGGATGGTACGCAATAAATGACAGATTCCCACCCGAATAAAGTGGGGCTTTACCGAAAGTAAAATAATTAGGCTTCCCTTGGGGCAAAAAAGAGCAGAAAATAGTCTGCCCAACTAAAAAGCCAAAGAGGTTGTGGGGGATGACTTGAACACGGGAGTTAACAAGGGAAAGACCGGAAGGGTGAAGAAGGTGGTAATATACGATAGTCAGTAAATGACGTGGGTACGTCGGGAAGATCGACCCCAAAGTAGTTGACTTGCAAGAAATAGGGTCAGGGTGGGGGCCTTTGGCCGAACGTAAGAGGGTGGGTAAAATAGATGGCACCCGCGATGCTTGGACGGGAAATATTGATTTTCGAGCCAGTGATATGAGGGCAATGCTTTATGAAAAGAGTTGGGCGCACACTGTACATAGGCAGGAACTCAGTGCAGAAGACGACACAATCTGAGTCGATCCCAAAATGGCGCATTCGTTCAGTAAAGGGTGTAGAAAATGTCCACAAAGGAAAAAAGAAGCGTTTGGGCACTGGGGGGGGTTTATCAAGTTACTGTGGGAACCGTGGAAGAGGGGGATACGCAAGGGAACAGAAATAGGAATGGAAAAATAAAAGCGAACATGGGTGAAAAGCAGCAAACGATGCCCTTGGTGGGAAAAACAAGGGGTCAAGGGAGGGAGCACCCATTGAAAAAAAGCCCGCGAGGGGGCCAAGACGAAGTTGGACAAAGTGACGGAAACGGAAACACCAGACCAGGGGGGAAAAAAAAGTCCTTCCAGAAACGGAAGACTGGAGGAACGGGGAGAGGCCATAGCGCTGTCATGGTCAACCAGAAAAAAGAGGGAAGTGCACGTCCGAAGCACAGGTGGTGGTGGGGAAAGAGGAAAGGCAAAACTGGTGCCTGGCGGAAGAATGGGGACAAGTGAAAGCAGTACAAGGGGAGCACCAAAACCTTAAAAAGTCAGATACAGAACTATGTATTGCACCGGAGGGGGTCCCAATTCAAAACGGCGGAAGGAAAAAGGGACACGGAGACGCTAACCCGAATCAAACCACGAGGAGTAGAATGATGAGGACAAAGGGGGTCGGAGCAAAGGACCTTAGGGGGATGGAAAAGTGGACAAATCGCCTGTGCAAAATGAACTGACCACCACTACGGCAACGGCTGGCCAAGGAAAATAGGAACAAAGGACACATTAGGAAGTGCCGGGAAAGTGTCGTCAAGAAAAAGTGAAAGCGGGGGCAAAAGGCCGGCGCTAGAAACGCTGTCAAAACTCGAATCGGGAAAGCCCCGCTTAGTGAAAAAGGGTCGATCAAGGCAAAGTAGCGGGAGAATCAAATATCAAACCAAAAAAAAAGATGAGACAACAAAAATAATTACCGCCAGTTCTGCAAACGACCAAGATAGAAAGGAAACCGAAGGGTAGGAGGGGGTGAGGTTCAGTTTGTGGCCAGGGGCACCCCGGTCAAGTGGTGCAATCTCCCAGTCCTTGGGAAAGATCCACTTTAACGCCGCGGAAATCATAAAGAGGGGAATCGTTAGGGGTAGGGGTGGACACGAAAAAGCAGGAAATCTTAGAAAAGAGCCAACCATCTGGGGATAGGACTGGAGAATAGACAGGTAACACTCGTCGGGGGGGGGTAGGAGAAAGGATGTCCAAAGGACCAGAAAACAATCGTTCGTGGTGTTGGAAAATCAAAAAAGAAAAACTTGAACTCACCCATGAAAAGCTAACAAATAGGGAGAATATCACAGGAGCTTCTGATAGGAGGCAGAGGTAGCATAAATTTCAAAAATAACCCACAGAAAGGAGGGAAACGAGCAAATGCAACAGATACAAGGCAAAAAAAAATGGCACGCTCGCGGTTCGAAGCCGTGGTTTAAATCCAGAAAAGGGGGGAGCGACCACTCGAACGGGTGAAAAAGGATCGAAAAGGCAGTATAAGAAAAAAAGGGAACGCGGCTAAATGAGGCGCCCCTTGGGAAGGAAAGGTCATAAAATTGGGAAAAAGAACACATCCGAACAGAATTAAAAAGGAAACCGTGGGAATGCAGGGTTGTAAAGCGGGACGGCCGCAATTCTGGAACAACCCAAAAATGGAGTGCAAATCGAATTTCGGGGAGAAAAATGCATCGAGGGGCAATGAATCAAGAAAAAAAAAAACAAATCGGACAGAAAGGGAGAACAAAACGGTCCCACTCGCCCCGGTCACCAGGGAAGAAGGGTAAAGTAATCAAAAAAGCGCCCGGGCGGAGAGGTCTCCAACCACCAAACAGAAGGGGGAAGGGAGGAAAGATGGAGATCCATCGGAGGTGCTGGGGATTAAGTTGGGGGGGGAGAAGACGACAAATGAAAGGGGGGACGTTGAATGTAGAAAAGGGCTACGCACTGTAGGGACAAGGTACTTTGTCTTGTTGGGGGACAGGAGAGCCAAAAGGGACCAGAATCAGATTATACGACGCACGACTCTGAAAGGAAGAATGTGGGGTTAGGAATTAAGGGACCGGCAGACCGCGGGGGGTCCTTCCATGGCAGCCTACCCAAGCTGGTCAAGTGAATTGATTCGTGGATGGGCTGTTACGGGGGGGACTTGTAACGGGGGAGAGAAACTCCACATACCGGTGCCATCCAAGGGACGAGTCCTAGACTGAGAGCGGGAAAAAAACATGGGGAAGGGAATTGTTGGGGTCGAATCTTAATGAAACCAACAGAACGGGCACGAGTGGGCAAAAAGCCCCCGAAAAAAAAAGGAGGGTAACGGTGAAAAACGAGGACGAAGCGACAGGGGGATGGTGGCAAACGTCTAAATGCATTGGTTGTTTCGAAAGCATTCAGGGGGGAAAAATTTAGGGTTGTTGGGCGTTGAACACGGCCTAGTCACAGAGAAGAAAAGGATTCTGGGTGAGGGAACCTTGTGGAAACGCGGGTATTGCGTTCTTCCAAAGAAAGGGGGGCAGAAACTAACCGGAACGGGGAACACTGGTAAACTGCACGAATTGGAGAGCTAGGGGACAGGAACACGACATACGATTGTAAAAAAAAGTTATCAAAAATAATGTGGCCTCCTTGCTTGCGCCCTGAAAAGGAAAGCCACAAAGGTTCAACACCGGGTGCCCCCCACTAGAAATGAAAAAAAGGGACTCGAGATAAAGCGGAAAAAAAGGAAGGAACAAGTGGGAAGGATTTTAGTAAGAAAAATGGGCTGGATATCCAAATAAAACTGGGATGGGTTGACTCAAACTGGGACATAAACCGAAAACAGAGAAACGCGGGTCAGGGGCAAAGAAAAGGAACGGGGTGGCGGGAAACGTTAAAAAAGTAACAGGTTTTTTGTTTATTACATCGATGGGGGGGGGAGATGCTGGGTCAAGCGAGAAAAAGAGCGAGGGAATCGCTATTCACTGCAAACGGCGAGAAAAATGCTACATTCCCGAGACAAAAAAAATCAGGATGACGAAAGAAACTTCGGGGGAGGGTGCGGACTTTGTGTGCACACTTCATCAAATTGAATGGGGCAAAGGGGGGAAAAAAAGCCTAAAGATGGGTTGAACCCCGGGAAAACAATTGAACCGGGAAGGTAGGTGGGAAAAATGAATATTCGCCATGCTCAGTTTTTGAAAATCTAAAAGACGGGGGGTAGTTTTGCAACCGGAATCCGGGGAACAAGGGGGAGGGACGGGTACTCATAGTCCGATATGAAATCCGACGGAAAAAGAGGGGGTTAGCATTCCTCTGACCATGCCTAACTGGGGTTTTCTACTGGGCGACCGGGGTAAGGGGGGGGAAATTAAAGGAAAAAAAAAAATCGAAGTCGCCGGTGGGCAAGGCGGGTCAACATGCAGCAAAACGAAGAAACATCTCACGCCAAAAGGCAACCAGGAACCTTCGAACCAGCCCTAGGGAAAAGCAAAAGAGCAGCCCAGAAAAGGGGGCGATGAGACCCGTATAAATTTTGGGACCAGTGAGGACTGCCTGGTGGGGCATAGACCCTTGGAGAACAAAGCACTCGCTGGAAGAAGTGGAACGGGGGGCTTTGGTTGAAGTAAACGGGCAATGGGGGGCAGAAGGTTTGAAAGAAAGGGAGGTGCTAAAATGGGTGAGTCAGGGGGAGGCCATCTGGCCAGGGAACTTGCTGCGGGAAATCAAAAAAGAAGCGAATTGGAAAAGGTCCCCGCAAAAAAATTGTGGAAAAAGAAACAATCTCCAAAAAAACGGGGCAAAGCTGCAACAGTTGAACTCATGACGGAAAAGCGAAATGAAAAAAAAAAGGTGCCACGAGGGGCGGAAAAGGAAAATCACCTACTACATCTAGGGAACGACGTCTGTCTACTTTGGGGAAAAGCGAGAGGGTGGAAATCGACGAGGGGAGGGGGGAAGCCGACGAGAGTAAAGAAAAGGAAGTATGAGGAGACAGTATGGAAAAACGAACCATCCTACGGAACGTACAGGGGCTGAGCAAAGGTAAAATCAATCAAAAGAAGGGAGAAATCGGCCGAAGACTCAAAAATCCACCAAGGGGGGAAAACGGGCGCGGGCCACGACAAAGTTGTGCGTAAGGAGTGGGGAAAACAAAAGGACAGGCGTCACAAGGTCAACCTACGGAAACCTTTCAGAACTGATCAAAGAAGTAGGGGGCCGTAAACATTGATCAGCGACGTGGGAAATAGAAAAAAACAACGGCAGGGGAAAACCGACCCACCTAGGGGGGGGGGGCTGGGCTCAGTAGGGCCAATCCGAAGGCAAAGAAGGCTGAAAGCACGGAATAGGAGGTTTTTGGGTTGAACTCTTCTGAAAGTTCACAATGAAAAGCGGTGGGGGAATGGTTGCAACGGACCGCCAGGGGGGGTCGGACCATCAAATCACAAGGAGTACAATCGCCACGTATCCTTGGGGGCTCAAAAGGGGGAAGAAGCCGCTTGCACGGAAAAATGAGTCAAACAGTTACCAAAAAAAGAGATGAAACAGAGCTCCGGCAGGGGGCATACAAAGATCGGAATGATAAATTCATCGCTATACCAATCTGATTTCAAACCTGTTAACTGATGGCTAGGACAAGAAAATCAAAGAAAGTACCCAGAAAAAAATAAGCGCTTAGGGGGGGAATCCCTCCGTTCCACACAAAAAGGGAAGCCCTTCCAAGAAACACCGCCCGAGACTGATAGGGAAAAATAACGGCAGTGGAAGGCAATAGTGGAGGGATTTTCCGAGAGAGATGGGACCTGTTGAGAATCCCCAAAAAGGGGTATTAAGAAAGCCAACTTGGTGATGCCGGACCCGTGGAAGTCTTGCCGTCCCATCGTAAATGGAAAAGTGGGGCAAAAAAAACCCACCTCGCTAGAACATCGTAATGCGCTTGTGGGGAAGGGTCGCAGCCTGGTCAGAGATGGACAAACAACACATGGTAAACCGTGACATGCCCCAAAATAAAGTTAGGGAGGCAAAGTCGCTGGGGGTGGGCGGGGTGGGGTCAGGGAAAAGCAAAAGGGGGCGGGAATATCAAAAAGAAATCGGAGCCTTTTTGACCAAGCGAGGGGGGGGAGCAAGACGGGGAAAAAAGGCAGGCAAAGGAAAGAACTGAAAAGAAGTGGCGGCCGAAAGGAAACAAATCGCCCGAAACTTGAAGGGAAAGAAAAAAAAAACTGATGTCAACACAAGAAAGGGCATAAGAAGAGAGGTCAAAAAAAGGGGGAAGGGTAACGAACGTTTAACAGGAAAGGTTCCTGTCGGCCGCGGTGAAGGGGGTTGGTCAAAAAGAAAGAGGGGGTTTTTCAAAAAAAAAGTCCAAAAACGAACGGTTTCGTTCATTGGATGGCCCTATCAGACGAAAAAAAAAAAAAGGGCCGGGGAAAGAGCACGAAGGACGGAAAAGGGCGTAAGGGGTGAAATGGAAGGAATGCCGACCTTAAGGGTAAGGTAAAAAGGGTGGGGGGGGAGTAAGCGGACAAAGGAGGAAAGACCGCGAATACGAAATTAAAGCAAACTTTATACGAGATTACCGCCTAAGTGGGGCAACAGGTGGGGGGAAGTCAAAAGCTCCACGATTAAAACAAAAAAACCACAAAAAAAGGGGGATTATTAAAAAAAGAAAGATGATTTGAGAAGAAATAAAACAACCATAAAGGGGAACGAAGAAAAGGCTCAGGACAAAACAACTTTTCGGCAAGGGAGGGTTCTCCGTTGCCGAGTCGGGACGGGAAGGCGGAGACAGGGGACGGACGCAGGTTTCAAAAAATGGAAGAAGGAAAAGAACAGAGATTCGCCAATATTTAAGTCTATCGCAAAAACTGGGAGAAACAAACCCGGTGAGACGTGGAAGTGAACAAAGATTATCAGTGCTGAATCAAACCTGCAACGAGGGAAAAGAACGAAAGATCAGTCGTAACCGGAGAGTGCGGAATTGTGGAGGAGATAAGGGTGATATTCAGGCACACATCGGTTGGTTCCTCAGGCAGTTAGTAAAAAAGCAACAACAAAGTCAAGTGAAACCGAGGTGGGTCCGAACCAAAAACAAAAAAAAGAAAAGCTTCCTCAGTTTGAAAGTGGGGGGAACAGGGGCAGCTTCTTGCAATCGGGGAGTGTCAAAAAGAGAAGGGGGGCGGAACCTCACAACGCATGCAACCTGAAACAGACGAAACAGTAAAGAAACTCATACAGGGGGGATGAAGGCTCCTGGTTAAAGGGAATCGAAAAAAACCAGGAGGGGACGAAAACACTGAAAAAAAAAAGAAGTAAGAGAGGGAATTGGAAACATCTCAACAAGGTCGAGTCGGAGCTTCATTGCGCCGAGGGCAGAAAAAAGTCGCGGCGGAAGGTTGGAAAAAGAAAAAAAACGAGCAAAAAAAACGACAAGGAAGAAGAGAAAACTGGCACGTAAACCTCGGAAAGTACGCCGGGTTCTCGGGACGGACGGGGGAGGGAAAGGCCCCAAGACCGTGACGGCCGGATAAATCGTGGGGGGAAAAGCGACGTAAAGCGAGGGATCGTCATCCAAGAAAGTAATAACCGTGAATGGCCGAAAGGAATTGAACGGGATCAAGGGAAACGGGGCGCCAAGACCTGTAGGAGAAAGGCGCGGGAAAGGGTAGTTTTACTGAATACGGCATGCAAGAGCTCAAATGCCGCAAAAAGGATTACAGGGGGAAAAAAACATCAGGGGAGATGAGGTACGAGGATTTGGGCCCAACGAATCAAGACACGACAAAAAACACACAAAAAACAACAAAAAAAAACAAGGGGGTGGACCGTTTCAAGCACCGCATAAAAAAATATTCAGTAGGTTCAAGACAGCGTCCTGAAACTAGGAAAACGCCGCTGTGTGGGAAAGACCGCAGCGGTGAGGGAGAAGAAAAACGGCTAACTACTTGTTCTCCTGGTTGGAAACGATCGATAAGTCAGAAAGAGGTAGCGGGGGGAGGCCCTGGCAAGTGAGGGTTCTGTAACGAGTACGCAAGGGGTGGCGTGGGGGGGGCCCGGAAAGAGGTTTGAATCGATGGATTGGGGGCTTATTAAAGGGGCGAAAAAAAGGGGAGGACAACGTCGGGGGCTTGAAGGGGGACACCCTAATTGTCGTCAAAAAAAGAAAATAAAAGAAAATCAGGCACTAGCCAAAAGCCTATTCGACCCTTGCTCAAACGAAACAGACGATGATGAGAGGGTAGATGGTTGGAAATGAGGAAAAGGGGGAAAAAGGGGGTGATTCACGATGTAGGGAAGGGGTATTAAAGGAGTGAAAAGCAAAGCTGCACCCTTTTGGGGAAAAGGAAAAGGGATCTCAAAAGGTGGAAAAAAAACGGGGCCTGATCGGCGGGGGATGTCTAGCAAGGCAGCCCCAGGGCAGCAAAAAAATCAAGGAAAGAAGAGCTACACCCCATAAGGGGGCAAAAAGTGGGAAGAACGGGGAAAAAAACCCAACATTTCCCTGTCCTTAACGAGAGAAAAAGTACCACGTTGCTAGGGGAAAACCAGAAGCGGCCTGTCAAGAAAAATAGAGAGTAGGAACCAGGGCGTAGGCAGAGCAATTCTGAAAGGTAACGGGCTTGTCCTTGCCGAGATGAAAAAAGATGTGAACATACTGGGGCAAAGCAAATTCGAGGGGAAAAAGTAAGGGGGAAACAAAGTATTGTAACAGCAAAGTCATAAAAATGCAGGAGAACGCACTACGGCTAAAACGGAATAAGCGAATCTGAGAAGTGATGAGTTACGGACACCCAAAGGAAGGGGTTTAGAGGAAGGCATAAATAGGGGCTGAAAAGGGGAAAAACAAAAGCCCCTGTGCAGGATAGTAAACGAAAGACTCTTCGCTCCGGCAAAAGGGTAAAAACATCGAGGAAGGCAGGGCAAAAGGGAACAAACCAAAGGAAGGGATGGGAAAAGCCAGAACAACGAATATGCCAAGAACAACGGGGGACGAGAGACACTTGCAAAAGGGGCAAAATCGTGGGTAAAACGGCTCGGGAATAGCCGAAAAACGAAGCAACAAACGAATACAGAGAAAAACAGCGCAGACCAACCAGCCCCGCGAGTATCCCAAAGACACCAGCACAGGGACGCGGAAAAAAGAAAGTCCTTCCAAAACGAAGGTGAAAAAGAAGGGACGAGGTATTTTGAGTCACAAACGGGCCACGGGTGAATAGAAACAGGTCCGCCCTTTGTTAGAAAAAGTACAGACTTGTTGACGGGGGTCGCTAAAGAATAAGAAGGTTGGGGGGGCAAAAGAAAAAAAAGGGAGGGGGGGGGGCAAAATAGCGCCAAGAGCCCAAACCTGTTGGTAGTTGAAAAGGGGGGGAATAGTACTCGTCTTCGGGTGGTCGCGAAGAGTAGCAACCAAACCGCAGACCAGGACGCTTGGTCGGGGAAAAAGTCCTGCTCACAAGGAACGCGAAAAACAAGAAGCAAGACCAAGGAAAGCAATGATAAAGTGGTCAGAGGGTACTCTGAAAAAAACTAACATTTCCTACAAAAGGAAACTTTCAGAAAAAAGGAGACGAGGCAAAAACAGGGCACTCGGAGACCTTTGCGGAAGCGGGGGAAAAATTCACCACCAAGGAGTTATCGCCCTCAGAACGCCTAGTCAATCTCTAAAAAAAGGGGGAATATCCGCAAAACTTGGCCAAAAGCCAGGTATATGAAAATCACTGGGGGATGGGGGAAAGAGTATATTTCAAGGGAACCGGACAATAAATCCGGAACAGATCAAGAAAACAGCTTGGTATGACAACGGGGGGGGTGGGGGGAAAGGCCAGAGACAGGTGAAAAAAAACCCAAAGTCAGCCGCTCGTCGAAAGACACATTCGAGGGGGGCTGCCCGAGAAAAAAAGAAAAGTGTTCCAAATGCCATACGTGGCGAGCCTCAAGAAACGTCAAAAGGGGGTCAAAGACGAAGGTCACGTAATAAAGCAACTCGGGAGGCCGACGAGATAAA
>Ga0179591_1451296_pt1 | contig 10546 bp, 11 predicted proteins | sample CZOMad2_1_08_16f_FD_182891 | JGI IMG/M metagenome (GOLD analysis project Ga0179591, IMG submission 182891) | Vadose zone soil fungal communities from Angelo Coast Range Reserve, California, USA - CZOMad2_1_08_16fungal (PacBio error correction) | ecosystem: Environmental > Terrestrial > Soil >...
TGAAGGGTGACAAACAAAGAGTGGCTGGTAGAGATGCCGTGCAGAAAAAAAGGGTCAAAGACTAGCCGATGGCTTTAGAAGAGTACAGTCAATGTCACTCAACATGGACGCCGTAAAGAATTAAAAGCTCTCCGTGGCATACGAATTGAAAGAGCTAAGCAAACCAGGTAAAAATCGGAAAAAGCCGTATTCCTGTAACGGGTGGCGGCGCGGAAAGGAAGGAAATTATGCGATGGTGACGCGACTGAGTCAGGTCGAGAAAGCACCAGAAAGAACAACGCTTCGGAGAATATTCCGAGAAGCCGGGAGCAGCACAGTGGGTGTGGTATGCGATCGGCAAAACGGACAAGAAAAATTCCGGACAGGCCTCAAGGCAGCACAAATCAAAGACAACATGCACATACGCCATATGGTGGGAACTGAAAGTTGCTGAGTAAACCGATCCGAGTGTTCGAATGAAATTTGCCACGACCATCTCGCGTCGCCGGAATACACCAATGCGTGCTCCAAAACTAGATTGAAAGCTCCCAGACAGACGCCCGCGTCGGCCCATTGCTTGCTGCGTCAAGAACTACAGTGAATGGAAACGCGGAAAATCCTTACCGACACCCATTGAGCAAAAAAAAAAACCAGTCCGACGATGGACGCGCAAAAAAGCCTTCAACCGTCGAAGACGGCCCCACCCAAGGTCACGGGCTTGGCCCCCAACACAACGCCCACCCCATCAAACCTTTGGCGTCTTTTCACGAACAAAAACGATCTAATTGCCGCGACTGGTCTTGGCGATCGCGAGTGGAAGTCAGGCAAAGCACAGGCTTCATAGGGCGAGCTGCCGAACAGCCTCCCGCCAGAATAGGTCACGGGCAGATTAAATCGAACGGGTCCGTTGGTAAGGGAAATGAACCATGCCGGCGGCTGCCGCAACGTGCCGAGGAAGTGGAGACAATCGGGCGAATTGAAATCCGAAGAAAGTCATCAAATGTTAAGAGTAAAGCACAGTAAAAAAAAACGAGGGGGAGCAGGCATAGGCGTCGCCTATGGGACAAGCAGAGCCGGTCAGAAACAGTGGAACCCTGAACACGGGTGTTATCGGAGTGGACCCGGCTGAACGAATTGGGCCCCGTGAAACGCCAACTCGAACCACCCAAAGCTTGTTTGTTCAATCACAAAAGTAGGATCAATCAAAAAATGCATCGAAACGTCCGAAAATAAATATTTTCGATACAAAAAAAGCCGGGATAAGTCGAGAACGAATGGGAAACGAACTCAGATGTGAAGCACTTAAGGCATTAAGGCCCTGCAAAGCCTGCCACTGGGACGATTGCCGAAACAAAAGCTGACCGAAGAAAAAGGCCGGCTGAAAAGAACGACCGGGGGGCCTGGGCCCATGCAAAAAAAGGCGGGCGCGATAACCTTAAATGGGTGAACTCCAATGAAAATGTTTAAGTCAATATTGGCGCGCCTTTCAGACGGCGCAACGATTCAGAGCCTGAACACTCTCGTCAACAACCCTGGGTCGACGCCCCAGCGGACAAAACTGTTCAAGATCCAATGAGCGGCAGCAAAAAATTGGTAATCAAACATCATGGGAATAGATCTGAGACTGCAACTGAGACTGAACCAAGGGGGTCGCCGGAGGCGGGCCGACGGGATCGAGTCAGCGCATTGGCCAGTGTTCCGCACTTGAGTCCGCGACGAAAAGCATCGGACACTGGGCACAATACGGCCTGACAAATGGTCCACCGACCACATCGAAAGACGGAATCGAATGAGACGTAAAAGCAGAGTACGCAACAAGGCCATTAAAGACATGATACGCGCCCCGTTCGCGAAACGTAAGCGAAAAAAACGATTGTTAGACGAAAAAAATGATACCGCCACACTACAGACCCGTGCAAACGAAAAGTAGACTGAAGAACCTATCTTCCAGAACCTCCTGCGTAAACACCCGCCGTGGTGACAAAAGTTCATCCCGCCAAGCAAAGTGGACGGGTGCGTTGAATACGGACTGTCCAACACCTGTGACCAAAAAGAAGGGCGAGGTTGGAGCGGCCACGCCAGGCCTGCAATCAAACGCGTAAACGGGAGCTATGAAATGCCATCCAACGTAACAAGGTGTACTCGCGAGCAATACGAGGCATGGTGGCGACCAGGCCGACGAGAATGGATTGGAATGGAGATACGTGAAAACTGTTGGAGAGTGTATATTTGAGAACTATAAAACCTCACAATCAAAATACGCTTCTCAATCCGCGGCCTCAATTGCATTCCCCCTGCGGACGTTTGCGCCGGATTAACAATCGGAGCAAAGCCGCGACACGACCAAAGCGTCGTACACGCTGTGGGCGAGGGGTCAAGATGAGAGCGAGTGCAAACTAAACCAGTCGTGTTGCACGAACGACCAGGATTCAAGACACAAAATTTGTGATGCATAGTAGCGACGACAGGGGGCCCCTTCCAAATGGGCCCGGACTGAACCCCGAACAAAATTTGGAATAATTTGGCGAGCAAGACGTAATTGAAAGAATCTCAAAATTTGTAGCAAAAAAGATCCAGAAAAAAAACAAAAAGGAAAAGAAAACAACAACACACATGAGGACGAGGAAGAGACAGACAGATCCCATTCAATACGTCCTTCTATCAAATTATTCCCAATTTGGTCGGCAGTCCTGGTGCACAATTGGTTGGAAGCCCATACCGTCGCGTCATAAATAAGAGAATCTCACAATAATTGTAGCTTGAAATCAACCTGGGCAACGATTCTTTGAACGACAACTGGGAGCCTAAGCTCAGCTTTGACGGCCCGCCAACGTCGGGTACGACGGGTGGGGCTGGCCTCGATTGATCGGCGCAAACGGTGCCATACGGGGACATGCAAGTTTTGAGCGCTATTGAGAAAATGCGGAGCGTTGTTAGCTTCGAAATTAACAAAAGTTTCGATTTCTCCATTCACATTCATTCACTCCGCGGCCCGCCCTGGGCGCCACTCTGCTCGTTATGGCTCCGATCGCCACCGTATTGGGTCCGTTGCGCGACAAGCCGGGCCGGCTGCAGTGGGAGGGGGGGTGGGGAGCGGTGGCCCCTGCGGCCCCGCTCCACCGCCCGGGTCCCACGGTGGGCACAGCGAAAACAAACGCCCGCAAACCTGTCCCCCGAATTTGGTATGTATTCCAACCGGGCCCCGGTTTCTAGTCCGCGTGTGAAGAGGTTCATGATTTTTTTTCGCGCCCGCGCTCCAGGGGTACCGCGGATTTTCGGTCACCAAACGTCGAGTTTTCGCAGACGGGAGCGGGAAAGACTAATTAAGGGGTGAATGAAGGACAGATGGCAGAGGAGAGGACGGTAGGAAAGGAGCAAGTAGGGCGTTGCGTGCGACAATCTATAGTAACAGCAATGGGAGGAGAATATATCCGCAGAGTTGTGTCTGGATCCTGCTATTAGGCGTCCAATCGATTTTTCCACCTTTCCGTTTATCGTGAGGCGGGTTTGCCCCTGCAGGACCGTGGCCAGTTGTTCCGATGGCGCTCGCCAAGGAGTGCGTAACTGGCTCCCAATTCGCGAAACTCTCGACAGCGTGGCCTGACCTTGGTTTTCAGACCAGTATGCAGTCTTTCAGACATCCATCGAGCGACCAGCGCCGCCCAGGCTCTCTGGCAAAAGGGCCGGCGCCCGCCGCAGCCGAGATGCAAGCCGAAGGCGCTGCCATGAATGCCGTGCCCTCAGGCTCACAAATCCGAGTCACGCCACGTTCTCCGAGCTCCGATGGCCCCGGCCCGGCCGTCAGCCCGCCAAGTCTGGTCCCGTCGGCAATCCGCGAATCCAGGGCAGCCGAGGGGGCAATGCCACACACCTGCTCAACCCCCTCGTACAATTCGTCGACACGCTTCGATCCCGATCTACAGCTATTTGCCAGACGTGGATGAGAGCACCTACCTGAAGAACAAACAAGCTGTGGTTCGAGTAGCCGCCGGCACCAGTTCGCGACGCGACAGACGCCGCCGAACCCGGTCCATTGTCATCTCACTGTACCGTCCGATACAAAGCCTACGCATTACTTGTCAAGAATGGGACTTTCCTCTACAATCGCCCTCGATGTCCTCTACCCGCAACGGTGCGCAGCCGCCCCGCTTGTCATCCCCCCCAAACACAGTAAAAACCTTTCGTAGAAGATCCTGCCCCGGCAATTCGGCGCCCCGCCGTGCGGGTCCTGATCGGCAAGCTCGCCCATGAAGCCTTGCTGCTGCCCGACCCGCGATCCAAGCCAACAAATACGCAGTTCGCGCAAGATCGTTTTTTTGTCTTGAAAAGACTAACAATCTCACAACCGGCGGTGATGCAAGGCCAGCCGCGTGAAACCTTGGGTCCGCTCGACGAAGGAAGCGTTGCTGCCGCGTCATTTTTCTCTAATTTATTCGCGACGGGCTCAAGGTCGATATAGACTCGCGTCAATCCGTCGACTGCATCCCGCGCGTCGGGGGGAGGTGGGCGCTTCGGCCTCCGAAAGTGACGCGCAGACCGCTCCGCGCCGGTGGCAAGTCATGAACCTCTGCCGGCCCCCTTTCATCACAACCAGCCCCATTCTGGCGGATTATGCTTTCCGCATCCGGGCTGCTGATCCTTCGGTCGTCGATTTCTTGCCTAACACGGCACGCCTGGCCGGTCTCGGAATATAAATCCGCAGCAAGATCGGGGTGTGACTGCGCCTACCGTCGTCGTCCACCGTCACCTACTCAAACCGCCAATAGCCCATCCCGGCGCCAACCAGCGCGTCGCCAACGGTTTGCCATACGGGTGCTAGGTTCTCGCAAGCTGCGTAATCGAGCCTTAGAGAATGGGCAACGGCGGGTGAGGAGCACAAATGCTGTAAATCTCGACACCCCAGCCCGACGTCCTCGAACGGCAATTTCCTCACCAGAAAAAAGGAGAAAGAATAAATAGCATCAGCGGTCACCTTCCACAGCCCGGCAACCGATCTCGACCAAAGGCCACCAGGTGCTGGTGCAGAAAAAACCGCGATGTCTCGATCCCTAAGCGCATCCCGCTCCCTGCCCTTGAACGGATTGTGCATTCGCAAACGGGCCAGTCGTCCTACCACCTAGCCCTCAATGAAGAACTTTGCCTCCCCTACTTATTAATGGTCTTTTTCCCCCCAAACCTCCCCATCCTGTTCGCGCCGGACTCACCCAGTTTCGAACAAATACAAATAAATCGAATAAATATAATCATCAAAACTTAGAGAAAATTGCGCTGCCTAGGGCACGGGGGTGACGGAAAGAAACGAGCGTAGCTGTCGAAACCTCGACCTAAAAAGGGGGGGCAAAAAAAGATCCGTTCAGTAACGAGAAAAGAAAGAAAAAAAAAGGGAAAAAAAAAAAGAAAAAAGAGAAAAAAAAAAGGGAAAAAAAAAAAAGAACCAAGAAGAGGCAGAAAAAAAAAAATATCTAAGGCTGTCGCTAACCTCGAGCGACCTTACTACGAGTACGACGAGCATTGGTGCTCGATGGCCGGAAACACAAGGAATCGCAATACGAACAAAACCTCTGGCTGAAACCCTCCTCCAGATGGTGTGGGGGGGGCACAACGGAAATCAGACCAGCGCGCCAAAAGATAAAAAACCACTGGACTGTCGAAATCCGGAAGCACGCAGCGGAGCAAGAAGGCGTCAAGATGTCGGGACGACAGCCGCGACTCAGATTCCCTGCAAAAACAAAACAACAAAAAACACGTCAGGGCGGTATAGCGGAAGAGGAAAATTTCAAAAGCAACAAAACCAAAAGTCCGTCGATCAGCCAAAAAAATGTGACACCGTGAAAAAAAAAATCCACACCGGGCGGGGCCTGAACTGATCAGACAGGACAACATTAGACAGACCGAGAAAAAAAGACTAAAACCGAAGATATAGGCGGAAAATTGCAGGAAGATGTCCAAAATAGTGCGAGACATCACGATGGCCGCACGGGGAAAGTGTCAAAAAGTACAATGCGGAAGGCGCATAATAAAACATGTATGGCGCGAAGTGTCTAAAATACAAAAGAAATGGAAAAAAGTGCTTGTGCCCTATTCCTGACCAACAAAAATATGTTCTAAAAGCTGCGGGAAAACATCGACAAAGGCGGTCCGCGCCTGAAAAAGAACAAGAAGTGACCACAGAAACGGTCCCAGCGGCGGCTCGAGGGAACACAATAAGAGTCGCTGCCCGTGGAGGGTAGGGGGCGATAAAAATACGCGAAGATCGTAAGAGAAAAAAAAAAAAGGCAAAGAAAATTTTCCGAACAAAGGAATAAAGGCAAGAAGAAAATAAGGGGGGGGCTCTAAACACAACAAAGAACAAAACAACATTAGGAGAGAAGAACAGAGAAGCTGGAAAAGGGCCAGTGTTCCAAAGGGAAAAGCCAAAATCATAAGCTTAACAAAACAGCGGCTGAAAAACAAAACCGCTAGAAAAAAGAACCAGAAGTCCAAGACTTGCAGCACAAAAAAAATAAAATATAAAAAGCAAAAACAGAAGTCAAAAAAAGAGAAAAAAAATACGAAAGAATATAACCGATCACCCCAGAAAGCCTAATCAAACTGACATCATAAACGGAAAAAAAAGCGAATGCGGCTCGGTGCCGTCCATCCGTCGTTGTATGCTAGGATGTTCAATTGGAAAACGCCGAAAAAAAAGGCCAAAGTCTGGGCCCCCCCCCGGGGGGGGGGGGGCCAGATCGGTAACTCAGTACATCAAAATCTGCAACACCCACAAAAAAAAGAAAACGAGGAGGGAGGAGAAAAAAGACGAAGATAATCCGCCGCCAGCACAAAAAAGAGAGAAAAAAAAAGAAAAAAAAACAAGAAAGGAAAAAAAGAGAGGGGAAAAAAGGAGAAAGGAAGGAAAGAAAAAAAAAAAGAAAGAAAAAATAAAGAAAAAAGCGAAGGAGAAGGAAAAAGGGAAAGGTGAAAAAAAGAAAAGTGAAAAGGAAAAAAAAAAAGAAAGAAAAGAGAAGGGGAGAAAGAAAGAAAAGAAATAAAAAAGGGAGGAGGGGGAAGAAAGGAAAGAAAAAAAAGGCACGGGGTAGGGGAAGAAGAAGAACGTAAAAGAAGGGGGAAAGAGGAGAAATGAGGGAAGAGAAAAAATGAAGAAAAGAAAGCACTTAACAATAAAACACCATCACGAAAAGACCTATACTAGAGCGATCAATACTCAAACTCGTTAACATGCTTCTAATGTGGAAAATCACTCGTTGACGGGAAATTGCTACGAACAGAAAATTGAAAAAGATTGGTAAGGGTTGTAGCCGGAATGGTAAGTTGTAAAAAAAAAATCGGAAGGCCCTAATTGGAAAAAAAACTGGGGCCCTTTCAGCTGCGCCCATCGTGTCGGGGGGGAACTAACTACGTAATTTCTCGCGGTGCGCAGCGCGTTTCTAGCCATAAAAAAGAAAACCCTCTGGGTCACACAAAACACAGAAACGCGACCGGGCCCAGATAGGTTCCCGGCAGCAGAAAACTGATGGGATCGAAAAAATAGGACAAGAAAAGACAACCAAAAGCGACCAGGAATAATCGACTACCGCGCCCACCATAAACAGGCGCGAGAGGAGCCGCACCAGTGGCTGCCCGTCGCGCATAAGAAAACACATGAACCGCCGAAAATGAAGTTACACGAACAGATGTCGAAATTGCTTCTGATCCTTATTGCGGCGCCCCGGGTTGAAGGTGAGATGGTCTGGTGAACGCGGGCGGGACATCGGCGTATACGGGCCGGCAGCACCACCCTGCCCGCCGTGATGAATCTGCCAAGATAATAAATTTGCGCGCTGAGGGAGAAAGGTCGCGGACCACCTACCAGAATGCCGGACGGAAGGAAGTCCAAAGCCAAAGCGTTGAAAATTGCGATCCACGAGGGCCGGAATCGAAGCCAACAAGCCGCATCGAGATGAGGCGCGGGCACACACGAGACAAATCTGATGTGCAGATTCCGTCGAGGCGAGCAAACCAGCTCTGTCCCGCCACCTGCAAGCAGCGCACAATAGTTGCTGAATAAGAGCTTGGGTCGAAAGCTGGGTGGCGAATCCGGCGACATCTCAATGAAACGAACAGGCGCAAAAATGCCATGATGTCGGGACTAGTCGGGCGGGTTGAAACGACGCCGTGACAGGGCACCTCCGTCCGGCCCGAAGGCACAAAAAGCGGCCTTGCGCGAATCGCGACGCGGTAAATCTGCACCAGCACCTGTAGCTTGTGTGGTCCGATAGCGGGCCGAGCCTTTGAAGGGGACACTAAAATAAGAAAATGGTCAGATTGGCCTTTCCGAGAATCCCGCCTGTCTGGTAGAGATACAAGCTTGTCCTCAACGCGCGTTGATTCATCCCCTGAAACTTAAACGATATGGGGAAAGCTGCAACCGTACTCGGAAAACGCGTCAGCGTGCCGCGGGGTGGCGTCCGGGAGAAAAAATAAGTTAAGAAAATCGAGTTTTAAGGAAGACGACACGGGCACGTTCGAAAAGCGGCACCACAAAAAAACTGACGGATATCCGAGGACCGGCGGAAACGTGTGTAAAGGGATAGGCCAAGATCGCGCCCGACTAAAATCAAAGGGGCATCACCCAAGAAGGTCTGGACAGATCGAAAAAAACCAAAAATACAGACCAGAATGGGCTTGTTGAATGAGAAAGAAATCCCTCGGCCCGTACAGGATATTCATGAAAACAAATTTTGCAGCAGAAGGGCCAAGAAGCCGGCGCGTGTAATAGGAACCCTATGCGCTGGATTCACTAAAAAAATTGGGCGCCGACGCGCTTGCGACGCCAAGGGCAAATGCCGTCGACGTAAAAGACGCTGGATACTTCCAGCCTGAGGCACCGTAAAACGGCGAATGACGCGGCAAGCCTGTCATGTTCAGAGCAATACCCCAAGGTCCACGGCCATATTAGGCCTCAGAAACCCGGGTTTGTCGGCCCCTTTCAAGAACACAACAAAAACGATCGAGTGTCGCGAAACTGGCATGTAGGCGATCAAGTACTATAAAAGTACGAGGCAAGGCAAGCAAGGCCTAAATCAAAAAGACAGATGCGGCTCAAGACGGCCAGAATCACCCGCAGCACGCAGGCAACGGCAAAAATAATGTCCGGTAAGAACAGATCGAAATGTCCTTCTATGTGGGGGTATGGGACCTCCGCGCTCGCAACGTGTCCTGGTGAGACTTCGGGAACGAGGGCAATTAGGTCGAAAGAAAAAACATTCACGTCATTGGCAGTCCAAACAATGAAAAAGCGTCAGGCTTTGTCTCAACGCCGGTCAAGACGTAAATGAGGGACTGAGACCAGGGTATCGGGTGATAAGTCGGCCGCGAAACGTGGCCCTAAGCGGCCCCTCGAACCACAAGGCTTGGTGGTGTTCTTCAGAGTTATAGGTCGACTTCATCCACGTCCAGAACAATAGATGTAGAGTACGGAATGGCGGGACGAAAGAATCGAGTGATCACATGTGGCAAAAATAATAAACGGCCCCTCAAGCTGCCCTAAGGGACGATATTGCCGACGCTGGACAAACCAAATGAATTGGCGGCGGACGCGGCACAATGCCAATCGGCGCAGAGAACGTGGGTGAGTGAAACAATCGATGGTAGTATTAGAGCGTGGCCCGCCTCACAGCCGCGCCTTAACGATCCGGCTGCATACTCGGACTGGCGCGCAACGCGGCCTGCAGATCTGGTCGGGCTGGATCGACGATGGATAAAACGGAGACTGCCAAACGGGGTCTGAAACCAAAAAACAAGGTTCAGCAAACCAGCGTCGAGTTCGCAAAGCGCTTAAGAAAAGGCGCAGTGCCGCCTTTGCGCGCGCGGCAGCAAATCGACAAACTGTAGCCGATTCTGCCAAACCCGGCAATGGGTAGCCCACCGCACTCGAACGACGTAACGAAGTTCGATGAAAAAACGTAAAGCAGATCGCCGGAATTGGACATATCGCGCCGGCATGCGAGGAACTCGAACGATTGGTGACGAAAAAGGTACAAAACAAATGCCCCGGACCCGGGCGCGAAAATCTTAACCATCATATTACCCACCGCCTCGAACCGCCCGTGAATTCCATAAAACAATCGGTGAGCTGTGCGTTGTGCTCGGCTGATAGGTGCAACACGGTAGAACCGCCGTGGAGCGGCCCGGCACCCCTGCCGCAACAGTGGCTGCTGGTCCGCCACCAAACCGGACCTAGGTGGACTCGCGTAATCATAACGAGCAGTGCGCAGGCCCCGGGCATTGAAATGAAGATCAAGCCTTTTGTAAATTGGAGGTGCGGTAAAACGCTCCGCATCTCAATCGCGCCCTCAAAAAAAGTGCATGTCCCCCATGCCTAAAATTTACGGCCGATCAATCGAGCCAGCCACCGGTACCGCCGTGCGGGTCCAGATGATATTCGGGCCCTTACCAGGTCCTGTTCAAGAACGTGCCAGGATCAAAGCAAAGTGGATGTCAGTAGCGGACGCAAAAAGGTCTTCGACGATGTGCCCGACTCCCGAACAAAATTGGGAATTAATTTGGCTATAAGACGGTTATGAGA
>Ga0179591_1297858_pt1 | contig 10545 bp, 19 predicted proteins | sample CZOMad2_1_08_16f_FD_182891 | JGI IMG/M metagenome (GOLD analysis project Ga0179591, IMG submission 182891) | Vadose zone soil fungal communities from Angelo Coast Range Reserve, California, USA - CZOMad2_1_08_16fungal (PacBio error correction) | ecosystem: Environmental > Terrestrial > Soil >...
GCCTCGAAGCGTCAGACCTGAATGTCGTCACTGGCGCGAAGTGGGAGCCACGAAAGGGCGACTGGTCAAAAATGTGAAAAATCTCTGCATTGAGAATAGGGGAAGGAGGGCACCGAGACAAAAAAAGAATACGGTGGATAGTGCGAGTCCTCGTGGGGCAGCACTGTCGATAGAAGCAATACAAAAAGGGCCTCAGTTCCCTCTACTGGTGGAACAGATCCGTCGGAGCGGAGGGGTTTTGGGGGGAAATATTTTGGGGGCGGAACAAGGGCAGGTAAAAGAGTGTACGAGAACGAGCCTTACACGAGGACCCCCGTTGCCGGCCGAGAAAGGGGGAAAAAAAAATGAGCCGAAAAGAGCAAGAGGGAGTCGCAGGGTTGGGGGGGATCTCCTTCCAAAATGTTCCGAGCCAGCAAAAAAAGGGGGAGAAAAAGCGAATCTACAAGAGAGGGTAAGCAACGGGGCGTGCACACGGACGAGCCGTCTTTGGCGCTTAGGACTTCTCCGAAAGTAAATCAAAAAAGAACAGACGCCCTGGGACCGCCGTGTGACGCACGCAGCCTCTCTAGAAGTCCAACGCTGATCACTGGAAGGGAGGGTAAACCCCGCCTAAAAAGGGGTTAACAGGATCTCAGGTCGGAGAAAAAGGCAGATAAGAGACAAGGAGGAAGGGAATATAGGGGGTAAGAAGAGGAGGAATACGAGAAAGAAAGAAGGAGGGAAGGAGTGCTGAGAAGAGAGGGAAGAGGGGGGGGGGGGGAATCGGGAGGGGATCGAGAAGGGGGGGTGGGAGAGAAGGGAAGGGGGGGTAAAGGAAGAGTGGGGGAAGGGGGGCGGCGGTGGGGGGTAGGGGAAAAGGGAAGGGGGAGGGGCGGGATGAGGAGACGACGATGAGGATGAGTTAAGAGTGGAATGGGAAAGGGGATAGGAGGAGAGGGAGAACGGGATAAAAGAGGGGAGTGAAAGGGGGGGAGGGAGAGGACTCTTATAAACGGAAAGAACTTGTGAGCTTCCAGAGTATGGGAAAAAAAAACAGCTATAGAAAGGGAGGGGAAGGATGAGTGAAGGGAAAATGCAAAAAAGGGAGGTAGGAACGACGGGTAGGAGCGTTCCAACTAGGGAGATAGGGAAACGTTTACACAAAGGACCGGGGGAAAGGTTGATGACTGGAAGGAAACCAGGGGGGTAGTATCAAAAGAAAACGGTAAAAAAAGAAGGAAAAGGAGGTGAATGCTCGACGGCGGTGAATCAGGGGAAGAAGAGAAAAACGCGACGTTACCATCTCGGGACGCGTCCTCCAGACGGGAAAACAAAAGCAGCACTTTCTAGCAAGGCGTAATGTGGGAGACAGTTCAATAGAACTTTAACGAAAATCCAGGCGGAGCAATGGGAGGAAACCATGAGGAGGGCTGTAATGGCAATCCGCCTTAGGGCGAGAGTGGAAACCAAAAGTGCGCTTGGACAACTATAAATCGAAAAATTCTCGTGCGGCTGGGGACCAAGGGGGACCTCTTGGGAACTCAGAAGAAGGCTCAAGTAAAAAGCCAAGATTTCATAGGTCAAAGGCAACCGGCCCCATGAGTCAGGAGGGGGAGGGGGGTGCAGGTAATCGTAAAGGAGGCAGGGGTACACTCTAAAAATAATACCAAGGGACACAAGGCAGAAAAAAGAGGGGGGTAAGATCGACTCTAACGAGAATTTTAGGGACAAGCGTTGTCTGGGACGCTGGGTGCTGATCTTTCAAACGAGTCATCGGTGGGACAAGTACTGAAGATATAGCGGCAAGGACTGGCGGCGCCTTTGGACGAAAAAGGGATCAAAAAACGCAAAAAAGGGACAAATGTCAAACGAATCGGTCAGGACTACGAGGGTCAGCCAGCAATTTTCTGCAGGAAAAAACAGCGTACAGGAGCGAACGACTAGGAAGACTGGAAAAAGTGAAAAGGTGGGTTCTCTTGCGTGGGAAATGGTGGAGACCGAACTTCACTGAGGGGGAGACTTAGGGGGAGGGAGATCTCTCAGGGGGGACGTACGTGCGAGGGGGGGGAATCCTTTAATGACGCGGTACGCGTTCAAGGGGGGAAATTCAAAGTAAAGGACTCGGGAATCATCTTCCCACAGCGCTCCAAAAGACTCTGGAAAGAAAAAAAGAAGTAACGGCTTTGGGAAGAGGTTGGACAAACCAAAAACGAAGGGAGGAAAAAGATCACACTTGCTTGCTCTGAGAAGGGAGTATGCCACTTCCTCACTAGGGGCTCAGGAGAGGTCACACGCTGGGAAAGGCGCAGCACGAAATGATCAAGAGGGGAAGATTGACAGGGAACTTCCCTCGCAGAGAGATCGTCACCGCCAAAAACATGGGGGGACCACTACCCAAGCCCGGATCGCGGGGAGGGAGAAAGGGGAAATCCAGGAGCGGCTGACCCGCGGAGCGAATCATGGGAACCAATACGAAACATCCCGGGGATGGTGCTCACCAATCTTGGTTATTTCTCTCGCAGCCGGGGACAAAAGGCAATTGTTAGGAGAGGGGGGAGGTGGGTTTACTGGAGAAAACTCTTTCAGGAGGGCCGACAAGCGTGCCCGAGCAAAGGGGAGGTCCCCTCAGAACGGTATCACGGCATCCAGAGGGGTCAGCCTCTCCTTCAAAGGAGAAACCGGCGAAAAAAAGAAAAAAAGGGGCTGGGGTGTCAAGAGGAGAGGGACCGCAAAGGAAAGGGAAAGAATTAAACCACAGACAGAGCCAAAAAGGGAAGAACTTCGTCTCCCGTAATTCAGGGAAACAGAAACCTCAAGAGAATAGAAAAAAAACACAAAAAAACAAAGGGGAGGGATAAAAGAGGAGGAGGGGGTAGGCGTAGAGAGCGGTCGGAATAAGGAAAAGAATGAGGAGGGGGGGGAAAAAAGGTTCTGAGGGGGGCCTGACATGGGATTCAGGAGGGAAGCGACAGGAAAGCAAAGCCCATGTTCGCAAAGCGTTAGAACGCAGGGCATAGGGGAGAAAGAGCGGGCAATGAGTTTTGGGTCAGGATCAAGCGGCGGGTAAGAAAGTGGCCGCAGGCGCGCGGTCACACGTCCCACCACGAGAAAAATACTGAATCCACAAAAAAAGTCACTTTAACATGCGTCAGGACCGCCAGGTCTAACTACCACCCTAGTCAGGGACGGAAGCCAATAACCGGGATGCAACAGCGCAACGGAGCATCAACGTCGGAACAGAACTCTCCGGGAGAAAGATAAAAAGGCACCCGCCCCCTTAACAAAAGAAGTGGGGGTTTCAAGGGGGTACACATGCAATTCGACGTAGGCTGACTGAGAGTCGCAAGGGGGGCAGTCAAGGAAGCGCCCTCTCGAGACAATTCACGGCGCGCCTGACCAGTGGGACTCTCAGCGCCTCAGTCAAACACGAAGATGCTAGCCAAAAAAAATATTCCTCAGCAAAAGGGGGTGAGCTCTAGAGTGGTTCTGAGTGAACCTCTGGTACTGTACCAGAAGGCGGGGAGGAAGAGCTCGTTTCATAGAGCTTGTCAAAACCAGAGCCTTGGACGACAGATCTGAAAAAAGGGAAGGTCCGTGGAGTAGCGGAGACCAGGCGGAGGCAACCCAAGGGAACTTCTCAAGGTAGAAAAAACGAGCGCTCGGGGAGGACGCAAACTGACTAACTCGACATGGACTAAAAGTTTGTACACCATGAAAAGCAACGAGACAAAATACACAAAATCCCCGAGGACAGGGGGCCGTCAATCCCTGTCGGAAAAGTTGGGTGGGGTATTTTTTGTGGGGGGGGTCAACGATAGAATGAAAGGGGAAAACAATTAGCACTGCAAACAGGCGAACCTGGGTCAAAAGTGAAAAGGTGGGCTCCCTGCGGAAGGGTATAAATTCTCAGCCACGAAATAGGCAATTCGGGGACTCCTTCAAGAAACAGGGCCCAGTTAAAATCGAAATAAGAGTCAATAACGCAAAATAGAGGAAAAAACTTCAAGTCGCAGTTAGAAAAAGACTGCTTTGGGGGGATTTCGAGGGGAGGGTCTAAGGGTACCAAAAAAATGTGGTAAGAGAATCAAACTGACCCTCTTAATGGGCGGTCCCTTGGAAATGGGAAACCTCAAAGCGGCGAACGGCAGATCGGAAAAAGGGCAAGGTCACCTTTTCTCAAACCACGCCCCGCAAAAAAAGGCCGAATGGAGTGTTGGGGGTAGAGAAACTGTGATTCCCCGTCCAAAAACAAACGGTCAATCGGAAAATCCCAGGCGCACTTTCAAGGAGATATCAAAAGGAATCATGAAGAGACTGGACGGGGAGTTCAGCAGTAGAGGCAGTAGGAAAAGAAGCGCCGCCAATGGACCGCCACGCACATCACAGTTGGTAACACCTGAGGAAGCGAAAAACGCGAACGGTAACCGTCGAGGAGCGAGGGCAAAATTATTAAACGCCAGAAAACCTCCGAGAAAAAAAGAAAGACCTTAGCTATTTGGGGGGGGGGTTTTCAGGAGGAGACTAAACGCGTTTGGCTTAAAGAACTCCTCCTAAAATCACAGGGGCGGTTTAGGGGGGAAAAGACACGAGCCGAAAGAGTGGAAACGCATGCACTCAAAGAAGCCCAAGCCCAAAAAAAAGGGGAACTAAATCAGTCCGCGACGGGCTCCCGAAACCTGCGATAAGAAAGAAAGGGAAGACGCCAGATCCCAAGGGGTCCTGTAACACAATAACTCCCGAAACTCCGCGGGCGTGAAACGTGGCAACCAGGAAAGGGAGGGAACGATACATGCTCGGAGAGAGCGTTGAATTAGACCGCGTAGGAAGGGCCAGCAAGAGGCCTCGGAAGAATGCAACTCTTGAGTATAACTCTCACGAGAACAAAGCCAGCGGCAAGAGGGAGATAAGCGAAGGAGCACAGAAACAAAGAAATACTAGGCTGCTAGAGGCCGAAAAACTACTGGGGTTAAATCTACCAAGGGAGACTTAAGCGTTAAAGTGTGAAGATTATAGCTGACCAAATGAGAGACAAAGCTCTCGACGTTGTTGGAAAACGTGAAGCAAAAAGGTCCCGGGATCGGGGGAAACGAAAAAAGAGGGGGAACCTCGGCCGACTAGGTCAGTTGCTTCTAAAAAAAAAAGAAGGAATGTCCATGAAAAAACAAAAACAAAACAAAAAAAGGAAATACAACAACCGAAGAGTATAGACGAGCGGGTCCCAGTTTTGGAAGGATCAGGGAACCGGACCCAGCGGGGAGGTGGGGCTCTAATCGCACAGGGCAAGAAGTGTGTCAGCAACGAGGAAGGAAGCAATCACCGATCACCCACGGGGTACGCCACGCTAGGGGTGAATGGGTGAAACCTCAAAGTTAGGCAGATAGAATGAGTTTGCAGTCCCACGGGGGGGTCTGGAACCAAAAAAAGCCGGGTCAAAAAGGAAGATGATAAAAAAAAAAAAATTTGACGGTCACTACGAAAAACTGTGTGAGGCAAAATCAAAATCGTTGCCGAAACACTGGAAAGGGGGATCAATATAAAAGATGTAGCTTCTAGACGACACAGCACAAAAACACAACAGGAATATTAAAAAGAAGGAGGGAAATGGGGGGAAACTCTAATCAGGATAGATGGGGGGATGGGAGGAAACTGCAAAAATTCGGAGGGGAATTAGACGAACACGAAAAAAAGTGCTTAAATCGTAAAAGGACTAAATTAGGGGGGAAAGAGAATCAACAAACTCAAAGATAGCAGATACCTATATCAAAACGGAAGGGGGGGAGAGGTGGAAAAAAAATGTCTCGAAGGACTCTTCTCACCACCTCGCCCACCGATAAAAAAAGACAATCGTTACGTGGTCGTAATGAAGGAAGGAAAAAGGAATCGGCAAAAAGAATGACGTTGGTTGGGGGGGGGCGTGTTTTTTGTTTGTTTGGGGGGCGTTGCGGTCTTAACATGCTTGTGAAAAAAAAAAAAACGACGCGCGATCGGCTATGAAACCCTCGTGAGAAAAAGAGGGGAACCGTGGTTAAAAAAAAAACGAGGGAAAAAGGAAGAAGATGGGGATCGACGAAAGGTGAAAAAATATTGGGAGAACCGGGGCATCCTCAGGAAAGTGCTTACGACACTCAGGGGTCAGAACCGCCTAGAAACCGAGGGAAGGGATGGGGGGGGAGTGCTCCTTAGGAGAGGTGAGGGAGGATCTCCAGAGCGGAACAAGAGGCAGAGGGCCCGCCTACTGAAGTCCAATCAAAAATCGAGATATTCACAAGATAAGCATGGGCGCGCATCGTGAGCACTGGGGGGACGAAGAAGAGGCCGTTCCCGAGAATCGTAGGCTAAAAGAACCCTTAGGACGTATTAGGAGGGAGAAGAGACGACTCGGGGGGGCTATTCGTTCAGGGGAAGAGGCCCGGAGAAGGAAACGGAAGGCAACTGTGACACAGCGAGGAACACGAACTCGTTATGGGGACACAAAAAATTACTGGATGGTACGGGGGAAGTGACAACCTGAGAAAGAGCAATAAAAGTTAAACGCGAACGAACCAAATGCCCTAGTCAAAGCGTTTTAAAAGAAGTACTCTCCAGGGGGAAAAAAATTTCGCGGGTGGCGGACGAAAGTGAAAAAAGTTAGCGCAGTTAGGGGAGACAAAGATTGAAGCGCCCTCGAAACGCCTCAACGAAATCAAGTCAAGAAAAATAGGACAAGGAGGGGGGTCCTCATGAAAGCGAAAAAAGGGAACTTAGGGGGAGAAAAAAGGGTGACCGGGGGGGGGATAGGTGCGAAATTCGTAAAGTGTGGGGAGGGGCTGTTGTGAGTGAGCCCAGTAGGAGATCGAAAGAGAAAGCCCAGGAAGTCTTTCGTAAAAAAGTTCACGGCACAAAATGTTAAGCGTGGTCGGATTACTCGACCAAACGGTTAAAAGAGAAAAGAGAGTAAGCCATCCAAAAATGAAAGGAAAAAAAAAAAACCCAAAAAGAAAAAACAAACCCCAAAGGGGAACTGATCAGAAAAACCACTTGGTCGGAGATTCGGGCGCAAGGACGACGAAGTAGAGGTGGACAGCAGGCGAATATCGCAACCTGTCGAACTGGGCCGTTTAGCCCAGGAGAAACTACGTCAGGGGGGATAATCTTGGAAGAGAGACGTCCCACAAGTCAAAAAGGAGCTAAAAAAATAGACAGGAGGTGGGAACCTTCACCGTTCGTTAACAGCCTTTGAGGTTGGCTCAGGGGGGAAGGACAGGCAACCTCAAAATGGACTCTTTAATAGGAAGAAAAAGAAGAACCTCGTGGAGGTTAACGGCAGGCGGTACAGGGTGTATGCCCTGACGGGGGTACGGGGAGCTAAAAAAAGAGAACATACGTAAACCTCTCATGTCAAAGATGAGCAGGAAGAAAACTCTCAAAGAATCACGAGGGGGGGCACAGGAACGCGGGAACGACACGCAATCCTCCCAAAGTGGAGACACCGTATAGGGAGAGTACCAAAGGATCGAGAGAGTGGGGGGGAACGCGGGGGCGTGCAACCCGACCGACTTTTCGAGGCGGATTGTAAAGAAAAAAGGAGATGAGAGGACGGGGGCCGCTTCGGCAGAGAAAAGGGTCACCCCACTTCAGGGAACGCAGAAGGTAGCATGGTACTCGGCTGGCTAAACGATCAGAGCAATGCAAACATCCAAGTGTAGTGGGAGAGGGGAAAGAGGGGGAAATGGGGCTCGAGAAAGCGCCGACCCGTTGGGAGATAAGGGGGGTGTCCGGGACGCTCGCGAGCTCACTGCGGCGCCAAAATGTAAATCCCAGCGCCTCCCTTGGTCTGACAGAGGAAGGGGAGTTGAGTCGCGGAGGTCGTGAACAGGGGGGGGAGAAAAGATCGCAAGAAAAAGGGAAAGGCAGTCGAAAAGAAGGAGAGAACGAAGGCCCAACATGAACACAATCTCCTTTAGGAAAAAGGAGAGAAACCGAGTCTTCCGAAGCCATCTCTAAGAAAAAAAAACACAACATTCCTTGTATGAAAGAGAGAGGGGGTTGAGTGATAGCGCGGTAGGAACTCATAGGCACTTGGGGTTGGGCCTCAGGGGGGCGGGTGAAAAGAGGGCAGATCCAGGGAAAGCATATGGGGGGCGAAGCGGTTTGTGAAAGACTTTCACGAATCAGATCACTCCTAAACTAAAACGGGAAGGAAGAACAGTGAAGGGGGACGGTAGGGGGGAAGGGGGGAAAGACCAAAATGGGGGGTAAAGGCGGAGACCGTGGACGGGGCCCCCCGCAAACTCCATAAAAAAAAAACAAAAAAAATTCCAAGCTCCCAGTGGAGGGCGGTAAGGCCATAAGAATCACTCCACCGACTCGGAGAGACAAAAGACCGTGAAGGTCAACTCCTCCTGCCGGGAGTTGAAAGTGCAAACCTTAGAATCAGAAAGAGAGAATTCAAAAAGCAGGTTGCAGGGTGGACAAAGTCGTGAAAACTCGAGGGGGGGAAGGACGGAACGAGAAGGGACTAAAAGGAAAACACGAAGAGAACATCGCTCCCGAATCACAAGCCTCTAAAGCGGGAAAAAAAGGAAAGTTAAACGAGCAGTCCGCGCAAGAATCGCAAAAAGTGGGAAAGAAAGCGCGCTTCCTGGCTTACTCTCGGGACAAGGATAAATGAAAACCTTAAGGAGAGGGGGGAGGTCCTTTGCACGAAGGATGCCTGGGTTGGGAAGATGCTGACAGGAGCGGTTACTCCATTCCCGTGAGGAGCAGGCCAGTCGGAAAGAAGGTAAAAAAGGAGGCCCAAGAAAGGGGGACCAGGGTACAGGACGAAACATCTGCTCTCGCTGTAAAACCGAGGAAATGGACGAGGTCAACAAAACAAGTAAGAAAAAGAGAAAAGGCCAACTTCACGAATTACTATTCCCTCTCCTGGGCAAGAAAGGGGTCGCGAAGTGTTTTTGTTCAACGAAAGAAAAGGAGGGGCAATGGGGTCTTAGCCGGGACAACAACAGAATTCTACACGGTTCCCTTTACGGGCACTTAGGTTGCATGGGGGACTGTAAATCGAGTGCCAAGAGCGATATCTTGCAGTCACGGGGAAAAAGGAAAAATCACTCCCTGACACCTCACTTGCATCAAAATCGGAAAAAAAAAAAATGGCGAAGTAAAGTCAAAATTGCAGGGAGACCCCTGGGATGGCTTCGACTTGTTGACGGTGGGGTTAGGAAAGGGGGGGGAACCAACTCTGGAAAAAACCCAAGGAGATGTGCTCCAGTTAGAGAAGAAACACACTGGAAAAGGCTCGCGAAAAGGGGCCGGAAAAATGGGGGTAGCAACAGACCAAAAAAGAGGGGCATGACGGACGGAAACCCACCAAAGAAAACAGCCGAAGGAAGAAGGCGAGGCCGATAAGCATCATTTCGCGCTTCGCCTTGAAGTTTGTCTGTCGAGGAGAAATAGGCCTCCAGCCAAAGAAAAGCTCAGGGGGTAAGAGCCAGGCCCATATTTTATGGCAAAAAGTCAACAGCTCAACAAACGCAGAGGTAACGTAGAGTAGATACGTCATAAAACCATCAAAAAAAGAAAGAAGAGAACGGCACGAGAGTTGTTGAGTAAATCTAAAAGGGGGGGGGGGAAGGGGAAAGAGGCCAGCACAATCAAAAAGGGGAAATGATTGGGGGGAGGGGGTGGGGGTTAACCTTCAAGGGGAGACTCGTTTCTCAAATCACGTCACGGACCATGAACAGTTCAAAAGGGAAATGGGAAGCATGCGAAGCGAACGGGGGGGGAATGGGGAAGGCGAAAAAAAGAAAGAAGCAAGAAAAAGTGTCTCCCCCCAAAAAACCGTTTTTTGTTGTCTACGAGCCGAAGGAGGGGGAGACGACGCCTAATCAACCACAAAAGGGGAGCTTCTATGCGGCTAACAATCTGAGAAAGGATTCACGAGCTCACCGGACCAGTCAAAGGGAACGGACAGCTGCTAGGGCGGGGAGAAGAGGGGAAAAATACGGCAACCCCTAGATCCACAAGGGTGCAACTCAAATGAAGAGAGGGGGGGCAGCGGCGAGATGTGAGGAAAAGTCGCCGGACTAGACCTTTTTGAAGAGTAAAAAGAGAAACTAGCGCTTAACAAGTTCTCGCCTTCAAGAAGCGTCCCAGGGCGCGGTGACAAAACGGGAAAGAAAGAAGCGGCGCTCGAAACAAAACAGACTTGCCCTGGGTGGACAAAGTCCACGAAAACCAAAAAAAGGAAAGAAAAAACACCTCATATATCCTACTGGGTTAAAAACCAGGGCCGGGACTCGGAAAAATGCCAGAAGGAAGGGGAGGGGTGCGTAGAAATGGAGTCAAATACGCATCAAAACACTATTGCTCCCATGGAAAATCAGAAACAATCCAAAAGGAACTTCACAATTGAATTACAGGAGGGGGAGGACTATATTGTGGGAGGGAGGTTGCTTTCCAAAACAGGGGTAAGAAAAGGGAGAACACCAAGTAAGAGTGAGGGGGGGAATCGTACAAGGAACTGGAATGCACAACCCCAGAAAAAAGGTGAACCATGAAGAGAATCTTCGGGGAGAATCCAAAAAG
>Ga0179591_1255990_pt1 | contig 10544 bp, 12 predicted proteins | sample CZOMad2_1_08_16f_FD_182891 | JGI IMG/M metagenome (GOLD analysis project Ga0179591, IMG submission 182891) | Vadose zone soil fungal communities from Angelo Coast Range Reserve, California, USA - CZOMad2_1_08_16fungal (PacBio error correction) | ecosystem: Environmental > Terrestrial > Soil >...
ACCGCTTGATCCTGGCCCGGATTCATCTCTGGTTCATCCTGTTGCGCGGACGGTCCGTATGTGGACCGCTGGCAGGCCATCACTTTGGCCGGGCTGCACGTGGTCACGATCGCCGCGGTGTTCATCGCGGTATGTGCTGGTGCTGAATTCGCACCGCTTTCGGTGTCGATCGGAGCGGGGATCCTGGTGTTTGCTGCCGGACGGCAGGCTGATCGCTCTGCGGTTGTCTAACACCGTCTACGCCTCGCTGTTCCTCAAGTTTGTGGATTGATCGAGTACATCTCTGCCTATACCGATCTTCGCCGCTGGCGTTTCCGCTGTTGAATGGATGTCTCTGCGGCTATCAGGTACGCGGTAACGGGCTGTGGTCGGTCGCGCCGCAAGAGCGCACCGTCGCCCAAAGCTGCTTACCTCCGTTGCTCTAGTCGGTCTGCCGCCGCGCACGCGATTTCGCCGCCGACATTGATCCGGCGGCGGGTTCCGCCTGACGGTCTCCGGGTCCGGTGGCGCGATGAGGCAGAACCCTATTGCACCGAGGTCGGGGTTTTGCCCCAGGCACTTACTTCCGTCTGCAGCCGAATTACATGGAGATGCTGAACCCTGCAGGGCACTGTCGTTCGGCCCCCCTGGGGCCGGTTGAAGGTCCCAGGCCGGTGATCGCACCGGCGTGGCCCGCATCCCGGTTCCCGCATCTGATCCACTGCGGCGCTCGTGATAGCCTGTTGGCGACGGTTGTCGGACTGTTTGCCGCCACGGCACCATCGTAGGCGTCCGATGATCGGCGCGGTCCGGGCCAGCGGTGCGGTACCCCCCACGGCCCCTGCTGGGGCCGCTCAGGCCTGTCACCATTCCCACCACCGAGCCCACCCCCGAAAGCGGCCACCGCCGCACGGTGACCCGTCGCCGCTGCCGCAGACCGTGACCATGTTCCGGCTCCGCATCGGATACCAGTCCGCAGGACGCGCCCGGGCCGCAGCAGGCCCCCATCCGTGTCCAACCCCCCTGGCCGGCGGCCAGCCCCGTACGGCCAAGCCACGTGGCGGGCCCGTGACCATTCCGCCTACTCCTGCGGTGGACTGTCATTCAAGTGGACAATCGCGCACCGCTTGACCCGGCACCGTACCTCACACGCGCCGCGCCACTCCCGCTCCCGCTCCCTCTCCTGCACCCTACCTCGCCGAACTAGGTCCCGAACGGCTTTCAGCGTTATCGCCCGGATGTCTACATCATCGCGATCCCCAGTCCCATCCAGGCCGTTCGGCCTCAAGGACGCCTACAACCGGCTACGAGATCCGCAGACGGCGCCAGCTGACCACGTCCGACACTGGCGCGCTCGATCGTCCATGCTGGCCACATGTGAGCTTCGTGATCACATCTCCGACGTGGAATGCATATCGCGCGCAACCATCGCGATGCAGCGCGTTCTGGTGCGGCTGTTCGCCTATGCGCGGTCGCAAGAAAGCTCTCATCGTGGTCCGCTGCGGCGACAGCAGCAAAAAGGACTGCAAGCAGAACCACGATCTTCGATCCCCTTCGCCTCAACGACCCCGCGAACTGGAGCGCTGTCACCACCGGGTGAACGCGTCCTGGTTTCAGCGATATGTATTGACGGTCGTCGCGTCGACTCCCCGGTCAGCCGCTGAGCCAGATGATTATCGCGGGACCGTGGGTGTCGCTGCTGCACCGGCCTGACTCGTGTGACCTCTCACCCCGCACGACGGTGTGATCAATGCGAAAAATCGACGCCCGACAATTCCTGCTGTTCCCGCCGGTGCACGAGTTTTTCGACCGCCGCTCGTGTCCAGGGGGCCGCGTTGGTGCGCGCCAGTACCCCCATCTATCGGCAAATCCAAGTCGCCAACAGGTTGATTCGCACCGCCAGCCCCGCCCGGGGCGGTGATCACCAGTCGGTTTACGGCGTCGTCGGCCCCGGTTCGCGCCACTTGGGATTACCCGAAGGCCCGGCAAAAGCCGCCGAAGGCAGCTTTCGGCTCCATTACACTGCCCGCGCGGACCGTGCCCGTAATATGGTGCCGTAGTTTGGGTGAGCGCCGGAGACTGACCGGGCGTTCCTGGATCGCCGGAGCGGTGTTCGGTACTCGTACTTTGCTGCGGCGCAGCGCTGCCTTGAAGTCGTCGAGAAGGGCTGGCCGAAGGTCAGGCCGATTCGACGCTGCCGAATGCTTGATCGCCGTGCGCGATCGCGCCACACCGGGATACCGAGCCCGCCAACCCGCTTCGAGGCCGACCCACGACCTTGCGCTCCTGGTTTGCGACCACGACGGTCCTTGCGAAGCTCGAGAAGGTCCGTCGCGATTTTTTTTTGTTGGTTTTTTTTTTTGTTTGTTTTATTTCGCCGCCTGGTGCACGCGCAAAGAGGAAGTCGCCGGCGGTATGTTGGAACTGGATACTGGTCGACACCGTACCCGATTGGTGGCGGCAACACGGCCGAACAGGGCATCAAGGCGCCCTCGCGATCCTGCTTTGCCCATCGCCTCCTGCGCCGCCGGCATGGCCGCGACCACGGCGCTCAATTGCGGCAGGCGCGGCGGGATCCTCTGCGATGCGTGATTGCAGGGCGTCGTAATGGCTGCGCAGCTCGCGCTGGTACGGCCGGTCGATGATCCCCTCGATGATCCCCATCGCGCCCCAGCACTGCATCAGGCCGGTCGCGGCCGCCGTCACCGCCAGCGCAACCGTGATTTCGCTCCTGAGGCCGAGCGTCGCCGCGCCATGTCCGACTCGTTCTTTGAGCGGTGGTTAACACGCCTATCAACTTCTCGCTAAGATACGGTGAACGGGTCGGCGTGGGGGTGGGGGGTTCGAGCTATTTGGCCAAACCTTCCGCGAAGGCCGGACCCATACCGCGGAATAGATCGTGGTGATCGCTCGCAGTACCGACGGCGATCCCCCGCCAAACTACACCCTGTGGTTTATGGGTCCCGGCCTTCGCCGTAACGACAACGGAGTGCGTAGATCTAGCGAGGCCGAATCCCCCCTGCGGTCCGATCCACTACGTCCAGCGTCCACCCGCCATCGACCGCGCTAATCTGCTCGGCCACATAAGCCGAGATCGCATCGGCGTCGTTGCGGCGGCATTGTGCGGGTCAGCAGCCCCCTTGGGATGGGTCCAGAACCGGCTGTCCTTTGGCTGCGGGCTCCTGCACGAAGACGTCGGCGAGTCAGCGCGCGCTCGTGCCGGCAATCGAGGCAAGGCCGAATATCGGCCGGTTCTGTAGCCGCCACGGCCGGCATTGTATCAGCACAGGCGCGCCGAACGGGCCTTGCGGTTGAGCTTTGGGAAGACCGCCGCGTTGAGGATTCCGGTGCGTGCCGGTGTCAGCGGCACCAGGCTGACGAGATTCGTCACCCCCGAGGAAGGCTCCATCCCGGCGGCGCCATGGAAGCATTAACGACCCGTCGATCGTACGCGTGCTGCGGCTCCAGCCAGACGCGGAGCCGAGGCGACGCATCACCTCGCCGCACCGCGCCGACGTTTCCACGCCCCATATGCGCGAGCCCCCCGTGACTGTCGCCGCGGCACTGATTGTCGTCTCCCATCGCTTCTCGCGCTGCGACTGCCCGCAATAGAATTCCGGGCGAGTTGGTGCATCAAGACGTGCAGCCACGACATATCGGTCATGCGGGTTGGTCAGATCGGGCCCTGCGACGCGCACCCCACCAGCGGTACGTCGGGCAGCTTTTGTCCGCCATCAGGGCGTCGACCCTGCGCCGCGATTGAATCAGCGCCAGTTCGGAATGCCCTTGAGGCACCCTTCACCGGCTTTCCAACAAAATCCTGCGGGCATATGCACCTCCGTCGGATTGAGCCCGGCATCGGGAGCATCACACGCGGACGGCGCCGCAGACGCGTCGAACCGGGCTTCCAGCGCTCCGCGCCATCTGATGCGGTGCTGTGATCAGGACGGCCAGTGTTGCTTTGCTCCTTCGAAGTGCCTCGTCGGTTCCCTATGGAAGGCCCTCCCTGGTGCACGAGCTGCCGTATTTTTCTTAGCAATTTTTTCCGCAGGTCCTGTCGGGGCTGGCATATGGAATCGTCTCAAAACAGAGGTCAGGGAAGGTGCTGCCCATGCTTTAATGCGATCCCTTGCTATCACGATGAGGACTTTCGTCGGGCTCCTGGAGCAGGGACCAGGAGAGGCCGTGATTGAAGGAGCTCGCCGTGGTTGGCAGGAGAAGTCACACAGCGGGCCGGCTCGCCCGGTGGCCGCGGGCTGTTTCTCGACCAGGCAGCGGCGGCGCTGCGCAAGGAGACCCGCCGCTGTGCTCGACGGCCCTATGCGAGACCAGGAGTCAGTTGCTCGGCTTTCTACATCGTCGGACTGCAGATCTCGAGCGTAAGCACTCGCGTCGCGCGCGACCTCGGCTGCGGCCAATCCCGTCGGTGCCATGGGTGCGCCGGTTGGCGGGTTCAAGACAGGCCCCGGAGGGAATCTGACGTGAGCTAAGCCGATAACCGCTGGATCGAGACCGCGCTGACTCGTGGACGCGACCTCAGACTGCGGTCGGCGCGCTGCTATTTAGCTATTTCCGCGATCTCGATACGGAGCCGATGATGCGTTCCGAGAACGCGTCCTGGCTTGCGCTCAAAAACACCTGGCTGGCCGCAAGAACGGGCCGCCCGCTATCCCGCGCGTGGCTGATCATGGTCGGCCGCACGTTCCCATTCTACGAGGTGCGCCCGCACCCGCAGCAACTAGGCCGCTGCCGGAAGAACGACCAGGCGATCTCCGATCTCGGAAGATGCCGCGGGGCGCGTCGCCGAGCGGCTCGATTGCTCTCACTATCGCTACACATTTTGCGGCTGCATCCCTCCCACCACGGCCCCTCCCCGTCCAACACGAGTTTTCGCTGCGAGGTCCTGAGCGTCCGGCCCGGTTTACCGGGTCGGCGCTGAGATGCGAGCGCTGACCCGGCAGGGCCTCGATTGTGGTGCTGATCGACCGCGAATTCCGGGCCGAGGCTCGACCGCGGCGGCACGGCATGCTGCTGTGGAGATCGAACTCTCTTGACGCGAACTCACCGAGCTCTCACGGTTTCGAGCACGCGCACTTTGCTTCCGGGCGATCTTCGATGCGATGAACGGATTGAAGCGCCTATCGCGCCGCACGGACGTAGCCTGCCAAATGCGGCAAGACAATCGCCTGTATCTTGCTAGCGGCGACAGCGCAAGTCGCTGCAGAACGAATCGCGTTAACGGACGGTTCCCTCAGCGCAGCTGCCGGAGAGTTTTTTCTCGATCACGCGTCTCTGTTGCGAACTTTCGATATCGCCGCACCGCCGCCGCGGCGATCCTCTCGCCCGCGTCCGCGGACGCCGATCCGGTGCTGTCTCCAACCGGCCTGTTGGACGCTCAGCGGCTTCAACTCGGGCGCCCGGCTGTTTCGCAGCCACGCGACTGCTTTGACAGCAGCGGCTCCGCGGTCGGCGTCATTCTCACACACGGGCTCGAGATTGAAGCCCCTACCGGCCGTGCTCGCACGGGTTATGGTCGGGCAGGAGCCCGAGATCGTTTCGGCCAAAGATCGAGCGAGTGACCTCGAGTTGGGCCATCGCCCCCCTGCCATCCGCCGCAAACCTCTGGAAGGACGCGTGCTGATCTTGGAGGACAGCCACGGATTATCATTACGCGCTGCACCCCCGTGGACGCCGGAATCAATCTTCGCGGCCGAAGACGATTCCATCGCTGGTCGAGCCCGCCACGCGCGACGCCGCGGTGCCGGCGAAAACCTGAACGGTTGCGCAGAAGCGCGCCGCGCTCTGGCCGCCGCGTCGCTCGACATCGGATTGGTCGGTGTGCCGGCACGTTCGTTCGACCGCTATAGGCCTGCACGCTGATCGGCGCGGTTCCCGGCGCCAAGACCTGTTCCCGCTACGCTTATGGCGGCAAAACGGCATCACCTTCAGCTGTCTCGCCGCCGATTGAATCGCGCCCTGATCTCCGACGGCATTCCGCCATTGCTGGATACCTGTCGCGATCGACGCCCCTCCCCTTAGGTCATGTACTCCGTCCGCAGCGTTTGAATCGAGCGGTAAGCGGACCTTGCCGCGCTCATGCCATGGTCAGTTTTAAAACAGCCGCTGGTTCGGCGGTTTTACTTGGAACCAGACCGTCGGTCCGTGTTTCTCTTTGCCGACAGGAATCCCGTTTGCGTGCTCGCAAAATTTAAACCAGGCGCGAATCGCGCTGTTGTGTTGGCGTTTGGGTGTTGCGGGTGTCCTGCTGGCCTGGAGCATCAACCTCCGATTGATCGCTTCTATTTGCGATTTTGGAGCCGAAGCGTCCGAACTCACCGTCCGCCGCCGTCACCCCGCAACATGCTCCTGTTGAATATAGGGAAGCGCGGGACAAAATACCCTCCGACATAAGCCGCATCATCCTCCTGTCTAAACCAGGCAATATCGCGGCGGAGGCTCTGCCGGCTCTGCCGCTGTATCGCCGGAATCAGGCGCGCGGCGTGTAACCTGCCGCTGCAGTGGGGGCTGGCCGGCCGGCCGAACGTACCCGCTGCTCCGGATGGCTCACGGTAGCGGCGCCGCGAGATTCGCCCCGCTTCATCCCCGGCACCCCGGCTGGATCTGCGCTTCTGGTGCCCGGCGGGTCCAGTCGTACGTATTCCTCCTCGACCGCGGCGGCCGCCTGCTAACGGCACTTTCCGGCCGTGGCACTGCTTGCACCTGTTCACCTTCACCAGCTCCGCCTGCCGAAGCGATCGGCGCCGGCCGGCCCTGGAGCGCACCGGAATCGACCAACCCACACTGGGCGGGTTACATCCTCCCCTATATAGACGGGATTTCCGCACTCTGCCGGAATGAGCAGCAGTTGAGGTTCCGGTTCACCGGCGGGTACCCCGTCGCCTCCCGCCGCAGTCCACGCTGCCCGCCGCGATATTCCTGGCAGCTTTCACATCATCTGGTCGGTGGAACCCGCAGGCTGTGCATGCGAACTGCTCTTGGCTCTCACGCACTTCGCCTCCACGTACCCCTACGCCGAGCATCGCTGGCTAGTGAACGCGGATTGATCTTGTCCCCCTTCGGGCGCTTTTCTCCTCTAGGCGCCGCGCCAGCACCCCCGCCTCGCCCCGCAAAATCTCCGCGTTTTGGCCCCAGCCTTGGCGCGCCAAAACGTTCCTGCCCGGACTAGCGCAGTTCCCTTGGCCGAGCGGGTTCATCTGGCTGACTCAAGTCCTCGATCGGATTCACGTTCGAAACGAACGGGCGATGTAGGTGCTGCCTCTTCAGCCCGTTCTTGCGCCGACGGCCTGGCGTGCGCGCATCCACTCTCAACAGGTCGTCTAGCACTCGTGTGCCATCGGCGCCCGTACGCGATAGCGCGCTACCAATCTGACTCCACGAACGTCTCAGGCAAGAATCCTATATCTCCTAAGCACATCCCAGGATAGATACGTGGGGCCCACGACCGGATGACTCCTAGGGGTCACCATCAGAGACCGAGGAAGCGCGAAAAGAGAAAAACGGCTTCAGCTCCGTACCGCAGCCTCGCCTCTCCGCGCGGTCAGGTCAGTCAAACGTCACACTCACCGTCGCAGGCCGCGGCGACGGCTACACCGCGGTCGTACACCACGCCGTCGCCATTACCGTTTGCCGGATGGGATCGGGATGGCTCGAAGGCGACTCCATCGTCCGGCCCGGTCCATGGTCACCCGTACACTTCACCCCGGGCGGCACCGGCGAGACCACGGAACCGCACCCCTCCCGCCTTGGTACCCAACTTCCCGACACGGGGCGACCAGCGGGCTCACGTCCACACGGCTGCCGCCCGCCCTACAATGCGGAATTCCCTGCGTCTCTCCCAGCTTGCGCCACCGACGGGCGCCTGGCCTGTTCCGCGGATCGAAACGCTGCATCGCGCAGGGTAAGTATCCCGCAGCTCACCTGCTGCTGCACCGTGTGGGAACCAGGGCAAGCCACGGGTTTTCCGCCCCGCGCTGAGTGAGCTGTCGGCATTGCTCCATGTAATCCGGGAGCGTCCGCCCTACCGGATGCCAGTGCGCGTGCTGCTCACCTCAAGGTTCCCACACTAGCGGGCTTGGGCACAGTGGCCGCGCAGTATTGCCTGCTGGGCGGGCGTGGGGCGCAGTCGATACCGGGACATGCGACACACTAACTATTACCACTGAGCTTTCTGCTGAGGTGAGCGCGTTCTTTCTGTCTTGATGGCCAGGCTTCTCGCCGCGTCCTAGTGACCATGATGGATCCACGGCGGCCCGCGCCGTCATCATCGGGGCCGGCATCGTCGGCAACAGCCTCGTCACCACCTGGCGCTGCTCGGCTGGCGGGACCTCGGTACTGGTGGACAGGGCCCGATGCCCAATCCGGGCGGTCTACCTGGCCACGCGTCCACTTCATCTTCCCCGATCGGTACTCGAAGATGTGTTCTTCGAGCATGACGAGGACAGCACCGCGCAATACGAAGAGACTCGGGCGTGTTCACCGCAGAGCGGCGGCATCATCGAGGTGGGCCCGCACCCCGGGAGCGGATGATCGAGCCTGACGCGGCTGTGCAGCCATGCCAAGTCCTGGGGCCATCCTGCCGAGCTGGTCCACCCCCGTGGCGAGGTGAGTCAAGCTGGTGCCTTACCTGGACGCGTCGTTGCATGCGGAGATGGGTGGGGGATCAAGCGGGGCGGATTACTCACGCACGATCCTATTGCTACCACGCAGACTAAGATCGTCTCTCAGTGGCCAGCCGAAGCTCTACGCCCTCCGCAATCTCACTCATCGCCCTCTCTACAAAACACGTTCAACTAACACATACTAGCGCCCTGAGTGCCGCCGCCGCCACATGCGCAACAACTTACATGTTACCGATCTACAGCCAAGCTCCCACCGAAGTACGCAGGGGGAGGTTCCTCATCTTAGTGCCCTCACTCAAAGCCTCAGGAGGAAGTGACCGCCTCTCCGCCTAGAGCGGGCGCCCTTCCCCACCGAGTGCTCAACTCCGAGTGTGTCTCAAGCATCGTGGGCTGCGGGGCCAAACCCGCTTTTGCGGTTGTCCGTGGACCGAACCACGCGGCGCAGGGCCGGGCGCTCATCTATCTCAACACCAGGGGGAGGAAGAGGTTGAGCGCCCCGCCTTCGCCCCTCTCCCGCATCGCGCGGCACGCACTAGTCGACCACGGACGGTGGGAAGTGCGCCCGCACCTATGACGCCTCGTCGGTACGGCCCCCTTGCTCACCTCGCCGGGGTGGACCAGCTCGGCCGGGATGCCCCGGCCTTGGCCTGGCTGCCCTCCGCTTCAGCTCGATCATCCGCTCCGGGGTGCGGGCCACCTCGATGCGCCTCTCTGCGTGAACACGCCGAGCTCTTCGTATTGCGCGGTGCTGTCCTCGGTCAGCTCAGAACATCATCTCGAGTCTCGATCGGGAAGATAAGTTGACGCGTGGCCGTCGAGCCGCCGGATGGCATCGGCTCCTTGTCCACCAGGACGAGGGTCCCGCCAGCCGCAGCGCCAGGTGGTGCACAGGCTGGTTTGCCGACGATCGGCCCACGATGATGACGCGCTGGAGCCCGCCGTGGAGTCTCACTCATGTCTTATGATCTGCGGCCGAGACGGCCTCGGCCCCTCAGCCAGAAGGAACCGCCGCTTCACCTCTCAGAACTGTCATTGGTAAAATCGTTAGTGTTTTTCGCAATGTTCCCGGTATCGACTGCCCGCCCGCCCGCCCGCAGGCAATACTGCGGCGGCACTGTGCCCACGCCCGCTATGTGTGGAACCTTGCGTAGAGTCAGCACGCGCACTGGCATCCGAGTAGGGGCGGCCCGCTCCGGATTACAAAATTGGAGCACTGCCGAGCTCAACTCATGCGCGTGTCGGAGAACCCGTGCTTGCCCGCGGTTTCCACACGAGTGCAGCAGCAGGCGCGTGCGGGACTTCGCCCGCGCGATGGGCAGCGTTCTTCGATCCGCTGAATCCTCCAGGCGCCTCGTGGCGCACGTCTGGAAGACGAGGATTCGCATTGTAGGCGCGCGGCAGCCAGTGGACGTGCGCCCTGTCCCGCCGTGTCCGGGGAAGTCGTGGTACCCAAGGCCGTATGGGTGCGGTTCGCTGGTCTCGGGCCGTGCCGCCCGGGGTGGAAGTCGTATCGGGTGACCAGGACCGGGCCGGACGCTGGCATGTCGCCTTCGCTGTCATTCCCGTCCCATCCCGGCACCCGGTAATGGCGACGGGTTTGGTATCGAACCGCGGTGTATCCGTCGCCCGCGGCTCTGTCGACGGTGAGTTGTTGTCGTGTGGCTGACCTGCCCGCGCCGGGACGCGGAGGCTGCGTATTGGATCGTGAAGCTCGCTCGCGGCCCGGCGCGGGTCGAAACCGTCGCGGGAAGGTAGCGGCTGCCGTCGCCCGGATGCGCTCACGCCAGGCCGCTCGGCGCAAGGACTGGCTTAAAGGCCAGCACCTACATACCCTCGTTTCGACGTGATCCGCATCTAGGACTTGAAGATCAGCCAGATGACCCGCTCGGCCCAGGTAATGCCGCTAGTCCGGGCCGGAACGTGCGC
>Ga0179591_1346557_pt1 | contig 10544 bp, 14 predicted proteins | sample CZOMad2_1_08_16f_FD_182891 | JGI IMG/M metagenome (GOLD analysis project Ga0179591, IMG submission 182891) | Vadose zone soil fungal communities from Angelo Coast Range Reserve, California, USA - CZOMad2_1_08_16fungal (PacBio error correction) | ecosystem: Environmental > Terrestrial > Soil >...
TGGGGGGTTGTCACCAACCAACACATTCGTCAAACAAGGAAGTGGGATAGGCCGGACTTTGCTGGCAGCACAGGGGAGGTTCGATGCGCGTCAAAAATAGGGGGGAACAAAAAAGGGGTTGGTCAAGGATAACGTTGGGCTTCACCGAACGTGTCACGATCGTAATGTTGGACGGGACCGTTCAAATCTCACCCCTCTAAAATCGGAAAGAGAAGGAAACCCCAGGGTTATGGAGACCACAAGGCTAAAAAGGCATCGCCGATCACAACTCCCGGCCAATGGCAACCTAGGCTAAGCGGAAAGTGATCCTGAAAGGAATCAATAGAAAAAAAGGCCTCTTTGGTACTGAAAGAATAAAAAAAAAAGGGCAGCCTCATAGGTTTCAGTGACGTCGGAAACGGACGGAAATAGCCGAAAACAGGCAGAAAACGTAAACACAGCGAAAAGTGCGAAATGCGAGGACAAAAGGGCCACGCTGGGATCACTAAGAACGGGACCTTCCGGGTTCTAAGACATAAACGCAGGAAGAAAAATGGGGAAAGTAACCTTCGGGAAAAAAAGGAGAAAAAGGGGGGAAGGACAGGGGGTCAAACATAGAGCGGTGTGAAAATATCAAAGCAAAAAGAAGGTCGCGAAAATGTCAGCCCAGAAACCCACCTGGGGTGACCAGACGCAACCTAAAAGAAAGAAATAAAAGAATGGCTCCCAGGGGGAAACATTCTGGGAAGGGAAGAGGAAAAGAAATGGAAGCCACCACATCCTAAGTTTACAAAATGCTGGGGAAGCTCAGAAGATGGGGAGGAGGGGGATGGGGAGGGTGTAAAAAATGCTTCTTCCTTGGAAGGTTGGGGGGGAGTCGTTGATTTTGGGGGTTGATAGTAGGGGTGCGTGGTCGTGGGTCATTGGGGGGAGGGGTTCACACGGGGGCAAATCTGGAGGGAATTGGGCTCAGTGTGTATGAGAGCATGGGCCAAATGACAATCGTTGGCGTGACAAAATGGGGATGGGGAAAGGGTGTTGCTAAAAAGTGTGTAAGGTGCCGTTCCCGGCATTGGAACCTCCAGACAAAAGTAACACAGATCTTTAAAGGATGTCTCCTGCACTCAGAAAAAAGAAAGAAAGCCGAAAAGGTTTCATACAGCCGGAAAAAAAAAAAAGGGAAACGGCGCTATCAGTGCCTTATCTTCTAGATCGATTAAATTGGGGGGGGGGGAAACCCACGGAACCCGCACAAAAGTTAAGGTGAGGGTGGCATTGAAGAGGCCAAATCCCAAAAAAAGGACCACCGACAGCACGACTTGGGAAGAGCGCGCGAATTAACTAAAAAATACTGTAAATAAACGGCCAAGAAAAAGGGGGGGGGGCAACCTGGTACAGGGGGTCGACCATAGAAGTCTAGCTGAATCACCGTCCTTTTGTGGGGGGAACCGGGAATGGTACCGGAAGGGAGAAAAGGGTCGTAAAGGTTCGAAGGGAAAAAAGGTCTAATCCTAGCCAAACAAGCACCCGTTAACGGCTGGGAAGAAGGAGATTCCGGTGGGGTGGCTAAAAAGGTGGGTTTTTAGCGTGAAATATGATCAAGATGTAAGAGTCAAAAAAACGTGGGGGGGGGGTCAAAGCAGCAGAAGGGGGACCAAGCACGTTCGGGCTAGGAAACGGTCATGCCTCAAAAACCGCAACTAGAAGTACTTCTGGAGACAAAGCCACAACGTGTTGGACTAGCCCCATCAGAGCGGGGTCAAACGAAATAAACCAAACACACGAAGGAAGAACGTAGGCAGAAGACCACAAAACCCGGTAGGCGCACTACAAAGAAAACCCAGAAAAACGGGGGCCACCTTCATGAAATCCCAAGGGAATATTGTTGGCGAATGAGGGCAACTGGTTCTAAGTGGGGACCGGGGCTGCAGGAAACTTCAGTCTGGCATGCGAGTATCTTGGAAAATTCTTCCACCAGAAATGAGGGGGTTGAGGGAAAGTAGGTTTGACACAGGGGGGGGAACGCATAAACTCAACATAAAGGGGGGACCCGGACCAAATTGGAGGACCCTAGCGAGTAAAAACTAACACAAAAACAGTAAAAACGACAGTTTATTGGGGGTGCCGGGGATTGGCGAGGAAAAACAAGGGGGGTCCTGTTCAACGCAATTTGAAAGAAACACTCTCCTCCAAAGGAATCCAATTGGGATGAGAATATAATTTCGAAAAAAAAGGCGACACTGAAAAAAAAAAGTCGCCATTTGAGTTTGGAGTGAAACGGGGAGAGTCAGAAAACTCTCAAAAAAAATTTATGAGGAAAAGAAAAGGAGAAGATTATCAATACTCCAGTCTTACACCGGAAGGGGAAAAAATATGAAAGCTCATCAAGGATGAATTGACCTCTGGACCGCTGGGGGGCAGTACACCGTGGACAGGTGGTGATACCACGGTGAAAGACCAGGTACGTGCTGGGGTGGGAAAAGGGGTGGGGTTTCGATCGTGAAAATCACTCGTGGTTACAGGCCATGATGTCGGTTCGCACACGGACCGGCTCACCCAAGAACTGGGGGGAAGTTGGGACTTCACCATCCTCCTGTAAACAGAATTGAAAGGACACAGGGGTAGAAAAAAGGGCTGTCGCCTCTTTTGCCCAAGCTCTTCGATCACGTTTTGAATTGAATCCAGGACTTGCCCACCCGACAGGGATAACGAAGGGGGTGTTACTTACACTCAAAAAAAAAAGAAAGACGGGGATTGCCCATTATTTGAAAGACAAAAAATGGTTGGGGTGGCGCGCGGGTGTGGGGGGAATGTCGGTCGCGATGGGTGGGTATTTGAAGACGGATGGCAGCGGGCGAACGATGGGGGGAAAGAAAGTGACTGTGTAGGTGGCGCGCCACCGGGGCGAGACCCAAAAAAGGAGAACGTCCCCCGGGGGGAGCGGGGGGAGAGGGGACAAAAAGTAGAAGTCACATCGCGAATTTCCTCGTAAAATCGCGAACCGGGCGACATTACCGACGTTCAGAGGTTTGGAAACGGAAGAAAAAGACTGGGAAATGATTTGACACTCCGAAACCGCCAAAAGCGCCAGACGTTTTATCGACGTGAGAAGCCGTGTCGAAAAAAAAAAAGAAACTTCGCGGCATACAAAAAAGGGGGCCTTTTGGGGGGAATGAAGCAATGAGGAATCCCGCGGGGGGGGTGAGGGGGGGTATTGGTTCAGTGGAGTGTGCTTGCTCAAACAAGCAAAAGACCAGGTGCGGAGGAGGGGAAAAAAAAAGTTTAGAGATACTAGCTACAAGGAAAATCTGGAGGGGGACATGCCACGGCTGGGGGAGAAAAAGCAGGGGGCAGGAGCACCTTGCGGAGAGCGGGGAGCTGTCAGCTCGCCGGTAAAAACACCAGCCTTCTTGCAGGGGGAGGCAGCCTGGCAGGGCGAATTACAATTCCATCAATTATCCTCACCACAAAAGACTTCCGACACTCAGCCCAAGCGAAAAAATCAGACCCATTTGCAGAAGGCCGACCGGTGAAAAGAAGAGAAAAACGTATGACAACACGGCAACACGACCACGAAAAGTACACTACACATAGACAAACCCCAACAAGCACTAATACCCACAAAGGAAAAAAAAAGAGGGGAAAATCCACAGGTGTCCATCGCACCAAGCTAGGCTCTGAAACGGGTCCCTGGAGGACGGGGGGGGCGTCGCTTTCTTTGCAGGACAAAAAAGTAAGGAAAAGAATACATTTTTGCGGAGCCATTCGTGTTGGCTTGGGGGTTCGTCTCAAACCGCAAGAAACGTGGGAGGGGGGTCTTTCATGGGACACGACGAGTCGTGATGTCGGAAGGAAAAAAAGCGATAATGGTTCACCCAAGTGCAAAGTCATCACGGTGTAAGAGAAATAGGCGGACGACGAAACAAGAGTAGTGGTCTAAGGAGAGATCATTGCTCGGCCTGGGTGGTTCAGGCGAAAATGGCGAACACAATCCACTTGGGGAGGTGTTAGGCAGGAGGCTGAGTCTATATAAAAAAGGGAACCGCGTGGAAACTAAATCTAGCCAGTTTAATACAGCTCAAAAGCTGAGGTCAGGGGGGGTTCGAGAGAAAAATCAAAACACCTCAAATATATGCGCTTAAACCGAAACGGGGGGGGGGGCACGGGCCGGGGAGCGGGTCTAAGAAAAAAGAGGGAGGTGGAGCCCATGTGGGTGTTGCAAGTTGCCGAATGGGGAAAACGGGGAAAAAAGAAACAAAAAAAAGCATCGGAGCGTACCTGCGAAGAAAAAGGCAGAACTTGACAAGACCCAAGAGGACGACAGCGGGAATCGGAACCGTCAAATTGGGGGCAAACCCTTACCGGGAAAGAGAAAAAAAAAGGTGTCAGGGCAAGAAAACCAGAGAGCCAACAATTGATATGCTGGTAAAAAAAAAACAGAGCCCCGCGGAGGGCCAGAAAACCAAGGCAATCGGGGGGGACTTTTCTTGAGAAGAGCGGCTTAAGAGGGGGGAGGGGAAAAAGGCAGTGTGGGATCTCTCGGTTCGGGAACAATGCGCCAACAGCTTGCACGCGCAATGGGTTTAATACAAGAAGGGAAAGGGGAAGGAAAAGAGGGGACGGAATCTTGGCATTCTATCGAACAAGGTCGCAGAAGGACAAAAGGGATAACAAAGCCGGAAAAATCAAATGGTTGGAAGAACCAAGGGGAAAGGAGGAGTCCAACGAAAAAAAATAAAGGACACCTCATTGCCAGGAACAAGCGGGTCGGCGTCCTTTGTGAACAATAAAGCCCTGACGAAAACACACATCAAACCTTAGAAAGGGGAAATGGTAAAAGGGGAGAAACCGATCAGAGAGTGAGGGGAGACTTCCTTGGGGTTAGATCAGACACCCCGCATCCTCTGAACTCATAGAAACGGTTAGGACAAGCATGGCCCTTGGGGGCACGTAGGGACGATATCCAGGAGGGGAAGAGAGGAAGTGGGGCGGAGGAAAAAAGAAGGAGCACCGAAGGAGGTATCGTCTCTTGATACGACTAATCAACAAAAAACAAAAAAACAAAAGGAATTAGGAAGAAAATAAGATAGCAAGAAAGGGAGCGAAAAGCGTTTAACTTTGTAACCGATGGGGACCCAGACCATTGAAAAGACGAAAAGGGGGGCGACTCTCTCAGGGAAAGAAAGAGACTCACACAGCCAGCACTTCTTCTATGAAAAAAGTTACCCGAAGGGGGGAAGAAAAAAAGGTTGTCAGGCTCTGCAAAACCAATCTATCTTAAATGGGGAACATGAAAGAACAGGGGGGGGGAGTCCAAGGGTCGGTGGTGTCCTTTCCCGTGGAACCAGGAACGTTGGGACCAGCAAGAGTAGGGGAGATCCGTAAATCCTGGTAATGGATTGGCGCTTAATTTTGGGTGGGGGGGGGGGCAGGTCCGACTGGAGGAAAAAATGAAGTCGGGGCTGGAAATGGCGTTGTCGAAATAATCCCGAAGAGGAACTGAAATAAGGGTCACGAAGGGGCGATGCCAAAAAAAACGCTCCTCTTTCGGAAATGGACTTGTCAGGTTGGGGGGGGGATTGAAAAAAAACCAGGCGTCTCCGGACGGGCGAGTTGGAACAGAAAAAAAAACAGATCAAACCCGGGGGGGGAGGTGGCCAAAAAAAACGGTTTCACAATCCCTATCGCGCCTGGGGGGCCACCAAACTCCACACCAAGGCCCAGTCGCGGGTGGGGCACAGACCATGCCCCTAGGGTAAGATGCAAAAACTGGGGAAGAAAACGTAGGCCTTCCAGGGGGGGGGGGGCAGAAAACAGGTTGGTCTTCCGATAATCAGGCCGGGGACTTTTTCTCAAGAAGGTGAAAGGTAGAAGAGCGCAGTGGGCGCAAGTGTTCAAAGGGGGGTGGGCCAGTGTGTCGCCAAACGCCGCGCGAATTATTTTGGACCCTTTACTAGACGGGGGTAATGCGGAAGCCGAAACGGTACCCAAAGGTGTAGGCGCAACCAGTTGAAGATGAGCCAAGAACTCAAGGAAAAGGGGGGATGGCCTTCCTACGCAAAAAGAAGAGAAAGGTGAAGAAGTGGAGAAACGAGCAAAACCGGACATCAGGGTGGGTTGGTGGATGTAAAAAACGTAAATCTCCTCGTGAAGCTAGGTTTCAGGGGGGACAGGCCGTCACCGGCCTCGGAGAAAGTATCAAGGAAAGCACGGGGTAGACATCGAAATGTGTGAAGGGGGGGTCTCACACCAAATAGGTAACCGAAGAAATTTCCTTTCAAGAAAAAGGAGCAAGCACGCCCCTCCTCCAATTTGGGTTGTCACGGCGAACTAAGCCATAACACAGTGGTCTTGGGGGGTGAACCGGGGATCTGCACTTCCGTCAAACCGGGGGTGGTATGCGAAAACAATAGGGTCAATCTTTTGGCCTTAGATGGACCTCACTAAACCATACGAGGTCAGTGGGGATGTCAAAAGAAACAAAACCTTGGGCCCAAGCGAGAAACACCAGAACCACCAGAAATGGGGCCACCAAGAAGTGGGTGGCTATGCCGTAAGGGCAGAAAAAGATCTGAAATCGCCCCCCCCGAAAGGAAACCCCCGCTCACAGGTGTGCGGACCATGGGAAGGGGGGCCAATTGCGAAATCCATGGGAGGGGGTACGTCCGGGGGGGGGTGGGGGTTTGAAAAAAGTGTTCAGGGGTACAGTGGTCCTGGGGGGGCGGTTGACACAGGTGGTCCTCGGGCCGAGCATAAACACGTACGTGAGGCGCAAATCCATTCGGGTGCGATCGCAGGTTCGGGGGGGGAGACCTTAACATTCTTGGGGGGGGGGCTATCAAGGGGGGGTTCTTTGGCATTATGTCCTTTGCGAAGGAACTCTGATGGGGGCAAAAAAGAACGCCAGCGCCAAAGAAAGCTACAGGGTAACAGGGCTCTGCCAAGAACAAGCCAAGAACAATCCAGCACCAAGCGGGGGTCCAGCGGGCCCTTCCCTGAAAGGGTAGTGGGGTGTTCGTGATCGCTTGATGAGTAGAAGTGCAGCATGGTCTTATGGGCAGATGGACGGGAACGCCCTATCGGGGGGTAACGGGGAGGAGCGAATGAGCGGGTGGGGGGGGAGGGAGGAGGAGGTCTCCTCAAGAGAGCAACTTTTTATTTCCGGGCGCTCGTGGGAGGCGGGGGAGTAGTGTGGGTTAGGGGAAAAAAAAGGCCGAAGGGTGGGGGGTTCCTGGAGCAAGAACCAAAAATTACTAAGACACCAAGGGAACCCCGCGAAAGACGCGACAAAAGCCTTTGAAGGAAACCAGCTCCACAGCCGTACCCGACCTGAGGAGGGTAGCCAGGGGGGTTGTGGGGAACCATTCTTAAGAAAAAGAATAATTCACGAGAACACCGGATTGCCGTGGGGGGGTCGCTCTTAAGGGAAATGAAGTGAAAAAAAAGTAGCAAAGATAGGGAAATCTGAACAAGACGGGGGGAAGGCTTAACCTCTTGAATTCACGCGCGGGCGGGGCCGGTTTCTATCCATCGGAACGCGAAAATATCTTCCTAAATGTTGGGGAAAAAGACCCAATAAAGATGGCCAAGCTCGAGGCCGGAGATGCGGAAATCCCAAAACAGTCACAAAAAAACGGGAAAAATTTCGGGAGAATCATCAAAGTGGACCGCGTCCAAAAGTCGGGGAGATTCAAGAAGAATACCAAAAAGGGGGGGGCCTGCACCATACGAGAAGGGGCGAAATTCAATGGCAACATAAAGCGGAAGGGGGGGAGGAAACGAGGAGAAGGGGAAAAGGAGTGGAAGGAGTAGAGGGGGTTGGAGGGCGGAGGGGGTAGGAGCAAGAGGGGGCGAGGTGAAGGGCCGAATGGGTGAGTGAGGAGGAAGAGGAGGCAGGACAAGGATGCGGAGAAGGGGGTGGAGGGGGGGGGGGGGGGGGGGGGGTGTAGTCGTGAGGTAGGAAGGTGGAAATGGAGGGTGGGAGAAGAGTGGGGCGGGGCCAAGAAAGAGCGGAGAGTACGGGTGAGGAGAGAAAAGGAAAGGTGGGAGCGGGAGCGGAAAAAGGAGAGGGCTGAGGGGAGGAGGGGAGAGTGGGCAGGGGGTGCGGGGGAGGGAGAGTAGCAGAGAATGAGAAGGGAGGGGAGTGGGTTGCGCTGGAGGAGCGGATAAAGCCGAGAAGGGTGAGTGGGGAAGTGAATTGAGGGAAGGTAGAAACGGGGGATGGAAAAGGGGAAGCAGGAGACAAGAACGATGAAAAAGATAAGGGGGAAGGAGAGAGAGGCATGAAGGAGCAGGATTGAGGGAGGGTGGTGGGGACGAGGGTGGGGGGGGGGGGGGGAGGGGATGACAGGATGGAACAGAGGGGAAAAATGGGGGTGCAAGGTGGGGGAGGGGGAGAGGGGAGCAGGGAGGGGGAGGGAGGCCTCAATGGGCAAGCCGACAGACACTGATTCTTTTCACAAAAAAAATCACATGGGACCAAAAACAAAAAAGTGAAGCGGGGTGGAGGGAAAACCGACAGGCCATAGTCGAATGGGGGCCCGCTTAAAAGTCAAAAAACAAAAGAGCCGATCACGTGGAAGCGCGGGAACAGCCATATTTGATGAAAAGGGTTGCCGCCCTGGATTCATCGGCATCCGTACGGGGGTGTATCAAACGGCCCAGTGACCGGGGGGGAAGGCTTGGTGAGGGGACCAAATAAAGAAAATATTAAAAGCCGGGGGGATAGGAAACACCACTCAATAGAAAGTTCCTGAGGGGGGTACACAAACTTGGGGGTCCGACACCTTAAGGGGGAGACAGAGGGAAAAAAGGATCACCTGGTATTCGTAATACGACCAACTCTGAAAACACTTTCTTCATGTGGAGTTTGTTTTGGGCCGTTGCCAGGAGGCTCATCCCGCAACACAACGGGGGATTAGGGGGGGAAAAGAAGTATGAGTCAAGAAAAAAAAAAAAAAAAAAAAAAAAAAAAAAAAAAAAAAGAAAAAAATAAAAACGGCAAAGAAAGAGGAGGGTTTCAAAAAAAAGGGGAAGCAGTCTACTATTATCCTAGATAACAAATTGGGGACGCTGACGCAGCAAAAAAGGTCCCTGCCAATGGAAGACACCGGGGAACGGAAAAAGGGGCCGGTTTAGGTGGGGGAGGGATCCGGAGGACTTCGGAAGTTTCTTGTGCGAAAAGATGAAGGACACCCTTGACACACTTGGGGAAAAGGGGGGCTTCTAAGGACCTGAAAAGAAAAAAAAGTGAAATCAAAACCGCCTTAGTAATGGAGCCCGTGAACGTAGAAAAAAGCACATAGGGGGTCCTTGGGAGAAAACTACAGGGAGGACAATAATTGGGCCCAAGGTCCCAAAACCAAGAACGGTGGATTACCGTGTAAAATCATGCTGTTGGGGGGCCGCGGGTTTAGGAGCCTCTGGGGGGGGGTTGGATCTGCTAAAAAGGGGGGGGATGCGGTAACAAGGGGATTTGAGAGAAAAGCTTCGGGGGGAGGCAGCAAAACCCGGAAAAACCGGGAAACCTAAGCCGAAGAGGACCTGCATCTTCCTTGGGGGGGCTGTGCAACATGAAAATGATTAGGGATCGTATATGTCAGCGACAATTACGAAGCCGAAAACCGACGTTGGACAGGGTTTTACATTCTAAAAGGGCCTATCGAAACATTTCTGTACGGGGGAAGAGGATTTCACTACAAAGGGAAACCGGCCAAAAGGATGAGGTGATCCTCTTCACTAGGTGGGGAAGCCAAAGACAGGGATAGCGGCTCTGGGCCTCGGGGGAAATCCAGGGCTGGAGTTACAACGTTCAAGGTGGAACATTAAGGTCCTCGTGTGTTATTGGGGGTGGGGGGGAAAGGTGCAGCCCGTGATGACACCGGACCAAAAAGGTGGGGGGTGTGGTCGCAAAATTGAAGTTGAGAGAGAGCGGGACTAATCTCTGCCACCTGGACGCATCTTTCGATAGACTCCAAAGGCTTGTTCGGAAGCCTGGGGGCCGGGGGGTTTCTTCAGGGGGCGCGGGCAAACAAACGAGGCACTGGGAAAACGCCTGGCTGGAAGGGGGAGGGTGCATCAAACGACAGGGGGGGGGGGGAGGCACTAACATCCACCATATCATCAAACATGAAATCGTCTCAAAAAAAAAAAAAAAAAAACAGAAGCAGGCACAAATCATTACAAAGGGCGCAAGAGAAAGTGAGAAATCGCAAGAGGACACTTTAAAACACCAAGAAAAAGCCAAACACTACACAAACATAAAACCAAACCCACGACCGGAAAAAAAAAAGAAGGAAAAAACCTGACGATCTTGGGGGGCCCAAAGAGAACAAGGGTCCAGGCCAAGCGGTTCTCGCACCCGGCGTCTGGAGGCGCGGCTGGGGGGGCTGTCCCATGTGGGAAAAAAACTTCGGCAGCAAGGCCATTCGGGGGAAAGTCTTGGTCTGTGTTCGCGCTGGCAAAAGGGCCTTGTTGCGGGAATTGGGCGAAAGTCTGAAGGGACTCAGAAAACACGAAGGGAAAGGTTGGGAACGGAACCAGGTTCAAGGTCATCCGGTTGTGGG
>Ga0179591_1291002_pt1 | contig 10543 bp, 14 predicted proteins | sample CZOMad2_1_08_16f_FD_182891 | JGI IMG/M metagenome (GOLD analysis project Ga0179591, IMG submission 182891) | Vadose zone soil fungal communities from Angelo Coast Range Reserve, California, USA - CZOMad2_1_08_16fungal (PacBio error correction) | ecosystem: Environmental > Terrestrial > Soil >...
AAATCAACCTCCTGTGGTTCAAAAAACATCTACCCAGTTGGAGGTGCTTAAGAGTCAAGGAAAGAGGTGCATTAGGAAACCTTGAAAAGGTGCGGGGGGAAACTTTTCGAACCGCACTAATGTAAATCTTCATCGAAAGAACGTCAACCAAAACAAACAGGCCGCACAAAAAGAGACCGGAGGACTTAACCCACAGCGCTTATCTATTACTTTCACTGAGGGAGAAAGCATGGGAACACAAGAGAGTCGTGGGAGGGAATGGGTTTCTTTACACGGAGAAGGAATTTAATTGGCGGAGAAGGAAGAAGCAAAGAAAGCCTTCGATAGGAGGGAAAACAAGCTAAATACGGCGGGGCAGTTGGGGGAATAACCAATGATCAAACCTGGGGACACTGCTCGAAAGAAGTCAGCAATAGCAGTTGTTACCAGCACGAAAAAGAACTCAAAAACTAAAAAAGCCATGAGACTAGAAGGTCGATGGCTTTGTGAGGGGGAAAGCTAAAATTAGAAGAAGAAACAGAGACTGGGTGGGGGAACGGAGGGGTAACCTCCTTCCTCCATATGGGAAAAATGATCTGGAAGGTACAAGCAAGAAAGGACAGGGCTAAAACTAAGGGGGTGAGTGAAGGCCAAGGCCTCTCACGTGCCAATTGTTGGTCCAACCCGATGGTAGAGAACTTTGCAGACAAGGGAAAGGGGAAAAGCGGGTGTGTGCTTACGTTGGTCTACGCTCATTATTAAAACTGCAGAGAAAGGAAAAAATAGCTTGCAGCGAGCTGTACATCAAAATGGACACGTGTAGGAACTCCACATCCGAGGAACCGACTTTGCAAAGAAGGACGGCCAAGTTAGGGAAACCCAAGATCTGGAGATGTAACAAAAAACGGCAACATGGTTTATGAGAATAAGGGCATAAGGGACGTTATCTCTTGATATGAAGGGGGGGAAGAGGTCAAAAACGAAGGGGGGGGCTTGGTGGGGGAAGCAGAGGCGAAGCCCCAAAGGGACGGGGAAAGCGTGGAAAAGGAAAAACAGGCAACAAAGGAGACCGCGCCGAGAGAGGGAACATTCGAAGAAAACCTGAGGGAAAAAGCCTTGATAGAAAAAAACAGCGGGAAAAAGCACAACGGGAAGCGCGCGCAGGAAGCTGGGTCAGGAGAGGATGCACAGACGAAGTGGTGGGAGAGTACGGGGGGCGACTTCTAGACACAAGCCAGCCCATGAGTGACTAGGTCATACGTATACGCTCCTGGAAGGGGGGCAAAAACAAACTCGAAGGACCGATTCAGGCTGGCGAATTGGGGGAAAAGCAGTCTGTAGGCGAGACGAAAACTCCCAAGGAAATAATGAGGCGCGGAAGGAAGGAATGACTTGTGTGAGTTTGGGAGCGGAACCGGAGAAGGGAACGACTGGAGTCAAGATCGAAGCATGGAAATTCACCGAAAAATTCTGGGGGTGTCGACCTCAAAGGAGAATTGCATGTCTCACAGGCGCTCAGAAACTCAAAAACAACAAAGGAGGAGGGAAATAAATACTGAGCCGCGAAGCAAGAAAAGCTCCAAGACTTCGAAAAAAGAAGAAAAACGTAGCTGTGGAAGGTCTGTGTCACCAAGCTGGGGGAAGGAAGAGCACCGTATTCAGGCAATTTCACTGAGCACAAAAGAAGTGGGCATTCCTTCCTCATGAAAATGGTTGCTCTACGAGACAAGGGCGTATTGATTCACTCAAGCGGGCAAAGTACAGCCAGCCCTGACTCTCGGGTGGCAATTACAAAGAAAGGGAGAATGAAGAGACCAAAAGTGGAGGCTTGGGCTCAGAAACAGATAAAGGAATCTGTTCGAGCAATAAGGCTACGCTCTGAAAAAAAACGCTTCAGAGGGGGAAAAGGGGGGACTTGCAGACAACAGCAAGGGGTTACGCTCTGGCGCGAGACGGGGATCAAAGGAGACAAGAAAGAGGGGCAGAGATCAGGGGGTGAGGGGAGGATCATTTGTAGAGGCGGTGGGACTGGGCTCCTGGTCACGAAAAAAAAACCGGAGATAGAAGAACCTTTGGGGATCCGCACTCATAGGAAAAAAAAAAAAAAAAAACAGAATGGAAAAGCCGGGTCCAGTGCTGACGGGTAAAAAAAATTCAACGGACTGAAAGAGGGGAATAACTGGGTGGGGGGAAAAAAGGTGGCAAAACGCCATGAGGGGGGGGGGTCACACAATACTTAAGGGCCCTTTGCAGTATGGTGAAAGATGGGTGAAATAAAGTGAAAAAATTGGAAGAAACAGCTCTTAGAGGGGACAGATGGGAGAGAGGATGCAGGCCCGCTTAATCTCAATGGGTACTGATAAAAGGATCGAAATGGGGAACAGACTTTCGGTCAAAAAATGGGCTAAAGATGGGGAAAAAGGAAAACGGGAAATACATCGTACTATGATTGGAACCCACATACAAAATCGGGGGCAAGTTCAGTAGGGAAAGGGGGAAAAACGATTGGGGGGAGGTAAAGAGAAAATCGAAAGGGGACACTCAGGAGGGGAGGGGGCCAAAACGCAAAAATAAAAAATATCATTGCTATTTCTAAATAGAGAAGCCAATCAAAAAAAAGGAAGGCAGAGGACCTCATTGAAGGGAGGAGTCGGAGAAGCGGTTCAGGGGGGCGGGGAACACTATGCAGCATCGTGCTGATCGCGGGGAGAAAAAAAAGCGTACCAAGAGGGGAGGAGTTAATGTACAGGCGAAAAGGACAGCGGATGTAGCGGGGTTGCAAATAAATAGGAGACTAAATTCTTTGAAAAGGCAACAAGAGTCACTCAAAAAGGATAAAATCCGTTGAAAAGACATCAACGAAGAGGATGGCCCAAAGGAAGGAAGGCAGGTAAGGGAGACCCAGAAGGAGGACGCCATGTGTGGGGTATATAAAGGTCTTCCATTATTTTGCCAGTCCGGGTTCTTAGGGGGGGAACGGGAGAGGGAAGGGACATGAGTCGAAATGAAGGGGGGGTTTGCAAAGCAGTGGGAAATGGGTTGAGAACTGGGAGAGGGTCGTCAATTTTCGTACGCCAGCAAGACCGAGGGAAGAGGGAACAACCAGTTGGGGGGTGCACGTTCAGAGAAAGAAAGGGGGGGGAGAAGAAGGGCGGTGGGACCGTTTTGGGGGTATGCTGTGAATGCGAGGATTGTTGTTAAAAAAGAGGAGGAAAAAGATCTGTCTTCAGGAAAAGTGGGAAGAAAGGGGTCACGGGTGAGTCATGTTCGCTGAATTCAAAGCGCAAATAGGGGGAGGTTGACACAGAGGGCGAAAAATTGGGTAGAAAAAGGTGGAAACCTGTGAAAAGCGGTGAAGGTGAAAAACAAAAGAAAAAACGCGTGTTTCCAGGCAACGGGGGGGGAAGCCCCGTCAATGGAGAAGGAAGAGGGATACGGGGGCAAGGGGAATTAAAACAGGAGACGAGGAGAGTGGGGTCCGGGCAGGAAAACAGAGAGAGTGGACGGTGCACCATGTGTGGGAAAACAGAAAAAAGATAAGTTCTAACGAAGGGGCTGGCGCTGAACAATCTCACCACAGTGAGAGAAGGGGGGAAGAGGTATACCTGCATTTATACACGCAGGGGGGAAAGCACCCTAGGGCGCAAAAGGGGGGAGCCGGAATCCAGAATTGCGCAAAAGACTCGGACTCAATTGTCCCCCTTCAATGGTCCCCCAAGCAAGGGAACGAAGAAGAAGTGGAATAAAGAAAAAAAAAGACTGAACCAAAGAATTATATTGGGGTGAGAGAGAGAAACAAAACGGGGGATAATCAAATCTTGCGAAGGGGCAGGGGAAAAAACGGATTATCTTGAAGATTTTACGCCAATTGAATGAAGTCAAAGGGTGAAAGAGGGGCTTGGAAGGAGGGTTAATTTCTTAGAGTTAAGAGCAATGTAAGAGACACTGCGAACTGAGAAATGGGGAGGCGGTCACACACTGGGTTATATAACATCACGAAAAGGACTGAAGAAAAAATCATGGCGATATTAGTAACTCCAAATCTTGCGGACACACAGCAAAAAAAAGGTCTCAGGGGTTGAAAAGGGACCCACATCCAATCCCGCTAATAGCGAGAGGAACATGGCATGGGCAACGAGAATACGAAAGAGGAAGAACATTTCTTGTGCTTCTCACGGGCTGGCGAAAAAAAAACGAGAAAGGAAGCTAGACACAGATTGGGCACATAGCGCAATGGAGAGTCAAGAGGGGGGGGGGGTGGGAGAATAAAAAAAGCTTTTATAAACGGACTCATCGCCCACCTAGACCAAACAGGACCGACATAGAAGGGAAAGTCAAACAGGTAAAACAGGGTTCCACGGCCAAGAAGACGACGGGGGGACCAAAATAGTCTGCCAAACCCGAAGAGAGCCGAAGGCACCGCCTCACCAACGATAAAATCCAAAGGGGGCTCTTAATCAACACCACCGAACCGGGGGAGTGTTCCATAAGCGAAGGGTTGGGAGGGGCGTCCTATGCCGGTAACAAATATGCAAGGCGGGAGGTGCGAAAAATGGATAAAAGTGAATGGAACATCATCACGCCCACAAGGTCCATCTAATCGTAAAACAAAGGGCATCAAAGGAAAGAACAAATGGGGAGGAAGCGGACACAGTCGCCTATGACTGGCTTAATAGTTGGAAATGGAGAAGGGGAAGAAAAAGACTGAGTTGGAGGCTTTGTCTTTAAAAAAGGGGGTACTGCTGGGGAAAGGGGGGAAGTGCCAACGAAAAAACTTTAGATGGGGCGACTAAAGTCGCGCAGGGATCAAGAAAGCAGAAAGCTTGGTCATGCTCGGGCGCAGGAAGCGGAATAGTCATCTGAGTCCCAAAAAAAGCACTGTCGCAAAAGCTAGAAAGATGCTGAAGAAAAAAAAGGAAGTAGAGGGTGGCGGTTGGGGTCAGAGGAGAGCTGTGAGATAGTCAAAAAAACCAGGGGACGCGGTTAACAAAACCTCAGGAAAGAGAGGGAGAGGGGAACAGCCGGGGGGGAGATGTACGGCAAAAATCAGATTAAGCTCAAAACTAACAGAAACCATTATTGTGGGGAGGACAAGGAATAGCCGATGGGCTAATTCACAATGGATGGTTCAAAAAAAGAATGTTAAGGGCGTGGCACAAAACCAATTCAGTTACTGGGAAAAGAACTCTGTTGCTAGTGGGCCAAAAAATGTCAGAATTTTGCAGTCTCTAGAAGTAAGGGAAAGACAGAGAATAGCTGGGTTCAGCAAAAAAATGGGGGGTTGGTAACCAAGAATAGAAAAAAAAGACATAGTCCAGTGAGACGGGCAAGTTATGGGGGAAAAAGAGACGTGAAAAGAAAAAAGGAAAAAGGGGTGAGGGACCAGAGGAATAAGGATGCAAAGACATTTCCTGTGTGTGCATACCTTTCCGATTCATAAGTAATTTCTGGTTGAGTGCTGAAAGAAATCATCCGTCGGACCCAAATTCTCTACTTATGACCAAAACACAGGGGGGGAAGGAACCTGGAGAAACGAAAAAGAAAGAAATCGAAAGGAAACCGCAACTGTTTGCGAGAAAGTGGATCCCCGCCGGGATAATGACGAAAAAATTGTTAGCAAAAAGGGTACGACGAGGGAAAAAGAGGCAAAGAAGGAAGCTCGAAAAAAAGAAGTTGGGGGAAGAGAAGAAAGGAGAAAAAAAAAAAATTGTTCGACCGAATTTATCAGCAGAGACTAAACTGTCAAACACAGCGCATGACTGGGGAAAGAGAGCGGAAGAATAAACTAATCGAACCGGGAACGCTAGGTTCCTTATCTACTTCTAAACTTTTTGGAGGGGAAAGGAAACTGAGAAAAGGCAGATATCAGAAAAATCAAGAAGCTTGATAGGCAACGCCAAAGGAACCGTGATAGCCTGGAAAAGGAGAAGGAGGTCACAGCCAGAAAACGGGGGAAGGGAGGAACGAGAGGATAGAGAAGGGGAGGTAAGATTCTGACGAGACGATACTTTCAAGGTTACGTGGGGGGGGGAAGGAGTGGGAATGGAACAAGCAGCTTGATCGGCTGATGAATCTCCCGGAGTGTCAGAATGGGTCACCTTGAGCAAAAGAAAAAGGGGAAGGCCTGGAACTTCCGCAGGAAAAAAAAGATAGGGCCGAACGGGTGGGACTTCCTTCGAGACGCGGGGAAAAAAAGGGCAGAACAATGGAACGAGACCCGAGGTTGACTTCAAGCCATGAGAACTATAGACCAAGGAAGGTTAGGGGTGAAAAAGCGGAATGCTCCGCTTCAAAAGGTTCTGGATCGCTGAGGCCAAGAGGAGGACAAGTCTATTCAGCCATACAGAAAACTCCTTGTTGCGCCTTACAGCGGGGGAAAAAAAGGATGCACGAAGATGGCAGAGATTGAGGGGGAGAAGCCGATTCCGTATAATCGTGTTGACGGAAATACGGCACGACGGGGTGTTGCAAACCTGGGGGGCATCCTATGATGAAGATGGTCACGACCACAAAACAAGATTGTCTTAAAAATATAAAATAAGGAAAAAAAGAGGAAGGTCACTGAAATGCAAAAGGGACCTGGGAAGATTTGGGGGGGTGGAACTCTCGGGTCACAGGGCCATTCGGAGGGTTCAGGATTCAGGGGCGTCTGATTGGGGGAGACTATTGAGGGAGGAGGGAGAATCGGAGTGAAAAAGGGGGTGAGGAAAAAATCGGGGAAAAAAAGATACACTATAAAGTAGAGAAAAAGGAGGAAGACGGCCAGTGTTCCCTTAGAAAAAGGCAGCTCCGATTTATGGGACTTGGAAAGGAAAAGAAATGGGGGACGGAAACAAAAGAAGGGAAGGTCAAGACCACTTCTAGGTCAAAAAGAAAAAGCAAACAATAATGGAAGGCCGGAGGAGTTGGAAATTACGCTTTTATCGAAAATGGAAGGGACTGGGAAAAGAAAAGCATTGGTGACGACAAGTCAAAAAGGTTCGGGGACACTATTTAAGAAAGAGAGAAGGCCAAAAGACAAAAGGAGGCTATTTAACCGAAAAGGGACTGCCGGGGAGGGAGGTGGAAAAAAAGCCTTTTAGGGAGGGGGAAAAAAGGAACTGCATCACTAACAGCTTTGGGACAGCGACCAAAGAGGGGAACTTGGGGGCGGGGTCACAAGGAAGCGCAGATTTGAGGTGTGGTTGCAGCCTGCAGAGAGGGGCACGGGCAAAAGAACCTCAAATTACCATACTTTTAAAACCAAGCGAAGGGAAAGGGGAGGGGAGGCAATGAAAAAAAATTGAGTATGGAAGGGAGACAGTCATGAGCCGCGCATGGGGTTAAGTCAGACGTCTAAAAAAGGCGGGGGAGGCCTGGTGACGGCAAAGTTTTGGTTGAGGCATGAGAGAGGAACAAAAGGAGGGGCTTGAAGTATAAACGGGTCCCCAGCAGAAAGGTGGGGGAAACCGGAAAAGAAATTGAAACGGTGAGAAGAAAAGGAGAGGATTGAAGATTGAGGTCCGAGAGCCTTTTGAAGCGACTTTGCGCGGGTGAGGGGAAATCGGAGAGGAGGGTGGGAAATACTATGGAGGGGGAAGAGTAAATCGGGGGAAGGGCGTTCAAAATTGTTTCATTCTTCTCGAAGGGAAGGACGCACAAGGGGGCGAGGTGACGCCACGGGAAGGGGGGTAGAAGAACACGAAGGAACGAGTGGACATTGGCAACAAACTGGAAGTTTGGGGGGGAGAGAAGGATATTAAAGAGATGTTTTAGAAGACCTCAAGCCCCCTCTTTTCCGAAGGGAAGGGGGTAAGAAGAGAGGGAAAGGGAGGAGGTCGCGTGTCTTTTTCGGAGGGTCAAGGCGGTTTAACCAGCACGGGCAAGGTCCCAAGGGGGGAGGCATACCTACAGGTTGGACATTCATGGCAAAAGGGGGAAATCGGAAAACAGTGGGTCGGCCGGGGCAGTCCAATTTCTAAGCGAAGGGGGGGGACGAAAAGTAAATGAGAGAAAACAGGTTTTTGGAATAGAGGACAAAAGGGAACGGGGACTCCAGAAGGGGGGAAATTAGTTCCCCAGAAATGAACGACCCTCATTAACGGTTCCGACAAACAAGATTGAAGGCAATTGGGAGGTCACAGGAATAGAAACAAAAACAAAATCTCAAAGACAATATTTCAAAGAAAGGAAACTTGGGGCAAGAGGGAGGGGGAAAAAAGGATGGGAAAGAACACATTAAGGTGAGGAGAAAAAGGGGGGAAGATCAGGGAGGGCAAGGATGTCTGTAAACTCTCTTGGAAAGGCACTCTATCAAAAAAGGAGACTGGTAAAGGCTGTGAACGTCGAAAAACTGGAGAATTCACAGGAACACTCAAAAAGAAAATCCTGCAAGGATTTGAGGACGGCAAAGTGGCGGAAAAAAAAAAGGAGCGAGGGGAAAAGCAGGCCACCGCTAAAACAAGCGGAAAGAACGGAATCGACAGGGACGGGCAGACCAGAACACGATACGAGAAAAACTTGCTTGGAAGGAAGGGGAAAGTCAAAGAGAAGAAATGAGCTGGTGCTCACTGACACAGGTGGGCCATAGAACACTGGTCACTCGTAAAGAAGGCGGATACAAACAGGTTGAGTCCTGACACAACAGAGAAACCCTGACAGGAGACGGCAATGAATAACCGTTTGAAGTGCCCAACAACCCTGCGAGAAGAAACCTAATAGTCTACCATTGGGAGAAAAAGAATAAAAGGCAGCATCAAAAGAAGCACCAAACGCGTCAGGGCGCTCATACAACATTGGAAAAACGACGCAAAAAAAAAAGCCGCTTGTTCCGCATCTAAATAAGTCGTCGACGAAAGAAGCTGGAAAGAGTGGAAAAGAGATTTCATTAAACGACGAACTCTCCTTTAAAACTGAATCTTGGTGATCCGACGGGTGAAAAAAAATTCCAACAACGCCGCAACGCCAGCAGAGAAAGGCTGAAGAACACGCGAATAGGGAAGGTCTCGGGAAATTGGAGGTCAATTCTCATTCGAAGTATGGGTGTCTTCAACGAGGGGAATGACTTTACGTTGTAATTGAAGGGGCACAGCCGAAGCTCCTAAGACAGGTTGGCTTCAACGAAGAGAGAGGGGGGGGGGGGGCCAGGTTTATCCAACGACCGCGTACGCCTTCGAACTGAAATAGGGGCAGGATCCGAAAAGCACGAACTGCAGCTCAAAAACTCTAAACCTTTGCCAAGAGAATATATGGCAGGGTAAAGGATGCTGAAATCACTGGGGAAAGGGGACCAAAACCTAGGAAGCAAAGAGAGGTACAAAAAAGTTTACTGATCCCACCCCCCCCCCCCCACGGATACAGATTGGGAAAAAATTCGACGCAGAAAAAAGGATTGGGTTATGGGGGGAGGTCCACTAATTCTTAACGTCACGAGGGGGAAAAGCTAAAAAAAACCAAGGGTGAGACTATGGATGGCAAGGAAGGAGGAGGAAATTAAGGGCAGAAAATGGTGGCAAAAAGGGGAGCCATCGTTCCGGAAGTCGTAAAGGAGCTGGAGAGGAAAGCTCAGACAACCTAGTGTTAGAGCCAAAGCGAGAAAAGGAGGTTCCACGAAGTGGGGGTTGTTTGGGGGAAAAAACTTAAGGGCCTGGGACACGAACAAGCCTTTGGGACAGGAAGAGGAGGAGAGAAGGGAGAAGCTTAAATGAAGGCCGGCGTTGAAAGCTGTAGCTGGCAGACGGAGATTCGAGGCGGGGACAAAAAAAAAAAGAGGGGGGAACAACACATCAGGTTGCACGAAAAAAGGGAAAAAAGAGTCAAAGGAAGAGGCGCTACCCTCAACGGTCGAGGCCATTCCTGTTGGAGAAACCGCCAAGAAAAAATTACAAGCAACGGGGAAATTGGAAAAGGAAGCTGAGGAAATGAATAACAGAGGCGGGCGGAAGAAAAAAAATTGGTAAAGGACTAGTGACAGCCCGGGCTCAAACAGTGCTGTCAGCAAGCGCGCCTCAGGCTCCCCCTGAAATTGAAAAAGAGAGGGAGGGAACTAAAGCTGCCCACTTAAAGGGTGAGCAAGAAACTGCGACGTATGAAACGGGGGGGGGGGGGGAGCAAGTGTCCCATGAGAAGCCGACTGAGAGTCAGACTCAAAGGACCTAAGGAAAAAGACCAAAAGAGGGGGGAGGCTCGGGAGACCTAAAAGTTTCTTCCGGAGGGACTCACAAAGTTATTAGGAGTATATCGAAGGGAGAAGAAATTAGAAGGAGCCCGAAAGGGCGAACACAGTTGACCGACGGAGGTTAAAAAAGAGATATCTACAGTCATGAGAAAAAAAAGAGTGCCCTCAAGAAGTCAACTACAGAAGGCCTGGAATTAAGAAGAAAAAAACAGTGAGAGAGGAGATCCTGCGGGGAAGGAATAGTCTTCGCATCACGCGTTGAAAAATTCCCATCCATATCTTAGAATGGAGGGGGGGATGACAGAGGCGATTATGAACTGAAAATAGATCAAGTGAGGAGGGGGGAGAGAGGTCGACCGCGACCTTAAAAGTTCAGTGTTAGCTGAAAAGGAAAAAAGGGCGCTCAGT
>Ga0179591_1297297_pt1 | contig 10542 bp, 13 predicted proteins | sample CZOMad2_1_08_16f_FD_182891 | JGI IMG/M metagenome (GOLD analysis project Ga0179591, IMG submission 182891) | Vadose zone soil fungal communities from Angelo Coast Range Reserve, California, USA - CZOMad2_1_08_16fungal (PacBio error correction) | ecosystem: Environmental > Terrestrial > Soil >...
ATCTAGTAGACGGGTGAAAGGTGGGGAGGGGGGGGAGATGGGGGAACATAGCTGATAAACATGATGGAGGGGTTTGTACTTTAAAAAGGGCAGATGAAGGATCTAGAAGAAGGGAAGACTAAAGAAAAGGTCTGTCAGTAAATCTTGGGGAGACAAGAGGACAACGCGTCGGTACATAGAAGGGGAAAAGGAATCAATTCAAAGTGGGGCCGTCAGCTTGTGGGGAGGACAAATGAAGGAGAAATAGTTGGGGATATGTTAAGGGAAGTGGGGAGGGGAGTCCCAAGTTACGGCAGCGGTATAGTGGGACGCAAGATGAAGACGAAAACAGGCAAAATGCGGCAGGGTGGGGGAGTCTCAGATGGAAAGCTGTCGCACAAAAAAACAAAAAAGATACAGGAGGAGGGAAGAACTATGATCACATCAAAAAAGCGAGAAGTCTTGAAAAGACTTGCGCGGAAAGAGGAAATACAGGGAAAGAAGCGGGAGAAAGGGGGGAGATAATGGGGGGGAAGGGCCTTTACCCGATTTCTCTTGAAAAAAGAAAGAAAGAGAGATTAGGGACGGGAAAGGGAACTCTAAACATGCCGAAAGAAGGAAATGATAACAGCAATAAAGAAAAAAATTCATAAAACAGTATTAGGTAGTTTACGCTATAAGTGACTAGGTCTGGGTCATGTAAAACTCCCCGGGTTATAGTTAAAATCTTATGAACACTCCGCAGGGGGGGGAAAAGAGTGGAGGAGGACCGTTTCATTACAAACATTCGCCAAATCAAAAAAGCTAAGACAGATTAATCGAAATGGGACAAGTAACTAGGCTTAGGAAAAGTCGCAGGTATTGTGGTGTTGTGGAGCTCAAATGTGTCTGAAAGCTCGCGAAAACAATCGGGGAGCGCCTGAGTTCGCCACCAGGAAAAGTTTTGGTTTAAAGAACGTCACGAGATAAAAAAAAAACAACTGAGGAGGAAAAAAGATAATAGGAACCTAACAAAAGGGGGGGAGGGCCGGTTTCGAGAGAAAAAGAAGAGGGGAGAGAATCCCCATGATCAAAAAACACATAAAAGAAGAGGGTGAAGAAGAGGAAACTACACTTTAGCATGGGGAGGAACATTGTATAATCTTCAGAGATTAAGAAAATTTTAGGGATTGAAAGACTAGAAAATAGGTGCAGAGTCATCTCTGGAGAGATAAAATGAACAGATAAAAATGGCATAGTAGGCCAAAGAAAATTACCCAAGGAGAAAAGGCTACTACGATATAGTCAGGAAGGATTGGTCAATCTTTGTCATGGAGGTATGTAGTTTGTGATGGGGAACCAGAAGAGGCGCATGGGATGGGAAGAAAAATAGGAGTCAAAAGACAAATATAACAAATGCTTAAGGACCCGTACGGCCGCTTCTTGAAGTGTGAGGAACAGCTTAAAAAAAGGAGACAAATCTAAAGATGGGAGGGAGTTTTGTGAAGAGAATTCTCGACTATAACTCGAGGGATAGAAGGGAATGGGCCGATGCAAGACTCATTATAAAGAAAGAACCTGGCATACAAGTAATGAATGTAATGGAGCTAAGAGAGGGGGAGAGAAGAGAACTTCAGGATGGGGAACGTAAGCTGAGAGGAGGTAGGAGTAGCCGTACATAGAAAAAGGCTGAAATTGTGGTATAATAAAGAAGCAAACATTAATACCACTTGGCTGAGGTTCACTTGCAGGCTAGGGTAATAGCCGAGGAGAGATTGAAAAAAGTAAAACCGAAAGGACACTGACATTATAAAATTCAAGGGGATTGAGGGACAAGAAGAGAGGGTAATCCACAACTTAAAGATACAACACCCGAAACAGTGTATCTAAGAGAATCCTAGAAAAGAACATTCCTGCTAAAGCTAGAGTGATCACAGAGGGGTCGGAGAAGAAAAGCCGAAATGGGGAGTACGAGAGAGAGATCAGATAGTAATCTCAACTAACTGAGGGAGAGGAAACCCTTGGAGAATTGTTAGGCTGAGAACATAACCTTACGAAAGAGAGGAAAAAATGTATGAAGAGAGGAAAAGAGGAGAAAAAAGTGGTTCAGAAAATTCAACAGGTAAAGGAGTTCGAAACGATGTGAGAAACGGAGGAGGAAAGGAAAGGAACCCACTCACATAAAAAACATCCCCACAAAGGGGGTAGAGCGGGGGATAGGAGGAGCTTTTCGTAAATACGAGTTCTCATAATTTTGGGGGAGAGAGGACTAAGGGGTGGGGGGGGAGCATCTGTGTGAATATTCCAACAAGATAGAAAAACGAGAAGTCTGGGCGCCCGAGAAGCGGAATCGTCTACAAATGCAAAGTAGCGAAAAAGAAACCGCATAAAAGACTTGATTAAAAGACGGGACGAGTCTGCAATAGAGGGTTAAAAATTTCAACCAAAGCAGGGAGGAGTCGGGGGGAGTGATGTAATAGTTAACCCGGCAGTAAATAGAGCGAAGGAGAGGAGCCTATACGTAAGGATTTGTAGTATCCAGACGGTTAGTTAATGCATGTCCTTCAAGTAGTTAAAAGTGTTGGAAAAAAAGAAAAAGCAACCTGGACACCGCGAGGGAAGAGGCTGAAGGAGGGTCAGAGGGAAGGGTGTGGGGTGGATGGGAGGGGCGCGCGGATGTTCAAAATCAAACTAAACACAGCGAGAAAAAAAAATTTAGAGGAGAAGAAATCTCAGCGAAATGCCGCAAGGGGGGGGTGTTAACAGGCTGGTGGGGCCCACTGGGGAGGGCCAGGGGAGGGGATATAAAGAAAAAGGAAGGCCGCGGCGAAAATCTAAAAACCAAAAAAAAAACACATGAAATTCGAACTGTAATGGGTAGGAAACGGGAAGCAACCGTTTAGGGACAAAGATTCAGCGATAAAATGGGGGAGGAGGAACTACGAACTTGACAAAAAGTGGAAGAAGAGAAAAAAGTGGTGTCAAAGCATAAGATCGGTCAGCGGGAGGGGTGCATCTATAAGGCTGGAGAAAGAAGGAACAGGAGGATACTGTGTTAGACAACCCAGGGAACGGGGGAGAAAATTAGCGAGAGAAAAAAAGCTACGTAGAACTACAAGGGAGCTCCTCGCGCGAACCGGTCCGTACTGCGGGAAAAAAAAGAGGAAGTCCTGATCCAAAGAAAATGGTGCTGCCACAGTAGACGAGGGAGTGGCTTGAAAAGGGGAAGAGGGCGTCTCACGCTTGAGAAAGAAAGGTAGAAGAGAAAGAATGTTACTCAAAGAGATTTTGATTGCCTTTGAAGGAAACAACTGCAGTACGACCTTCGGAGGAAAAGGGATCGGAGAATGTTTCGGGTAACTCATGCGGGACGGAAGGTAAATACCAAAGGTCATGGTTATTTGGAGCCGGATGTACATGCTCCAGGTCAGAAAAAACCCGGATGGTACAAGAGGCGACAGGAAGAAGGGGGAAGAAAGGTCTGAATAAGGTGGGGGAGAAAATATAACCAGGCGAGAAAATGGTAAAGAGAGAGAAGGGGAAAAACGACTACACTAAAAACAAAAAAACGATCACGACATTGATTTAAAAAAAGAGGGGGAGTCTGTTGTATCAGAGAGACAACAAAAAAGGAGTAGGAAGGAAAAGGTCTTAAAAATAATACGATCGGAATGTGCACCGGGCCCGGCGAAAGGGGAGGTTAGTGATGCTGACGGCGGCGTGGATTCAAACGCTAAATCAGGGTACCAAGACGAAGTCGCCTGACAGATGTTGATCAAACACGGAAAGCAGAAGCACGGAAAGCGATTCAGAGCGGGAGGTGTCAACCCTCATGTGGACGAGACATTCAGTCCTTCTCAAAAAAATGCACGGTGTTCTTCAGGCATCGAAGGACAAGGGGGGAGCAAAAACATAGAAAATGCAGCGAGTAAAAGGGCGGTGTCGACTGACATGATTAAAAAATCAAAAATCCTAAAAAAAAACGAGGGAAGGAGTCATCCGCCAGCTCGCTTATATTTAACTACGGGGAGGGAATGGTCAAAAAAAAGGTAAAAGGGGAACCGAAAGAAAAGGAAGAAAAGGGGGGGATGACCAAGGAGGGATAAGCCGGAGTCAGAGGGGGGGTCAAGTAAGGTGAAAAAACTCGCTCTCCCTAGTTTAATGAAGCTACTGATTTCGAAGAAAGCCACTCGAATCTTAGGAATTTAAGGATTGGAAAGGGGAAAAGGGGGCCGAGATAAACACGGGATCGACTAACGATTCCCGATAGATATATTGAAAAAAGGAGGAAATCGATTAGAGGCTGAGAAGAAATCATTATTATCGTTATGGGAAAAAGGTTGGGATTCAGTGACAAACAGTGCTAAGTCAAGAAATAATCGATGTTAATCTTGTGACAGAAATAGTGCTAATGTTGAATTAATGTTCAAAACTGGGGTAGGGGATGCAGGGGGGAAAAGTTATTTGTTTCTGACAGGGGAGAATGGTCTGAAAGTTTTCGAATAGGAAAAAAGGGAGAGAACCATAGACAAAATTGTCAAGGGGAAGGGCTGCTAGATAAAATGTGGCTGCTGTGGCTGACGACTTTGGGGAAATTTGAGGGTGTTAACAAGAAAAGAAAAAAAGAGAAAAAAAAAAGCAATTAGAGACACGACGCTTCATTCTTCAGAGAGGGGGGAAAAGGCCAACTTTATTTAGGGGACCAATTCAACCTATGATAATGACAGAGTCATACGGCTTCTCTTAGAAGAAAAAAATACCGACTAACATGATCAAGAGAAGGAGAATCTCGCTGCAGGGCACTATTACATTGAAAGGAGAAAGGGGGGAAGACTGTTACCGCAGTATTCTAACTATCACACAGAATAGATAAAGGTAGGATGAAACTAAGGTATTTCTGCAGGTGGTCTTTGCAAGCCTGTTCAGATGAGAGAGGAAGGGCTTAAACTATGGACTCCTCAAGAAGTCGTTGGGGATTTTGGGGAGAAAAAGAAAAAGTAAAAATAAGCCAAAGGCGGAGAAACAACAGACATTTAGGATTTCGTGTTTCGACCAGGGAAAATGGGGGGAGAAAGACCAAGCTTAAAGACTTTTTGAATGTGAGAGGGGCGCCTCTGAGGTGGTGGGAATGGGGGGACGACGAGCACTAAAAACCTCTTTAGAAAACAAGGAGAATCACTTGGGGAGCCTCTTTGCTAGAAGAGGGAGAAGATCCTGCAGGGCGTGAGGAAGACGACGGCAGAAAAACAGGAAAGGTCTGGAAATAAAATCAAATAAAGGTAATGACAAGGGGGGGGGGAGGGGTATAAGAAGGGGCGAATGGATGCAAGGCTTGCTATCTATAGGGACAAAATTTGGGTGGAAGATTAGAACTAATTAAATAAAATGAAGGTTAGAGGGGGGTGTGTATCTTTAGTTGCAACAAAATTATGATCGACAATCAGGGAGAAACAAGGGAATGCAGATGAGCGTGAGAAGAACAAGAAAGGGTAGTGGTAAACTTCAAGGAAAATTGGTAAAAAAAAGAGGGAGGTTAATGGGAGAAACAATTCTCCGCGGTGTTGCGTTTACTGTATAAAAGGGGGAAGGATAGCGACACGAGGAAGCAATGACGTGAGGGTTATGGAGACCGCTATGAGAACGACATTCATTGCCAAGATGCAAGCGAGATACGGGGGAGGGGGAGTCTCTGAGCTTTGGTCAGGCACAGGCCAAAGAAAGACTCACTATGCTGGGATAGGAATTTGCAAACAAGAAGACAACGAGACAGAAATTCAACTTGGAAGAAGTGGTGGGTCATCGGGGAGGGCACATATCAATCAAAGCGTAGGGGGAAAGAGGTTTACAACTAAGGGTTCTCTGAGTGCAAAGATAAATGAAGGAGGCAATAAAGAAACCGGAGATGGGGAGGTTGCGAAAAACTAATCGACTCAAAAGGAGCCAATGAGGGATTTCGCAGTGAAACAAAAACCCAACCCTAAAAACTGATAGGAAGGAGGAGGTGGTGTACTCGAGAAAAGTGAGGCAGGGTGAAATTTGGAAAAAATCAAAGAGGTTTTAGTAGTCTTTCACGAACGCGCATGGGAAAAAGCCTAGTTGGGGACGTTCACTTCAATCCATTCGAGAAAAGAAAAAACTGATGGAAAAAGGGGGGGAACTTACACATGCTAAAAGCTCAGAGAGCGGGAATGGGTGTGGTGGGGGGCGCGAATTTTCATATTCAACTGCTACGCTCCTCTACTGATGAGGTGCGCCACCAGGCCAACTTTTGCTGATCGATATATCGACAATGATGAAAAAGAGAAAAGAGAAAAGGCAGTTGAGTCAACACAAAAAGTGGTACGCGGCGCATGCAGCGAGAAAAAGGGGAGGAGAAGTCCTCCGAATAGAGCAACACCATAAAGAAGAGCACGAGAGAGACAATTGGAAACAGGGTTAAGAAAGTGGTTCGTCATTGCAGAAGAGGGGGGGGGGGAGAAGGGGGGGTAAAAGAAGACAAGATTCCCAATCGCGTTAATGGAGAGAAAGTGGGAAAAAATGTCATAGGAGACGGAAAGAAACAGGCAACGCATATCGGAGGGAACCATCAAAGCTACTGTAGCTCAGTTCAGAGATAAAAATTGAAGCGAGGAAGTGGCAATGGGTCAGAGTGTCGAGATTTTTCTAAAAGAAGAAATCAGTTTCAATCCAAAGGGGTCTTAGGAAACAGAGCGCTAAAAAAGTCTTAACCACAGGAAACGCCAAAACATGGCTTGAAACTTGGGGAGAAGCTGTGACGAAAGCAAAACAAAGGAGGCAGAATTCGATAGGGGAGGATTTGGGGGGCAAGAAGTTCTCATCATCCACATCGGAGGAGGATGTAATGGCAAGGGGGGAGGGAGAAAAACACACTATTATAGAATCAATAAAACTTGTCAGAGCGCTGCAGATAAAGGGAGGTAGGGCCTAGTAGCGACAAACGAGAATCAAGGCGAGTTCTCTTCTATCTAGAAAGATGAAGACAAGACAAAAAAAGGTCCGTTGTGGGGTTGTCTCCAGAAAAATGAGAGAAAAATTGCTAGTGTGTAAGGCCTGTAGGGGTACTCAGAATCGTGGGACGCTTTGATCAACTAGAATGGACAGGAATAGCGTGACCTTCAAGATTGCGAACTCTGGAGCAAAAAGGAAGAGAGGACCCACACGGAAAAGGTTGTATCGAGGAAAATCCACAATTTCGAGGAAGATAAAAGGGTCTACGAAATAATACATGTCTCAGAAAAAAGAGGTGGTCAGGCGAGTAGAGAGCACAGTTGAAGGGTACCTCCCAAGGAGAGGGGAACTGGGGATGGTTCTGGATCGTCTTCGGGCAGTAAACTTGACCAGCTCTTCGAAATGGCTGGCTGATAGAGAAAACGATCATGGTTAAGAAAAGAAACAAAAAGGTGGAGGTCTAAAAGGGTATGGGTGACACTAGGTCTTCCGGTCAAGAAAAAAGAACAAAAACGCCGAGTTAAGAGCGGCAAAAGTGTCGACCGAAGAGGGAGAAGTTTACAAATGGAAAGATTCTCAGAAGTGGGTTTGGAAATAGGAGGAAAGTGGAATTTCACAAAAAACACACTATTCTGAGGTGGGGGGCTCAACGTGCAAATGGGGGGAACTTTATACTGGGGAACAGATCACACAGGAGAGGGGCTTTATAGACGACAGTAAGAGTGAAATGCGAGAGAATTTTGGTAAAAAGGATGTCCAAATGACTCTTAATCGTGGAAGATCACATTTAAAAAGTAAAAAATCCGAGAGAGCCGGGCCTAGTGGATTCGTGATACAAGGGGGAAAAAGGAAAGGCAGGAGGAAAGAGGATGGAAGGGTCAGGTATGTGAGCACGAGAAGAAAAAGAAAAGGTTTGGCTTAACAGATCGTAAGCACTTCGTGTACGAAAGAGGGGGATGAAGGTGGGTGTTGATCGGTGGCTACTTTTCGAAAGAAAGCGAAAAACCTGAACACGGCAGAATTGGGACGCGACGAAAGAGTAGCTCGCGAACAAAGTGGACGGCACTGTTGGGGAGGGGGTTTTTGCTTAATGGTTCGACGCAAATGTTGAATGATACCTAACCTATATATCTCGGCGAAAAAAGAGAAAAAAAAACATAAAAGTCAAAATACTCTCATCTCACGGGTTGGGGAGAAAGTGTGGGTGGAGGACAGTTTTGAAGCACTTGGGAGGACCAGAAGATTAGGGGGGGGGGGGGGTAATGTCAAAGTTGCCAATCCTAACCGATAATCGGACCTGTGGCTTGGAATGTCACAGAACTGAAGGGGAGCAGAGATTATTTCCGCTTACGGGGGAGAAAACCGAGAGGGAATCTTGGAGGGAAGCTCCCTGGGTTGGGGAACTGGAAATTGTCGGTTAAGGGCAGCGCAAACGGGGGTAATCTCTGGGGCCGGAAAAAGAGTTAGAAGAAAGAGACGAAAAAGGGACCGACGGAACTGAGTGAAATCCATCGAAAAGCGAAGAAGAGAGGGTTCTGCCAAACTTCTAAGGCGGTTAAGGGAAGCAGTTGAGGAAATTGTCGACAACACGATTGAGATGGCTAAGACTTGGATATCATGGGGGGATTCTTTTTGATGGGGTTGCGGGTGGATAAAAGCTCAGTAAGAAAAGGGGGAGAGCATCGCCCTGTTACTTTCGGGTCTAGAGGGAGCTAAATTGAACTTGAACTTGAAGGAAACCTGGGCTTCATTTATGAGGGCCGGATAAATTCGTAACAACAAGAAAATGGATTCTGGGCAAAGGAGGGATGAAAATACGAATTTGGGAAAGAGACGGATTAATGGGATCTAAAAATAGTCGCGACTTTTCCTTGGACACTGGGGAAGGGAGGAAAGGGGAAAACCCCAAAACCTCACGAGAAAAGCCCCTAACGATCACTTCCGTCCGGTCAATAGGGAAGGATATCGGTATTTGGGGGGGTTTAGCTCGAAGAAAAAAAACGTACATGGAAGGGGTGAGAAAGACGCGAGAAAATAAGTTAAGTCCCTTCAGAGTGAGAGGGAGGTCATTTTGGGGGGGGATTCGACGTGAAAAAAGGGATGTTCATCTTGTCCAGACCTAGAGAGAGGGCAGAATTGGAGATCCAACACTTGAGAAAAAGAAAAGGGAAAGGTAAACTGGAGGCAAAGACGACCTCAGGGAAAATGCCTCAGTAAAGGGAGAGTAGAAATAAACAAATCATACCTGCTTCTGTAACGGAAAGGAAAAAATAAGCTATGGAAACAGAGATAAAATTACGAAGAGGGGGCGATCGCGAGAGGTGAGAAGACATTCCAAGCAAAAATCAAAATAAAAAAGCTGTAAAGGAAAAGCATTTGCTACATTCAAACTTCAGGTGGAGAAAGTAGACTGAAACGATTCAAAAAGTTGCGACACTCCAGACTTACTACGGGGAAGGAAAAAAGAGGAGTATCATAAAAGGAGAATAAAGGGGCCGGGCCAAAATGATAAAGTCGAAGCAGAAGAAGACCGATTTAATCTCAATAGAAAGGGCATGCGAGGGAAGACCCGTTGGCCAAATGGGAAGATAGAAACAAGGGAATGACAGGAGAAGATAGAAAGGCAGATAGATTACAAGCGGGGACTACTCTGTCATATGGGTTCATGAGGAGGGAACCACCGTCGAGTTAGGGGGCAAACGGCAAGTTATATTCACGTCTATGAGCAATATCATCGGGTTAAGAGGGGGGACCCTAAGGAGTGGGGGAAAAATTTTGAAACCCTTACTGTCACAGAAATGTGGGATGGCATTGCGTGGGGGTAGTTGGAGTTTCTCAGCGAAAATGAAGAGAGGGGGTAGGTTAAAGGAAAAAAGGCTAGAAAAGGGGTCAACAAAATCATCGTAAAAGGGCCGGCGGAAAAGCTTTAATAGAGTCTCCTCAGACAATGAAGGGAAGGGGGGCTGCAGCGGGGATTGCCTTGGGTTTTGAACCAGACGCTAAAAGGGAAAAGAAAGAAACAAAACCTTCCAAAAGGGAAAAAAAAGGAAGCAAATGGCAGAAAAAGAAGGGGAGCTTGGCACACATGAGAATTGTTGGAAAAAGGTAAAAATCGTGAAAAGTTAAGGGGAAATCATTCACCCGATAAAAAAAAATCAGGATAGGGTAAAGAAGAAACAGAGGAGACCTGGCGAAATTAGCTCGCAGGAGATTAGAAAAAGAAGGGCAATCTGGGGAATGACTCACCGCTCAACGCTATTTGGTGAAAAACATGGCCGAAAAAAGGAGCTAGACGAAGGCTACCAAGGGGAGTAGTCCGAAAAAGGAGGGAATGAGGACATAAAGGGGTCAGTATCTGTCGCGGGGGCGATTCCTTCTTGAGACGGGGAGAAGAAGAACGAAAATGTCAAAATTGCTATTTGGTTTACTCAATTCTTTGAAATAAGAGGGACAAAAAAAACGCAGTGGGGGGGCGAAAATTTTAAGGACCGAGTTTTCGACAATGAGCCAGAAGGACCGGGGAAAAAAACGAACCTTGAGTTAATCGGGAGAGGAATGAGGGGGGGGGCCACAGCACGAATCTAGGCATGCATAATTAGGTTCAGGCCAACGGTT
>Ga0179591_1299412_pt1 | contig 10542 bp, 5 predicted proteins | sample CZOMad2_1_08_16f_FD_182891 | JGI IMG/M metagenome (GOLD analysis project Ga0179591, IMG submission 182891) | Vadose zone soil fungal communities from Angelo Coast Range Reserve, California, USA - CZOMad2_1_08_16fungal (PacBio error correction) | ecosystem: Environmental > Terrestrial > Soil >...
GGGAGGGAGTTACTGCATCGGCATGCCACAGGGGTGGTAGTTCCCAAAAGCAGTTTGACCGAGCTGAGAGAAAGGACCGGAAAGCCTCATCGCCGTCGCTGACAGCAACAACAACCCTCTCAGTGCGCGGAAAGAGAACATAAAAAAGGAAACGCACTCAAAGGGGGAAGAGGAAATCCCTAAAGGTACGTCGAAAATAAACTCTGGTTTTCGAAAGAATATAGGGGAGAATAGGTCCTATAAAGGTGGGAAGACCGAGAAGGGGAGAAAGATCGGCCAGCTCCTCCCTCTTCGTGACTTACTGACAACTTGTTCCGGGGACCGCATAACGGGGGAGGGCGTAGAATACGGCGAGGGCAACGGGGTCTTTGACCGGCGCACTAAATCGTCTCCTCCAAATCGAGCTGAATGAATAGCCGGAGAGAAACCTGAAAGAACGAGCAAGGGGTGATCGTTCCTCGCCGTAACAAGGTGCAGCGGTTTCGAAGACTATCCCTAAAGCTGGCATCAGTTGGCTCTTGAAAAGAGAAACGATGTTAAAAGGTAAACCCGTAACACCAGACGCCGGAGAAAAGGAATTCGAGAACCTCAGCGAGAAAGGGGTACAGAACCCCGAAAACATTGAGATATCCCCAGGAATGTCTCACAAGAAAAGAGTGTATCGTCCGATGGGGGGGTTATAATCACCGATAAGGCAACAAAATAATAATTGAGTGGTGAATGGGAAAGGCTCCCTTGCTGACGTCTCCCTTGCTTGTCTCGAGGGGGGAAGGGGAAGCATTGTAAGGTCTCTGGACAGATTCAGCGCACGAAAAGCCGAAAGGTGACTCCCACTGAGAAGAGGCGTGCTACTTTCGTCGCTACACCCAGGAAAGTATCGGGAAAGGAAGGTCATACGCCAACGGAGCGTGATAATTCGTAGCTCAGAGCAGAAGCCATCGAACAAGCTGGCCGCCCGATCCTATAACTAGGACTCGTTGCTCGGGAGGGGGAGGGCTAACTGAAGACTCCTCAGGGAGCGAGTCCAGATCCTCCTCGGGGAGGGCGAAGCCTGGGCGGCGGACCGTCGCAGGTCTGTGCACAACAACTACTGCTGGACGTTTCCGGATACAGCCCAGAGATAGCTCCAAAAAAACAAGGAGGAAGAGAGAAATGTGGGCGCGCGGAACCAAGTCCCTGGGAGCGAGCCCCGTCGAACCCAGAAAAGGTAGCACGAACCACCGACAGAAAGGCGGGCTGCCGCGACGAGCTCGAGGAGTCAGCAACTGAACTTAAAGAAAAAAAAGAAGCGAGCTCGCATGTCCGAAAACGGGGGCAGGGGGTACCGAAGAGTGAGGAGGAGGCGCTGATAGGGAACCATGCACCTATGAAAAGTCGGCATCACTGTACGAAAAAAGGAACGACGCTTGGCATAGGTAGTAAAGAAGTTGGAAGTGACGCAGTGTCATAAGGGGAAAATCGCTGTCTGCGCCCACGAGTGAACAGGAGACCCGTAAAGACTAGGTCACCGGCCGCCAACTGGCCTCCGCACAAAGACAGCAGAAGACCGATAGATGCCTTCAAAAAGACTATAATGGGGGGGGGATGACTCTAGTATAAAAAAATTTCGCCCTCTCTGACGGAGCGATTCAGATCCTCAAGAATAGGGGGACCGCAGGACGCGGTGGCTGTTTGGCTAGGGGTCACATGGGAATGAATCGCGCAGTGCGGTGAGAAGCTACGGGGGTCGAGGGGGATAGAGGTGTATCAATAAGAGAGGGGGGGGGGGAAAAAAAAACGCGTAGAGAAAAAATCGAGGCTAAAAAAGCAAAAACATCAAAAAAAAAAAAAAAAAAAAAAAAGAAAAAAAAAAAAAAGAGAAGAAACAAAAAAAAAAAACCAACAAAAGAAAGAAAAAAAAACGGGGGGCAGAGAGGAAAAAAAAAAAAAAAAAAAACAACAAAACAAGAACCAGACAAAAACGCTAGAACTGCCGGTTCACGGAGAAGGAAAAGGAACGGGAGAAAGTCTATCTCGTGTGGCTATGGAGGTCCGGAGGAAACTCGAGTGTTGGGGGAAGCGTGGAAGGCGGGAGTAATTGTAAAGAAAGCTGACACGTACACTGGACGGAGGTGAACAGCAAGAGACGCAGAGCACCGTCACGGGAACATTAACTAAGCAAAGGGGGGGGACGCCGATAGATCCACGGAGAAGAGGGTGTGGATCCATAATCAAATGGATCGAAAGGAAGATGCACGAGTGAATCGGAACCGATGTGTGAGAATTATTGAGGCCCGTGGACGGCAAGGGGGGGATGTATAAAAACGAGGCTATCACAGGGATTTAGGTGTCCTGAGATCTACCAACTGGGAGCCGGTTCAGGGCTGGGACAGCCGAGGAGAGGGAGAGGGGAAAGCTGTCTTAGAGTATAGTCTAAAAAAAAACGGTCGTTTCCACTTGAGACCCAGTACCCTGAAGGCGGGGCAGGACTCGGAGGGGGACAAACAGGCTGGAGATTAAGGGACACGTTTCCTCTGACGTCTGGGCTGGAGAATGGGGAGGGGGATCTTCTATCTCCCTATGGAAACTACGATCTTGTGGAGATACGGGCTATACTCCGAAAGAACGTATCTGACTTGGGGCTGGAGAATCGATGTGAGAGAAAGTTCACGAAAAGGGCGAAGAAGTAACGCCGAAAGAGTGGGATTTACGGTCTACTTAGGAGGCCTAGGCAACGCGTCATAGGGGGGGACGAGAATCATCAATAATCCAAAGCGAAGCGGAAACAAAGTTAGGACACGCAGGGCAATTCTATCGGCGATTCAAACGCGTGAAAAGGGATGAAGGCACAGGCCGCAATAACCCAGACCAACACAAAAAAAAAAACCGCAACTACGGAAGTGGCGTCTAGCTTACTTAATTGGGGGAGACGTAGAAGAAAGATTAACAAGAGGGGGGGGAACTCCTAAAAGCCGGCTCGCGAGAGGGGTTCGAATCGTCTCGCACTACGGGGTTGATTAGAAACGTTATCAAAATGAGCTATCAACGCTGAAAAGAACGCGGGAAGACAGAAACTGAAGGCGAGTCGGAGACCAGATCTATACCGAGAAAAAGTAAGACGAAAACATGTGACTGAGGAGCAAGATGACTACAGAAAAAGGCTAAAGATCTATAGGACTCAAGATGGAAATCGGGGGGGAAGAGGGTTCTCCGAGGTGAGAACTTCGAAGTTAGCAACGAGTTGGCTTTAGAGAGGCCGAGGTAGCCGTTGGGGGGGGGGGGGCGACGCCACATAGAGGGGGAATAGGCCGGCTCGGAGCCTCATCTTGCAAAGAGAAGGGCATAAGATGGGATAGTAGGTCAGCTGACGAAACGCCCTCTATCGGCTTTGAGAATCTTGATCAAGGTCGGGGGGAATAGATCAACAAAAAACGGAAGGTGAAAATAGATGATCGAGGCGTCGAGAGCAAACGTCTCGTTCCTATCCGGACTCGACTCACAGGGAAAGTCGGGAGTCCTCTTAAGTCCTAAGAAAAAATCTAGCTGAACTTCTAGGCCTAGGGAGAAAGGACCTGGGGGTTGACCCCCAAAGAAGAGGCTCTGGAAATGAAATCAAGGGGGGATAAGGTCAACTAGAACAATCCGTGGGCAAAATCGGAAGAAGGGCAACGTGCGGGGTGAGCCTAAAGAGAGGAAGGGGGGGTTACGGGAGGGAAAAAAGTTTCAAAGTGGAGCAGCGCATGGGAAAACTGGATGGACGCCAGCCTCTGAGGAGAACGCGGTCTGCAGAGTTCAAATAAACGACGCTGAAGGAGACTGGACCAATTTACAAGCGAAGACTATCATCGACTAAACAGGTAGGGGGAAAGTAGTTAATCACCCCGCGACAGAAAAAGGAAGAAGCTAAACGGAAATCAAGTCAAAAGAACGGGGGAGGTAAAGCATTCGATCATGAGAATAAAGGTGCTTCGGATAAGCGTTGCTACCTCGACACGGGTCAGCAGCTTGTACTGCAGGGAAATCGCTAGGTGTCAAGCGTTAAAGTCTTGATCTAGCGGTAGAAGCCACATACAGGACGTGACTCCGGAAAAGCTTAATTTAGAATAGCCAAAAGAGGGCTGTAAAGGTTGGCGTACGCATTCTGACAGGTACGGAGAAATCGGAGCTTCCGTGGTCCAAATCCGACGAAAGGTGCGATTCATGCGGAGGGTTGAAAACGGCGGAGGGACGGACTCGATAAAAAATACGGGTCAAGACTGGAGATGAAGGGTCGCAGAAAGGAAAGAGAAGGAAGTCGCAATGCAAAGCCTGGGTGGCCAAAGGGGCGGCGGCAGCTGGAATCCGAGTCAGGAACATGGTGCTAAAAGGGGGGGAAACAGGCAGGTCGCAGGAAGAGGTATAACCGATCAAGCGCAATCCGGAAAGACCAACCACTCCCAAGTAAAAGGATGGGCGAAGACAGAATCAAGTCAACGGGATCGAAGAGACAAGGCAATAAGAGCTAAAGTTGCAAACCGAGGGAAGAAAGTTGGCCGGAGGGGGCAGGATTAATAAATATGTCCATCCAATCTTAGAGCCGCTACAGATAAGGACCGGCGCGAATCCCTAAACGTCGAAGGTCGAGGGGAATCCACTTTTCAGGGAAACGGTCGGCCGGGGGCTTTGAAAAAAAAAGTCCGCTTGGGGAAAATGACTGACCAAAGGTGCGGTGAGAAACCCCCTCGGGAAACCGAGAGAATAGCTGGCCCATATCAGGGAATCCGTCCCAAGAGCAAAGAAATCGAATTGCAGTTCGTCATGGTTACTTCATCGATTCGGGTGGGAGAACGAGCTAAGAAGGATTCGAGAAGATAGAACATGTAAGGGGGATAGGGGAAACTTAAGTGTAACCTAGACAAAGGAAAAAACGGAAGCTATCACCCTAAGCTCAGTGCGAGATGAGGGGGGGAGAAAGGTAGTTCTGAAGAGGCACTGGGAGTCTCAGAGCATCTAGGGAAAAAACGTGAACGAAACCTGGAGAATGGGGAGTCCAAGCATAGGGAACACTTAATACTTAAAGATAGAGTTTCTAAGAAAGAAGATCGGGAAAAAAATGAAGGAATGTGGTCAAGAATCCCCCCATAGGGTCTTCGGTTGAAGGCATCGCTAACTACTTTCGTGCTTCGCGAGTGACAGGAGGTGAATCCAAAATACGCTTCGTGTACATGTAGACGAATGATCGAAAGCGGGGTCGGCTCGTGGATCGAAGAGGAGGGATCCAGAAACGAGGAGCCGGAATGGAGTAAAAAAAACCTCTCATGAAAAACGCAATGTATCGGTAAAGTAAAAGCAAGAACGACGAGAGACGGGACCGCGGGATCGTAAGGGTCAAGATTTCATCGAGCCGCCAAGAAAAAGCTGGTCATCAAAGGGGGCCTTTCCTCCAAAGTCTACGCGCAGAAAGAAAGGCGAAAAGGAGCACGCGAGAAGGACGCCAAGGTTCGTCCTGGGTGCAAACTCCGGAGCGACTCTGACTGAAAAAGAGGGTAGAGGCATGTTGCGGGACTGAACTGCCTGAGGGACGACTCTAGAGAGAGAGAGGCAGAAAGGGAGTGAGGTGCCCACCGTTTGGGCGCGATATGGAAGTTATACCGTCTGGATAGCAACGCAAAACAAACAAGTACTGGTCCAGGCAGGTCAATTGGCAAAAGCTAGGGGAAAAAAAAATCGACGCAAAAAGGAGGATGAAAAAGAGGAGGTAAATACGGGGGGGGGGGGGGGGGGGGGGGGGGGGTGGGGGGGGGGGGGGTGTGGGGGGGGGGGGGGGGGGGGGGGGGGGGGGGGGGGGGGGGGGGGTGGAGGGGGGGGGGGGGGGGGGGGGGGGGGGGGTGGGGGGGGGTGGGGGGGGGGGTGGGTGGGGGGGGTTGGGGGGGGGGGGGGGGGGGGGGGGGGGGGGGGGTGGGAGGGGGGGGTGGGGGGGGGGGGGGTGTTTTGTGGGGGTGGGTTGGGGTTGGGGGGGGGGGAGGGGGGGGGGGGGGTGGGGGGGGGGGGTTGGGGGGGGGGGGGGTGTGGGGGGGGGTGTGTTGTGGGGGTGGGGGTGGGTTGGGGGTGGGGGGGTGGTAGGGGGGGGGTTGGGGGGGGGGGGGGTTGGGGTTGGGGGGGGTTGGGGGGGTTTGTGTGTGGGGGGGGGGGGGGGGGGTGGGGGGGGGGGGGGGGTGGGGTGGGGGGGGGGTGTGGGGGGGGTGGGGGGGGGGGGGGGGGGGGGGGTTTGGGTGGGAGGGGGGGGGGGGTGGGGGGGGGGGGATGGTGGGGGGGGGGGTGGGAGTTGGGGTGGATGTGTGGGGTTGTGGGTGGGTGTTGGGGGGGTGGGGTGGGGGGGGGGGGGGGGGGGGGGGTGGGGGGGTGGGTGGGGGTGGGGGGGGTGGGGGGGGGGAGAGGGGGGGGGGGTTGGGAAAGGGGGGGGGGGGGGGGGGGGGGGGGGGGTGGGGGGGTGGTGGGGGGGGGGGGTGGGGGGGTGGGTGTGGGGTGGTGTGGGGGGGAGGGGGGGGGGGGAGGGGGGGGGGTGGATGGGGTTTTGGTTTGGAGAAGAGAGTGATAACATCATGTCCTACGGGTGCGGCACCAAAAGGCGGCACGAATCGCGCCATCGGTGAAAGAATCTCCAGCCTCGCGGAAGGAGCTCTGGGAGAGTTAAAAAAATCAGGCGTATCCAAGGGAAAAGAGGCCCTGATGTCTGCTCAATCAGTAACTCTGGCCGGGAGGGAGAAGGACCAATTATGCGACCGCGCGGTGACACGGGCGTCAGGGAGGAGATTATGGACTAGAGAGGGGAGATAAAGTAAAAAAAAAAAAGGTATGAAGGGCTGCCTCGGGGGGATTTCTGCAGGGATACGTAAACTTCGCTTCAGGCTGGAGTGAGAAGTAGGTATATAAACGTACGCACGTGAGGGAAGAAGGTATAAAAAAATACTTAAGGGGAGGCTCACATGTCGACACTAAACTGTAAAAAAAAACGCCGTGAATCACTAAGGGAGACGAAAGCGAAGAACGGCGGCCGTCATGTCAAACAGTAAGTCAATAAGAGGATAAAAGGCGAGCGATGACCTGAAAGAAAAGATGCCTTAATGTGGAATCGTGGGCCTCTATCAACCCGGAGTGTGAAGAATTTGAGTGGATCACTCTAGGGGCTAAAGATTCCTGGAGCAGGGGCTGGGCCAAATGGGGGCCCGGAAGTCGGTGTCATGACGAGCGATGACAGAGGGAGACGTTCGCCGAAGTGAAACCTCGGAATCACTAGATCGCGCATCAAGATCTGAGTTGGGGGCTCGGGCACGGGGTTGAGAGGGGGTTGGAACCGCGGTGGGGCAAGAATACTGAGAAATTAAGAGATAGACTTACGAGGAGCGCGCCGAGAGTCTAAGCGGCTCACACAGCATGTCGGAAAATAAGGGGAGGTGGCGCCGGGCCCCAAATCGGCAAAACGAGCTCGGGGGTAGTATGGTCGTCACGCGAGGCCTCTGTCAGAGCGGACACCAGCGGGGGAGACAGAAGCACAACGGGGTTCAGGAAGCATGGTGCAAAAAAGAGGCCGGTTAAAAAAAACCCTCGCGTAGAGAAACTAGGAGACATGGTAAACAGACGCTGAAGGGGAGGAGCAACGGATCGGAACAAGGCGCCGAGTGGTGTGAAACCGAGAACCAAGTGGAAGTAGGAGTCAAAAGAAAAGAAAAATGTAAGCGGAAGAAAACACTTTCGTCCGCATCTTGAGGGCACCGGGATCAGCTATTTTGTGGGGAGGTATCGCGCGAAGCACCGGATGCAGAAGTGCAGGTAAAACTAGGAATAACAAGACTGGGACTAGTGGCGGAGGAGAAAGAAGTCAAGGAGGAGCTGACGCTGGTAATGATCGGAGGGGAGAAACACTTAGGGGAGGGGAACACGTGCAGAAAACCGGCGCTAGGGTACTTACCTTAACCAAGAACGACGGATCACCAAAAAAAGTCTGGAGCTGAAAGTCGGGGAGATGATTGGGGAAAAACGTGAGACCGTCTCGTAAAATGGAGTGGGAGCTGGCTAACAGTCTAAAACGGGACGCAGATCAAGGAAAAGGAAGGAGATCTTGCGAAAGAACATACGAACAGTCTGAATCGACCTGGTCTGAGGGATTTAGCGAACAGTGAAAAGGGGGTTAGCTCTCGGGTCGCGACGTTAAAAAGGAATTGATTTCCGAAACCGAAAAAAAGATTTGGGATGTCGCGAGGCGCAAGAAGGGGGATCCGAGGACTAAAGCGGTGATCGGGGGCTACGAAGAAAAATTCGAGAATAAGAAGAAACGGGAAAAACTTTCAGACTCGTCACAATTAACTTGGAGAGGCGGGTGTCTCTACTAGATGCCGGACGAAAGTCTTAGGGAGGGGGAAAGGGGATCAAAAGCGTGTAAGAAGACTACAGGCGTAGCGCTAGGCTGAAGGGAGTCTTCGGGGGTGAGTCAAGAAAATATTCCAAAAAAAAGGTTAAACTAGTCGTCGATTTAATATCTTTCTCGCAAGACTGTGGATTGCGAATTCGACCGTCAAGGACGCTTTCGAGACTCGGAAACCGTACGGGAAGAAAATGAAAAGACAATGACCGGGAGAGACTGGCGAAGCTTCAGAATAGACGCGGATAAACCAGGGTCTCGTAGGCTCATCGTTGAAAACGGGAGAACATCACGTAACGGCAGAAGAGTCGAGGAGAATAGGAAGAAAGCTGCGATGCGTGAGAGGTGATAAGGAACAGCCGGCGTTCGCGAGATTGCGGACTCGAGTCCGGAAGATTCGGGAGTCCGAAGCGAGGCAGCGGGGAGGGTCTCCAAAAGGGGGAAAGACTCAAGAGTCTTCGAAACAAAGTCAACTCCCCATGACGATGGAAAGTCGCGTCAGTCGAGCGACGATGAAACCCCGGCTCGGTGAGCTCGGAGGACTAGGACGGAAAAAGAGAGAGGATCCGGTCGAAGCCGCCTTAGATGAGAGATACAAAGGAGTAGGATGGAAAGGCTGGGGGCGGCGACTTACGCAAGGGTCTAGGCCCCTCGCGAGAACCACCTGGAAACATCGAGCCGGAGTTTTAGGGGCGAATAGGAGGAGAGAACTGTTCGGCTACTAGAAAAGAGGGGCGCTCCGCTTCTAAGAGGAAGGCAGAGCTCAATCAATGTTGTGAAAAACACACCGTGATGACGGCCTCGGAGGAGTAAGGACGCCTCCTCCGGAGCATACAGAGGAAAGAGCGCGTCAAGGAGGGGAGAAAAACACAAAAAAACAAAAAAGACGACCAGAAGAGTGAAACTAGGCGATGAGCCTAGACCTCTGCCGGGTGAAAGGGGAGGAAAGGAAAGGTCGCGGGTAGCACCTAGCACCACTGTGGGAGAAAGCGGTCTGAGGACGGCGAGGAATAGCAGGAAGTGTACTGGATACTCGGGCGACAATTGTTTGACGGAGCGACTCCCTGAAAGCTTGCCTTGGAGGAGGAAAGAATACACCGTTCGGAAGATGATCACTATAATGGACATCGTGATAGAAAAAATCGGGTCGGGGATAACAGCTTCGTGTCACCAACGCAAGAAACAAAGAGAACTACGAAAGCAAGGAGGTAAGATATAGCTGTGGATTTAAACGCGCTGTGAAATCAAATAAGGATGTCTGCCTCGAGGGGGGTCTCAAACGACAACTTCTCAATTGGGGTCTGCGGCAGAGCGAAACGGTGGTCATCGGAGAGGGTACGAGTCAGGGGAGCGGAATTCGGAGGGGTAATAAAAAGATCCGACACGGGCTTGAAAGAAGTTCGGGAAGAGAAAGTCCGAAGGTTTTTAGCGTACGCGGTCCCATTGCTTTAACGGCGCGACAGAGGGTCCTAAGTATACGGAGAAGGGGGTGTAAACATGAACCCGGTGTCGAGGGGGGGGTCGGTAGCATATTCTCCGCCATGAGGAATGCTCACAGTTCAGGAGGGGCTATGGGGTAGCCTCTACAATCAGCTAAAAAGGGGGGAAGATGAACACAGATTAGAAAAAAGAAATAACAAAAGGTTTGGTGGAACACAGAGAAAGTCACGGCAGCGGCCTTCGAGTGATCACAGGGGGGATACCCGTGGGCAACAGCACGGGTAGGATCAAGAGTAGTACCTGAAACCAACCGGAGGCATGGCCGTCGGAGTCACAAGCCAAAACCAAGAAACCGATGGTCGATGATATAACAATAGCATAATAAAGGTTCTCAAAATATACCCGAAAATGAAGACCGGCAAAGCACCTATGGTAGGAGAATAAAAAGTGTGCAAGAGAAGGTCACTCTATGAAAAGAAGGACGATAAAGGAGCGAAAAAAAAGGGGAGACTAAGTGGTGTCTATCCAAAGGCTCGCCAGAATAAATACGGTCGAAGGAGTTTAGAACACTTGTCTACGCTAAGGGTGATCATGAAGTGCAGATACACCTTACAGGAAAGGAAAACATGTCACTACCCCACGGATTCGTCTCCCACGCTGGACTAGGAATGGGCGGCCACAACTGAGCTTGAAGGAAGAAATAGCAGAAGTGAGAGGGCGGAGTT
>Ga0179591_1255594_pt1 | contig 10541 bp, 17 predicted proteins | sample CZOMad2_1_08_16f_FD_182891 | JGI IMG/M metagenome (GOLD analysis project Ga0179591, IMG submission 182891) | Vadose zone soil fungal communities from Angelo Coast Range Reserve, California, USA - CZOMad2_1_08_16fungal (PacBio error correction) | ecosystem: Environmental > Terrestrial > Soil >...
AAAGAAATCCCCCTTGCCAACGAAGAAGGAAAAGGAATGCAACAAACCTGAAAGGTCACATCAAAGCAACGTCGAGACCTCCACAAGGGGAAAAAAAAACAATCATCAAAAGGCATGGCCTGGATTTCCCGGTTGCCCCATCGCCAGTGTGCCAAAGGGGAGGAGAGGAAACCGTTGAGTAATCTTCCCACGCCAGGAGAAAAGGACCTGTGATGGTGACCGAGGTGGCTGCACTTTGTAAAGGGGTTATTACGCAAAGAACAACCTTCAGACCAGAAAAAGATTGGGTCCACCAACCACAAAAAAAAGCAGACAACGAATTGATCAGGTGGCAAAAAATTGCTGACAAGGATGCTTGGGGAAAAGCAAAAGGGGGAACGATACGGTGGAAACCCAAAGCGAAGGGATCATCAAAGCTGAAAAAAGACGCCGTGAGGGGGTCATTAAAACTAAAAGACTATACATAAGCGCACAACGACAGGAGAAGGAACTGGTGGACGAATCAACTCCTTATAGAGAAATCAAAAAAAAGACAAAGAAATCAGAAAAGAAAATGGAAAGACAAAACAACGAAGTACCGCCCAAGAGGACTTGGGGAAGAGGGGACCGAATGGGGGGGCCTGAGGTGGTACTGCTGGAGCCCGGGTGGCGAATAACTATCAGGGGACTGCCGCTGAAAACTTTCAAGGGCAAAAAAAAAAATTCCGAAAAGCACAGTATGTACAGTTTTCCGTTTCCAGGAACCCAAAGGAAATGTCCGGCTAAAGTAACCAAGAAGACGGAACACATTCCCAAACTGAAGTGAGTGGGGAAAAAAGGGGGGAGCGGCAAAAACCTAGCGAAGGTCAAAAAAACGGCAAATGGGAAGGAAACAAAGGGGCAGTAACTGATGGGGGATTACATGAAAGAAAAAGAAAACGCACATTGCGGAGCAACTAGAAAAAGGGGGGGGGGTCGCCGCTGTAGTCTGAAAATCTGCTGAGCAGTTCCGTCATCATAAAGACAACTAGTCTCCAACAGCAGTCCATGCACAAAAAAGGAAGGTTGTTTTTTGTGGAGAACAATGGTACCACTACCGAACAGCACGCGGGCTAAGAGGGTCAAGGGGTGATTCAGCCACAGGCTGACGGGGAAAAAACGCCAGACGGGGGAACGTTTGAGGGAAACCCACAATCTCTTCACAAAAAAAGAAAAAAAGGGTGGGGTTACGGAGGCCACACGCAAGGTCAAAGAAAACCGTTTCCGGGGTTCTTGGGTCAAGGGGGTAACAACTAGAGGAATCACGGGGGCCAACGCTCAGTTTTTTGGGGTAATCCCAACCACCACGGACTGCAAAAAAACGGTGTTCTTCCGAAACCCCATTAGAGAAGACTAAGGTAAAAAAAAAAAAACAGTCTTTCACCGGAGGGGGGAAAAAAAAAATCCAGTCAAACCTGGAACTATCTACCAATCAAAAAATAAAAGGGGGGAAAAATAAATCATCGTTTATCAACAGAGGAAAGAGGAGTCAGATTCTATGTGCCCCGGGGGGATCAGGGTCAAGGGGGGCGGATAGGCCAAAAAAACTGGTGATCGAAAAAAAATAACAAAAAAAAAAAGGGGGGGGAAAAAGGGGGAAACAGCATTAGAGTTTTTCTACGACTTTTTTATGGGCCACCTAACTGAACGGAAAAATGCTCTTGGGGGGCTGACGGCTCAAGCACTTCTCAAGACAAAAGTAGGGATGGGGGGGGGTAATTTTAAAGGGGACACCCCTCACAATCTGTAAAGGGGGGAAGAATGAAACGGAAAATCAGTTTGTTTCACAACGGAAAGCATTGATACAGAAAAGCACAGATTGGGACCACACCAAATGACCTGACCATCATTGGTGGGAACCCTGACGGGATGGTATATATCAAGAAAAAGAACGCATGAGACTTCAAACCATCTGGGGGGGAAGCCAGATTAAAAGGCTTGACGCGAAAGCGGCTCAAACTGAGACAGAAGGGGAGGGGAAGAAAAACAAGCGGGGAAAAAAATAGTATCAGATTGGGGTTCGCGCAACGTAGGAGAGGAAGATGGGAAGGGGCAACAAGGCCGCATCACCAAAAGATAAGCTGTACGCCAAGAACGAACGGATGACTGAAAAGACACGGGAACGAGAGGGGGTTTTACGGCCAAAAAATAAAAAGTGGGTATACTGATAATAGCATCGACCCTTTCTCGGGGGGAAGATGGAGCCAAGTCCCATCTGGTGTTCAAAGCCAACACCGATGTGGATGGGACTGCACGCCGATGAATGAAGACCGTCAACAAAAAGGGGGAAAAACTCGGGCAATTTTGACCCTACACACAAATGAAAAGGGGCCAAAAGTTACTCAAAAAAATGGGGAGGATGGTGCCTAACTGGCACACCCGGAGGACAAACCGGACCGGGGTGTGGGGGGGGGAAAGGGGAGACCGAGATGCGCGGGGTGTTCTAAAAAAAAGCCCGACGGGGAAAGAAGGAAAAAAAAAAAAAAAAAAGTAAAAACTTCGGGGAGGGACAAAAAATATAAACCCAGCGGGCAGGGAAAACACACGTCGGTGGACATTCAAAACCCTCGTCACAACAAAAAGCTGTCAAAAAGCAAAAGACGGAGAGGGCCACTGCAGCATGACTAAAAAGGAGGGAAGCAGATGCCCGACTGGTGGTTGGGGAAGGATAGATCAAGAGGCCCCGAGGAAACGCAAGTAAAAAAGGCCTGAAGACTTTTGAAGGGCCTGGCCAGGCAGTCACAAGCCCGAGAGACGGACTCTTGTTTACGAGAAAAAACCACAGGGGCAAAGGGACAAATCCTGCACTGATTCGAGTGAAAGCCGCCACTTAGGGGGGGGGGTAGACGGGGACGGGAAACACCAGGCCAAGAAAACGGAAAGTGCGTAGGTCGAACCTAAAGAATTTCCTGGTAGTAAAAATTAAAAAGGGACAGGGGGAAAAAAAAAAGCCCAAAAAAAAGACGATCCCGGGAAAAGGGGTGAAAAAAAGGATGTCAACATGGAAGTGGAAAATCCAGGTCCACAAACAGACCGGCATGGAACTGGTGCCGACTTGTGGGAACGTAAGGGGGACCATCATCCCCTCTCAAAGGGAAAGACGTGCGAGTGGTCCGGGGGAATAAACTTAAAGGAGAAGGCCGGATTTCATGTTTACGAAGGAAAAACTATCAAAAAGGGTGTTACACGAAACGCCTAGAACCAGAGGCGGTTTCTGACAAAAAAAAACGACTCGGTCGGCCAAAAAAGGAACGCCGGGGGGGGGCCCCGGGAACGGGAACTAGGTGGACCCACCTGCAAAAACATCGCGCAATAGGGAAGGGGGGAAGGGGGTCCAAGATGAAAAAAACCCCTAAAGAGGGGAGACACTCGAAATAAGGGGAATCAGATCACAATCGAAAAACTAAGGAGAAAACAAAGGCGCCTTAGGGAAGTCTATTGTACCAACATTGAAGAAGGAGCTGGCCGAAGTTTGGACGAAAAAGCAAGAATAGATTGTAAGGCGGGGTCCCACAAAAAAGTGTCAAGACCTGGTTGAGGGGCGAGGTAGAACGAGGAGGGTTGAAAAAAAAACGGAAAAACCATTTATCCAACAAAATCCAACGAAACGATGACAAAACCAAAAGAGAAAACAAGGGGAGGTTATAAGGGTCTTCCGGTGAAGGGTTACCAGTGGTTGGAAGGTCACACTGATCAAAACACAAACGTTCTTTTGTTTCCAAAAATCGCTTTTGAAGGGGAAGGATTGTTGTTCTAAAGAGACGACCCCAAGGGGGTAATTGTCCTCCGACTAGAAAAGTGGTCGAAAAATTGGTCCCTAACCGGCAAGAGGAAAAAAACTAAGTCATGACATGGCATGGGACGATTAACCCCAGTAAATGAGGTGGGGAGGAAACGAAGGAACATCTCAAGACGGAAACAAAAAACTAATAACATTAATCACGCTGGCAACGAAGGGAAAGATTTGAGCGTCGATGAACCGAAGATGTCTGGCAAGTAAAATGAACGCCAGAAGGAAGAAGATGAGGTGAGACCAATGGGGTCAAAACTTAAAGGGGAAAAAGTAATGGTTCGCCCTGCCAGAAAGGAGGAGTCCAGGCCCAGGTCTAAAAACCTGGCCGTGACAATCGGGTCAATAAGTACATGAGGCAAAGGCGCGGTGGGAAAGAGAGGGTTTGGTGAAGGTGGCCAAGCCTGCCACTGGGGAAAGGAAAACAAAAAAAAGGGGGGTCGGTAAACAAAGACGAACTGAAACGGATATTGTGAAAAAAAGACACTGGACGAAAAAAACACTACACGTGTGGTCAAAGGGAAAAAATGGTCGCCCAGAAGGGAAAAAAAGCAGATGTGGTGGCCGGGTGGAACCTGTCTTGATAAACGGAGGACAAGGGAAAAGATGGGGAGGGGGACGTAAATGCTTAGGTCTTCGAGCGAGAAAGGGAACTCGAGAATACAAACAGAAAAACAAAAACAACTAAAAAACTCGCCGAACTTGAAAACAGGAAACGCCATAACCTGAAATGGAAGGCTGACAGGCCATGGGGGGGAAAGGACCCAGGGAAACAGAATAAATAGAGGGTCTGGCGGGTGGGGGAGGCGCTGCGACGAAGAAGAAGAACGAGTGTTGAAAGAGGAAAAAGAAAGGACCCACGAGGGATGAACAAAGGAAGGGGGACGAAGTGGAATGAGACAAATCAGCACCAAAAAAAGAAGACAACACATTCCAGGCGGACCCTCTGGAAGTGAAAGTTATCACGTAAAGAAGAACACAACACAACAAAATTGGGAAGGTATTGAAGATAGAGATCACAAACGGGGGGGGGGAAGTATCTCCAGGGAAAGGTTGTTCCCGAAAGTGGCGGGTGGGTAGTATTGTGCGGGGGGGAAACACTTCGCCGGGAGGGGAATCAACGGTGGGTCAATTACAACTCCGCAAAAAGTTCAATGCGCAAGAAAAAAACAAAAAAACAAATCAAGGGAAAAACGTCAAGAGGGATAGGTTTCCGGTTAACAAAAGTGAGGGAGAGCCATTGATGGGTCGTGGCGTCTTACAAGGCAAAAAAAAAAGTTCGAGTAAGGGGGGTGGTAGGACTGCTAGAAGTGGTCAGGGGAAAAGACTCGAAAAGAGAGGCAAGGACGGGGCCTCAATAACATCTGCTCAGGAAAACAGAAAAGGGGTTGAACAGAGAAAAAGGCTTCGTCACAGGGGAAATCAGTGGGGTGACACCCAGCACATCGGGGTGTGCGAAGTTCTTCGAAAAATAGTCAACGTGGAATGGTGTCGTCGGGGGGAGACTACGTCCAAAGGGAAAAAAAGACTGGGTCTCTCAATTGAAAGCCTGGGGAACTAACCCTACATTCAAGTGGCAAATCGGGTTGAGCAAGGTACGTGCACAGATAAAGGAAAAGGGGTTTGTAGAAAAAGCCCTTTACGACTACGTTTTCGGACGAACAAAAAGCATAGGTATCCTTACACGCACTGTTCCTCCGAAATACTCTTTCCTTCTTGGCAAGAAAAAAAAAAAGGGGGAAGGAGAAGACGGAAAGAGGGAATCCGTACTTCAGGACTCGGCGGTTGACAGAAGGGGTAAGGGGGATGCGGGGTTGGTCAGGTTCTGAGGACGGGAAGGGCCGCCAACGAAATAGGGGTGGCAATCGGAACAACTGTCACCTACCAGGCCGGAGTTTTGCGGGTGGGACAGGGTAGGAAAGCGGGCCCAAGAACTTAGTCGCGGCCCACCAGAAGTCGGACACAAATTGCACCGTAACACCAGAAGGGGTTCCGACAGCGATTGGGCCAAAAGCAGTGGGGGGAGGGAATTAATGAAGCCCTTAGAATAAAGGCCTAGAACAATCCCATAAACGGGAAGGACCAAAAAAAGTGTCGGGGCCGGAAATAAGAAAAAACGCCCATCACGGGGGGGGGACAGGGTGTAAACCTACTTACCAGAACGGAGGGGGGATGGGGGGAGAAGACGCACAGTTCTCTTGACCTTGTGGTAAAGAGAACGAATCAAAGGCGACGTTGAATCTACATCGGTGAAAGTAAAAAGTAAAAAAGCGAAAAGGGGGTTCTGAAAAGGTGAGAAAAAACAAGCCCGTGGCGTGGGTGGGGGAAGACGGGAGGGCAACCCTTGGGATGACGAAAAAACTATGGAACCGAAACTCGGGTAAGGAAGTGGGGCAGCAAGAAAGAAGTCGTGGAGGGAGGGCCGAGTCCTTTGGGTCAGGGGAGGAACAACTGGACGACCAGCTTTTTATAGGGGGCCAACGCGGAGTACGTAAAAAGGGGTGTAAACCAACGCGGGGGGGGGGAAAAATGTAGGTGAAGAAACAGAAAAATGCGATTTGGCCCCTCGGGGGGTTGTAGGGCACCAAGAAAAGAAATTCGCCACTGACGAGACGAGGGTGAAAACGAGGATGGCCTTTGGAAAAAACAGCCGTCCATACTGCGTTCGTTGGAAGGGGAAGGGAAAACTCACATGGAATGATGTTGGAAACCGCACGGAGCGCGTGAGAACGTCTAAACTGATAACACAGGAGTTCATAGGGTGAGACCGTTGAACGACTGCGTGAAACAGGGTCGACTGAAGGACCCAAGGGACAAGGCGGCTTAGACAGGAATGAAAAGGGGGAAGGGGTCTGCCGCCCTATACATGAAAACAACCTACGCACAGGGGGAGAGGGGGCAGATCCAACATCAACAAGACAGGTGGTGATCGTAGTCAAAGGGGGAGTCATTGACAAAAAACAATCACGGGGGGGTAATTCAAAAAGCAACTCCTTTCCATGTCAGGAAAGAAGGGGGGAAGGGCGATAAGAGAGGGTCTGCAGAAGCGTGCCGGGATGGAAAGAGAAGACAGGTTCGTGTAAAGACGTGGCCAAGAAAGCCAGGGGGGGGGGGGGGTGAAGCAGAAGGTTTCTCTGGCTGATCTGGTCAAAGGGGGGCCAAGGGGGGGGGAGTTCGAAAAAACTGATTTCTCCAGACACCACCCCCTTGGGGGGGTAAGAAAGCCGCTGTCAAAAAAAAAGTGGCGGACCCAGTCACCGCAAAGGGTTGAAGGTAACTTCAAGAACGCATGGTGGGACACAACCTAAAGGTGCAACAAGCCACGAGTCTCTGGGTGGAAGGAGGTGCAGGATGGCATCTTGAAAGCAGCCCACCCTTCGTGCAGAACAGTTTTTGGTGCAACCAGGGCAAAAACAAAAAAAAAAAAAATTGGGTTCAAAAAAGTAAAACGACCGAAGGGAAAAGGAGGAATCAAAGGCCTCATCAACATGGGCGCCAGCATGTAACAGGAAAAGACCAACAGGGGAAGTACCGAAGGGCATTATGAGTGGCTCATCGAGGTTGGGAAGGGGACAAGAGGCGCGAAGACAAAAAAGGAAAAAGTGACAGATTAGCATCTCGCAGAATACCTCTGAAAAGGAAAGTGGACGAAAAGAAAAGAGGGGATCATTTGAGAACGCTTTGCCGCGAAAAATGAGGGGGAAGAAGGGCAAGTGAAAGGGGGATTTCTTATATATACAAAATCAGTCAGGGAAGAGTACAGACCACATGGGGGGGTGCATAGATGAAAAAAAGGAAAGGACGGTGAACATCACTTTGAAAGGGGAGAGGGAAGGAGAACGCAGTTACGCAGGTGTTTTGCAGCCTGAGGAAAGCACAGTACGAAAGGTGAAAATTTTTGGAAAAAGATGCTTGAAAGAACGTCAAACCCGCCCACCGGACGTTTTGGGAAGGGAAGGAAAGGGGGCACAAAGTTTTGTGAACCCACAATTAGGGGGGGTTTCAACCAGAAAAAAGCAAAAAGGAACGAAAGACGCGAAACAAGGGGAAAAGCCTGGGAAAAGCGCACTCGAGAAGTGCGTAGGGAAGTGGGGGAAAAACACATGATCCCGGGGGAGATGGAAAAAGGAATACGGGGGACATGGTATGACCAGCAAGCAGCCGGGTCAGAGGGAAGGGGTGAATTGGACGCAAAGGGGGGTGTTTGAGAGACTCCAGGGCGCAAACGAGTGACCGGGACAAACACAAAAAGTTTAAGGAAAGGCAAAAAACCACCGAAGGGTAATGTCAAGGTCAACCGTAAAGCACAGGAACGAAAGTGCTTCTGTCATAAGGGAAAGCCCCAAACTCGGGCAAAAAATTCAATAAGCAAGAGGGGGGGGGACGTCAACCAGCGACTGGAGAATGCCACGGCCACCGATGAAAAGGGGGAGGAGGTGTGTTACTCAAAGAGAAAGAACATGGGACCTGCGACGCTGCAGATGGAGGGGGGGGAGAGGAGGTGGGACGAACGAGACGGGGGAAAAGTGTCGGTGATCAAGAGAATTTCACCACTCGTCTGTCCGAAAGGGGATTTGCTTGGGAAAAACAGTCACTCCGTCGGCGAGGACAAAAGTGTTGGCAAAAGGTGGGGAAAACGGTGGGGGTCCCACGGCGGTGGGTGCAGCTAAAGGGGGGGCCACGGTCAGGGGTCAGTTTGTCCTGAAAGCACGTACGTTTAGCGGAATGGGAAGGAAGAAGGCGAAATCAGTAGGGGTAAATGTGCTGGGGTCGGTAGTTGGGGGTGCAGGTGTTTCAGCCGGTAAGCACAAAAGGAAAAGAAAAAAAAACATCGGCAAGGAATAATGACACCGTCGTCCGAAAACGGGCCCTCGTCGTCCCACTGAAAAAGGGAGGACCGGAGGGGTTCTGGGGAGGAAAGAGAGAGAACGCGGACGTGATTCTGATGGATCAGGAGAAAAAAAAAATGCGAGGTTCCTGGTGCAACGAATCGTCATATGTTGAGAGTTCTTCCGAAGGAAAGCGCTGCCGGGGGTAAAAAAGCAGGAAGAAAAGACGCGGGGTGTCGCCGTCTCTGAAGAGGGGGGGGAAAAAAAGCGTCCAAGGACAAGTATTTGGTAATCTGGGGGGGCAATTCAGTGTGGGTGGAAAAATAGCAGAAAAGAAACCAGGGGGGAAAGGGTGGAAAGAAATCAAAGAGAACTGATGCTGCCCGTTCCGTCTGAAAGAGGGGGAAAAAGCACCGGCCGGAGGGGGGGGAATATGGGACCAGAAAGGGTGGGGAGTCGCGCCACGGCCTTACTGTGGGCAGAAACGGTTACCACGGGAAAGAAGCCAAATCAATTCATGACGGTTTGGAGCGGTGGCACAAGTCTGGAGGAAACACAGGAAAAGGGACTTTGGACGACCTGGACAACCCCATTGGTCAGAAGAAGAGGGGGTTTGCAGCCGCCGGCAGTTAAAGGGGGTCTCTCGAAAAAACAAAGGGAGAGAGGACAAAAAGAAGGAAGAAACACAGCCGGCGGGCTTAGGGGAACTCGGTAAAAAGGGGTGTCGGGACAAGGGACTTACAAAAGTTGAGGGCCAGCAAAAGCTTGCGTCAAACCAGGAAAAATTTGGACCGGACCACGATAACCAAAACATCAGGCAGGATGGTCCAGGATTACAAGAGGGAACGGCCAGTGTTAATCAGGGGGAGATCCCTTCAAAGGTTCGGACTCTTTAAACACAAAAGCAACCGTGAGCCGAAAACGTGAACCGGTCGGAAAGAGGGAAAGGAGGAAAAGTGGCCAGAGAGTGTGGGCTGGAAATTTGGGTTCGTAGACTAAACAACAAGAAGGTGAAGAAAAGTCAGCCAGGGTGTCCACAAAAAACCATTAGGGAAGGTGTCCCATCTAAAAACAATAAGGAAGGGGAAGGGGGTTGGAACGCTGCGTGTCCGAAAGGAGGGAAAACGCACTAAAAAAGAGGGACAACCCCCGAGGGAGGGGATCAAGTCAAATACCGGACTCGCAGAGGGGGGGACGAAGAAGGAGGGAAAGCCCTAAATCGAAAGCTTTATTAAATGAGCCACGCGGGGAAGACATAATCCATACACGGGTCGGCGATAAGATTCGAAAGAAAAAAAGACAAGAGAAAATAAAAGGACGTCGGAATGTATGGACAAGAGGGCACACGCAAACGTGGGTAAACTCGGTGAGTCGCTTTCGTTGGGGGCCCGCGACGAGCTTTTTGGGAGGGAAAAAAAGTCACTGAAAATCACAAAAAAATTCACTACAGCCCAAGGTAGGGGGGAACCACGTCTTCAGGTGGAAAGAGGTCCGCTAAACGTCCCGCCCAGAAGGGAACAGGGAAAAACTTAGTTGAGGGGAACAAGAAGAGAACCCACCGTCCGGAAACCACCGTCCATGTGGAGGTGAAAGTTCCTACATAAGAGGTCCTAAAGAAATCAACGAAAAACATCGGACCTACTCGGGGGGGGGAAAGGTACAGCCTTACTCAAAATAACTACCGGAGGAAACGCTTGTCTCTAATGAAAACCGCTCGGAAGCCGGGGGGGCAGGAACCACGTTCCCCTGAGTGCAAGGAGTCCACGAACCAAGGGGAATGGCCGTTGAAAATCGCTTGGAATCAGAAAAGGATCGGGAAGCCATCGCAGGGTGAAAAAAATGTCCAAAAACAAGACCTTTCCCACGTAGGGGGCAACGAGAAAAGAAAACGCAGAGTCTGTGCA
>Ga0179591_1285230_pt1 | contig 10541 bp, 11 predicted proteins | sample CZOMad2_1_08_16f_FD_182891 | JGI IMG/M metagenome (GOLD analysis project Ga0179591, IMG submission 182891) | Vadose zone soil fungal communities from Angelo Coast Range Reserve, California, USA - CZOMad2_1_08_16fungal (PacBio error correction) | ecosystem: Environmental > Terrestrial > Soil >...
ACGCGATTATCAAAGGGGACGGTATGACCGCGAGCAGGGGAATTGTAAAGAGGAGATAGGAATGGTTCAGGTCCGCGGGCGAATCATTTCTCCCCGCCGGTAAAGAAGTGCGACGAGGAGAGATCAGGAACCCCAAATACGCGAAATCGGGGGAAAAGTGGCTCTTGGACGAAGGATGCGGTTCTCAACCCCGAGCCTGGATGAGAGCCCAGTAGTCGATCACTCCATGAGAAGTGACGAGCGTCGGTCGCACGTGGAAATGGAGAGGGAAAGAGGAAAACGGAAAGCAGGAATGCGTTGCAGAGCGACACGCATGATCGCTAGGCATGCGCAAGGGGGCGGAGGCGACGTCGAGCGGAACCCGGACGTTCGACGGGGGCTAAAGTACGATTGCGGCAAAGGTTCAACCCTAGCTAGGAACGTAGGGAGATCGTCGAGCGAGGAGGATCTGAGACCATGGTCCCTCCCGCAAGATCCTGACAACAACGCCTACGGACCAGGGTTAGAGGGTTCTATTCCTGAAGAAGTATGAAGGCAGAAGTCTCTCAAATCGATTGCCGGAGAAAAGTGGACCGATCGACTCTTTAGGGGAAGACAAGTTCACGGAGTAGATTTCTCCGAACGGTCGATGACACGTGGTCCATTAGACAACTGCCCTCTTAAACAGGCGAACTGTCCAGAAGGGGAGTCCCGCTGCAAAGGCATGGATCTGGTCTGGTTCAGACCTCAGCAAGTTTATGTCAAAAGCAAGTAAGCTTAGAGGGAAAAGGGGTCTCTGACTTCAAAAGCAGGACAAATATGCCGTAGCGGCGGAGGGACCGGGGGCTGCGACGTGCACAAGTAAGGCGGGAGATTGAAATCCCCTAAACGACATAATGGGTCACTAGAGAAGGTGCAATGTTCCAGGACTCACGGGGGCGAGCTCAAGCAGGAGATGTGGCAGTCGAATTCGGATAACTGTGCCAAATCCGCCAGATCTCGTCCAGGACAACGTCGTAAAATCAAAATACTGGCGCAGCGATTCGTATTCAGATCTACAACGCGTGCAAATTTCAATAAACCGGCCGGCAAGATGGTAAAAAAGGTGTTATCTTGATCGAGCTAAGCAAGGCACTCTGATAGGGGGACAGGTGACGAGAATGAGCGGGGTACCGGAGGAAGGAGGGGGAGCTTTGGGCCGGAGGGAGGGGAAAACAAGCCATCAGGTTCAAAAACACAAATGCAAAAGGACCCTTCCTTCCTGTTATCCAGCGCGCGAGCCCTACCGGCTCGAAAGTTTTGGGCCGGGGGCGTGGCGCCGATGGAGTACGAGTTGCTGGATACTGGATCTCTACCCCCTCCGCACGCGTCCGAAAAGAGGGGCCACGGCCGATGAGGGGAGATAACGCTCGACGAGAGTGGGGGGCAGGGAGACACTTCATACTAAATCAAAGGTAAGGGACCAAGGGAACTCGTTGCCCTGCCTTCAGGATTCGCTGTCGAAAGCGTACGATCATCTTCCCGAAGCGCTAAGGACGACTGAAATAAAACTCGTCTATCAATCGGGCCTTTTTCAAGTAAAAACCGGAAAGGTTAAGTAAAAGATAGTAGGTCACGGAAACGGTCCCGGAGGAGCGATAAGAATCAGAAGGGTTGTCACAAGGTGGGGATCTTGTTATAGTCCGGCTCGTCCGGTACCCCGTAGCGGCTTGACTGAAAGTAAAAAAATAGAAAAAAAAAATCGACCCCGGAAAGACTCGCGATGGTCGCGCCTTCATAAGCCCCAAACTCGCGAACTGCAAGAGTCCTGCGCGGAGAGGAAACGGTAGCTTATGGGAAGTCTAGGATCGAGAGTGAAACGGCATCTTAAAGATCCGGGTTAATCCTGGTGTGCTTAACGATGATACCGCAGGGCACGGCAACTAGCTATGTTTTGCAAGGTTTCCTACTCCGATCACTTCAAATGGCAGAGAGGAGACCACAGGGATCTGACTCGTGTACTTGCAGGGGGGGAGATTAGACGGGACGTTATCTATGGAAAAAACGATAGACCTTGGATATTTCATCCAACTGCACAGGTAGTCCACATCGACCCGCGCGTAAACTCCACGGGGGGGGGGGGTACGCGCAAAAATGCCATTCGGGAGGCCAATTAAAATTCCTCAAGTCGGTGAAGGGGTTCACGTGGAATTTCGCGCAAGGCGTACTCTTGTTGGGGGGCAATTCCAGAATCTCAGGTGGTGCTGCATTGTTTCATCACTAGAAAACCTGTTAGTGTCCGTATTGACCCTATAACTACAAAAGACAGGGGGAATCGCTGACTTCAGGGGCATCCACTAAGCGTCACGCAGAACGTTATAGAAACCAGTGAAGTTTAACCTACCATTGCCAGAAACCTCCCATGACGAATCAGAAACCAAGTCGTATCGGTTGCCGGTATCAGAGTACACGCAATTTTCAGTCTGCAACAAATCTGGAATCAAGATTCGTGTGGGTGGTGACGCAAAGTTACAGGACTAGGGCAAGAAATGGGAAATGAAAAGAGGATGAGGATATGGGTCGAACTCAAGACCAGGTCCGTGCCAAGATTGGGGGGACTGGGAACCCTGGGGAAAAAACATTTGAGGTAAAGAAGGGAACGTTGCGGGTTGCCACCTCCGCGTGCGAGGCCCATCCGGCCGCATCGCTTAGAGTGACAGACACGGTTAGGAGACTACTCATCCAGCAATGGGGCCAAATGGTGCGTAAGCCTCGCCGGAAGCGCTTAAATTCCGGACTCGAAGACTGAGGCGATCAGGTATAAACTTTTACCCTCGCCAAGAGGCGAGATCGGCTTAGGATGCTCTAAAAAGAGGAGATGGAGAGAGAGTGACGCAGCCGAGCACAGAGATCTTAAGATAGCTCGGGAGAGTTAACAAAAGGGAGGAAATGATCTGAATCATCTGAAAACGGGCGACTTTTAACGGCTTCCGGGGGAGAAGCGAGGCCTCACACACGCCTGGACCTGGTCTTCGACTGTCGAAGATGGAGTCGGATACAAAGGGTGGAAACGAAGGGGGATTAGGTCAATATGGGAACTCCAACGCCTCGGGGTTAACAATCCTTGGTCCAACCCCTAAACCTGGTTTGAAAAATCGGGAAGGGACCAGCCAGGACAACTGTGCCTTGGTTTGGGCTTAAATATCAAGATTACTAGGGGGGTGAACTGTACAAACAGTCCGAAGAATGCCGGCGAAACAAACAAAAACGAGGGACCGATGAGCGACTTCTCAGGGGAACCGAAGTTTCGAGCCTAGGGGAAAGAACCAACAAACAACCTTGGTCTTTAGGTCATACAGCGAGTGGCTGGGCATGGTGTACCTGGGACCCGTGCAAGGAAAAGGCGTAAGGAGGACGCGCAAAAAGGGGCTAAAACTGACGAGCTTTTCGGCTAGACCTGGGGATCCGAAAGGGGGCCTAAACTCCGACTGTGGTGGGGAGATTGATGACACATGAAGGCCCCAAAACCGGAGAGGTCCCGACCTTGAAACCTACAATAGAGGTAAACGCTCAGAAGAACCCCTGACCTCGTGCAGTGGAACAGCTAAGCGGAGGAGAGGATTGCCGGGTGACCGAACGGTTTGAAGAGTACACCATTGGTGGGAACGATAGGTCGGGAGTTTACCTTACTGGGTAAAAATCGAATGGCTACCAGGATTCCCCGCCCTTAAATGTGAGGGCCTTGCATCTGACCGGAACGTCATTTCGTACGATTCATACTCACTCGCATAAGGGAGAAAAGAAGGAAATGTACTTGGGGTGTACGTGCATCGAGGACGTCGACAAGGTAACATCTAGAGAAAAGTGGAGGGAGTGAGCCAGGAGGCTCCCAACCTGTCCGATGTTGGACTTCGCCCTCCACGAGACTGAACATAATCAACGGTGCAAACGGCGCCGACCCTGAGACGAGTTGGGCCGGTGAGTTAGAAAAAGCGACGCTGTCTGCGGGGAGTGCGAGGATCCGGGGGAGATCTACGAGGGCGGATCACCCGTTACGGGGACAGAAGAGGAAAGGAGACAAGAGCAACTGGTGGGCTACCAACAGGAGGATAGATCTCCTGGCTCGGGGTGATCGCTCGAGACCGCCCCGGCAAAGTCAGGCAGGACCGACTGGCAACGCCGCGGTGCTCTGGGAGGCAGGGGCCCCGCAGGGGACTTGAGAGGCGTAGTATAGTTAAACTTCGAAATACTGGGACCCGACGTGCGGCAGCGTGCGATCGCGCTGGTGCCTAAGGGGCCGTTCGTCGGCAGGGAGTTCCAAGGACCGACCCAAGCCTCGGAGAGCAAGCCGAAGCAGGGACTTTGTAAAAGGTGCCGGACGCGGGCCACAAGGGGATCTGGTTGACGACGGCGGAAGCACCCGTGAGGGGAGCACGCCAGGGGCCAATAAAAAAACGGCAGTCCGGAGCATAGCGAAGGTTAGCCTATAAATCTTGGTCAGCATGTTGAAAGAGGTCTCTATTAGACCACGGAAGAAAGGCCAGAAGCCGTAAGACGACATGATAATACTCAACCGAGAATGTCCTTATTCAAAGACGAGGAGCGACCGATACGGAACGTGACCATCTTGAAGGAATCACGCTCGACACAGGAACGCTGGTCGAATCTTACATAAATGCGAACAAAATTAGTGAGACGAAGCTCGTACGGCTCTAAGGAATGGAGGGTCGTGGAAAAAGAATTAGAAGGAAAAGAGACTTTCTTTATCGCCAGGCTATGGCCTGAACGAGGAAAATGGAGAAACTGCGGGAAGCACCCAAGAGGGGAAGACGGTTGGAAGCAGAGGAAGACAGCACTTTGGGCGCCCAAGTATCATCATCGCGAAACGAGTCAGAGAGACAACACCTCTTGGTAAAATCTAATCCGAGAGGAGAGAAAACGGAAGGGCAGGGACTTACCATACAAAGACAAGTCAATGTCAGAGCCAAAGCATGTGGAACCGGATCTCGGCTAAGAGGGCGAATCTGGCACACGGGGGAAAAAAATGCGTCAGGACCCGGGAGATCAAGTCACGTAAACTGATCTGACCAGAGGAAGGGGGGGGAGCCCTTTAAGGAATTCATCGATGTGAGAAGTGTACGATTAGTCATGAAGCACAAGAACCATGGGTCCACGTAGGCGGGCGTCAGTCTCTTGACAGTGAGGGACATTGATAAGCACTGCGCTCACAAGACCTACGAAATCCCAAGACTCAGTATTACATGGGAAGCAATCGTGTAATGGGTATGTGGGAGACTGTCGAACGTCCGGGAGCCGACTCAGCAATCCCTACAAAACGTCTCATGATAGGGAAATATCAGTTACACGGCAATCTTATCGGGGGGGAGAACGCCTCATGCCTGGCCCGTCGCGGAGGACGAGTGCACGGGCGAGAGCATGGGAAGTCGGAATTATCAAGGTTCACTTTAAAAAGGAAACGCCTCCAGGTTGGGCGACGTCGCCAGAGCCGCAGCTGTTCGGCTGTCATCACAACCAGAGACACTTCGTTGAATCAGATGGAAGATCGGGAAGCTGATGCGGATCAGAGTCTTCGCGCGTGGAACTTGGTCCAACAGACTCGGCGGTGTAGCAGGAAAAAACCGCGGGCGAGGCGCACCGATCAAAGAAGCGCCGAAGACGCCCTCCACTCTCCAACCTCAACCGCAAAGCGTATCAGAAATCAAAAACAAAAACAACTTATGCGGAGGACAAATATATATCTAGGGGGAGGAAATTCCCGAGATGACCAACTCGCTCGGCGCGCGTGAGCAAGGAGCAAGGCGTGGCGAAAGGTCCCTCCTGAAGGAGGGGGCGTGCCCCGCCGGGTCCAGACGGGGGAGACTCATAATCCCGAGGAGATCAAACCGAAAGCGCCCTCTATCTTCCTCAGTTGCGAGGTTTTGCTGAACAGTCAGGGAGAAGTGCCAGAAGAAGAGGGGCGGTCAACCACCGAGATGGAGGCGATACTGCTCCCGGAAACGGACACATCGGAGTTCAACTTAGCGATCCATCGCCCGGGAATGCGAGCGACGCGACTCGTCCAGGCAGGCAAGCGTTGACCGACGAATAAGAGCTCATGAATGATCTCTCAGTTAAGGAATCCCGGTTGGGAGATGCCGAAATCGCGCCGACCGTAACGTTCGACTGTGGCGCACATAAGGATATTGGGAGGCCAATGTTAGCCTGTAGCATCTGCGATGGGGGTTTATTGTCGACCTAGATCGTCTCCATGGGCCCTCACCGAAGCGCAGGACCGCCAGCCTACTTACCATTGGATTCGTAGGTCATGGAAAATAAAGCGTTCCCCGTTCGGTCATGGCGCTCAAATCGATGGGCGAAAGTGCTTGAGGACCGGGGATCGGAAAGGATGTGAGGGCAATACCTACGTTAGGATCTCAGGGGTCGGGAAAGGCAGAAAGGGGGTGATGCGCGGGCAAGGGAGTCAGGGAGAAACGGTGCCAGGGGTCAAAAAATGGGAAAGGGACTATCGGTTGGGCTGGTTGACCTAGCCGGTGCGACGAGGGAGCGTACCGAAAAGCGGGGCGGAAGGAAAGGAGAAGTCGCTTCATAAAATTACCTGGTCTTAGCACAAAGGCTAGGAAGAATTCCACTCCCAGGAGCAACGACCTCGGGGGGGGGAGTGCCAGCAGGGCGATCCATGGGAAACGTCAACGCCTGGCTATCTCAACGCTTGTTGGGGCCGTCGAATTCGGAGGAACAATCCGACAGTCTGAAACGAAGGCCGGACCCGTTTGGACTGAATCAGTCTCATGGTGCACGAACTAGGGAGGAAGAGAACGAGGACTGGGGTCAGGACCGGCAAGCGGGGTGATGTGAGCGGAGCGGGAGAGAGAAGAGCATGGAGGACCTGCGCGGGAGCATGTGACGGTTCAAGGAAACGGAATGGAAGACGGGAAAATCTACGTCCGGAAAATCAACGCGAATAAAGCACCACCATAAAGCTGCTTTCTCGGTGAAAGCAAACGCGGGCGCGAGCCGCGGCGCCACGAAAGGGTTGCTTTCTTGCTTCTAACGGAATGCGTAAAAAGGGGTGACTTGAGCCGCTCGCCACGCTCGGTGGGAACACGAGGGTCCGGAAAGGAGGAAACGGTCGGGGGGTATCAGAATACGGGGAAGAATTCCCTGCGACGAAGCAAAGTCTAAAACAAAAAAGAATCCGCACACAGCAAACGCACTTCCGGCGTTCGAAGATATGTACAGGATCCTATCAGGTAAAAAAGCAGGAGCGAAAACAAGAACGGGCAGAAACAAAGCGTCTGCACCGCAGGGCCCCGTGCCGTCGGAAGACTGACGTTGCCGGGCGGTTGGCGTGTCGATAAATTGACACGCAGCTACGAGCGGGATGATCGGCATTTTTTGGGGGGGTATAAAAGGTGCTCTTGTAAAGCAACTCCTTCTGGACCCAGTAAAGCTTCTTGAAGTTGTGCAACCGTCGACGTCGGAGAACAAGGAGAAGAGTGCCAGAACAATCGCTCCAAGTCCTGAGAAACCGGCACCTCGTCGTAAAAGGGAGGATTCCAGTACAAGAACTAGGCAAGTCTCTGTTTCTTCGCCATGAGAACCAATTCTTCGGACCTTGATCGTGTGACCCAAGGATCCGCCGCGGGACTCGGGAAGATGGGTCAAGTTTAAAACTTGGAAACCTGGGATGCACTTACCCAGCGTACAGGTTGAAAGGAAGGAGCCCAGCACGTGATCGGAAATCGGTGGTACGTCTGGGTGACGAGAAGACCCGTGAAAGGGAGCGGGGGTCCCAACGAAAAACAGCTTAGAAGTCGCCAAGCGAGGCCAGACCGGCGGCGTCACATCCGACCGAGAGCAACGCCACGGGGTCTGGGGACGGTCAAACCCACCGAAGATCCATTAGGCCAGCCGTCTCGCGGGAACCCGTGAGGGCAGGTGCACTTTTCGAGATCTGTGCGAACGAGATGGTATGGTTTTAAACTGAAAAAAGTGATAGACCGTTGGGGCTTCAGGGTGTATCAACCTCGAAAAAAACAAAGTCAGCCGTCCCGCCTATCCACTCTCGCGGGAGAGCTTACTTCAGGCTAGGAAGCCCGCGCGTCACGGCACTCACTGGGGCTGCCCGCCCGTAGCAAAAGTTACCAAGGGGACCCAGTAATACACCCCCACACACCCATTGAAGAAGAAAACTCTCCAAATTCCTCTCAGACCATGTTATTATCTAGCCCGGTCGGAGGAGAGGGTCGAAAAAATTAAGGCGGAAGGACAGGAGCCGAATGGTATTCTTCGGAAAGTTTTTGGGACCAGTTTGGAAGGCCGTCGTGCAGAGGTTTACAGGAAGCAAGAGAGAAGGAGGGAATATATGAAAAACCAATGGAAAAGGGAACGGATTTGTACCTTCCAAACAGGTGGGGGGGGGGTGCAATTAAACGGTAAGTGCCAACCGAAGACGGGAGGGAACATCTATCCGGCCTACTCGCTCGGGAACCCGACAAACGTTGAAGCGAACAGAGCGCAGGCTGCAAAAGAAAGAAGCTGGGTGAGGGGGGCGTAGCTCGCATTAAAACGGAGTCCAGTCGAGAAACGAGAAAAGCATGAGTCTAGAGTTGCATGGGAAGGGACAAGCCGAGCTCGTCCGAGAGCGAGGTGCTCGGCCTTTCTAGAGAACAACACAAGATTATTGGAGGGGGAAAAGAATAATAGACCTTCAGGGTAGTAGAGGGGAAAGAACGAGAAGGTCACCGCAGGACATGATCGCCTCAGGCGGAGAGTACCGAATGGAGATCGGCGAGCTACAATCCTCAAAACAGAGCCTTGACCTTGACGTGGCAAAAGCTAATACGAAAACGGTGGGCGGTGAACGAAAGAGTCGGCAGGCAATCGCACGCAATGACAGGGGGGCACCACCGGGTTGACGATGGAAAAAAGAAAACCTTGGTTTAAAATGAATGGAAAAAGAATTTTCGGGGGATCGGAAAAAGAAGTCCTCGCTAGAGGTTGGATTACTGTTACAAATCGTTGCACGACGGAAATCAAAGCACACCCTGAAAGAATGAAGTTCAAGAGGGAAATACGGGCCGCCTAAGGGGGGAGATACCGGCATCCCCGGATACGGAAAACTGGTCTTGTATGCGTAAATGGTCGAGGGAGGGGCAGGGGGGGACTGGGACCCTTTGGAAAAAAGCTAGCTCCACCCACTGGCCGTGACAGGCTGTGCGGGGGTGGGACTAGGGTGCGGCGGGGGGGGGTGGAAGGGGAAAACTATCCCAGCGCGAGGTGGATCGGAAAGGGAAAACAGACTTTGTTGAGTGCGGGGAAAAAGGTAAGCCCCCCTTCGGGTAAGGTGAAACCTCAATAGGACACTATCGAGAAAGGGAACACCGGCACCGGTTGGAGTAGAGACAGACTGGCCTGCGGGAGACAAAAAACTGGCGGCGTTTTCTCTTTTTGGGGGGGGACCGCGTACCCTGGTTGGACGGATTTCTGGAGGTGACGCGAGGGGCCTGCCGTGGCGACCGCATTCCTCGAAGCGCAAAAGTGTCGCGAAGTGGGAAAAGGAAGAAAGGGCTTCCTCGTCCCAACCAAAGGAGCACGTGGATAGGGGACGCTCAACAGGTACGTCGGTGGGAAGGGACATCTAGGAGTCGCGAACCGAAAGAGCGAGGGGCTGTCGGAGGGCTCTCTCACACCTTGAACCTGTCCGAGAACGGAAGGGGACTTCCTGCTCAAGGGAAATAAAAGAGAAGTACATCAAGAACCGGGACGGAGAAGAGCGAGAGGGTGCAGGTCGCAGTTTTCTAATAAAGGCTCTGGGACTCTTCATTGTAGGTGGGTCGTCGACGTCGAAAGGGAAACGTTAAAGGCAACCTTTACCGGGGGTCCAGATGGAGGGCGCGGAACGTAGAAAAATCCTGTTTCTACAGCGGGGCTGAGCGTCGCTCTACCGTGATAGTTCAACGCTAGAAACGCAACCGCAGGCAAAGGTCACGTCGTCCGAAGGCACTGCCGCGTTGAGAGACGAGTTTCTTGCCGAGTACGGTAATCGTCAGGGAAGGGCTCTGACACAGGGGTGCCTAAACTTTAGGCAGCAGAAAAATCGCTCCGGGGGGGTACTACTTTTCTTTCGTCGGAAGATTTTCCACGACCTGCCAAGCTAAATGAGAAAAGGCTATCCTGAGATTGGAACCGGACAGGGGGGAAAGGGCACGCACCGCGATATTTCTATGGGAGGCAACGGAACGTACGAAATAAACAATAATCCCAACCGGCGCAGGGCCGGCTTTCTCTGCGCGCGTGTGCTTGAAGGGGGGAAAGCCAGAGTCTGAGGGTGTTAAGGTATTGGGGGGTACCTGAACCAAACGCGGGCCGACTACTTCATACGCCGACAGCTCATCGGAGCACCGCGAAATTAACGAGGATAGGCTCCTTACAGCTACATCTAAGCTTTACCACGTGCCGGCCGAAAGTCTCGGACCCATTACAACCCACCCCGGGTCCGGGGAAATACTAAAGGAACAGAGAACGTGAAATCGAAACGCTCTTTTCATGACGCATGAAAA
>Ga0179591_1304746_pt1 | contig 10541 bp, 11 predicted proteins | sample CZOMad2_1_08_16f_FD_182891 | JGI IMG/M metagenome (GOLD analysis project Ga0179591, IMG submission 182891) | Vadose zone soil fungal communities from Angelo Coast Range Reserve, California, USA - CZOMad2_1_08_16fungal (PacBio error correction) | ecosystem: Environmental > Terrestrial > Soil >...
GGAAAGGGGCGAAACGTCCTTCTAATCTCATTATAAAATCAGCAGGAAGGGAGGGGAAGGGGGAGGATTACTCTACCTTATCTCCTATTTGCAGACTCAGGTAAAAAAATGAACTCCTATTCCTCTATATGTGATGAAAAGAAGGACCGTCTTTTAATTAGGTGTGGGAAAAATTATAGGCATTTCCAGATCTCATGAAACTTACTCTCCCAACTAAGAAAAAAGGAGAGTCAGAATGCTCAGGAGGAGGAAAGTCCACCCGCCCTAAAAGAGAAAAGGGGGACCTCTCTCGCACTTACGCAGGCGACCGCACAAAGAACAAAGAAGGGAAGTCGATCGTTAAGTTCTTGGCAATTGATGAGAGAATCTCTCGGTCAGTCATCTGCGTTGAGTGGGTCGAGACGTACTATCAGCCGATATCCGTCATGTGGGGGGAAATCGGGGGGGACGCTGGATGGTGAAAGGAGGGTAATCGTGGGGCTAGCGGGAGAGCTCAACAATAGAAGAGGGGGGGGGGGTGAGAGGTCCTCCGGCTCTTGGAGCCCCTGAGGTCTACGGCGGGGAACTATTCTTATTTCTTATAGGAAAAGGAATACTATCCTCGAAGAGTTTCGTCATTTCCGACTGAAAAAAAACCTCAATAAACAACGGAAGAGGAGAAGGGAGATAGGACGGTTCGTCCACCGAACATCTTATCCCCGAATTGTAGGGAACAGCCTGACTTCCAAAAAAAAGGAAAAAAGAAAGGCCTATGCCGACCACAGGGAGGCGCTACTAGGGTCATGAACACAGTAGCTCCATCACTTGTGTAACTGAGGGGAGGGGAAAAAAGAAAGAGAGGTAGACCGTATTTTTATTCCATTGACCTGGAAAATACTCCATGATTTCTATGAGGGGGGGGGGGGGGCTGGTGTCCTTCCTTTGTCAGGAGGAAGAAAAGGAAACCCCTCTATGTGTTCCAGGCATATGAACTAAAGGGGGGGGAACCAAGGGATGTGCTGAGTGATGAAGACACCTTGACGAAAAAAAGGGAAAGGGAGAGGGAGGGGGGAGGGTATCTTTCCCTTGAAGAAAGAGTTCCCTTAGTTAAACCGGGGAGAGGGGGGGCCGCTTCAATCCCTTCTCGAAAAAAGAAGGAGGGGTGCCATCTTTGGGGAAAAAAGAGTGTCCTCCTGCAAAAGTTAGAGGAGGGGGGACCTTGCCACCGATCTATACGCCATAAAAAGGGAGAAAGGGGGGAGAAAGAAAGTTCTTTCTCTCATTCCCCCAAGGAGACGAAAGCGTGAAGAGAACGAGAGAGTCAGATGAAGAAGGGAAAAAAGTGAATATCGCGTCCCACCACAGGAAGAGAGAGGGAGGGAGGGAAGACAGTCTATCTCCTCTCCTACGCAGAGAGGGGAAGGATAGTGAGAAAGAGTCTGAAGGGGAAGACAGGACAAAAGAGGCCCTATGGGAAAGTTTATGGCGAGAAGAGGAAGAATGGAAAAAGATTATCAAACCCTGGCCACTCTCTCTCAACAAAAAAAAAAAAAAAAGGGGCAAGGGGGGTGCTCATCTTTCTGAAGAGGAGAGGGGGGTCGAGAGAAAAGGAAAGGAAAGAAACCTTCCCATTAGGCCCTTCGGCATCGAAAAGATTACTTTCTCGAAGGAGAGGATCATATTTCAAATTAAGGGAGGATTACGAAAGAGTCGGCGCGGCGATCGACTGTCATAAAAAAAAGAAAAAAAAAAAGAACTTAGAGAGATACTCAATCAACATGGGACCAGGCATCTCCTGGAAGCAAGAGGATCTACGCTTTTCGCGCGATAACTACCAAGGAGGGGGGGAAGATCATCCTCTCAATTAGATAGGGGGGTGAGAAATGTTTTCTCTAGAGTTTGCACTGAAGAGAAAACTCTCAGCATGGATTTCATGGCGGCCATCCGGTGGAAAAAGAAAAAAAACTGTCCACTCTCTTGGAGAACGGCCAAAAAAAAACAGGTTAACATATTTAGTGCACTTTAACTCTACCGAAAAGGGGGAGGGTTGCTCGTCAATTTCGAATCAAGAAAGAAAAGGACCCGAGAAGGAGAAAAGTGAAAGAGGTTTAGAGTCCATTGAAAAAAAATGACTTAATCCTCCTACAGAAGGGGAGAAAAGAGTCCAAAAAAGAAGGACTCGAAATGAAGGGGGGAGGAGAATAATAGGGAATGGCCTCAACCTCGGTAGAGGGCTTCTGTTATATTACCGGGGGATGGATATACCGAGGTGCGGCGATGGGGGGAGGAAGCAGTGGCCGCTTCCAGGGTGGTTAGGAATAGTCGGTTTTTTACGTCAAGGGGAGGAAAGTACCATCCGGATGTATGGAGAGAAAAGGAGACACCTCCGAGGCAACAGAAGGTGCTTGGGTTTGGCGTTTTTCGCGGAAAAGGGACAAAGGACGGAACAAAGCGTGAAGTTCCTGAAGAGGGAGGGATAGAAGCCAACCGAAAAGAAAAGGAAATATTCTTCTTTAGGTGGAGAGGGGAAGGATGCGCTGCGAAGGAGGACCGAGGAAAAAGAGGATATCTGTGGAGCTAGGAAGAGAACGCCCTTTTTGGAGAGCCCAGAGATTCCATCCGAAAAAAAAAAAAAGGATTGGGTTCACTAATCAAACGGGACGGAAAAAAAGTCCTTCTTTACTTTCCGGAGGAAAAAAACGACTATGACGGAAGAGGATGACACGAAAGAGATGTCGCTGAAATCTTCTCGCAGGAAAAGAGGAAGGCGAGGCGGTTTGTACGGGCGAGGGGGGAGAAGGGGGAGAGGCTTTCCCCGCCCACGGCTTTAGCTTTTTGACTTGAACTGAAGAGTCGATCCCGGGGGAAATGAAAAAAGGGGGGGGGGGGGGGAAGAGATGCCATTCTCCTTGCCCTGGGAATGGGAAGACCTCCTCCATCAGAGAGAAAGCTCGTTAGAGTTAAGCGTCCATAGAATGACCTCGTCTTCAAAAAGCATGTTCTTCTCATTCTCTTAATGGAGAGGAAGAAGCAGAGGGGCGTGGCTATACGGGGGGGGAGGGGGGAAGGAGGAGATTCCTACCAGAAATGAAAGGACTTATCTTCTCTTACTGTCGGGGAAAGAGAAAAAGGAAAGGAGCTCTTTGAATTCCAGAAGGAGAACGCGTTTTTCTTTCGAGCGCTAAACCAGAGGGCCGGCAGGCTTGCCTGGGAAAGGGTGGGAACCACATAGGAGGGGGGGGTTGCTTCCTCGAAAAGGGGAAGGGAAGGGGAAAAAAGCTCTCTTAGAGGAGAGGGGGGAGAAGGAAGAGAAAATATCGGCAACTCTGGGTGTCCGAGATGAGGAAAAGCCTCTCTTAGGGGGAAAGAGCAGGTTAGACTTGTATTATGGAAGGGAGAAAAAAAAGGGGGAGGAGTCCGAGTTCCTTGAAAAAGGTGGAGTCTATACCGTACGAAAGGTTGCAGAAATAGAAAAGAAGAAGAACCGGAGGCTTTCGAGTGAAAGCCAAAGACCACGAGCATTTCCTCCCTCAAAGAAGAAACGTGCGGCAGATCGGATGGGGAAGGGGGGGGGAGGGAAAGAGATTCCTCTAAAAAAGATTCTCTTCTCCAGGAGAAGCTTGTCGGGAAACGATCGGGATCTTCGGGGAGGGAGAGGACTATCACTCCGTGACCATATACTCCTACATCTAGGAGAGGGAAAAAGAGGAGGAGAAGAATGCTGTAGGGAGACTTTCAGAGAGAAAGGGAAAAAAAACGCAGTAGGAGGAAGTTTCTTCAACAAAAGGAGCCGATCGGAGATACCGAGAAAGAAATACTTTAAGGTCCATCTCTTTGGAGGGGGGAGGTAGAGAAAGGGAGGCAAGATTCTCGCAGAGAGGAGAGGGGGGAAAAAAAAGAACCCGCCGAAGCTTTCTATCTTAAGGAAGGGGGTGTCAAGAATACTCGTCTTCTGCACGCGAAAAAAGAGAAAAAGGAGGAGGAGTAACATCTATAGATGCTCGGTCGCCCACCTTTCGAGGGGGGGGGGGGATCGAAACTTCTGGGGGATCTTCGGAAGGGAGAAAGAAAGGAAAGAAGACTTTCCTCCCTCGCTATCTCCATCCAAAGGAAGAAATGAATTATCTGGAAAGAAGAATGCTTTCTCTAAAGAGGAGTCCAAAGGTTTCCTAAACGTAAGGGGAGGGAAGGGGAGGGTTGCTTGCTTCATAGGGAGAGGAGGGGCTCTCTAATTTAGGGCCGGCTTCTTTCACACAGAAGAAGGGGGGTGGAAGCGCCTCTACACGTAATGAGAAAGAAAAGAAAAGCTCTCTCCCGACAAGGAGAATCCTCCTTCTTGAGGAAAACAAGACAAAGGAAAAAAACTCAAAAGCCTGCCCACTCGGAGAGAGAGGGAAAAGGGAGTCCCTGCTCGGCTTTTTGAAAAGAAAGGGAAAAACAATCTTTGGGGGATTCTTCTTTCTATTTCAAAATCTTTCTCTACTAAATAGAACAGTTGCCCTTACATCATCGCGTGAGACGTTTTCTATCGGAGAAGAGGAAAGGAAAAACCTTTTCGGGCGGGGAGGAAGCGAGCGCCTCTTTTTCGAGAAGAGGAGGGTCAAGTCTCCGGGGAAGAAAGGGAGAAAAACTGTCGCGGCTCTCGAGGGGGAAAAGAGAATCCTGTCGATTGCAGGAAAAAGGAGAAGATTTTTTGGCCTATTCGCTCGGGGAGGCATCCAGGAAGGAAAAAAAGGAGTCGCCTACACAAGGCGGGAAGGAGAGAAAAGGTCTTTTTACCGGAAAACCCCCTATATGGAAGGGGGAGAGGGGAGAGCATAATAGCTAAAAGGATAAAAGAAAGGAGTTCTTTAGCGAGGAAAATCTACCTATCGGGGGGAAAATGAAATGAAATCTCTTTAGAACTTAATAGAGGGGAAAAAAGAAGAAAATTCTCTTCCCGCCGAGGAAGGGGGAGAAATGTTCTCTTAAACGCTGGGAGGAAGGGAGGGGGGAATTTTTGGGAGCTGGATTCTGCGGGAGGGGAGAAGGTAAAATCTCTCAGGGCTGCGATGGCCCGAGAAAATATACTTCTCCCTTTCCAAAGAAGCGAGGAGAAAAAGGTCCAACAAAAAATCATACCAGATTTCTTTACAAAAGAAATTCCAATGCAGAAAAGAAAAAAGGGAAGAACCACCTCCTCGCCGTCGATCGGGGGGGGGGGGGATGCTCTCATCTTCGGAAAGAAGAGGGGAAGAGAGAGGGTCCGCAAAACTCATAGGCGGGGGGGGGAATCCGGACTTCCGGACCGGAAAACCTATATCCTTCCAGGGGGGGGGGAGGGAAAAGAGGACAATTTTGCTGGGGGGATGGAAATAAGGGGGAGGGTTACACTCACCAGGGGAAGAGAATGATTGCACGACACATATAGCCGAGAAGGTGCATCTGTAGTTCATCGCCTAAAAAGAAGGAGAAGGAAAAAGAAACAGCAAACGAGATTACTAGGCAGGAGGGGGGGAGGGGAAGGGGAAGAACGATCATATCTGGGTGTCTTCACTTTCGCTCGCAAGGAAAAAAGAAAAGAAACACTGAAGGAAAAGTTCTTTGCTACTCGGATGTCTCTCTTTAAGAAAAAAAGGAGAAGGGGGGCCACTTTAAAGCTGAAGAAAAGAGCTCGCCCTCAGGGGGGGGGCACTTGGCGAGGAAAGGAAGAAGGCATAACTCACTCTCTGGTATCAAAGAAGGGGGGGGGGGAAAAAGGGGTAATCTCCCACTAATCCAATGATTTTTCTTCCATTGACATAGGGGGGGAAGTGAGAAGAATGGAGGGAAGGAGTTATTTTTTTTTGTCATAGGAGGGGGAGGGGGAGTTCCTTGTCGGCTGGCTACGTAAAGGGTACCCATTGACTCTAACACTATGCACGGGAAGAAAAGAGGGAGGGGTCAAAATGAAATGAAGAAATTGAAGAAGCAACAGGGGGAGGGGCTTTCTCGTTCCCGGGAAGATCTTGCAAGAAAAAAGGGTGGAACCAGTCAGACCCGTAGTGGGGGGGGGGGGGGTCCTCTGCAAACGAGTCTTGGAAAAAGGGGGGGGGACTGAAAGCTTTGAACGAAGGAAAGGGGAGGGCACCAGATTCGGGGGGATTGAAAGGGGGAAAGAGGGGGGATACGGGGGTATAGTCCTCATAGATAGGGGGATTCTCATGCAATGGTCTTTAGCGGAGGGAGAAGAGATACCGAGCATAGGGACAGATTATCTTCGCTTGGGGGGGGCAGAGAGGGAAACGTAGCGGGGGAGGGCCAACTTTTTCTTGGAAGGAAGAAGAGAAGGAACAAGGAGGCCTTCATCTCGAGCAGGGATAAAAGGGAAATTTATCGCATCCCGTCAATTACATAAGAAAAGAGTGTTTTCCTAATTTTAAGGGGGAGAAAAGAAAGAGGGGGGAGAGAGAGATACGTCACTGAGGGCAAACCCATTTCCACATCTCTCTCAAAAAAAAAAAAAGGAAGGGGGGGGGGGGGGGAAGTTGTTTTGAAAAGGGAGGGGGGAATCGGGAGCTTCGCAATTTCCGCTTGAAAGAAAAAGGGACTAAACCTTCCCATTAGGCCCCAGAAAATTATACGGATGTATGACGGGGCTGAGATAAAAGGAGAAAGGAAAGCTTTCTACTCGCGCTGGAGGAAGGAAAAGGGAGGGAGACTTTCCTAAAGCCACATTTGGGGAGATGCCTGTTTTACGCTATCTGAAAAAAAAAAAAAAAAAGGAGAGAGGGGAACTGCTCTGAGCTCCGGGGATATAGAAGAGGGGGAAAGGAGAAAACGACCAAGGGGGGAGACTACCGAAATTGAGAGGGAAGAACTATAAATCCGTTGAAGGGATGAGGATCCTATCGTTTGCCAAGAAAAACTCTCAGCATTTGATTCATGTCGAAAAAAAGGGAAGGGGGGACCATCCGCTCCCAAGCTGGGAAAAGAAGAGTCTCAATCTTCCAAATCAACCTAAGGGTCAGGAGGTTTCAAGATTCTGCGGGAAAGGAAAAGAAAAGGGGGGGAGGCCACCACGGGAACGAGAAAGGACAGCCCATCGTTCTCTTTTGAAGAGAGGGAGGTCAGAACTCAAAGCCAGCTACGGGAACGAGAAAAGGAGGAAAAAGGTTTTCGATCAATGGAAGAGAAAGCCGACCAATTCAGACACCATCACTAAGAGAAAAGGAAAAAAAAAAAAGACGACCATTTCCTTTATTAGTCGATCGGAGAAGAGAAAAGGGGGAAATCAACATCGGTCGAGCGTATTGAGGGGGGGGAGTACCTCCCAAGTTCCCAAGTGACGGGGGGGAGAGAAAGGGGAAGATTTTGCCTTCTTTAGTAGGAAGAACAAGTGTTTTCCTTGCAGAGGGCGTTTATCTTTTGTTGGAAGTCAAGGAGGGGGGGGGAAAGGGGAAGGATAACCATTTTAGAATTCTGCTTTCTCTAAAGAGAGGGAAGCCCCTCGAGTAGCACGAATTAAACAGAAGGGGGTTCTTCAGGGGGGGGTGTTCTCTATTTTTGAAGGAGAGAAGAGTTTACCTTTAAGGAGATCGTATCCGTGACAGGTCTATAACACCAAGGACTCTTTCATCGAAGTGTGGTACGGTACTTTCTATAGGGGAGAGGAAAGAGGAAACTTGCAAAACCGCCGCGGCCAAATTAAGATCAGAAGAAAGGGGGGGGAGTTTCCCAAGAAGATTAAAGCTTCCAGCCACCTAAGGGGGTCAAGGGGGGGAAAGAAGAAGGCTATCGCTTGATCGTTCCGTAAGGACGGCTTTAACAAAACACAAAGAAGAAAAGAAGAAGAGAAGGGGGGGGAAAGGAGATCGCTGCCTAAGGAAGAAAAAGGCCAACCTTCACTCGACGGCGAGGCGGGGTGAGGGGTCTCCTTCTTAAGTGCGGAGAGGGAAAAAAACAGGAGGGAGGTCTTTATGCGGTGGACTTTAATTGGGGAGAAGAGGGAGAAGTCCTTTTTCAGTATAAGTTTGTTATCTGTCAGCGTATGGGGAGAAAAGAGGGGGGGTTGGAAGACTAATAAAGAACCCTCCTCATCAGCTGCCCAAAAAGAAAGGGCAACGTTTCATCGCCATCATCAGAAGGAAAAGAAAAGGGAAGGGGGGCATAGCCTGAAGAGAGGATTTCTCCTCGAAAGGGAAGGGGGGATTCGTGGTCCTGGGCGCGTAAGCTCCAGCACTGCCGGAAAAGTCCCTGATCTTCGCCGAAAAGGGGGAGAATAAGGGGGGACAGAAGGGTCGTTCTCTCGCAGGGACAGAGGGGAATTCAAAAGGGCGGTAGCTCCTACCGGGGGGAATGGTTCTCTGTCGGGAAGTGGAGGAAACACATATCTTCACTGAATTTCTACCTTGGAAGGAAGGTAGGGGGGGAGAGCACGGAGATCTCTACAGTGGAGAGAAGGAGGATTTATCGTCAACGAGGGGGGGAAACGCTCACTCCTCCCTCGATAGAGGGGGGAGAAACGAACTCAATTTTATGGTATTCTTTAATCCGGAGAGTCTTATCTCGGAGGAAGGGGGAAGGGGGTCTAGGAAAGTAGAAAATCTCCGAGGTGGCGAAAGAGAAAGGAAACTAAAGGGAGCCACGGCTCCCTATCCTGTTCCGAACAAAAGGGTCTACTCTTTTCCTTCTTCAGAGGCTTGGTCATGGGGAGGGGAGAAAGGGGGGGAGATTCCGCTCGCCATCGGAGGGGCGTTCGGCTATCTTTTCTTGCGCAGAGAGGAAGAAAGAAAGGTTGGGCTCTTCTATCACGAGAAAGGAAGGAGGAAAGAAGCCTTCTATTCGCTTAAATTCGAGAACGCGACTTTCACATTCGAAGAAATGGAAAGGAAAAGAGGGAATCGAGAACTTCCTTTTAGGGCAAAAAAAAGGTATCTCCTGTGTATCACCGGAGGAGCATCTACTTTAAGTCGTAGGGGATGAGGGGGGAACGCCGTTTCCTATGCGGAAAAGAGAGGAAAAAGGTTCCGCCTATTCAGGGCCGTTCTATCCTTCTATCTTCAAAGAGGGGGGGGAAATCTCCTATGCCCCGAGAAGCAAACGAAAGATTCTTTTAAAATAGATAGATTCTCGCGGTCAAAAAAACCTTGCGCTTTATATTGTTAAGCTAGAAAAGAGAAAAGGGAGAGGTCACAGAGACATCTCTCTCTTCGCAGCTTGAAACGAACCGAGAAGAGAAAAAGCCACTCTATTTAAGGGAAGCGGTCCTTCGGGAGAGAATGGAGAAAGAGACGGGTACCTAGTCAGTTTCGACGCCGGAAGGAACGGAAGGAATCTGTTCGCCTTTGAAGTCCCAAGCGCTAATTTCCGAGCAAAGAAAAAAAAAAAAAAAAAAAAAAGATGTCGGACGGAAAAGGGAAAGGCCATTTTCGTGCGTGATAAGGAATCTCATTAAGCTCGCGAAAGAAAAAAAGGGGGCAATCAGGAGATTTCTTCTTCCGAGGGCAAAAGAAGGGAAATCCTCTTCCGCCGGCCACGGGGGGTCTTCCCTTCTTCTGAGCCGGGGGGTAGAAAAAAAAAAGGTCGGTGGGATTCTTTCTATTCAAAACTTCAGGGGAAATCTACGTTACTCTAGACCTGTCAAGGAAGGGGTGATCTCGGCTACATCCTCAAGAGAAAAGGGGGGGAAAATCTCGATTCTTCTCTCTGCTTTGGCGAGCAGAGAGGGGGAAAAGATATATCTCCTTTATCCACTGCAGGAAAAGAGTCTCTGCAGCAGGGGGAGGAGAGGAAGAGTCAAGGAGACTCAATTTCAGGTGACCACGGGGGGGAGGGGGGGGGGGGGGGCCTATTCTCTCTTTCAAATCCCTTCCTTCACAGAGGGTAAGAGAAGACAAAAGAGGGAGCAAAAGGGCACCTTGTCCGCGGCGAAGGGAAAAAAAAGTTTTCGACATTCCGGCGAAGCAAGGTACTGTCATTTTCTGAAGAGAGGAAACGAAGGAAAGGGATGGACCAAAGGGCATTCTCAAGGTCGAGGAGATTCAAGAAGAGGGGAAAGGGGAAAACTTCCTATTCCTGCGAGGGGGGGAGGGCTGAACTCTTTTCCCCTCGCCGTCGGGGGGGAAAAAAAAGGAGGAGGACGTGTAGATCATTTCCCATACTCAGGGCGGAGGAGAAGGAGGACTCTCCGCAACTAGAGCCCAATTAAGAAAAGGGAAAAATAATGAAAACTCCTCCAGAAGTCAGAAAATCCGTCTTTGGAGAGGCTCTCACTAGAAAAAAAGCCATAAAAAGGCCTCTCCTTCTATCGTGGGAAAGGGGGGAAGGAAGGCTTCTTCATCTATAGAGGGTCGCATTCATCTCTTTGAGGAAAGGAATTCATTAAAGGGGGATCCATCCTATATCCTTCATGGGGGGAACTCCAATCTTTACCGGGGGAGGAGGTAAAAGAGGAGGGGTTGGGGACGAATAACCCTTCGGAAGGGCGCATGGAGAAAGATATTCCTCTTCGTGGTTGCTCTGGAAGAGACCCCTATCTAACTTACCTTCCCCTAAAGAAAGAATAGGAAGAAAAAGGAGGAGGAGGGGAAGGTAACTAAAAT
>Ga0179591_1164452_pt1 | contig 10540 bp, 16 predicted proteins | sample CZOMad2_1_08_16f_FD_182891 | JGI IMG/M metagenome (GOLD analysis project Ga0179591, IMG submission 182891) | Vadose zone soil fungal communities from Angelo Coast Range Reserve, California, USA - CZOMad2_1_08_16fungal (PacBio error correction) | ecosystem: Environmental > Terrestrial > Soil >...
ACTCCGAAAAGATTCACACAAATATAGTGTAGGGGATGGGGGAATGCCGAAAGGGGGGAATAAGGGGAAAGCTCGGGGTGAGTGGGCTGAGGCAGATGGATGAAAAGTTATCTTATGAATCGGAGGGAGAGAGGAAAATTCGGACGCGGGAGGCCTCGGGGCGCGTTATGACTTCGAAAGAATTAGGAGATACGTAACAGGTGGGTGGGGGGTGGTCCGAGTCTTAAAGGGGGGCCGATTTGTGGGTTTCTGGAGAAACGGGGGGAGAAAAATCTCGGACAATGCTAAAGATTGCCGCGAGATGAATAAATCGGACAGGGGGGAAAAGGAAGGTAAATGAAACGTATCGAAGGGGTGAAATACTATAGATAAGTAGGGGAGGCAATTGGAGTGGTTTTAACGGCCTAAACGATGAAACGCCGAGCGGCGGGAGGGGGTCTCTTGCAGGGACATAGTTTATCGCTTAAAATCACAAAAAGCGATCAACGAGAGGGCAGACCCGTGATGCCATACCAGAATGGCGGGAGGGGGCACCTGACATGGGATTTCACTAGGTACGGAGGGTGGGGGATGAGAAATTCTTCAAAGGAATGATAGTTAGGGGGGGGAAGCGGGAGTTGCGTGCAATGAAAAAAACATGGGGGGGGTGGGGTGGGGGTGTTTGGGGGGGGGGGGGGGGGAGGTCGTGGGGTCGATGGGGGATTAAGCTTTTCTAGTCCCAAAGGAGTGGAACGGAATTAATGGGGAAACAATGAACATTTCTTTGTACGAACGCAGCCAGGCCCTCCGGCTTTATGTCAACACAGCAGCTAGACCCAAAGTTTCCCGCGGGAAAGGGGGGAACATTTTCCCGAATACACCAGAGACGCCCACGAAATGTTAAACATAGAAATCCTCCATAGGAAACAACATATCCACCACTTTCCTCTTACATCGGGATTGGGCATGGAAGGAAGAGGAACCTCTCTCTTAACGGAATTCCAACACTGACCTTAAAAAGCTAACCTAACCCCCTCAAACTTGAGTACACGTCCCTAACCAGGTTTCTTGTTCACCGTGAGGCGACAGGTCTGCAACTACTAACTGGAATGTCGTCTCTCGATCTGTGTTCCCCTCTAAAAAATAGCCCTACGATCTTCTTAAGCACGAAGAAAGACACGCAAGGTCCGCATACGGCGTAAGGGATCCAGAAGTGATAACCGAACCAACGGGACTAGTGGATGTAGAACCCTGCTACTTGAATGTTAAACTCTCCCAGCACTGCGCTCATCAGGTTGAAAATGCTAAAGAACTTCCCCCACCGAAAAAAGACTTGCAATTTCTAAAACAAAAAGAGGCACCAATTAGCGACAGTGGACCCCCCCATAAGTAAAAAGAGGGAACCGGAACAACGGTCTCTGAAGCCAAAAGAAAGGAAAGCACAAGAAGAAAGCAAAACTCAAAGTCATAAAGCGGTAACCAACACTCACCACGTCGTAAGAATCCTCCAGCTCACCGAGGGGAATCTGCTCTTATAGACTTCTACAGACAACTTCACGCTGAACACGCACCGTACCCCATCGTTTAGCTAACAAGTCCTCCATATTCCAAAGTTCTACCTACGATAAAGAAATGAAGGGGGGGGGAAAAAGTCATTTCCATCTGACTCAACCTCTTAAGTCAGGGAAAGCCGCGACCGAGGAAGGGGAAGGGCCACGCCATGAAAAAGCCTATGTAAAAATAAAAAGTCCCCCTAGAGAAACCACGGCTTTATCGAGGAAAGAAAAGTACAAAACATTTCCGACCAGGAAAGAACATTCCCAACCTCGACTGGACGGTACAACCAAGAAGTTACGACTTCTCGATCACTGGCAACAAAAAAGGGGGGGGACGGACACCGAAAGGAAAACGGAGGAGCCCCGCCCATTTCTAACTCGGATCCCCTTCGAAAGACGCCACTACCCTCTTGGTCTTGAATCATCCATCAAAGGAAACCAGGACTCTATACACATTACTTCCATTCCGGAGCTACACTGGGGAGTCATAGGGTTTCTTCCCTACAGTGAAGCTCTACAGATCTGCTCTCTGCTCTCCCAACGGGACACATCTCTTTACCAACGAAAAGAGCAAGCAGGGGCACCTCATCTGCTAAGCCAAAGAAAGCAGATGGGAGGTGGTAAAGCGGAAAAAGGGTCGCAGCCGGCTGGCCGTTAGGATGATAGATGCCCAGGCTAATACAGATAGACGCCAATCAAGACACCCAGGGGGATGTGGAGAAACTAGTTGCCGCGTGCGGATTTTTCTCAACTCAGTCAGGTGGCTTCAAAACAAAAATTAGAGTTGATGACCCAGGGGAAAAGGACATCTGGGGGGAAGGTGTTAAGTGTAAGTATTGTTGGGAACAGAAAAGGACTTCGTGAGCTCGGTCGCCGGGGTAGGGGGGGCAAGCTTCTTGCTTGTATCAGATCGAGGGGGTCGGGGGTTTTCTATCAATGGGAGTGCACCAGGGTTGCATATAGGAGAAAATAACAAAGTTTCTTTTATCCTCGTTTCCGTCGACGTGTACTGGAAGATCTTAATTGGGGAAGAACCTCTGTGAAAGGACGGCATCAAGGGGGGAAAAAACGTGTGGTAAAGGTGAGATAAATCGTGACTATAAATAGTTGTCAAGTCTGGCTACGTCAGATAGCCGGGCATACTAAGAAGAGAGAGGGAAGATCATGAACAGGGTTTCGTTTCCCTTAAGATCGTCGACGCGAAAGGCTTTGAGACAATCTTGTGGGAAGCAGGAGGACTGAAAACGGGGAGACGGGTTTTCGGGGGGGAGACACAAGAAAGGGGGGAGGAGTGGGGAGACATTCCGGGAGATGATCATCCCCAGAAGCATACGCCACCAGAACCGGCATTCCATTCTCGAAGAAGGGAGGGGGAGAGGCCCTCGGCCGGTAACTGAGCGACTAAAACAAAAACAAGGTAGGGGGAGTTACCTGAAAGGACAATGACGCGGGAAAATTCCCAGAGGCCGGTAATGATGGAGCTTGTAAGTTTTGAAGATGCGGATTCTTCATGCTAGAGAAGATAGGTGGAATGGTGCCCTCAAAAGGGAACATGGGAAGTTGAACGCGATAAAAAGCCAAAACTTGAGCTAGGTCTCGTTTTATCCGAGGAAAGAATAACGCCCCGTTCAAGAACGTGAGGACTTGGGAAACGAATTGGACAAAGGAAAAAGGATGGGGACAGAAAAAAGAGAGAGAAAATGCATTTTCAACTTTCTCTAGTGAAAAGTTACAGAGTAGAAAGGAACGAAAAGTGTCCCGAGAACGTGATAAAACAGTGAGGGCAGTTGAATGTCAATAGTCACATAAGGTGAAGAAAGGAAAAATACTCGAAGGAAGCGAACACTATATACCTATTCTACAAATGGGAAAGAGGGGTTGGCATACCTTGATACAAAAACAACATCAAACAGTTAAAAAAACGGGCTCGAAGAGAGAACGAGAGAAACTGTAGTTCCGTTGTACACACACTAATGGGCCAAACCCCACCACCGGCAGAAAGACAGGAGTCAACGTTACAAAAAGAACTAAGTGGGCGACAGAAAGTATGATTGTCGTCCAACGGTTTGGCGGGCCGTGGAGGCAAGGACACACCAGAAAGTCTTTTTTCTTGTCTTTGTGCGAGGTTTAAGGAGAGTATTCTCTCTGAAGGCCCTTGGAATTAAATGTGATAAAGTTCACGGTCCTCTAAAGAGACCTGGCTTGGTCTTCGATACCGTGTCATTCTCGGGGGACTGATTATTTTTAGAAGGGTGGTGTATAACTGGGACTTGTGAGAGGAATTTAGCGATGGGGTAACGCAGGAAACTTTGTCGGAAAAGGGCAGAGAACAATCTTCTGGAGGACCTTTTTGGAGAAACAAGAGTGGAGATCGCGGAATTAAAGAAATTGGGGGGGTTTACGTGGGATCGAGGTGTACGCAAGGGAGGAAGACCTTTTAAGAATGGGTTGAAGGACAAGTTGGGGAAGGGGGGGGGAAAGGGACATCCTTACGGTATAAGGTGAAGGCATCTTGGGGAGGGGTGGGTCCAAGGGACTGGGGGACGGGAGTAGAACTTGGGGGTTAAGCGATCATGAGAGTCGAAAATACTTTTAGTGGATGGGCGTGTTTGCTTTTAGGGTATGGTTTGGAGGTTGGGGGAGTGTACTCTACTGGGAAATTTTAGAGGGGGGATCTGGAAACGGGCGGGGACCCTCTTTTAGGGAGGGAGAGGGCAAGGTAAAAAGCCATAGAGAGAGAGGGTCGAAGTGGGGGGGGGGAAAAGGTCTGCCGGGATTAGTTATGCGACAAGATCTGGTAGAAGTGGCAAAGCGTTAGTGGTGATGTTGTTACTTCGTACTTAATCAGTCGAGTAAGCTAAAGGGGGATTGGGGAGTGGTGGGAATAGTGGGGGGGGGTAGGCGGGAGGATAGAAGATTTATTATTAGTGGGGATGCGGGGAACTGGGGGGGTCTGGTCTATCGGGGTTTACCATATTATGGGGTTGGGTTTTTGGTGATCGAGAACGGAATAAAAAGGGGGGAGGAGTTAAGGTGCAAGGCAGAGTCTAGGAGGGGGGACGCGAGACTTTCGATCAGATCTTAAACATAAAAAAAAAAAAAACGGTAATATGGTGTTGGTAAGAGGAGGTAGGGGGGGCTTCAAAGTGAGCAAGTTAGTCTGACTAGGAGTTCGGGAGGAGGAGTAGGAAGAAGGGGGGTTCTCAGGGGGTGGGGGTTAACTAGAAGGGAAAACTACCATCCCTTAGTGAGGATCGGTTAAAATACGAATAAAAAGGTAGGGATTAGGGGGAAAGTTCTGTGGGGTCGGGATATTTCCTCCGGGGGCGACGTGGGACGGAGGAGGGTTGAGACTCTTTCTAATGACAGTTTTAGAGGAATATCGAAAGTGTGGTAGGGGGGGGGAAGGAAATGGGATGGGAATCTTAGTTTATACTTGGCGCTCGGGGGGGAAACGTAGGATTTACATTTCTTTTTCAAGCAAGGGTTGCGGGGGGCAAGGGTTTAGAGGGAGGTAGGGCCATATTGCAGGGCCTGCGGAGAAAAAAAAACTGGGGAAGGTGGAAGTAATTAAAAAAATAATGCTGGGGGGGGGCTCAAACAAAGGACGAGGACACCCCACCGGGCAAGTACCGTTGCATCAAAGAACGAGCAACCTACATAGAGACTTGCTGACGGTTGAGAACCCCGACAAAGGTGCCCAAACAGGGGGGAGGTTGCAAAAAGACAAAGAAGATCTAAAATCGTGGGGGGGGGATGGAATAAGAAGGTGGGAGACGAATCTAAGTTACCTTGGGGGGGGGGGGGGGAAGGGTGGGAATAAAAGAGAAAAAATTTTTTTTGCTATACGATCAAAAGAAGCGGGCGCGGGGTCATAAAAACTTACTAATACTGGAAAATAATGGGGAGAACCTCTCGTAATCGGCTGGGGGGCCAACCAAGAACGGGGGCACTCGGTATTTTACGGGGGTGGGAGAATGAGCTACGGAAAAAGAGGGCCACAGGGGGGCAGGAGCAGATGGTAAGGGTGGAGCAAAAACGGGGCAACCAAAAACCAAAAAAAGGGGTGGGCTTAGAAAAGAACAAACACTTGGATGCTAACTACCTCTCGACGTCGAAAAGGGGGAAAGTCCAATAACCGGGGAAAAAGGAATCCTCTCTCAAAACAAAATCACGAAAGCTAGTGGGAAAACCTCAAAAGCACGTGAAAACTGAAAGGCTCCGGCCCAGAGGCATTCTGGGGAAGGGGGAAAGAAGACCAAAATCGAAAGGGGTTCAAAGTAAAATCAGGAGAGAAAAGGACTCAAAAACAACGGAGGAGGAAGGTATATCAATAAACAACAGTATAGAGTGAGGAGGGAGGACCTCTCAGTGCCAAGAAAATGTGGAAATCCGAGCAAAGTTTAAGGTTGCGAGTAGGGCGAGAGATTGAAAATAAGGGGGAAGGTCTGGGATGAGCCATGGAAGACTTTAACGAAGATTGAGGAGAGTGCAGTCAGTAAAAGAATGGTGAAGGAGGACCTAGTTTGGGTCGAGGTCTAAAAAAAAAGGGTTTGTGAAAAATTTTGGTGGTGGTCAAAACAGGGATGGGGACAAACTCCTCGCCGAGCGGGGGAATTATCAGGCTTAAATACGACGACAGGCTAACGATGCAGGAAGGTAGCCCGGGTGGTGAAACCAGGAGAAGACACAGTAGAAGAGAATTATAGTAAGTTGTGTTTTCAAGGGGGGAAGAATGGAACTGCGGGCAGGAGTAGTTTATTAAACTTATTGAAAATAGGGTAAGATGTAGAAGTAAAACCTAAACCTAAAGAGGAAACGAGACATTACAGTATATTCAATCAAGAATGAATGAGAGGAGTGTGGTGAAGGGTTAAAAGGACCTTCTGGGAACGTTGGGGAAATGTACGGGTCGGGATACAATTCAAAAGAAGACTAAGTGGGGGAGCTTAGGCCGGGAAGGGGGGAAATTGGGGAGGCTTTGGGAGGGCGGGGGGGATTAAAAAAAGGTTGGGGGGGTCCAACAAAAAAAAAAAAAAATTGCCATTACGTGAAACAATTAAAAGAAAAAAAGAGTTGGATCCTCATGGCGCTGAAAAATCAATCAGTGGGAAGGGGGACAGAAAAAGAAAAAAAAAAATGGGGGAAAAAAATGCATGTACAGGGCACAAAAAAAAAAAAAAGGTTAGAGTTCTTAAAAAACTATTTCAAAACCATCACAGAAGCAGCCATAAAAACAAAAGAAAAAACCTCTCAAACCACCAGGAAAAAACAATGTCAGAAAACACCCAGTTTAAAACCCCAAGACGCCAAATCAAGAGACATGAAAACCTCAACAATTCAACAGTCTCAAAAGTCCGCTCTTCCAGTCTACAACGAGGAAATTTGAGAAAATCGGGGGAGGACAAGTCTACACGTCAACGGTTCACAAAGCCGCCTTAATCCAATTTTGGTTTTTTCTTTTGGGGGGGGGGGTGGTTGGGGGGGGGTGTGGTTTGTCTTTTTGGGTTGTGGGGGTGTTGTTTGTTTCTTGTGGTTCAGAAAAAGGAAATCCTAACGGTAGGCCCTTCTTCACAAGCACTAAGGCCGGGGAGTCATCTCCGGGAAACTAGACTACTAATATTAGGGTCATCCGAACGAACGAAGGCACGCCGGAAACCGCAAGAAGAAGGGCAGTCCCCTACTGAACCTCTACCACTAAATAGGATTCTGCGACGGAGAAGAGGTCGCAGAAAAAAGCCAAGAAGAGAATGTCCCGGATAACGTCCCCAAATCAAATTCCCTTTAGAGATCAACAAAGAAATAAGACCCCATATCAGACTCGGTACAAAATATCATAACCACTCCCCTCAAAACTGGCTCAGATAACCACACAGAAGAAACAAAAGAAGACAAGGAAGAAAGGACCTCACAACAAAACAGTGGGAAAAATAACATCTCTCCCAGAGGGCGGGGGGACTAAAAAAGGGTAAAAACCAACACCGAAATTTCACCGCAAAATCCAACAAAAACAAAAAAAGAACAAAAGAAAGGACTACAACACCCAAGGTTCGATACCAGCATACTAAGTCCCATGAAAAGTCCGAAAAACTCGAACTACGAAAAAGCAGTAGTGGTCTGGGGCATGTCAAGACTACAGAAATTCCAACAGGTCACCCCTTCACTATAAAAGAGAGAAATTCTAAACGTTCTCTTTCACCCAGATTGTACACCAAAAAACGAACAACCGAACCCTTCTTATAGGGGGGGGTATATACGTTCTTAAACAGTTCCAAGCATCCATGACCATTTTTGAAAGGAAAAAAAAAGTAGGGGGGAACCCCCTTTAAACCCTTATTATACGAAAGAAGTCAAATGGCCGTTGTCCGGACAAACAAGGTAGTCAAGGGCTCAAACCAAGGTCGAACCGTCGCTCAAAGACGATCAAACTCCACCCGTGGCCCTGTAGTCCCTTTCGAAAAAGGAAATAAAGAATAAGAGAAGGGCCCATTGAAAGGACGATTGGGCAGAATCCAGAACCAGGAGAATGAAAAGAAGGGCTGGCATCAAAGAACCACTCCTTTAAAACTCCGACTAAGGAACTCAAATGATAACACAACTCTGGCTCATAACGAGACGGTAAGAAAAGTTAAAGGCTCCCCTAAGCATCCCGTGCGAAGAAAAATCAAAAAGTTCTGAAACAAGATCCCCCGCCAAAAAAACCAAGTATGAAAACACCGAGGGGGTAATATAAAAACACATGGTGCACAGGTACATAACCTGGTCAAGGCGGGGGAGGCCCCTCGGAAGGTTATCCCCGTGCAATCTGGAATGCTAGCTGGGTATGCAAGGGGACTGGGGTATCTGGGCAAAAGCTGATTCGGGATCCGGAAGGCATAACGTCTGGCAATAAATCATGGTAGACTCCGTCACGTGTGGGGGGGGGGGAGGGGTTTTTAAAAAAGGAGGGACTTGCAGGATCCCAATGTGGCAGAGTACACCGGTTCGTGGTCGCCGAGGGTTAACGGGAGGACTGGAACAAGAGATTAGCTGTTTTAGGGAAAACTGTGTAGTCGTTAGAACTGCACTCAAAGGCCACCTGTGTATCACGTGAGGAAAAGGAGGGCTAGATTTTGTCTGGACTATCTGAAATCAAGTCTAAGAGACAATGTCAATCTGCTCGGTACTAAGGAAGGAGACAAGTGTAGGACCTCAATGTAACTTTCAGTGTCCCTTAAAGGATCGTCTTACATGGGCCGAGGCCGACCAGGGGGGCCAATTAACAGAGGGAGTAAGCGACGGGCGACTTGTATTTGACGCGATCAAATAAAAGTGTCGCGACTGGGGAAGTAAAGGGAGGGAGAGAAGCCAAAAGCGCAGGAACGAAACGAAGGTCATTGAGGAAACGAAGATGGGGAAAATTACGTCAATGGTAGATTCGATCTATCAGCAAACAAACAGGGGTTAAATAGATATATAGGGAATCGAACAGGGGAACTTTGAGCAAGGAACGTTGAAATACTGAAGGAAGGGATTTATGTTAAGGGGACGCGATTAGGGGATTAAAGTCGCCTAGATAATTTACTTTTGCCAGTAGCGAAAAAGGAGGAGTTACCTAACCCGGAAGTAGAGAGGATCGAGTTTTAGAAAAAAAAGAGCCGAAGAAGAAGAGGAAAGGGGAGAGCGGTTGGGAACGGAAAGGGGCCAGGCAAAAGGTTCTTAAGACTAGAACAAAAGACACAATGCGATTCGACTTGAAAGAAAGAGAGAACAAGGTATTGATGCAATACTCTGTGAGCGGGGAGTGATAACACTTGTAAAAAGGGAGGGCAAGGGACAAGAGTACAAAAAATGTTCGAGAAACAGACACGTAGTCCAAAAAAAAGAGTAAAAGGGAAAACTATTCGACAGACATGGGGGTAGACTAAAAGGGAAAAGGGGGTTCAGGCATCCTTGTCAAAACACATCCAACAAGAAGATTAGTATGAATAAAGAAAATAGAGCGTAAGGATCTGGGAATTGGGGTTTGTTGGAAAACAAAGAAGTAAAAACAGTAACAAAGAACCTATCTGGAAGGGATTGCCGGTGAATAACCCGAAGGGGCTCACCTCGAAAAATGGGAGGAAAAGGTAGTCGCAGGAAACTGGGTGTGTTGGGGGCGCGGGGGTTTTAGCGAAGGTAGAGGGGAGGGGGGGGATGTGGGGAGGTTCATGATTGAAAACGAGTCGCAGGAGTCGAAAAAAGGGCGGAGTGGGAGGTGTCAGGGGTAATGCTGGGCTATGAGATAAAACTGGGGGGGGCAGGGAAGGGTATTGGCTCTCGGAGGGGGGTGGGGGGGGGGGTAGTTGGGGATGGGTATTGAGAGCTTTAAAAAACAAGAGGGGGGGAGGAGTGGATCGGAGGGGGGGGGGGGTAAGAATAGCACCCAATCAATGCCTCGGCAAGGATCTTCGGTAGACAGTGCTTCGATGTATAGTAATGTGGGAGTGGAGACGGGAGGTTTTTCAAATGGGGGGGGGCGAAGATCTCAGGGAGTGTAATCGGGGTTGGGGTCACAGAATACCCATTGATGAAGGAAGCCTGCAGGAGAAGGTGGGGTGCCATACATACGTGGCGGGGTAAGACGGGGGGAAACGGATGGAAAGGGGGGAATAAAAAGAAACACGTCTGGTCGAACCGGGTTTTGATTTGTGTCGGGGATGGGCTTTAAGGGTGAGGTTTACAAGCCGAAATGGTCTTAGTTCAGGACTGAAGGGGGTAGCGAGGGAGTCGGGGGGGGGGATGGGAAGAATCAACAGGGGGAGGTCAGAGGGATCCAGGTTTTGGAGGTTAACCTGGAGTATTTTAGGGAATGAAAGGTGAGTGGTTGATTCTTCTTAAAAGGTTGGAAAACGCTTTAAATAAAGAGGGACGGAGCGAAGGGAGGGGAAGCAAAAGTTCAAACTATTAGTGTAAAAGGGTGTGCAGGGGGGTATACAAGACGGGATCTGAAAAAGATGAAAAGGGAGGTGTAACGTTGTGGGGGA
>Ga0179591_1266454_pt1 | contig 10540 bp, 7 predicted proteins | sample CZOMad2_1_08_16f_FD_182891 | JGI IMG/M metagenome (GOLD analysis project Ga0179591, IMG submission 182891) | Vadose zone soil fungal communities from Angelo Coast Range Reserve, California, USA - CZOMad2_1_08_16fungal (PacBio error correction) | ecosystem: Environmental > Terrestrial > Soil >...
GAAGGGACCGAGGAAGGCGAGGCGAACCAGCGCGAATCGCGAACACGAAGAAGGAAAAATCGGGGAGAGCAAAAGACTCGGCGCGTCTCGAAGTGTCGAATCGCGTCCATGAAAGTACGCATAATGGCAGAACACTCCTGGGCGGAGAAGAGGAAGCGCGTTCGACCGAACCGAACCAAAAAACGCTGTCAAGTGGGAAACCCCCTCTGGGTGAGAAAAAGGGGAGGGGAGGAGTGGGGTAGTCGAAAATCCTTCAAAAAACGAGGAACGTCCAAAATGGGCCAAAGGTTGGGGAAGGTGGATCACGACTAAGAGAAAAAGGTGGACGGCCAAAAATTGCAAAGGACCGGTCTTCACTTCTACCCGAAAACTTCCGGGAAGGTAGACGCGGAGTCTACAGCAAAACATCGATCAATGTCAAGAGAGGGGGGAAGAAGATAACCTGGTCCACGAACTCACGAAGGGGAAGACACCCGGATCTTTACGCACACACTAAACCAGTCTTCGGATTAGAAAGCGTTCTCAACGTTCCGCACGAGGAAAACAGCAGGTTAGAAAAAGAAAAAAAAAATCACCGGAGAAAGGGGAAACAAATCAGGGGGGGTCCTGAGCTCTTCGCAAGACGGAACAGGACCCAGTGGCTCCCAAAGGGCACTTTGGAAGGGGAGGGGGGATAACCGACGTAGGCCTGGGGAACTGGTTAGGTATGTCCAGGATTGACGAAAGGGGTCCCAGGCAGGAGAGCGGGAGCAACAAGAATCCTTGAGTCGGACGAAAACTCTCCTCCGCCACTCTCATACGCACTATTGGGACGCGGGCTCACGTGGGAGAAAGTCCCGGGGGAAAACAATGAGGAAAACACTTGTAGTAAAGGAGGGAGTCGGTGATCACTATGCTTCCGCAAAGAAATTCCAAGAAAGGGAGTAAGAAAAGGAGGGAAATGGGGGTGTCCGGCCGCTCTCACAACCACACCGACGGTGCACGAAGAGTTAGTCTAAAAACTTCCGAACCATGAAGGGGGAAAAGGCGGTCGCTCGCTAACCATCCTTTAGAAAGGGAAGAGAAATGTGGCGGCGCAGGAAGCATCAATCTCTGGTAAAAACGAATTACCTCTACAACGAAGGTAGAGTCCAAGAATAAAAGCGCTGGGAGGGAAGTCCTTGCGGGTATCTCATCGCTCGAACACGAGCAGGGCAGTTGGTACCGCGCGGTGTCTGATCGCTAACTTCAGTGTATCAGGGGGGGAAAGGTGGGAGAACTCAAAAAAAGTTAAAAACCGTCAGGGAAAATCCTTACCAAAAACTACTGACGAAAGTCAGGGGAGTCCACAAGAGGGGGGGAAAGGGGGGAAGGGAAGGGTGGAACGCTTTAGGGAGGTCTTTGAAAAGGGGAAAGCAAACATGGCATGACAGAAACCACACAGAGTGACAGCGTCCCTGGAGGTACGGACCATCTCCGTCTTCCTGTCTGGAAAATCAGGAAAGCAAAGCCGAAAAAGGAGGGGAAAACGTTGAGCTCCAGAACTGTTAAGGGCAACGGCTTGATGCTCCGATCGCGCTTCTCTTGACCCAATACACAGGGTTCGGGTGAAGGAAAATTTCGTCTGTCGGGTGCGTGACACACCAGTGTCAGAAATTCAGATAGATCTTTACGAGGCGCTAACCAGGGCGAAGGAGCCATACGTTCGCATCCTAAGTCTTTGGCTCTTGGCAGGGAGTAAGCGACGCCAAAAACTGGAAAAAAGGGAGGGTTCAATCGGCGAGCTGGGAGGAACGTCGTAGAATCGCCGGTCTGTATCAGCTCATAAGGGCTCAAAGAAGGAAAAGGTTTCCAGTTCCCTGCAGCTACAGGGCCGCCGTCAGAAAAGAAAGAGAGGTTGAAACGGGGGGGAAGCCAGATCCAAGCCTCAAGCGCGTTTTCGGTCGAGGATGGGGGCGTATAACGACAAAAAGACCTCGGGAAAAAATTACGAATCAGAGAAAATCAAGCATCGCACAAAGGGGCTGAAAGGAGAAAAAGGCCGGCTGCCAAAGCGTGAACATGGCCCTTGCTTAAAGTAGCTGACAAGACAGCACAAGGGGAAAAGTTCGTTCAGACGGCTGGCATAAAAACCAAAAAAGGGGAGGAAGGGATTAAGAGGATAGAGGACCAAAGCTGAAAGGAAAGATTGAGCAATCATGTTGATCGCTACCTCCAAGTTCCTTCACAGGCTGTGGGAGAGGCCGGATAATGGGGGGACAAAAAGAGGCAGGCGCCTCAGGGGTCGGGAATCGTGATAAACCGGAAGCCCTAGTCGTCCATAGGATAAAAGAAAAAATGGGGCTCAAGCAGGGGAGAGGTGCTCATCTATTCGTAAAAACTACTGGGGGAGACTTTATCGGGCAACGTGGGCGCGCTGTGATTGGTAATTCACCATACCCGAGGTGTTCTGGACGAAAGACATTTGAGAAGGGTGAATAAAATTACGCATCTAGAAGAAAGGAAAAGCTCTCCCGGGTCGAGCTCCGGTAACCAACGCCCGAGCTAATTAAAAAAAGGTTCCTCGATGGGGAGAAAGAAAGACTCGAAAACGGAACCGTTAGAGAACGGACAGGCGTGCGTGGGCTCACTGCAAAGAATCTCTCAAATCGCGGGTCAGGACGCGGAGATCTGGGGCACGGGGAGCTAGACAGACATACCGGGAGGAAGTATAAGCGAAACGTAAAAAACACGAGGAGGGAAGAAGAACGGGCGTCCATCAGCCCGAGTCCAGACCGGGCCTCTGCAAACGGTGTTGATTTGACATGTGTCCAGAAGGAAGTAAGCTTAGGGGACAAAAGAGTTGAAATGGAAAGGGAACAAAATATTGTGAGACCCGAGGAGGAGAAAAAAAGAGTGAGTATGGCGTGGAAAAACCTATGCTCCGTTGGAGGGGGGGGAGACACAACTCTCAATGCTCAAAAACTAAACAAAGGCGATAGCGGCTGGTAAGGAGAGAGAGCGCGACAAGCTGAGTCTCAGAGAAAGAAGCAAACGATAGAACCTGGAATCATGGAACTCGCCTACTTCTCCTAGACGTCGGGTTGAAGACAGTCGGGAGACGGCAAAACACGGATCAAGGAGGGAGGGGGGCATGGAGAGCCGGTCATTTTGAAAAAAGGGGGGCAGCGGGCGGTCCAGGGTTGACTGAGGCCGAGGGAATAGGAGGAATGGGGGGTGAAAGGGACGAGGGGAGAAAAAACACCTTCGTCCCTCTTCTCTCCCTAGTCAAACGTGGTGGCGGAAGCTTGCCAGGTATTCTCGAATGAACAGGAAACCGGGGTTGTGAAGAGTCCGCAGGTTGACGGGGACAAAAGGAAGAACCGAACCCCCTTCTTTGTCGCACGACTTGAGGAGAAGATCGGGAGGACGCGTCGGACGACGTCTCAAGTGGTGTCGGGGGAGTGCTTGCATAAAAAAAGGGGGGTAGGGGGGGTAGGGGGGTAGAGGAGGGGGGGGGAGTACTGGCCTAACTTATCACCCCCTCACCTTAGGGAAGGATAGATCCTGTGACCGGAACCTGGGGGCAATATAAAAGGTGTCCGCCGAGGAGACTGGGAAAAGGGTGCTAGAATGAAACTCTCTTTCAAAGCTCGAGGCGGGTTGGGTATTTTCTCGGCTACAAAACACGTGATCCGAAAACGGTTAAGCAGGTGCGGAAATTGAGAGTCGGGGAGGGAAAAAAACTTAACGGCACAATTGGCGTGGTCGTCAATGTCCGTGTAGTCTTCTGAGGGACTGAACGACCAAGAGAAGACTTCACCGTGAGGGGATGGCTGAGGAGGATTCTACTAAAAAAACAACGAACGAGAGGAGAACCGACAGGACAGGGAGGTCTTTAATCAAAAAACGAATCGCCTGGGGCGGGCGTTCGCTGATCCAAAGGCGCTAACTGGGAGAAAAGGGGGAAGGACGGCACCAGGGGGGAGACGAGCTTACTTAAAGGGAAGAAAAAATCCCGAAACTCCCTTCCACCATCCCGATAGAAAAAAGAATAGGGAAGGTCAAGGACCACCAAGCTAGGGGGGGAGGAGAAGGAGGACGTTGAGACAGAGCTCCTCGAGAAAAAGGGGGGGGAGGGGTTCGTCAGGAGAACGGCCGTTACTCAGGAAAAAAAGAAAACCAAATCCTCTCCCTCTCCTTATTAAGACCAGGAAAAAAACTAGGGGGACGCAGGAGCGGGAATCCAGGGAAGAAGCATGATGAAAACACTATCTCAACAGGGAGGGATAGAGAGTGATGTCATTAAAACTTGTCTCAAAACGAAATCACCTCAGCCCGGGAAGCATGGAAAGATTCATCACACGACGATGTCAAAAGGGGAAGCGTAAGGGCAAGTACTCCCACTTCGGAGCATTGTAGTGAGCCATGAAACTAAACCTCGTCCAGACCACGAAAAATTTGAAAGTAAGGAAAAAAATGATGGGGGATATTGGGAATTGGAGGGGATGGGAGGGAGGGGTCGTGCTTAAGTAGCGAGTCCGATCCTCCGAGGGGTTAAGGGCATCCTGGTAGAATAAAATTGTAAAAGCAAAAGAAGAACGCCCAACGTTAAAAGGAAGCAGGCCCGTTCTATCCCATGGGGAAAAAAAGCCGTTAATATCTTCTCACCGAACGGGGATTAATCTGATAGATATCTCAAGGGCACTCAGAGGGGGGAGGGCCTACCAGTCACTCTGGCGACTAAAGCCAGAACCGATCGGCAAAAACTAAACGTGGGTTCAGGAGACTAAACAGAGGGAGAAGAAGAATTTACGAAACCGCGGTCACCATAGTTCAAGAGAAGAAGCACGCTTGGGGCATCAAAGAGGACTAGCTTAGGTTCGCGCTCTTTAGCTCCATGACCAGCAAGAAAGAGAGAAACAGCCGTAAAAGATGGGGTAAAAAGGGGGAAGACGACCGCTCGGCTCTGGATCCGAAGCTTTCGAGGCTATGAACGGCACAAGGGGCCGCAGACTTACTCCGCCGGCTAAAAAGCATGCCGAAACTGTAGTAGGAAAGGTCAGCTGGGGATGAAAGAACTCCCATCATCTCTATCTAAAAACGTTGGTCTGGGTCTTGCTAAGGGGGAAAAAGGAAAATCCACAACGGACTTCTCAAAAAGTTGAGGAAGGATGATTCTCAAGAGCACGTAAGAGAACTCAAGACATGCCTAAAGAGCCGTGGAACAGCGACCTAGAAAAAAAAGTTTTGTCAGCTCGAAGCGAGGAAACTCAAAGAAAAAAAGGAAGGAGTACAAAGACAGCGAAACCTGAAGGCCCGGTAGGCTCACACCCTCCGTACAATGAACTCTCAACAGCGCGGAGGGGACCATACAAGAGAAAGAGGGAAATCGTAGTGAAAAAAAAACGAGGCGAGGACGAATAGATTATATACCGTACTAATCCGTCGGCAGGGTCGGCGTGCAGAGGGAGGAGGAGAAACACGGCGCTCAAGAGGCCTAGGGGACTTTCCTCACTTTTCAAAATCGCATGTCGGTCTGATCACAGAGAGGTGGGAGAACTCCACCTAAAGGATTCGGGAAAGAAAAGCAAACAGACGACGAAAGGAAGATCAAACAGTGAATTAAGGTATTCAGCTTGGGGAAAAAGGGGCACATGATCAATCTGGACAAATGAGGCAATGGTATTCCGCTCTTGAGGAGGCCCTGGGACTTTAAACGGGGGGGAGGGAAGGGAGTGGCCAAAAGCATGCTGTAGCGAAGGACAACGGTTGGCTTATTTTGATATACAGCAGCGGGGGGGGAACAGGTTCGGTAAACTAATTCAGAGAAGCGGCTCCCGAGGAGAGGGGACCAGTGCGCTCTTTCCTTTCGAACAACAACAAAATCATGCCCATGAAGGCAGAGCCGGACTAGGACGGAAAAGGGGGAAGAATCAGAAAACGCGTCTCTCATGGTTCGGTGGAAAGGGTCAAGGGGGGAGGAAACAGTCCAAAGGTGTCGGTCTCGGGAGCGTCGGATAGGGGTGGAAGTATAGAAAATCGGACCAGGGGAAGGTAAAGTCTCAAAAAAAAATACCTAATCGTCTGGTCCGGTTGAAAAATTAAATCGTCAATTAGCGGGGCAAGTACCATTTCAAGAACGAGGAGGGACCGGGCAGCCCATTGGGAACCCCAAAACTAGAATGGGGGGGGGTACTGGAGAAAAGTGCTCGTTTCTAACAACCCCTTAGCCAACTGGCGGAAATGAAGTTTGGGTCGTCAACAAAGGGCTCCTCCAATCGGGTCCCTAATAGGTGGGCTGACCGTTCCTCAGAAATGGAAGAGTCCACACCGGCCGGGGGGAAAGGCCTTATGTTTACAAGTACGTGGCACCGAGCGAAAGAAAAGTACATGGGGTCAGCTTCCATCGAAAGGAATACAAAAAAAAACGTGAGCGGATAAAGGAAAAGAAATTGCCAAGTCGCCAGTTCAACGAGGGGGGGATAGAGGAGCATGGTGAAAAAAGGAGAAAAAAATGGGGAAACTGGGTCGAACTCTTGGGGTGGCCTGGCTGGGGACGAAAAACAGGGGAGCGAAGGCTATGCTCGTTTACTTAATGACAGCTAGGTGAGTCCAGAGCGGGGAGCAAGAAAGCGAACTCTCAAAAAAGTCCAGCGGTATTCTTCGGGGAACTGAAATGTTCTGACGGTTCCGCTCGGTGCTTACTAGGCGGACCGAAGAAAGACAGTGGAAGGAGAGGGCCGAGGTATGCGGAGAAGCAAATTGCAAGGAAACGGGTGAACCATAAACAGGTACGGGCAGTCCGCCTAAAGAAAGGAGGACCGCACCACCGTGCGACAACTTACTAACCGGGGCCCCAAAAGAGCAGAATTCCACTCACCATATGGGTGACCTGAGCGATGAGGGAAGGGATTCTTCCCTCTGTTACGACAACATCTCCGATCACTGGGGGGCCAGGACCGAGTCACGGGGGTAGTTGTAGAACTGCAGAGAGGGGGAAGGGCATGTGAAAATCGACGGTTTCAGCTACGCGGCGAGAAAGCCCTCAACATAACCACCGCTGCGTAGGAATTGGAACAAACACTGTTCAAGCCCACGGTGAACTTTAGAAGGGGGAAGGGAGGGGACGAACTCTCTGCCACGAGTAAGCAGTAACAATAAACTTTCGTTAATGAATAACCATTGCGTCAATGTCCTCTGGGGAAAGAATTATTAACCCTCAAGAAAGAGGAAAAGTGTACAACGTAAGGTTTCCAGAAAAGAAGGGGATCAGGTGGTAGAGGGAAGGGGAAACGTACTTTCGTTGCAGGTGGCTCCAACGGAAAACATTATCCAGGACGACGATCTTACACTCGCATGGGGGGGTTGTGGGGGGGGTTCATTACGGGAAGGGATCTTCCCCTCCAGACGAAGTCAGGCCTCCCGGATAGGACTTCTGAGCAGACTTTAAAAGAAAACCTGGGGGGGACAGACGGAGAAAGAGGGCTCGGGCAAGCGGAAGAAAAAGAGGATGCGATCGGCAGTCTCCGGCTTCTGGGGCGGGATCTGGAACTGAGGTGAAAAATAGTGGGAGAGAAAAGGAATGGGGTCGAGGATGAACGGGTGAAGCGCCGTCTTCCAGTCCACCACTGCTCTTTCCTCGTGGGGGCGCAGCTGGGGAACCAGGCCCTAGGGGGGGATGAAGCGATCGTGAAAAAGAGGATAGGAAGACCAGGAAGGTACCTGGCACCGTTTGAATCACCGCAGACTGCTTGTTCCGACATATCGTCAGACCACCCCGGGGGACTCTAAGGAGGACATTGCGGTATAAGGGGAGAGGGAAAAGAATAGGCGTGAGCATGTTCAAAAAAGCAAGGGAGGATTTATCCTCGGAATGTTCAGAGTAACATGAATCAATCCCTGATAAGCACGAGCCGTTCTTACGATACGGCACCGGGGACAAGGGGGAAGAGGGGGGAAAGGTCTCTTGTGGATTACGGCTACTCTTCCAGAATTGCTATGGGATCAGAGGGGCTCAGAGTTGAAAAGGGAGGAAAAGGAGTGTGACAGGACGTGCGGACTTTGCTGGAGACGCTCGGCTAATCCCCTTACGCATGTCGGGGTCTTAAAAGGAAGACCGTACTTGAGACGTGACCTGACAAGGGGATAGTAAGAAACAGACGAATGAGCGGTAGAGGAGGGGAGATTATACATCTTAGCCCGCCGCAAAGAAAAGTCTAGGGTACTACTCTGCAAGTTGGGCAGTGACGCGCAGACATGAGAGGTAAAGGGGGCGAAAAGGGTGAGAAAAGGAAAGGTGGAGACAGTCGGAGGACGTGCTCTTATCGGTTCGACTGACTGAAGCCACCTTGACAAAAAGAAAAAAATCCCTACGACAAAAAGAGGTTACGAAGGGACACGCGTGCTCGGTTGGAAACGGAGTTCATCGACGCGATGAGCCTAAGGATGGAAAAAAAGGGGTGGGGAGGGAGGCTGCTACTGTTCCCTACGCGCTCACTTGAAAGATCCCTAATTCTCAGAAAAAAAAAAGGGCTTCTAACTGAAAGGGGCTTCGGTTCATCTGGGGGGGAAGACGCTGAGGGGAGGGAGAGGGAAAAACTTCAACGGAAAAGAGAGAAAAAAAACAAGGACTAGGAAGGGGAGTATATTGAAAAAAGCTATAATCAAATTTACCCGCGAAGCGATCGCAAAAAAGCTGAGAAGGCCTCACCTTCGAAGCAAACCAGGAGGAGGCAGGGCCGTCAGGTTTACAGAATCCTGAAGAAAGACTGCAAACTCTCCCCTTGCGAAAGGATAAAATCTCTTCAGTCCTCAATCCAAAATAGCAACTCAGTGTAACCCACTGAGGGGGGGGGAAAAATGGTCGGGATCTGGAAGGTCTGGGGGGGGAAAGGGGGAAAGGAGAGTCCGATCAGCGGAGGGCCTTCATTGTCTCTAGAACCGTGTGGGAAGTGAATCCGCTCAATAAAGGAAAAATGCGAACAAAGCGCGGAAGTAAGCTGAAGCGAAATCCGAGTCCTTAACCCAAAGCAGGAAACGGGTCAGAAAAAGCAGCTCTCGAAGAGCCGCTCATTTAAAGAGGGGGAAATCAACCCGGTAAAGGGAGAGAGCCCTCCGAAAAACTTACTCACCCACCCTGGTTGAGAAGGATAAGAAAGGGGGGGAAAAGCATTTCCGAACGCGGAAAAAAAAAAAAGGTGTACTCCGCGAAGGGAAGAAAGAGAGCACGACGCCAAAAATGATACTTCTTAATCCTCTCCCTTTCAGGTCAAGCGGCAAAGAAAATGGGGACCAAAATAGGGAAGGCCTTTTCAGGTAGGGGGAAAAAAGAGTTCGTGCCCTGGGGGAGAGGTGGGGCGCCTGTCGAAAGAAGATCGCAGACCAGGGGGACGGCAAAAAACACGGAATACAGCACCTTCGTCCGTGCATCCTGAGCAACCGATCAGACAGCAAGGCATCGGGGGAACCGACGGTTGGTCGAACTCACGTTGGAAAGAAGCAGGAGCCGGCTCAACAAATGAAGTCATCTTGACTGCAAAATAAGGTATGCCGCAGAAAGCCAGGGGAGGAACTGGAGTACAAGGATCTAAGGCCCCTCTGGTTGGTTGGAAGGAAGCCTACGAGGGGGGGGAGACCTTTCTAACTCTTATCTCGTATCTCCAAGAAAAAAAGGTACCGCACTTTTAGTTCTTCATCGCTCCTCAAACATTAGCGACCAAGAAAATAGACAGACTGGGGGGAGAGGAGGGCGGTACACCCGCGAATAGGTCCTCGAGTCACCCACGAGGAATTCTACAAAAAGGTTCCCCTCAATCAAAGGAGATTTGAAGCGTCAGAGCAGAACCGCGCGCAAGAAGAAGGCCTGCCGGAACCGTCCCCGCGTTCCTTATTCATGGCGACGGCAGGAGAGTGTGGAAACCAGCAAACGAGCACGGGGTGGCATTCCGCACATAACAAAAAGTCAAAGGGGCGTAAAAGAGGGGTGGACGGGATAAATGTTACGATGGAAAAGGGAACTGGATCAAAAGCGCGGGGAAGGACACCACCCAAAAAGGAGGGAACTTAAAGTCCGGCTGCCCAAAACTCAACCAGGGACCCAACCGTTGCTTGACGTGTGGGTAAATCGAATAAAAGGAGACCTGCGTTAGGTCGGTCTATCGCCGTGAAAGCGGGGAAGTACTTGAAAAAGGAACTAACGATTGGTGCTAACCACGACAAAAAGGGGAAGGCCCGCCGGAGATCCGATTCGTACCAGTAGGGGAATCCAAACGCGTGGGGGACGAATAAATGCTCGGGTGGGGAGATCAAAGGGGGCAAGGTGTCAGGAAAGGGAGGGAAAAAACTACGGGGAGCGTCAAATCTTCTGGTATCGTTCTGGTCACGTCAGTGAACGCGAAAGGGATTTACTTGACGAAGAACCTCGCGAAATTCGAAGTTATACAATGCAGACTCCGTATTGCAAAAAGCACTCATAAGGTCCGTCAAGCAAAGTACATGGACGGTCGCTATTTAGGGGGGGGGAAAACCGCGTGACCTCGGGCGAAGGTAAAGGAAGAAAGTCATCCAAAAGCAAAATTCG
>Ga0179591_1283746_pt1 | contig 10540 bp, 15 predicted proteins | sample CZOMad2_1_08_16f_FD_182891 | JGI IMG/M metagenome (GOLD analysis project Ga0179591, IMG submission 182891) | Vadose zone soil fungal communities from Angelo Coast Range Reserve, California, USA - CZOMad2_1_08_16fungal (PacBio error correction) | ecosystem: Environmental > Terrestrial > Soil >...
AGGCAAACATTAAGAAAGAGACGGGGGAGTCTTCGGGTTACCTGGGTATAACTGACTCTTTCGGAGGTCAAAATCAGGCTTCAATGAGGAACCGGGGAGGTGAGAGGGACGCGCAGGGAGAGAAGAAGGTGGCCCTCGAAAACGCGCCCGCACTTAGAACAAATAGTCAGAACTGGAAAGGCAAGGCAGGGTGTTTTTGAAGACGGCGGGGGGGAGGATGCAGGTATTCTTTACCACAATGCTGAAGAGTATTTTAAAAAAAGGCTTTGTGAAAGGACTGGGGGGGAAAGGAGGAGGCTTGGTACCCATCTTTCCCAAACCTTACAAAAGGAGGAAGGCTTTTGCTAGAGAAGGGGGCCAGGAGGGGGGGACAAGAGGCTTGCAGGAAAACCGGGGAAGAGGGAATCTCTATGAGTAAAAGGGGACGGTCAGAAAGAGGGGCATGCCCGAGGCAATGAGGGGCTAGAAGAAGAGAAGGAGAGAACCCACAGAAAAAAAAAGTCGAAAAGGGGGGTGAGAAAAGGAAGCTCACCACTGGAGGGGTCTTATTCCGCCATGGAGAACTGGATTCGAAAAAAACGAAGAACTAGGCAAAAATACGGACACAGAAAGAAACGGATTATAAAACATTCCTTTGGTAACAAAACGGAGGAAGGTCTCCCAAAAAAGGACGCACTGCGGTCAATTTTAAATACTTCCGCGGCGGAACGGTGATTAGGAAAAAACGGCAAGTGGGGGATCAACAAAAAAATGTCAAGGTTGACCATAATCTCCACAAAAAACGGGAGGAGGAAGATGGTCAACGGGGGAAGGGAAAAGAAAAAAGGGTCACGATGAGGGAGCGAGGAAATAATCAGAAGTTAAAAAAAAGAATTATGTAAACGACCGCGCGAAGGTTTTGGGGAGAACCTGGAATTTCGCGAAAAATGATAAAGAAAATCCTAAGGAATTTTGGGAACGGGAAAGAGATTTTGAACAGTTCGACGTTTTGCGAAAGATATGATCATGGCGAAACGCACCGTTAGAGGTTTGAAACCGCGGCAGTACACTTCGAATGTTGTAGGGGGAAAGGGAGAAGAGTGAAAATGAAGAGGGCTTGCACAGTTTGACGTCCATGGTTACGCAGAGTCCGGGGGAGGGAAAAAAAAGGAGGTAGGATAGAAAAACGTTTGGGAGAGAGCAAAAGAATGCGCTTTTGTCTCTGAAGGGGGGGAAAGCGTCTGGTGCCACCTGATCGAAACGGTCATGAATAAGGAGGGAAAAAAAAACAGGCGTGGGTAATCGATTTCCGGTGGGCCGAATTAAGGCTTTCGAAGCGCACGAAGAAAATGTGGGGAAGTTTTGGGGGAAGAGGGTTTGAGGGGGGCGAGTTCCTTTGACCGAAAGGAGGTGGCACAGGGGAGAGAGACATTAATAAAAAGGGCCAAAAATGGAAGAAACAGGCACGAGTCAGAAGACAAGGACCCAAATCAACCGTCAGAGGGTAACACGGTCCTAAGGGGGGAGTGCGGGGCGAAAAGAAACCGATGGGAAAAAAAAAGAGTATGGGTGCTCGCATTGGGGATTGCGGGGGGGGCCATACGGTGCGATGGGCGTTCGAAGGGGGGTAAAATGATGAAGCAGCCAAGGGCGAGAAAGGGGAAGTCGATTGAACATTTTGGGGAGACCCAGAGGGCCAAAGGGCCGAGAACGGGGGGCATATGGAAGGTACTCTATTTCCAACTAAAAAAATACCCGGAAAGGGGAGCAAGAAGGGAAACACACCTATAGCCGTATTCTTTTTCCGAGAAGCTGAGTACTGGCCGTACTTGAGGAAGAGGGTTTGTGCAGGAGGACCAAGAAAAGGGTGACACGGCCTCGAGGCTGAGTTTCTCAAAGAAGTTTTCGCCGAGAAGCCAGAATTGAGAGGAGAATTTGGGAGCCGGAGGATGCTGAACTCTGAAGTCAGAAAGAGGGAAAGAAAACAACTGGAGGAAAAAGGGGGCCGGAGTTCGAAGTTGTCTCCCTGACGAAAAAGGGAGACCTTCGCCGGAAAAAAAGGTTAGGCAATGAAAAGGAACGAGGGGGGAAAAAACGGAACGTCAAGAGAAATGAGGGGTGGCCCTTTGTGAGGGTCGGCATTTTTTCCAGGACTTGCCGGAGGGGGGAAAAATTGCACGCGACAGGGGGAAAACACTACTAGAAGGAAGGGACTTGGTGAAAAATCCCAGTGAAAAAAAAAAAGAACAACACTAGAAGAAAATACTTTCTTTTAAAGTTACTCTTCCATATTCCGGAAAGAGGGCAGCCATAAAAAAAAAAAAAAAAAAAAAAAAAGAGGAAGAAGAGAAAAACTTCGAAAGTAAAAGGCCAAACAAAAGGAGCAAAAAAGAGGAACAGTAGAACAAAGATTACCTTACTGGAGCACCTTAGTTCAGCAGTATTGAAGGGAGCGCGGGAAACCTCAAGAGTTTCAGAAAGAGAAAAAATGTGGGGAGAAAAAAAATGCGAAGGGCGGAAGAATTCGAGAATCGCGCGGAAGGTCTGAATGCGAAGGCCCTAGAAAGCTGGAGGGAAAGTTACGAGGCAATGCAAGGAGATCGCAGGAAAGACAAAAAAAGTACGACACACCTTGAAGAAGAAAGTAGAAGGGAAGACAGACACCCCCATTCCAGAAAATAATCTCCTGCTCACACAGGATTAGTAGGAAAAAGAGATTATTTCTTGGAAAGGGGGGGAGAGGTCAATCGACGGAAAATCAAGATGCGAAGGTAAGCGATTATCTGACTAAAAAAGAGAATGAAGCCGAGCGGGAAGTGATCGAACGTGGGGTCCCTCTTAAGCTTCGGCAGGGCAACTAACCGAGGATTCATCTAAACAGAAATTGGAGGAAGAAGGCGTTAGGGGAGGAGGAAAACTGAAGAATAGTGGTTCCTCCAGGATACTCTCCTCAGCTTCGCATTGTCAATAGCGTAAAGAGTCTATAACAGAAAACTTTGGGTTATAAAGTGGGTTGGAATGGCCGAGCACCCTCGGAGGTACCGCCGTTTCGTGACTGTTCGGCCTATGCCGCGAGATTCCTTATCTGGGATGAAGGGAAATCTTTTCCTAACAGCAAGGGGGAAGGCAGGTCGCGACCCGCGTTCTTGGTTGGACGCAGATAACCTATTCAGTGGATATGACCGGTCTCGTCCAAAGGGGGGAATTTCACTGAGAAGAAAATCAAGGCCAACAAAAAGCAATCTCTAAGAGAGGGACAGAGAGGTGGTCGAGCCGCGCGCATAACTCAGCCTTCTGAATTAGCACTTGTCTGAAAGACTCGGAAGGGGTTCCCAGCAGAGAGGCTAGTGGGGTCGAAAAAAAGATGGCGTGGCAACGCATCCAGAGGCGCAGCGACGGCTCCAAGGAAGGATCACTTGAGGCGAAAGAGCGGAAAGGGGGGGAACCACCAACGAATGTGGTAGAAGCATTCCTGAACACGAGAATCCAAACTGGAGACAAAGAGGCATTTCCTCGCGTTCGAAAAGCAGGCACGACTGCCTCTAGGTGAATGATGGGGGAACGGAACAGAAAAGGCGTATTCGTTAAATTTGGGCGCCGCATCCCAGGGGGGGAGCCAGCACCCACAACCAAGAAAATGGCGAGAGAGGGGAAGCTGAAGGGGAACAACACCGGTCAATCGCCTCAATCGGGGATCTTTACTTGGCTGTAATGCGTCAAACATAAGGGACAGAGTCGAGGAACTAAGTGGCCAAGATGAATTTCAATTTGAACCGCTTTGGTTGGTGCTCGGCCAACGCAAGGATTGGGGTCAATGGGAGGAACGTTCAGGGGGGAATTGAGGACAACGGGAGTCTTCGGGGGACTTGTTCTCACCTTCGTGGCTGGCTGTCGCGGTCTGCTGGCGGCGGAAAATCTTACAAGAAGTCAACGTGCCCAGCGAAAAAACATGAACCCGCCCGCACGGTAAACAAATCAAAAAAGTCAAAAGAAGGACAAAAGGGGGGGTCTAACGAAAGCCTGGAATTCGGACCAAATGCGGCCACGATTCACAAAAAATTGTCTGTTGTTGGTCAGAAAGGAAAAAGAGGCAGGCTGGCACGCTTTCCCCGAGAGTACAAAGGCCTGAGTTATCTCGGAATGAAAAAAAGGGGAGGACGAAGAAGAGGCAGGCCACCCGAGCGAAGTCTCTAGGAACCATGGAAAGTGGGACACTCCTTGAAGACCGGGATACAAGCAGAGCGGAAAAGACCCAAAAAAAAAGGTTCACACATATAAAAATTTTCAACAAGCGGACAGCGAAACAACGGTGCGTTGAGCCAAAGCAATAAGCGGGAACGAGCAAGGAAAGCTTGGTTCAAAGGAAAGCAAAAAACGGACAGTTTAGGACATTCATGGGAAGCGGCGAAGACCATGGGCCAAAAGTAATCAGGTACCTACGGACTGCGAACCAGTCTGCCCTGTTTGCCTAGGAGGGAAAATGCTCCAACCCCCGAAGGCACGCCTGCCCTCCAGTTTCCATAGCTCTACCACCACACCAATATTGTGGCTGGTCAAGGTAGAGGGGCACGGGGACGTGCCCCCATTCCACATCTGCCGCGTGATTCTAGGGTCAAGACTCCTCTTCCTTAGAAAATTTCTCTCGATTCTTGGGGGGACCAGAGTTTCGCAGGGATTAAAATGAATGTCTTAACTTTACAAAAGGTCCGATCTGGGGGGGGGGAAATATAGTTGAATGATTAGGTTGGCGTTTTTCTAATAATTCTTGATCATTGGAATAAACGCACAAGTTGCGGTGCGAGGGGGACGAATTTGAGGCAAGAAAAACGGTAGGGTGTTGGGATCGAGATCTTCAGGGATGAAACGGGGAAAAATGCTGGAAGAGGATGAGTCCATTGTTTACTCCCTAGACCTTCGAGCGGTGGCGGAACAAGATGGCGGAACGTGGCAGGTGAGCAAAGGGCATGGGTGGGGGTACTCTGAGCGGCGGTGCAAAAAAATCCTGGGGATCGCCGACGGAATTACAACAAATGAGGTTTGGGGGAAAAAGTGTTCCTCGTTCCTAATTACATCGGGGTAAGAACAGGAAAAGGTTCCGAAGTGGGGAGTCTAATTTTTTCTTCAAGGTTGAGAGCCGTAAAGGGGGGAGATTTCGTATCTGCCTAAGTCGAAAATATTTTATGAATTCCAACCATAAAGAAAATACTAAAAAGCCGGGGCAGGGTGAAAGAGAAATGACCCTATAAAAGCTTCCAAGGATCACGGGTTCTATGTGGGACGTGAACAAAAAAAGGAAACAAAAGGAGAGAGCAATCACCAACCAACTGATTGAAAAGGAAAATTCAGAGACGGGGGAATAGAGGTGTTGAGGGGAAGGGCGGAGGGCGAATTAATTGTTGGGACATGATTCCGGAAAACCACGTAGTTCGGGGGAAAGTGGTTGTGGAAGAAGACGAGACACACGTATAGCCAATGTCGAGACTGGGGGCGAGAAAACCGGGATGGGCATTGCATGTAGGAAACGTAAGTCTCGTTCAGGACAATTTTCACATCGGATGGTGAGAGATCAAACGGGCAGGCGTGGGAAAAAAAAAAAGGGGACTGACTTGCCGTCTTAAAAAGTTTGTCTATTTTTGGCAAGGGAATAAGGGATGGATACCAGGTGGTATGAAAATCCCTGGAGAGGAGGTTCGAATTCTTTTTACGCAGCAGGGGTTGGGGGGAGAGCTCTGAGGGGAGGGACGAAATGGCGCTCAGAAGATCACCACTCGCGCGACCAGCGGGGGGACAATTGGAGGGGGCGTCCATTGGAGCAGGGGGTGTCCGAAAAATTTAAGGGCCTGAAAAATGTTATGCGCGAATAATCGGATCAGGAAAGGGGGATGTGTAAAATCAGAAAAGGGTTTTAAGGTGTAAAGGGAGAAGGTGAAGAGGGTATAAAAAAAAGGGCCAGATGGTTACAACTTGGGACACGACCCGTCATATAGAAGAATAAGTGTGAAGCCGGTACAAAAAAAACCTCTTGGGGGGAACAGTACCCGACCCAGAAGAAACCTTCCAAGGAAAAGAACGGATGTTTGATGGTTACTACTTCCAGTCAGAAAATAGAAAAAAACAGATAAAGGAGACGGGGAGAAACGGCAGGAGGGTGGGAAGGGGCAATGCCCCACAAACCAGACAGGAAACAACTAGTACCAGCAGACAGAGTTTTACCTGACTGGGCCCCTGAAGTGCAATGAAAGAAGATATTGAAAAAAAGTAACGAAAGTTGAAAGGAGAGCAAAAAAGATATTGACTACTACCATTCCTCAAGGTTTCGGGGGGGGGAAATTAGGATATAGGGAGGAAGGAGAAGAGATCCTCAAGCAAGAGCGAAAAGGGGAGGAAGGGACTTCTTGAAGGCATGAGGGGGCAGTCGTCCATATGCTCGCGGTAACTAAACCAAGCGTCGCAAATACGAAGCCCGTGGACGGAAAAGTAAGAGCGGAAGCACAAAAATATCTCGAAGGCAACAAAACAACAAAAGGGAGAAGGAGAGAGAGTTAGAGGGGAAGGGTGTGTCAGAAATCTCCCTGCTCTGAGGGGATATTCGCACCAGTGCTATTTGGGGGACGAAGGGTGACGGAGCCTGGACTTCAAAGAAGAAGAAAAATAAGATGCAGGGAAAGAATCCTGCTGGAAGTGATCGGGTCCGGCCCTGCTTGAGAATTGCGAAGGGGAAAACCTGCAAAAGATATCTAAAAGGGGGCGAGTCATACGGCAAACCTGGTCTCGATAAGCTCCTAGATTCTTGTCTCTGATTCTGGAAAATTGGAGAAGAGGGGAACGGAAAATGAAGTTCAAGGCGTCAAGAAGAACAGGGGAAATGGGAACAGCCTCTTCGTCTTCGTGGATAGGTGTTGAATTCTAAAGGTGGGGGGGGGTGGGGGAGAAAAAAAACCTCGCAGATCAGCTGACGAATGCAAGAGCTGGGGAGAAGGTAGCGTTGCGGAAACTCTTTTTGAAAAAGGGGGGAATCTGGAAGCGTAACCAGACAACAGCAAGTTCTTTTTCCCTCGGGGCAGGGGGTCAAGTGAGGGGGAGAACTAATTCAAAAAGGTTGTGGGAAAGGCAGGTACCGCGAGGGGATTTACCGGTCCGCGGCCAAAAGTTAATTCACCAGAAAAAGGTTAAAAAAAAAGGCAAGAGCAAAAAACAGGCATTGAAAAAAGAGGGGGGGAGAGGGAAACATAAGGGGGGTCAGTATCCTCATTCCGCGCATAAAGTTTTCACGTCTAAGGAGCACTAGGTCAATGGGAAAGAAAAGGAAAAGAACGGAAAAAAGGCTTTGAAGGAGACTGGGGGGGAAAGAGTGGGAAAAGGGATGGGGGACGGAAAAGACAACAAAGTTCATCAGGGGCCCAATTCCTGCTCGATTTGGCAGGGGGGATCAGAAAAGAAGGAAAGCAAAAGAGGAGGGAGGGAAAAGAAACCGGGAAGGAAAAAAGGGAAAAGGACAGACGAGGGGACTCAGCTCTTTTCGTAAGCACTTCTCTAGGTGAGAAGGTAATCCCTACTTGTGAAAATTGAAGCGAACGGCTAAGGGGGGGGAGAATTTTGAAAAAAAACCATAAAAGTAAGGGGATCAATTGGCAAGGGACGCGTGGAAAACAAAAAAGGGTAGAAGTTCAGGAACAGGGGATCGTGGATGTTCAGCAATCGAGGGTCCAAATTCATTCGCCGAAGAAAGAACAGTCACTGGGCAAGACAGTTGGCCGAGAAAGGGGATTTCAACAGAGAGGTGGGACTGGCCAAAAAGAGGTGTGTTTCACGAGTTTTTTGGCCAAAGAACTTCAAATTAGCACGTGGGCGGAAGGGGGCTTTGGGGGGGGAAACGTCCGTGGAAAAAAATTCGCGGTGGAGCTGTCGGAAGAGGGAAAGGGGATGCGTCCCATAAAGAAAATCTTTTACGCCTTGGATCGAACGACAGTTTCAATCGAGCAGGGGAAAGAAAGCACAAATCGCAAAGCAACAAGGGGTGTCTTCGGCGCGGACAATGGAATTCGGCCAGGGCAAGAGGAGTTACAAAACATTCAGGGGGAGGTTGTTCCGACGTCAAGGGAAGGGGGGAGATATTGACACGATGCGGTGAGGGTCCGAAAACGTACAAAAAGAGTTTGCTCTCAGGAAAGTGAAAAACGGGGAGTAAGAGCTGACGCCACCGAGCGAAGTACAGTAGAGTAAAGAGGGCCCGCTGACAACGGGAAAGGGAGAAAAAAGATAAGGCGCACACAAGGGGGAAACATGCGAGGGAAAGAAATTGTAGAACAAGCGAACAAAGCGCAGGTCAAACGTTGCGGTTTATTCCGCAAGGAAGCATAGCACTGTGAGCAAAAAAAAGCACAGGCAGGAAAACCAATAAAAATCGATCAGCGGAGGTACGACAGTTCAGTGGAAGCGGCAAAAGACCAGTTCGCAAATGATCGCGTCAGGGGAAGGGGTTTTTGTAGGAAAAAAAAACCCGTGACAGGAAAATTGGTCAAAAAATCCGGAAATGGAAAGGGGGGGGGGTGGGGGAGAATGTCAATCCGGAAGAAGAGGAAAGTTGAACCATCTCTAAAGAACACAACTGGGGGGGGGGGGGAAGAAGAGGCGGGGTGCGGGAGATCTTAATGGAAATATGCCGTCTAGGAGAGAGGAAAGAAGTCCTAATTTTCTCAGCGGGACGTATTTAAAATTGACCGCGCCGAATTATTTTGGGGGGGAAGTCGTTAAAAAAAATGAAGGGACGGGGGGGGAATAGGGGGTGCGGGAAAGGAAGGTTTCCGGAGGGTCGACTTTTGGGCGCATCAATATATTGGAATTGCGGGAAGAAAAAATGCGGTTTAAAAAGGGCATGTGAAAAATTTTACAGGAGGGGTGGGGGGAAGATTGGGGAAATTTTTTTGGAGAGCTTGATGATATACACGAGGGGGACCGCGGCTGAACCAAGATGGAGACATGGGGGGTAAAAAGAGTCGCGAGGGGGGGCGATTGAGTAACGATTCAAAAGAGAAAAAGAAATGGGTCTCGGAGGCGTTCCCTCATAGCCGCGGCAATATCTGGCCGTCGGAAAAAAATAATTGGTGGAAATCGGAACATTGGAAAAAGGTTGCAAAGGGAGGGGGAGAGGTCATTTTTAGGCGAATGGGTGTGGGGGGGGAGGAGGAGTGGACTGTGGGGAAAAGAAAGGAACAAACTGTCGGAAAAAGTCGTAAAGATTTGCATTCCTTCCATGTTCCTCAGCCAAAGGGAAGACCGGGGCGACAGCAGGAAGGGAGGCAAGAAGATCAAAAGATAAAGTAATGGGGGGGGAAAAGCGTGAAAAAAAGGGAAACCAATCATGAGGACAACAAAAAAGGGGGGGGGAAAGCGAGAAAATTGGGAGTGCCGAGTCAAAGGGGTGCTGATGGGCGTTCGCAAATTGTTTGTCAAGGGATTGCCCGGAAAGAAAAAAAGATCCCCGGGAGGAGATTGGGAAGGGAATCAACCATGAAAAGATAAGAAGAGGGAACGGGGGAAGGGGATTCGAAACCTGGATTCGGGACAAATTCACAACGAATACGTAGCCATTCGCATTCACTTTTCCATCGTAGGAAGAATCTCACTAAGCCGGGAAGAGGGAAGCAAAGCAAAAAGAAAAAAAGGGGGGGTTTCAGGAAATACTTGCCAGGGGGGGGCGGGAGCCAGGGAAAAAGAAAGCCTCTCTGGAGGTGCTCCTCTTTGGGCCATAACCGAAAAAAATGAGAAAGGGGCGTCAAATGAGGAAAGGAGGAAGGCAAGACAGGAAAATTTCACAAAAGAAACGCGAACAGGGAAGGGGGGGAAAGAGGGGGGGGGGGGAATGCTTTTCGTGAAAGTTGTCTCCAAGGGGAAGCAAAAGTTCTCAATGAGAAGAGGGATTCAAGGGATAAGGAAAAAAAACGATGGGGGGGGGAATCTCGCGAAAGAAGGGGGGGGTGGGGTCCTTGGCGTTGGAGGCAATTTGACAGAGGGGAATTTCCGGGAAGGAAAAATGGGAACCTCATAAAATAAGAAGGGATAAAAACGTAAAAAAACCAAATAAGTGTTTTTTATGACTTATCCCGCCCTCTGGAAGACCACCTTAAACGAAGAAAAGGAAAGGGGAAGTTGAGTGGAAGAAAGGTTCTCAGCCAAAAGAAAGCAATTAAAAAAAAAGGGGAGGTGTTAAGAAGGGAAACAAAAAACCAAAGCAGGCAACACCTAGAACAAGAAAAAGGGAATCGTTTCCGCTGGTATGCCCGTATGCCGCGTGAAAATGGAGAAGCAGGGTAAGGGGAGCCTCAACAAAAAAATCAATGTGAAGACTAGGGTGGGATACCATGGAAAAAAAAAGGGGGGACGGAGAGTTATATTAATGAAGAAGGTAGGCCAAGGCGAAGCTCCAAAAAAAGAAACGAGGGCGGCCATCGATCACTTCCGATCGCATCTTGAAATGAGGATTGGCAGGAAAAAAAATCGAAGGAGAAAAAAACATCAAAACCGGAGGCAAAGAATTAGAGAAAAAAAACCCAGAAAAGAA
>Ga0179591_1323175_pt1 | contig 10539 bp, 19 predicted proteins | sample CZOMad2_1_08_16f_FD_182891 | JGI IMG/M metagenome (GOLD analysis project Ga0179591, IMG submission 182891) | Vadose zone soil fungal communities from Angelo Coast Range Reserve, California, USA - CZOMad2_1_08_16fungal (PacBio error correction) | ecosystem: Environmental > Terrestrial > Soil >...
TTTGCCAAGGTGGGTGAAACTCTCTAACCCGTTAATGAGGGGGGGGGGGAGAAGGTGAGTCATTATGAGAGAAAAAAAGATTAAGGAAGGGCAAGAAAACCCGTACAGTTAGGAAATCAGCGGGGTTTCAGGTGAAGGTGGAAATCTCCATAAGGGCTGAGAGTAGATACAGAAAAAGATTTTGGTCTTGAACCCTTGACTAAAGTAGGAAAAAAACTCTCATGTGTGGAAAGAAGTGGGAAAAGGGAAAGGGGGATCAAGGGGTGCTCGCTAACTCAGATAGAAAACCCAACGGAGGAAAACACAAGTGAATAAGAGAGTCTGAGAGAGAAGAGGGGCCCGAAATGCCGGTTTGAGGAGCTTCCCATTAGATCATAGGGTTCATGTTAAAGAAAGAGAAGCCGCTACGGATAGCATGGTCGTCTGGAAAGGGCGAAGAAGAAATGCAGAGAATAGATTTCCTTCTTCAAAGTCTCTAAGAGGGGAGGCTGAGGTGGAGAGGGAAAGCGAGGAAACACAATCATTACCTGTTTCGTCGGGGAGGTAGGAACACAGCCTTTCTCTAATCTAAAAGGAGAGAGGGGTGGGGCACAGAATAAATACTCCCTGCCTCCAAGGGCGGTAAAGGGAAAATGGTGTTGTCGGAGTATAAATATCGGGAAGATAAAGATAAGAAATCGATGGGTCCTCAGACTACGGAGGCATCCGGCCATTTCAGAACAAACTTTTAGTCCGTGTATAGACAACTCAAGAAACGACCAGGGGGGGATTTAAGGTCAAGATTCGCTGCCAGTAGATAAACATAACTCGATCCTATGGGTGTTGGCGAGAGGCACATGAGGGCCTTGTAGTGCTATTAAGCCGATTCCGTGCACTGTCAGGAAGGAGGGGATGAAATAGGCAACGGTCGGTAGGAAGGCAAAACTGTGTAGTGCGCTTTGTGGGGAAATTGGACACCAAAACTGCTGGCGCTCTCCAAGGGTTTAGTTCGAGGGGAGGAGTTATATTGTCACAATTGTATGCGGGTTACGGGGAAAAAATCGTAGCCGAAAGGCCAAACTGACTGACGAGATCCTAAGGTCACAACCGGCAAAAGGCGTTGCAGGGGCCTTGTTTCCTTAAGAGAGTTGTGGGGCGGCTTCTTACGGACATCAAGTTCGTTACAATAAACGGTCGCACTTCAACCCTGATGGGGTTAGAGGATCCCAGCTAAGCAGACAATTTGGCTCGGATAGAAAGGCTGGGAACCGCGCTCCCTAAGCTAGGACCACACGTAACGCGTGGAGCCGTAGCGTACGAAAGAAGGGGAAGAGGGGGGGAAAGGTGATAAGGAAGGAGAGGGATACAAGGGACACAAAGGAGCCCGCGATTTCACTAGGCAGGTTAAGAGCGATGGTGCAGGAAAGTCAAGAAAGCAAGGTCGACTTTGGGGGTACGAAAAGAAGTAGAACCTTCTAATTATCCCCTGGGCAAGGACAACCGCGCGACCCCGCACCCCATCGCAAGAAAGAACATAGCGAGACCCCTTACAAAAAGCAAATCCGTTTTAAAATTCCCTCCAAGACGGACTAGGGCTTATAATCGTAAGAACACACGGTTTTTTAAACTCACTCACTGCAGGTATATCATAGTGATGGGAGGTCTGCACGGTGAGGGGGCAAAAACTGTGACTAGGTGCATAAGTACGTGACCTTTGGGAACTTTGACAAGAATTGGGCGTCCGGCAGAGGGTCGGAGTCAAACTTCTGCGGGTACTTTTAGAAAGGCAACCGTGGAGCAGCGAACCAAATAGGAATCGGGATTGGGACAGTCAAGCAGGTTCGGTGAGGGATTTTCGGAGGAGTCAAACAGACCAGGGGGAAAGGATCGAGTAGTTGCTCCAAGGTCCGAAAATGGGGGTTATCAAAACAAGAAAGTGCAGCTTTGCATTCAACAATCAACAACAAACGCTGGACCTCTGGGTAACTATATCGCAAGTGAGAAAGCTCACGTGAGAAGATAAGTTATGGACAGGCGATCTGTTCATCAAGACAAAGAAAGGTCCGCTAAACACACAAGTTTTGTGATCTGGGCTAGGAAGTCTAACGGGGCAACAGATCAAAAGGGGAAGAAGAAACTCCGTTTAATAAAGGGAAAAAACGAATGCTCTTACCCGAAGGGGGGGGGGTAAGAGCAACCGGACCACGGGCGTGTAACCATAGGAGGAGTGGAGATGTGGCGGTGAAAAGAGGTCCGGGAGTCTGGGGATGATCTAAAAAAAGGGAACCTCTGCCGGATCGGTACCTAAAAAAAAAGGCCAGGTCCATAAGATTGCGGAGGAAGGCAACGACCGAAGGGTGAGTCAGAAAGGGGGTAACAGGAGGTGTGGGATGCAAGAACCGAATCCAATCGAGGACTGAGGAGCGCTTATCATACCTGCCAAAAGGGGAGGGGGTGCAGAATGGGTGTTCGCCACACCCCCGGAAGACCTAGAGAAAGGGGGGGCACAAGGTCCACCATAGGGAGAAACGCTCAAAAAGTCGCGATAGCAAGGACCCGAGCTTCCGAGGGGGTGTTAAAACTGCGATCCTAATACGGCCCGGCGAGAGAAACACTTCAAAAGGATGCTAAGGAGAAAAAATGACGGAGAGCAGAAAAAAACACATCATCGCGCTTATAAGGAACAGTAGAAGGGAAGAGAGCCTAGCGGGAGGCCCGAGCGGGATCGGTGAGGGAAAAGCGGGTGTTTTGAAGAAGGTTAGAAGGAGGGGAAAAGTGATTTCCTTTGACGCGGATACTAAGAACAAAAGGACCCGGGAGGAGAAGCAGTTAGTATTTTTCTCGGGAAGAAGGGGGTAACAAAAAACTAAGAAAAAAGCAGTTGCTTAGGCTAAACAACACCAGAGAAAGAGAGAAAGGGGCTTCCGTAGTTTGAAAAAATGGAATCTAGGGGAAATGAGGGCGCCAGGTCCGGGTTAGAGAGAAAAAGGTAAACTGCCACAGACCTACAGCAGAAAGCGTTTCTAGGGGCAAAGGACAAAGTCCGGGGTGAAGAGGAGCTCTTCAAGGCAATAGTGTGCCCCGGAAAACGGTGGAAGTAAGCAGGAGAGGGTGAACGAAATCGCGAAGGAGGGGGGGGAAGCTACTACGTCGAGAGGGGGGGGAAGGGGGGGGATCTCATTCCAAGCAGCAAGAAGGCTAGGGAGTCTAGTTGTCCGAGCGAAGGGGAGGTGGAAGAAGCTGGTTACATGTTAACGACCTGTGAAAAAAAAAGGTGAAAAAAAGGGAAAGGGGAGCCAGGCGGTGCTGAAGCCGGGGGGTGGAGCGATTTTCGACTAACTTGACAAAGAAGGCAAGGGCATTCAGAACGAGGGGGGGTCTGGAAATCATAGAGAGAAAATAAGAGTGAGCGTGTATATGGGAGGAAATACTAAGAAGGGGGAAATGGGGGCTTTTAGATAAGGGGATCAGAGGTAAAATAATTGTAAAGAGCCTGGAAGGGAACGGGAGATGACCGCGTATCCGGCAAAAAAGAGCCAAGGAAAAGGAAAAATATGTTAACTTGGACCAGGGGAGGTCAATGAATCCAAGGCACGTACAGAAAAATGGTGGGGATCGCTGAGAAATAGGGGGGGGGGGGGCGTCTGCCGAGGGGGAGGAACTGTAAAACGGAGTAACTGGAGATACAGGATTTCAATGCATGAACAAATGGGGGTTCAGAAAAAATATGGTGCGGCAGCAGGAAAAAATGACCCGCGAGGGCTTCGGGATAGGAGGAATTGAAAAGCTTCAAGGTGGTGTATGACGCCGAGGGAAAAAAGGGGGGAAAAAGAGGAGGAGGGGGAAAAAAAAGGGGGGTGAGAAAGGAAGAAGGGAAAAAAAAAGGGGAAGAAAGAAGAGAGAAAGAGGGGGGGGAAGAGAGGGAGAAAAATCGACGAGGAGGGGAAGAAAAAGGGGGGAGAGGGAAAGGGGAGTGGAGGAGAGGAGGAGAAGAGGAAGGGGGGGAAAGTAGGGGGAAAAAGGGGGGGAGAAAGAAAAGGGAAGAGGAGGGGGGAGAGGGGGAGGGGGGGAAAAAGTGAAAAGAAGGGGGATGGAAAAGGGGGGGGGGAAGGGAAGAAGGAGGGGGGGAGGAAAGAATGGGGAGAGGGAAAGGGGGGAGGGGGGGCGGTGGGGAAGGAGAGGAGAGTGGAAAAAAAGAGGAAGAAAAAGAGGGGGAGAGAAGAAGGGAGGATAAAGGAGAGGAGAGAAAGAGGAGAGAAGGGGGGGGAGGAAGGAAAGGGGGGAACGCGAGGAAGAAGAAAAGGTAAAGGGGAAGGAGGGGAAAGAGAGGGGAGGAAAGAGGAGGGAAAGGAAGAAAAGGAGAGGTGAAAGGGGAAGAGGAGGGGCAAGAGTGAGGGTGGATAAGGGGGAAGGAGAGGAAGAAAGAGGAAGGAAAATGGGGGGAGGGGGGAGAGTAGGAGGATGAGAAGGGAGGGGGGGGGGGGGGGCGAAGAAGGAAGGGGCGGGGCGAAGGATGTGGGATGGGGAGGTGGGGGGGAAGGGGAGGATAGAGAGGGAGGTGGGGGGGGAGCGATAATGGGGGGGGGAGAGTAGATTGGGGGGGTGTAAGAGGGGGGGGGGAAGGAGGGGGGAGAGGGAAGGGGGAAGGGGGGGGGGGAGGGCGATAGGGGGAGGGAGAGGCGGGGGAAGAAAGGGGAGGAGAGGGAGAAGGAGGGAGATGGAAATGAGGGCGGGAAAGAAAGAAGAGAGGGGGGGGGTGGAGAGAAGGAGGAATATACGGGAGGAGGGGAGGAGAAGAATTATGGTAGAGGGGGGAAGGGGAGAGGGAGCGGAAAGAAGAGATAGGGGGGCGGGAGGGTGCGGATAGGGGCGGAGAAAGAGGGAGGGGAGGCGGCGGGGAGAGCGAGTGGGGGCGAGAGACGGGGTGGGGTTGCGGGGGGGCGAGGGGGAAGGAAAGGGGAAAGGAATGGAGAGGGGAAAGAGAGGAGGGGAGGATGGGGGGGAAGGGGAATGGGAGAATGGGGGAGGGAGAGGAGTAGGGGAAGGAAGGGGGGGGGAAGGGAGGGGGGGAGAGGGGGAGAGAGGAGAAAACAGCGGGGGGGGGGGGGGGGGAGAAGAGTAGAAGAGGGAGGGGGTAGGAGGGGGACGGTAGGGTGGGGAGAGAGGAAAAGGAAAAGCCTGAAAAAAAGGGAAGGGATGGAGAATAGGGGGGGTGGTAGAGGGGGGAAAGGAGGTGGGGAAGAAGGCGGAGCGAATGTGGGTGGGGAGTGAGATGTGGCAAAGGTGGGGTAAGGGGGGGGGGAGGAGGAGGGAGGAGGGGGGGGGAGTGGGGGAAGGGTGAGCGGTTGAGAGGGGGAGGGGGGGGGGAGAGGGAGATAATAGGGAACGGGGGGGGAGGGTGAGGGGGAAGAGGAAGAGGTTAGGAGAAAGGGGGTAGAAGGGGGAAAGGGGGGGAGGGGAGGGGGAGGGGGAACGAGAAGGGATAGGGGAGGGGAGGAGAGGAAAGGAGGGGGGGGGGGAGGGAGTGGGGTGGGGAGTGGGAGAGAGGGAGGAGAGGGGGGGAGTGGGGAAGGATGGGGAGGGGGCGGGGAAAATAGGAAATGAAAAGGAGAGAGGAGGGTGGGGAGGGAGTGAGGGAAAGAGGGGCCTGGGGGATGGGGGGGGGCAGGAGAGAGAGGAGGGGGAGGGGCGGTGGGAGGGGCGTAGTAAAGTGGGGGTGGGAGGGGGGGGGGGAGTGGGGGCGGGCACATGGGGTCAGAGAATAATGAGAGGAGGGAAGTGGTGGGGTGGGGAGGGGGAAGGGAGGAGGGACGGGTGGGATACGGAGAAAGGGAAGAGGGGCGATGAGCGGAAGGGGGGAGGCGGGGACGGAGAGGGGGGGAGAGAGGGGGGAGGCGAGGATAGGGGGGGGGAGGAAAGAGGGGGGCGAAGAGACGAGTGCGGGGGTGGGGAAAGAGGGGGAGAGGGGAATAGAATGGGGAGAAGGAAGGTGTGTGAGTGAGGGAGGGGCAGTAGAGAAAGGGAGGGGGGAGAGGGGGAATGGGGAGAAGGGGGAAGCTGAGATAGATGGTGGCGGAACAAGGGAAAGTGTGGGGGGGGGGTGGAAGAGGTGGGGAGGTGTGGGTGGGGTAGGGGAGAGGGGGAAGTGGGGGATGCGGAGAGGGAAAAAAGAAGTATAGGGGGGGGGGGGGAGCGGGGGGGAGGGAAGGAATGGGGGGAGGGTGGGGGAAGGAGGGTGGATAGGAGGGGGCGAGAGTAGGGGGGGAGGGAGGAAAAGGGCTTGGGGACGGAGGGTGGGAGGCTGGGGGGGGGATGGGGAGAGGGAGGAAGGAGGGGGGGGGGGGGAAAATGGTGAGAGAGGGGGGGGGAAGAGTGTGTGGTAGAGGCGGGGGAGGGGCTGGGGGGAGGGAGTGGGGGGGGGGGTGAAGGGAAAGAAGGGGGGAGAAGGTGAGGTGAGTGGGGTAGAGAGGGGTAGGGGGGAGGGAGGGGTTGGGAAAGGAAAGGGTTAAGCGTGTGGGGATGGGCGGAGAGGGGTAATGTGGGGGGGGGGGGGGGGGAAGAGAATGCGGGGGGGAGGGGGGGGGGGGGGAGGAGAGTGGAAACGAGGGGAGGGAAGAGGGAGGGGGAGAAGGGGGGTGGGAGATTGGGGCTCTCGGGTGCGTCGGCGCGCCAGCCGGAATGGGTGACCTCTTTGAAAAATAGACGCCACGGAGTGACACCGCATAAGCGGCCGAACACAGGGCGTGCTGGGAAAAAAGGGTGAAAACCTATTTTGTGCGAAAGGACACAAGGGAGTAAATTCACGCAGACGTGTCGAGATAACGATTCGGGCCACATAGAGTGGTGGCAAAAGCGTCGGAGGGCCTAATTAAGGGGGACCGCTGGCTAGTCAGAAACTGGAAAGATGGAAGAAAAGTTTTAGAGAAAAAAGAAGAGGTTTAGAAGGGATCGTGAGGAAACTGAGGGTTGGCAAAAAGGTGGTAGGGGTAAAAGTTTCTCTGCGGGGGGGGCAGGGGATTACGGTGAGGACCGGGTATATAGGAAAGGTTACGAAGAAAGTAAAAGATGTTCGTATGGGAAAAAGACGAACGAAAAAAATAACCAGCCGTATGACTCGGGGCGGGAGGTTTGTTATGGACTGACACTCGCTCGCATGTCAGCAACCTGGGGAAAAATAGCTACTTGGTCCGAAGTGTGGTACAACGGCCGGGGGGGGGGGTGAAACCGAGAGCGCGGGGCATAGAGAGGGCGAAGGGAGGACGAACAAATGGGGGAAAAAATTCAAACGAAAAATTGTGCTCGATCAAAGGAAAGGGCAAAAAGCTTATTGGGATGGCAGGAAAAGAAAGCCTGCCGCAACCTGTGGCTTTGAAAAGGAGCCAAATGAAACACCGGTTTAGATCGTTTCCACAGTGACCCCAAAGGGGGGAAGAAAAAGGGCAAGCGTACACTAGGAAGAAAGCGAAATGGGAGGCTTGACGCGGACAGAAAGGGATAACAAGAGTTGGTGCCGAAAAGGAAGAAAAAACCAGTGGAAAAAGTTCTAACATGGGGGGCGCTGACAGGAGAGAAGGGAACGCAAGAAAGATAGGGGCGGCTTTAATATCACAACGCTGAAAAAAGGGTGGAAAATGAGCATGGCAAAAGTAGGAGTCGCGGGGATACGGAGGAGAAGGAGCATTATCTTAAGAAAATCCCCGAGGTACTGGACAGCAAGACAACGGGAGAGAGCAAAGGTAAAAAAACAAAAGGGAAAGAAATGGCAGGAGGCCCACGTGGGGACAGATGAAGAAATAGGGGCAAGCGACCGTCCTATATTGGAGACGACCGAAAAAGGGACAGAAGCGTTGGCTTGTCGGTCGTCATGTAAAAAAAAAGGGGGAGCGAGCATCCAGCTGGTCCCGAAATACTTTGTACAAACAGACAGGGAGGGGATCGCAGTTGGGGGGGGACAAAATCTCAGAAAGGGGGATTGAAGGAACAGTGGTACTGGCAGAAAACTGATTAATTTCGCGGGTGAGAAAAAGAAGAGCCGGGGAGTAATCAGTCAAGAGTGGGCGGTCAGGAGAAAAAAATGATTCGAAAAAAGCTCCTGGGAAGGGGGGGGGATGAAAGGGCTCACTGAGCGGAATGCTCTCCATCGAGAACACAACAACAAGAAAAGAAAATCGGAGAGCAGCGCGCTAAGTGAGCAAGTGGGGGAAGGAAAGGACAAAGAGCGCTGTATCGAAATCAAGGATGGGAAGAGAAAAAGAGAAACCCTCTACTGTGGGGAGGTTTAAAAAAAAAGGAGGGAGGGCGGAGATCACGGCGAAATAATAGGACGCGAAAGGAACGATTTCCGGTGGAAAAAAAAGATGACGAAGCTCGTGGAGGGGGTATGATCAAAAAAATGAAGTTCGAAGGGTCCATAGTCGACACCGGGAGCTAATCGAGTTCCAGGGGTTTTTCGCGAAGTCAGACTTCAAGAAAATTCAAAACCGAGATGGACAAAAGGGGCTATAGGACGGGCTTCCGAGCTAAAGGTCCCTAACTACATCCGATGCAAAATGCTCCTGAATTTCAGATACCCGGGAAGAGATCCAGTTTCTTGGACAAAACAAGCACGCAGAGAAGAAGAGGCCCGGTCTGACGATTATTGATAGCATAAGGCTTATAAGGCCAATCCGATCAAACAGTTCCGGGGGGGACGCAGTAAACCCTTGTTGGGTAAAGACGTTAGAACTCTGTCCAACGTGAGAAGGGGAAGTCGCTAAAAAGAGAGTAGAACGTCGGGCTGGGGAGGTTTTCATTTCAACTGGGCAAAAGGCACCAACGCGAGTGGGGAAAAGGAAAAAACAGGGAAAACAAAAAAAACAAGAAAAAGAAAGACCTGGACCGCGGAAAAATGCCAGGTGAAGGGGGTTCAGGTGTACGCGTGTCACTACCCGAGGAACCCATAGAGGACGAGGGAGCATTCCATACCTGAAAAAAAAAGGAAGGGCTTCCTTGGGCCTCCTTGTAAAAAGAGTTAAAGGCGGAAAATGACATGCACACACCTGAGGGGTAACCATAAAAAAGATAGGGTCACTGGGAAACCAGGGCATAAAAGGATAAGGAAAAGGGAGTCTGAGGGGGGTCTCTTATACAACCGCGCGATGACCCCGTCAACAAAGGCCAAACAGTCGGTAAACGCAGGAACGTAGAGTTCAACACGAAGATCCCAGGTGATTGATGAAGGGGGGAAAGGCAAATAACACAAAAAAAACCGCCCCCCAATTAAGAACGTTAAGGTGCGAGGGCCGCGGCGTCAGAAACAAACCGGTGGTCTATAAGAAAAAAAAGGATAGAAAGAATCAAGCAACACTCGTCCGAAACGCCTCCGAGAACGTAGCAATATACCAAAGCAGGGCACGCCATCCTTTTCCGAACGAAGGGGAGGAATCTTGGTGGCTTCTGTCCAACCGGTTTACCCAGACTAGGCTTACAGGAAGGAAGTGGAACTGGGGTCAAGGGGGCCGGCCCCTGTGATGGTGAGGTGAAAGGTACACGCAGGATTTGCCATCAAAGATTGCTGAATCGGGCGCGAGCTAGAACTTCTAGGAAGGTTACAGCGTGGTCAAATCATAAAACGAACCGCAACTAGCGAGGAGCTAGCGTGGTCGGCATTATGCCTGATGAGTCCGCTGGGCCGAGTAAGGGAAAGGGAGGAGCGGAGACAGAGGGCAATTGGTGAAACAGGGACGAGCGCTGTTTCAGGAAAGAGGCTTATAAAGGCGCCTTCTTAGGCATCACAGAGGGCTTTGACATTTGAGTTGCACGCCACAAAGCGGGGGAAAGAAACCCGCGGCGTGTTGGAAAAAATGGGGTGAACTCCAAATTCGCGTCAACGCTCAAGAGAAAACCCTGGTATCGACAGGCGGATCCAAAAAGCGTTCCGAATAAAGTCGTGGTCCTAAGAAAACAGGGGTGGGGGAAAAGTTAAGCATTGATTTAAAATCGGTGGCAAGAAGGGAGGAAGGATCGATGTAAAGCGGTGAGGGGCAGGTATCTAGTTCGTGGGGGTTAAGAGGGAAGGAGGAATCCCTTAAAGTCATCGATTTCGAGAGATAATGAAAAGACTCTCCGCATGCGTAGCACTGCGGTCAAGTCAAAGTTTCGCCTAAAGAAAGAAAGCGCTGCCAGGGAGCAATATGAAGAGCTGGAAGAAAAAACGGGGGACCTCATTGGTTCTCCCCGAATAGTTCGGGCTCCACAAGAAGAGAAAGCCGCTGAAATCAAAGACTTGTTTCCAGACGCCTGCTTCGGGAGGGGGGGGGGGGGGGACAGGACCTTCTCTCCCCTAGCGGAGCAAGGAGCGGAGAGAATGGCGGGGACCGGACAATCTCTAAGTTAACATTCCGGGCAGCTGGTCTACGTGTGATAAAGGGAAGATCGTCCTTGGGCAATGGAAAAAAAGGGGATCAAAGGTTCTCTGACGATGTGAGCCTTCGTAATTGTCAGCAACATGTGAGAAAGTCCAGACACTGGCGCAGAGGGGCTAAATGGAGTCCTTTGAGGTGGGAAACTCCGAAATACTGT
>Ga0179591_1331309_pt1 | contig 10539 bp, 12 predicted proteins | sample CZOMad2_1_08_16f_FD_182891 | JGI IMG/M metagenome (GOLD analysis project Ga0179591, IMG submission 182891) | Vadose zone soil fungal communities from Angelo Coast Range Reserve, California, USA - CZOMad2_1_08_16fungal (PacBio error correction) | ecosystem: Environmental > Terrestrial > Soil >...
AAAGAATCACTCGCCCAGACCGTCTGCTCGCCTGCCGTCACGCGCCTACATGAAGTCTGAACTCCTATAAACCCCGGCAAGTTACCCCCAGAGGCTCTTCTCGCAGAGATCCAACTTGAGCAGCCCCCGGCAAATAAGGAGTAGGGCCATGCGAAGAGGGGGGGGATCGATAGAAAAAATTTCACACGCCGTCAAAAGCCCGTCATGCATCCCCGACCACTTATGTGAATTCGATGGTAAGATCACGGCAAAGACCCTTCAATTCGACGACCCCACTAGGAGGTCTTACGGTAACAACTCCTCGCGCAAAACACCCGTCAATCCCATCGGCGTCAACGGAAACGCGAGGGAGAGTACGTACCGCGGGGAGAGCGGCAACCTACCTTGACAATAAATCACCAAATTCTAAGGCATCCTCTTCGAAACGCAAAAAAAACCAAAGGATAAGGAAAGACTCCACCCAAACAAAAAGTCAAATCGACTTTGCTGCAGCGTCTTCAAAAAAACATTTATATAATCCCACTGAAGCAATCAAACAAAGGAACACAAGACGTTATATATATTCAGACGGCAACATCAAAGGACGAAGGAGACCAAAAAAACCAACCTTGAGGGGCGAGGAGAACCACCTGTTAGAGCTAAAAAAGAAAAACCGACATGGGACTCCAGCAAGAATAAAAAGAAGAAGTGGGAGAGTCCAAAGCCGACCTCGAAAAGGGCATCTTCCCGGGCTTCTATAAATTTAAAAAAGGATGCCTCGAATACGACCAAAATCCGCTGGCTCAATAGGAGAAAAAGGGGGCGAGAAGCCCTTCTTTCCACCACGGATTAGAACAACGGGGGAACAGTGGAGCTCCGCTCCATACGGAAAAAAGCGAGTACTCACGCTAGAAAATCTCAGAAAGCTTCTAGAAAAGGAGGATCTATCTTTCTTATACGGGATCATCGCCTATGGAGAAAACTGGGGTAAACTGAGACGACTGGAAAAGACATCAATTTTCCAGAACGAAGGAGTCAATTCTTTGTCTCCGTCAGAGGGAAAGGTCAGAGCTAGATCCTCCAGCAAGGGGGAAGAAGGGGGAACAAATTCTCTCCAAACGCTACCCGAGCCGATCTAGAAATGGGGGACTAAGAGCCTCCTGTTAACACTCCCAGAGAGAAGGAACTGGAAACCACTCCGTCACTCGACGAGTCGTAGAAATAAGACGCTCTAGGTCCAAAAACCCGAACACCTCTAGACTCCTTCCACTACACATGGTCTTCGATCAAAAGAAGTCTCCTACGCAGAAAAATTCAAACGGTTCACCCCGCAATCCTTCCTTCCTGGAAAAAGAGATCAGGGGGGGGGGAAGAGATGTAACGGCCAAAAGGTCCCGCATACTTGTGCTCGCCACCGTCAAACATTTTTTTTTCCAAAGGCTAAAAAGAAAAACAAAATGTGTGGGGGGGGGGGGGGGACGAGTCCAGTCGGAAGAGAAAATCCTCCTGACAAGCTTCGCATCCAAAAAAGGGAAAGGATTAAAGGTTTTTACAGACATCGAGTAATGAGGGGTGTGGGGATCGGGGACGAGGGGCGCACCGTGTGATGACTATAAAGAAGAAACGGATAGTAAATCAAAAGCATTAGTAGGACAGGTCTCGCGTAATACGTGAGCTGTCGCTTGATTGGGTGACAGGTATTGGGCGGGGTTGGTGAAGTTTCGAGAATAAGGGGGGATCTTCGTTGTGTTCGAGGAGCAAATAGGTGTGGCGTGGTTGTATCCGCGGGAGAGGAGCGGTTCGAGAGGGGGGGGAAAGACGCAGAGGTTCTTTTAACAGAGGGTGCTACTCGGTCTGAGAGGCCGTAGGGGATGGTGGGGAGCAAGGGAGAAAGGGGCAGAGGGAAGGGGGGATCCGACAGGATCCGATTGATAGTTCCATCAGAGGAAAACGCCTGCGAGGACACGAGGCGTTTTAATGGCCAAATTACGCTAATGCAAGATAAGAACTCCAGAGACAGAGGGGGAGAGCATTACGACAAAGAGAACTCGCTTCTCAGCGCTTGCTGCGAAGAGAGCTTGTCAGGAGGGGTTGTGGTGTGGGGGGGGGGGGGGGTGGGGGGGGGGGGGGGGGGGGGGGGGGAGTTCGGCTTAATAGAGCCAAATGTGACATTTATTCATTTCAAACCTAGCCTGGGGTGAAATCAGGGTAGATCTAGATATCTCTTGAATATGGGCTGTTCCAATTAGAAAGGACTTTCAGTCAGTCGAGCACTGGCCAGACCTGCTTTTTGTCGAGTAGACGCCGGAGCGGTAAAAGAAGACGTTGGTTCTTTCGGGTTGGGAAAAGCGGAGTTATCTCGTCCCGGTTTGTGCGACCGCGAAAAAAGTGGGGATTACTGCGGATAAAGGCAGGACATGGGAAGCCGTGTGTGTCATACGCTCGAATATCTCAGGGGAAGCTTATTCCTGGTCCGTGTAGCATAGTTGGGTCGAGAGCGAATCGATCGACGGGGATATCTATCAGAAGGGGGTCGGCTTGGGATGAGCGTCCGCGAGATCAGCGGTCGATCTCTGCGTTTTGACGATTGTGAGTTCAAGAGGTTTTGGAGGAGCTAAAACCCGAGTCGTAATTGTAAGCCTCATAGAGTGTGAAACGTGGGATTGTGCGTTGTAGGATGAGTATGGAAATGACCGCGTGGGAAAGGGACTGCCTTTGGGCTTGGTGGAGACCGTGTCGGGATCGACCGCCCTAAATTTTGCTTGGGAAAGTATTGTGGGACTAAAACCGTTGAAGCGACGCGAGATCTCGCGTGGGACTCCGACGGGAGTTGAACTGCAAGACTCTCCCGTTGTATCGACGGTAGCGAGGAGGGCCTGCTTGGTGTATGCGGTTGATTATCCTCTGGCAGGGGAGGCGACTGGTTGTGGACGGGAAGAGCTGTCTTAAGGTTAGAGATTTATCTCTTGGGGGTCGCATTGGGGGAACTTCAACGTTATTATAAGTTCATTGGGATCGTGGCGGGCAGCGGTCGAACGCGTAGGGGAACTAATCTGGCTTTTGTTTCTGAAAGGGAAGTGCGCTCGGTTGGCTATGGAGGTATCGGTCGCTGTGGGGGGGGGATTAGTGGCTTGTGCCGCCTGCCCCGACTATCTGACGGCGCGAGGGTTTTCAAAAAAAGGCTAAAGGCATCCGGGTAATACGGTCTGGGGGAGAAGGAGCTGTGAGGCTAGCATGGGGGGTTGCTTATCCTGTGGTGCTTCACGCATTTAGTTCAAACGAACAGGAAAGGCGGAAAGGAATTTGGTAACGAGAGTTCTTTGGGGGTGGAAAGCCTGTCTCGCGCGGAAATATGATGGGGTCACAAAGTGCGGGATGCCTGGGGATTACTCCGGAAATATGGATCCGGCGAGGCCGTAGGAGGGCGTAGGGCACCAGATGACCCGGGGTTCACTACCGTCGATGCCGGGGGCGTGTAGCCGTCAACTTGGGGGCTTTGTTGTACTGTGGCCCAGGGGCGGAGGTCTCCATCGGCAAGCTTCGTCGAGGTGACCCCTGACTGGGGGGGGAAGACCAGTCCGGGCACGTTGCGAGGGGCTTCTGCGGAGGACGGTGGCCTTGGGGGGAGTATACCTCCGGGGGGAGTAGAAGGACGTGACGCAGATCGATCTTCCGAAGCGAGAAAACCGCAGACCATCGGGCATTCTCTGGAGGGACTAGGTCAGCGAGGGGTAATTGTACGCTCAGGCGGACGTGAAGGGGTCAATCGCCAGTGGAAGCGCTGAATGAGATTCGACATGACAGGCGCTCCTCGGACGACTTGAAACCAGTTAGCACTCTTGAGCAGGAAAAGGGAACAATTCTAAAAGTCCGCCGCCAAGGAACTATCTTGCTGCGAGGCCCAGCAGAACTCAGGTGTTGAGAGAGAGGCTTCCGAGGAGTGAGGAACCGTCAGGAAACCAGAGGGGAGTCCAAGGCGCATCGCTGCTTTGACGTAGGTGGAGAAAGAGTCTAGGGAGCGGAGGACCTTGAGAGTACTCGTCGGGAACACGGTGACCAAAGCGGGGGAGGGTGTGAACCCTAACTGTCTCAGGGGGACTTCGACCACCAAGCCCTGCATAACACCAGGCAAAGGAGTCCTCCGCTTTGGGATCCTCGGGCGGGGACAGTGCTTCTTGCAGCTCGATGAAAGCTGCTGGGAACCAGCGCGCGGAATGGTATGTCGGAATAGTCTCAGACATCTGGTCATGAAATTCATGCAAGCTCGGCTTGGCTGGGGGACCAGAGGAAACAACATTCATCCAACAGGCAAATAAGATTGTGATTCTGGGGCAGGCCCGACGAGAGCCAATCGCTCAACAAAAACGATGATGAAAAGATGGGGGGGCTAAATCAGTAAGAAGGCCACCCCCACACCGTCGTCACAACTTCTCGAGCGGCCACTCGGTGCTGTAAGGCAAGAAATGGGAGAGACGAGCTGGCCAGCTGATGACTTGCGCTCGCCAAAAGAGAGCCTGATACCTCATCATTAAAGGCACAGCGCCGCCTGCCCTCACCTGGGAGGCCAAAATCCGGACTGAACGTCGCCGTTTTGTGCAGCATACCTCGCTATAATTATGGGGGAAATCGACTGGCTGGAAGTCACTGGTTTTTCTCCGACGAGCTGGAGCAAAGGGGGGTGGGGGAGACGACCGAACACTCAAGAGAATCCGCACTAACTTAATCGCTGCGCTGGTACGCGCGCACGGGGAAGCTGTTCTTACACGCGCGCGATAGAAGTGATCGAACCCCGCCATATTGGGAAGCGCGCGAAGACGCGGGGCCACTGCCGGGAACTTAACCGGTGGGAATTTTTGCGGGAGAAGCGGGGTTAAACATGGCACTGATGCAAGGCGGCGGCGCTGAGCCGGGACGATGGCTCAAAGAAAAAAGCGAAGAGGCAACTAGAGGGCGCAGACAACCTGCGGATTAGCGAACAGACCGCGACCGCGTAGGGTGCCGGCACCGATCCGGCAGACGGGGCGGGAATGGTGCTCTCGGGAGTCATCTAAGAGGCGTACGAGCAAATCGGCTACCGGGGGTAACACACCCCGGAGTCCTCTCAAAGGCTAATTAGCTAAGAGAAGAAGACCGCTCACAGTGCCGGCAAGTGTTGCTTCGAACCCCTGTGGATATGCCCCTGCAGAAAGAGGGTCCGGAGAATCTATAGAGAAAAGCCTTGCCTCGACCGCAACAACTTGGTCCGCCAGTCGTAGAACAAAGAATAGACTTGAACGTCCTCTTCTAGACTCGCCAAAATGTGCCTCCACGACTCAGGCACAGGCAACGGGTGCCCTGGTTGACATCGGGGAATCCTGCACAAATGCATTGGCTCCGCCACCGCCAGAAGATCAAAAAGGAAAAGCAACCGAGGAAAACGACGCGGAAGCGGGGGTTTAGGAGGCCAGTCGCCCAGACACAAAAGAAGTTCAAAAATCTACGGAGGACCGCCTCACCAGACATTGCCTGAAGAAAGATTCTTCGCTACCCTGCGGAAATAAACGCCGGGCACCCGACCGCCGGGACTTAGGAGGACAACAAAGGCGGAACCTCTCAAGCCAGTTCAACGCCCGACTCTCACCGCGAAAAAGGGGTCTCTCAAGGAAAATCAAGCCCTCGTATGTGTCGCAAAGAATCAGAGTGAACTACGCAATACCCCGTACCCACACCAAGTCCGGCAAAGAGCTGTGGAGTGAAAACGGGCCCGCAAATGCACCTCCTCGATCGCAAATCAAAAGAAAGGCTAGTAGGCTCTACGCCAGCCAAACGAGAAGATCGACAGCAGTTCTACGCCCCGAATAAAAATTAGGGAAAAAATACTCAGCTTCTGAGGTCATATAGTATCTTATCCTTATAGCTCAATAGTCTGGGGAGGCAATAAACGGCGTTCACTTAACGCGAGATGAAGGAATAAGGATCAAATTGCCGTGAAAAATCACGTGCAGGCCATTCAGACACACCCACTGAGGTCGCCTTAAAGATCGTATAGAAAACCTAAAGAACCAAGAACAAAACTAAATATTCAAAGAAACTCGATTCGGGAGTCAACGAGGACCTCGGGTTACTCTCAAAAAAAAAAGGCAGAAAAAGCGAGTCAAGAACCTAACTAAATTCAAATCCACTTGAGGAGTCCCTCGGAAACACACCCGCCGAAGCCCAATCGGCGTCCCAACAGGAAAAGAAGCTCGAGAAGAGTAGATATCCCAAGGCCCACCCCAAGAACAGGCAAACTCCCCAGAGATGTGGCTGGGAAGGGCGTTAAAGAAGAAAAAGGGAGAGCTCCCAAATTCAAAGAACCGCCAGAAATCCTCCCAAACCACCGAAACGTCTATCTTTCAGCGTCGCCCAACTTAGAAGAAAATCAACAATCCCAATCATCCCCTCACGTGATGGAAATTAGAAGGAAGGGAAAAACTTGAGAGCTCCCCAAAAAACAGGGACATTCACATCTAATCAAAAAGAATATTGAACGTGGGATAACAGGTTACAAGGGCGTCCTAATAAAAAAAAAAAAAAATTCGTCATTACTCCAGGGCTCACAGAACCATAGCATGGGCGGAAGCTTACGCCTCCCATCCAAGACGAAAGAGAAGAAATGGGAAAAACTCCCTGCTGTCACAACACCACCGGCATCGGCTTCAAAAATGCCGAAAGGGGATGTTCCCACGCTTGTACAAGGAAGAACATCCCTTCTAAGGGACTAAATGATAAAAAGGAGAGATCACAGTCGCTCTCCATAAAAATCGGTGATATCCATTTGCTAGGGTTCGCCAGATGCAATGGGACTCACTTCCGCCTCCCGGAGAAGGGGCAAGTAAGGAAGTACAACACAGAGGACCTCCGAGCTCTCTGAGTGTTATACAGAAAAGGACCCTCTTCCCGAATCTTCAAGAGGAGGCCCGAAAGCACGAGTCAGGGCCAACGGGGGCCTATTACACAGTCCCTACACAACCCTATTCAGCTTCTAACCACGCGAAGGACACTCAAATTCACTCCATCTCAAATGCGTAAAGGGACCGACCCTTAAAAATAGAAACTCCATAGAGCGCCGCCGTCACGAGAATCCACCCAATGGGGAACACCCTCGTCACTGCCTTAGACGGAGAAAGAAAGTCAAAAACCCGCCCCTCCTTCAATACGCCCGCATAGAGCAAACTTCACCACAGACTGAAGTCCACGAGTCCTGAGAGAAGAAAAAAAAAAACGACAAAGGACGTCACTAGACCTACGGGAAAGGAAAAGCCTCACCTTCCGCCGTCGGTCGTAAGAAAAGAAAACACGGTGGCAGCAAAAAGAACGATCATCCTCCTTACTCTCGACAAAACCGTAGGAGGGGGGACCTAAGATACTCTTTTCCCGACCAGATCGAGGGGGGAAAAAAAAAATTCTTCAGAAAAAAAACGGTGGGGATATAATCCTGTCGGAGGTATATACCCATCTTAAGGAGGGTGTTTTCGCTAAGGAAGGGGAGGATTGCGTTTCCGGGAGATTACGAGTCACGCCCGGAGATGGGATCCATAGTATAGGGGAGTTCCTCTTGGTCGTAGAGTCAAGGGTAGCTTTTCTCTTGTTCTCCCAGGTGCGTGGGTTCTTTCGCGTCAGGGGGGGCATGGGCGGGGGGGGTGTGGGCTGAAATGAGATTTAGGTGGATCTCTAGGAGGGGTGTTTGAAAACCGGAGAAAAAAAAAAGGGGAGGGTGAAACAGGCGAGGTCTACGCGCTTCTGAGACATTGGGGGAAAACTCGGCCTCAGGAGTTGCATCAGACGGGGATGGGCTTTTGAGGCTCCCTCGGCAGAAGGGGAGGGAGGGGGGAAAAAACAAATGGAGATTGCACGCGTTTAAGAAAAGGGAGACAGAGCGGCAGGGGAGGGACAGTTCATCAAAGAGGCGAGGCAGAGAAGTAAGAACGAAAAGCGGGCTTCTCTACGCGGTCTGCGGAGGAAGGAGGAGGAGGAGTAGGGAGCTTCCTAGGACCCGGTTGGAACAGGTGCATTGGGGGAGAAAGCCGAGCCTGTGTGGACAGTCAGGGAAGAATGGGGATAGCTCGGTAATAATGGCTAGGGGTATATAGGGAGACCAAAGAGTTTTCTTAAGACCAGTAGGATTAAAACTGGGGGCGTCTTTTGTCTAGGAAGAAAGATCAGGAAGGAGGGAGCACAAGTTGTTATTCTAGTCTGAATGGGGGCGGGGCTCGTTTGGAGCTCCCTTTTTTCCTATCGAGACGAGCTACCTCGTGGTTGATTGATGTGCGGTAGAAGGCGGCCTTTTTAACTGCTCAAAAGGGAGGAACGAGGGGGGGACGGCTGAATCCAAATGAGAGGGGCAGGGCTGAGTGTCCGGAGCCTTTTGAGATCTAAGTTAAAAGCTGAGGGGGGACCACCTCACTAAGCTGAAAATCCTTGGGATTCCGAAGGGATGGGAGTAGTGGAGCTTAAAACTACTGTTTAACGTATTCAAGAGAGCAGAGGGGGAAAGGTTGTTGTGTACGCCCTATGGATTTCTCGGGGGGTAGAGTAAACCCAAGAGGGACTATTGAGGGATCATGGGGAAGGTGAACGGATGTTTATTTGAATTAGTGAAAAAGGAAACCATTTATCGACTAGGAGGCTGACTACTAAGGGATTGGACTTTTGGAGATGACGGAGAAGTTGGATCGCCGAAGAAGAGCAAGAAAGTTTGGTGGATCTTCCGTCTTGAAAAAGAAGGAGTTTGTTCCACCTTTGTTTAAGGGCTAAGCAAGCTCTTCGGGTAAGGGACCGGGGGGAAGGAAAAAGGTAAAGTCTAATCTATGTTGAGCAAATTTCCCGTTGAATCGAAATAAGCAAAGAGGGAGGGAGGAGGGAAAATTTCCTGGTTATCAAAGGTTGCGAAAGAAGGGAGGGATTGCATCGGACGTGGGGGGACGGTCATAGGGGAAGATAACTGGCTGGAGCGAAAGCGCTGGTACGCAGTGGGCACGTCAGGAGGGGGTGGGGGGGGGTGTCGGGAGAGTCGTGAGGGAGGAGGTTGGACGCGCAAAGTGTCCACGTCTAAAGAAAGGAAAACTTCGAGCTTTTCGTTTAGGCACAGAGGGTTCAGTCAGAGAGGTAGCGGAGGCGTTCGGGGGTTTGATCCTGGATAAGTGATGTGCGCTTGGTCCGGCCAGGAACCTGACGTAGGACGTTTTTGCAAGGGGTTTAAAAAAAAGGGGAAATATGGGTAGTCTTAAAGTAATAACTAGGAGTGTAGGGGGGAGGATGGTAGTCCGTCGAATGATTTAATGGCGGGATCTGGGTTTATTTCTAGACTTGTCTCACACCGGGAAAACCAAGATCAGTCGAGGTGCCATTTTTGAACGTAAGGGGGACGATATATCGCAAAAGAAGGGACAGTCGGGTGTACGATAAGGGTCGGGAGACTCTATGGGAAACCTGGGGGGGGAGGGGGGACTGGGAGGCGACTAGGCCTATGTTCTAGGGAAAGGGCTGTCGAGACTTCCCCGAGGAAATTGTTCCAGGGAGGAGGGTTCTTTGTAGACCTTGTGAGTGGAAACGTTGGGAGAAGATTGGGATTACGTCGTTGGTGGGGGGGGCGGCACCGCATCGTCTGTCGAGGACCATAAAGAAGGGGGGCTGACTATTCCTTCAACGGGGGGGGAAGGGTTGCTTCGGCGTAATGAACGTCATTGGGAAAGGGTTCTATGCATAAGGGTACCTTCAATGACAGGGTTTAGGAGGGCAACGATCTTCGAAAAAGCCATGCAAAATGTTTCCCTCTCCATAGCTCATTCTACCTTTTCAGGAGGGGGGGGAAGGGAGAAAAAATAGTTCTCCAATAGGGGATGACTCAGGAGGGGTTACGTAAGACAGGGGGGGGGAAGCGACAATTGGTGTCACAAAAAAAAAATATTAGGCTGCTTGAGGGTGGAAAATCGAGGAGGCTCAATAGGAAGCTGGGTCATCCTGGGGGAAACTAATGTGGTTCATCGCTGGGGGTAAACTCCCAATCGAAAGGGGAAAAAAGAGGACCTTAAAGGGGGGCCCGCGACTCTAAGTCCCCAGCATGATTAACAAGGGGTGAGATCATAATCGTCTGGAGGGGGGGATCGAGGGTAGGTAACTAACAGGGAAAAATAAGCCGACGCTATTTCGCCATGCGCGTGGGTGCCGCGGTATTTGTACGGGGGGGTCTAGTGAAAGTAAAGGCTTACGAAACGGGTAAAATCTCCCGGAAGACACTTGAGGATCCAAGCTGTCTCTTTTGGGAAAGAAAAGGATCGAAGAAAGAAAGGATAAATTCTATTCCCAAAAGGCGACGTTGACAAAAAGGAGTTTAAGGGAAGCTCCTCTTCTGGGTCCAGGATCGGGGGTGCGGGCGCGTCTGCACAGGCTATTTAGAAACGCAAGAGGTGGCTTAAGAGTCCAGAGAAAATCGCCCAGCTGGGCAGAAGCAAACGTGTGGACTCCAAGAAACGGATTTCGGAGAATAAAAGAGAAGTTTGTCGGTCCGAAGGGTGGGGAGGAACGAGGGAACGTCGCACT
>Ga0179591_1363759_pt1 | contig 10539 bp, 8 predicted proteins | sample CZOMad2_1_08_16f_FD_182891 | JGI IMG/M metagenome (GOLD analysis project Ga0179591, IMG submission 182891) | Vadose zone soil fungal communities from Angelo Coast Range Reserve, California, USA - CZOMad2_1_08_16fungal (PacBio error correction) | ecosystem: Environmental > Terrestrial > Soil >...
AGACGGCCTGGATAACACTGGCCGGAATTCAAAGGAATCACGGGGCGTCCAGAAGGAGGAAGAGGGAAGGAAGCCGACAAGGAAGTTAGGGAAACCGGGCAAAGAAAAAGGGGAGTGGGGAAGGAGCAAAACGGGGAAAAAGAAGGCGCCCATCGAGGAACCAACAACGGATGAGGAAAGAGAATTGATGTCAAAAACACGCCTTCCCCTGGGGACGAAGGAAAGGGATGGGTTGATCAAGGGCACCGGCGGAAACCGCAGCACAGAAATGGCCCCAGGCCCCCGGGCTCCCGGGGGGAAGACTTGAAGGGAAAGACCAGAAAGGATAGATCCGCGGGCCGGGCTAAAAGAAGGGGATGGAGGCCAAGCGCAGAACAGGCGGAAGGGGAAGATCACGTAAGAAAGGAAACTAGAAGAGCCGACGAAAGATTGGGGAAAAAAGAAGGGCTGAGGGATCAAAACCGACCCCTTGTCGGGAAGGGAGGCCAAAAGAAAAGGGGGGACGAGGGGTCAAGACTGAAAGAGAAAAAAAAAGAGGAGGAGAAGGTTCTGAAAAAAGGGAATGTAGAGAAAAAAAGGGAAAATGAAACAAACTCCTACAGACCTCTGATGGAGGAGTTTAAGGAAAGAAACCTAGAAAAAAGAAATGAATTAGCTTCGTCAGGGGAAGAAGACTGGAAGGGAAAAAGGTCCGCAAGGAGTTGAAGCTCAAAAGCGCGTGGGGGGTCTAAAAGTAAGAAATTCTTGGCGGGTTTTAATCTTTTCCGGGAAGGGCGACAAATAAAGGTCGTAGAATCGTGTGATCGGCGGGAATCCCAGGACAAAGGGAAAGGGTCAAAAGAATCGAGTTCCTTTGGGGGACACTAATCACGCTTTCCGAAACCCTGCTGAAAAAAAGTCTGACGGCGCAAAGACCTTAACCAAGCAAACGCAGATCGATACAGTAGAAAAAAATGAAAAAAAAGGGGAAAAAAACTGGATGCCGAATCGTAGGAACGTCTGAGGGGGAGACCTGGAACCGGGGGGTGTTCCCTAGTAGCCGCAGCCACGACGAGGTGCGAGGCAGAGGGCGAGAAGAAAAAAAGGACAGGTGCGTGCCATCATTCAAGGCAGCTCAGAGAGGGAAAGGAGGAACGAGTGATCCAGCGAGCCTCTCCGCCTTCTCGAAGTCGCGAAAGGATCCCGAGGCAGCAGAGGTCGGAGGGGAAAACAAAAAGACTCGAAAACACCAGGACCGCTATCGAGAAAAAAAATTCTCGGAGGAATTAGAAACGTCCATCGAAGCGCCGTGGTCTCTTCGTGCGTAGGTGCCGCCCAACCAACCCCCCCAAAGGGGTGCGTATTTGGGGAACTAGATCGGGAAAATGAGCCACGCGCTCCAGGATCGCCTACGATCTCGAATGCTAAAGACGAAAAGAGAGATTTAGGCTGATTCCGGCGGAAGAACTCGTTGACGTAGAGAAAAAAAATCTTTCCTTCGACGTCGGTCGCTCGGGGCGCAAAAAAAAGGACAACAATAAACAACGGAAAGGGAGGAAAAAGGGGTAGGTCTACTCTAATAAGAAGGGGGGAACAGGGATGCATCAAGACAAAGAAGGTCACGCCGTCGACAAGCATCACGACTCAGGTGAGGAGCCTTGCTCTAGAAGACGGTAAAGACGGGGGAATTCTAGAACTGCTGCTTGGCTGAATTTACTGAGTCGTCGACAAAAGACGCAACGCCTTTGTAAAAGTCGAGTGAAAAACATCGACTAGCGCGAAACTTCGGTGAGGTGTCGCCTGGCATCGGAGCCGAAAGCTAATTTTCGGGAGGAGGAGTTCTTCACCGAACGACGCTCATTGCTCAAATCGGAAAAGCTACGAAATCACGAGCTCGTCGAAGGCGGGGAGGGCGACTCGACGCCAGGTCGAAGAGGAGAACGATGAACGGCAAGAAACTGCTTCGGCGGCCACGCGCCGCCGCCTCGCACATCCTCCTTCTGCGGTGAAGTCTCGAACACAACGGTCGCAGTCACCGTCAAGACAGAAAATTTAAGTCCGGCAATGAGAAAAAAGTTGAGATCCCGAGCGCGAATCTAAGCAAAAGGTCCCGGAGGAAATTATAAGAAAAAAGCGGAGGAGGCAGGGGAAATCGGCTCTTTATTCGTGATCACCTGACGAGAGAACCACAAGGACAGTACTCACGGGGAAGCTGCTCCCCAAGAGGCGCGCCTTCTAGGCAAACTAACGAGGTCCCACATATCACTTGCTAAACCACAAGTGACTCTCCTTGAAGGAAGAGGGACGCTGCACCCCGCTCAAGCTCGGCAAAAAAAAACTCAAAATGAAGGCGAAAACGGTGGGGGGGGGAAATCGCCCTCACGGCCGCAGTAGAGGGGACGTCGTCTTAGTGACCTCAGGAGAGGAGCAGTCGTACTAACTTTCCCAAACTCTAGGGGGGATAAAGACGATCGATCAAACCCGGGCCGTCTCGTGCACGCCAAAGGTCGGAACGGGATAAACTCTTCAGATCCACACGAAAGGAAAGAGAGGGTTCCGGATTCGTTCCGTTCTACCGTGAGCGCTCGTTCCTCCTGAAGCCGCGACTGGGGCAAGGAGCTACGTACCCTCTGTCCAAGGCTATCACAAGGCTGTCAAACGGTCAAGCTGCCATCGCCAGTTGCCTTGTCATAAAGTTCAGCGGCATACAATGGGGCAGGGAGGGAAACCATCACGTGTAAAAGGAAACATCGTCGAGACGGGGGAGACAATATACAACAACACAAAGGGAGAGGAACATATCGAAGTCGGTCGAACTTTTGAACTAACCGTTTCTTGGGGATCCCTCCCTGCATTGTCGGACGCGGGGGGACCAGTCTCCCAGGCGAAAACGGACGCGTGACCGAAAAAGATCAAGCGCGAAAAAAAACGTTAGAAGGCCACTTCGCGAGCAGCCGGCGGACCTCGCTGTAGTTGAAAAAGTGACCATAGCGCCCCTCGACGGTGGCGGGGGCGAAGTTCAAAAAAACTATTTGATCCCACCTCGGAAAGGGTTGGACGAAGCCCACCGGATGTGCCGCGTTAACTGGGACGGGATCTCGGGGGTATATACTTAAGGCTGGATATCCGCTCTTTGCCGACAAGCTACGCAGAGCGACTGCGAGCTTTGAAAAAGGGGGAAGCCTAGAGGGACTAACCCTGACCTTCAGGGTAGCGCTGGCCGGTTTCCTCGTTGGGCAAAACGCGGTTCTCATCTTCCATGAGGAAAGGGACGACGAGCTTGGCGTGTCCCTCGTCGTCGAAAAGTAAAGCGCGCCTCGTTTAATCCGGGCGCCCGACCGAAAAAAAGGCGGTTCGCGATCTGGCGCCGGTGCGGGGAACGAAGGGAGATCCCCGCAGCCGCCGCTGCCTCCGCACTCGAAAAAAAACGACAGGGCGACGAGCGCTGATCTCTCTAGGGACCTATCTGGTGTCCGCTACCTGCACCAGAGGACGGGCTGGAAAGCCGGGCAGGGTCAGTGCCCGATTCCGAGGCCAAATTGGGGGACGAGTCTGCGGCTTTGGGCCGCAAAAAAAAAAGTGCCGTCATGCCCGGGGCTCTAAGCAGAAAAGCGCCGGCGAGATAAAGGGAAAAAAAAGCCTCTCGTCTCGCTCCTGCGATAAAAAAAAACCCGGAGACGAGGCGTGAATGAACTCAAAAAAGACCCGCAAACTAGACGGGTCACCATCGATTCCGGTCCGAGGGCGAAAGCAAGGAGACGGATCTCTCGTCTATTAAAAAACCCCCAACGGAGGGGGTGAGGCGGAGGACTAGTATGAAGTCCCTGATGGTCCAAAAAAGATCGGGGAAAACGCCAGGACGGTTCCGACGCGCTATCAGCCAACGAATGGGGGAAGCCGGGCGTGAAACTCTCTGGGACGGCGTCTCGAAGGAGGCAAACTGTCGGGAGAGAGGGGACGCTACGAGCTATCTCAAAAAAAAAAAAAAAGAAAAAGAGAGATCGCTCGAGGCTGCTCCCGAAAACGGAATCAGCAGACGCGCGGGTAGTACGAGAGGGACACCGGAGACAAGCCGACTCTCGGGCTGGAGCGGAGAAAGCGATCAGGAGAGAGTCAGGGGGAGCGATCGCGGGAATCAAAACTCAGAACAATCTCGCGCAACTCCCACGCAACAGGGCAACCTCGGACTCGTCCGTCAGAGGGGCGAACGCGAAACGTCAGCCGCGAAACTAAAAAATCAATTCGGGCACAGGCTCGCAGAAAAAAAAAATTGTCGAGCCGTTCCTCTCCGACGACGACCAAGGGCGTAAGGGCTCGGACTAAATCTCAAAGAGGGATCTTAGGGAAGGACTGGTCCGGAGGAACTCAGGCGCCTAAGGGAGAGATCGAGGCAGTCATTACTTTCCTCACAAAAAAAAGGAACAACGCCCGAAGCACAAACATAAGAGGCAAACTCGGGCACTAAAACGAAACGCACAGGGGGGGATAAAGAACGACAGTTTCATTGATGATAGCGGGGATTTGATCCTAGCGCATCTAAAGAAAAAAGGGGACGGACTTCACGTTATCGGCGAGTCGGGGAGGAACTGGCTTCGTGCTCAACAAAGGGAGACTGCGGGAAAAAAGCTCACGGATCAAACGCAGTCGAAGAGTCTCCACGAGGCGCAAAAAACTTAACGTAATTCGGCCGAGCATTTCACCCCATATCTCTGGTCGACCCTGACGGAGGGAGAGAAATCGTAATCAAACCAGGGAGGAAGACTGAAGGCCCTCTCTCTCGCCTAAAAAAGGAAATGGGGAGGAGTTAATGAAGGAGCCTTCAAACGAGCCGCAGTCCTGTCCGTCTTTCGCAAAGCTCAGTCCGTCTCTACTATCCCGGGGAAGGCGCGCAGAACCGACGAAAGAGAAGAAAATCTGCACCTCAGTTTAAGGAGGCACAGACAATCTCTAGTACGCGAGGGTCTTAGGGAACGAAGGGAAGAGAAAGAAACGAACCGTACTGCAAGAGGGGAGGGAGGCAGAGGAGGGGGGGCTTTTGCCGAAACAAGCGGTCCGCCTGCTGCGCACGGACGACGCACTAAAGCCTACTCGCTCTCGCCTAGAGGAAGGGAAAGAGCTTCAGCTTAACGGTCGCAAGGGAACGTCCCGTCAGCGGCGTGTAATGGGGAACTCCGTGCACAACCATAAAAGTTGGAAAAAAAGGCACACGGAAAGAAGGGGAGAGGGGAGACATCAATCTCTCTCACAAACGGAAAAGAGAGATTGAGTCGCCCGTCGGAGGAACCGTGTGAATGAGAAGAAAGGAAAAGGGGGGGTGACCCTGCTTTTCAGCCCGAAGGAAGAGTCAAGGGAGGACGCGTTTTGACCAATGAAAGTTGACCGGAATCTTGAAAATCTCCGAGGGGAGAAATCCGCTCCGTCTAACCTAGGGTAGAGGCATGGAAGTATCGAGCATTCATTGAAAGGGATCTGAGAAATGAAAACCGTAACCTGTAAAACCCTAGCCGTATGCCTATCTGCGAGTGGATACCTTCCACAGGCAAGAAGAAGCGTCAAGGCTTTCCGCGTTAGACGAGGATCGTGCGCCATCGATCGAGGAAGGCGACAGGAAAGAGTGCCTTTGCCTACAGAGAAAAAACTGAGTCGTTATAAGGTCGATGCCTCACACCGGAAAAGAAGCTCTCTAAGACGATGTTCTTTATCTTTCTAAGCTTACATCAAAAAGATAGGAAAATCTCTACGTCAGCTTGTCGCAGCCGAGATCTGGACCTCGTTTGCCTCGCAGGAAGTGAAAAGACCGGGACAGACGCAATGGTAGAAGCAACAAAGAATGTAAAAAAAGTGCGCGTGGTGGTCGCGAAGAAGGGGGGGGGCCGGTTTCACGACGAAACGACCAAAGCCTGCCTTGCCGCCTCGAAAAAAAACAAAAAAAAAAAAAAAAAAAAAAAACAAAACAAAAACAAAAACAAAAAAAACACCAAAAAAAAAAAAAAGAAAAACAAACCCAACAAAAAAAAAAAAAAAAAAAAAAAAAAAAAAAAACCCACAAACCAAAAAAACAAAAAAACAAAAAAAAAACACCCACAAAAAAAAAACAAAAACCCAAAAACAACAAACAAAAAAACGCACCCCCCAACACAACAAAAACAAACACCACACAACCAAAAAAACAAAAAAAAACACCACCAAAAAACCACCACCCCCGACCAACCCCAAACCCCCCCCCTTCAAGACCGTCCCCAAAAAAAGAAGGGCCCTGCAAACGCTCGTATTCGAGCGCTCAAAAGGAATAAGCCGGTTGCCGGATCACCCACCCGATTCTGGATCTTGAAGGGTGGAGGGAACAAATCGCCGCCGCCAAGCCTCAAATTCAGAAGCTGGGCAGCCACGAGGGGAGGGGAAAGCAGCGAGTCGAGAACGTCGTGGAACGGCGCGCAGCAGACGAAAGAAGAGAGAGGCAGGAGGAGCGAGATCGCGCTGCAAAGCCTAAGAAAGTAGGTGAACAGCTCGAAGACCAAAGGGAAGGGCCTGACGATGCGGGAGGCCGAATTCCGCGGGAGAATTAGAAGGCGCGCTTGACGACGAGTTCGGAAGGAGGGCGTGGGGAAGGGGAGTTGTGAGAGGGCGCAGGTCGCTGACAGGATCGCAGAATCTCGGCGGGGAACGCAAAATAACCGAATCTTTCTTGGGCTAGAAGGCTCGGGGGGGAAGAGAGAGTTGCCCCGACGACCGGTCAAGATCGAAATCTCTCAACAACCAACAAACTTAGATGGAAAGACTCTCAGAAAAAAAGAAGGGCTGTAGGGAATTCTCGCTCGTGCCGAGGGGGGGAGGGCAAAAGACCGGCTATCTACAAACTACGAAGATGCTCAGGGAGAGGAGAGAGGAGGAAGAATCCTTGAGCCTGAGAGGGAGTGGGTCAGGTACTGCATCCTCTGTCGAAAAAATAAAGCACATCTTGGGAAGGGAAAATCGTCGTCAAGGGACAAACTTATGAAGGGTTCAAGTCGGAAGGGGCTTAAAAAAGATGGGAGAGATACCCAGAGCTGTTCGTCAGGGGGCACCGACGAATCTCAGGGCACCTCAAGAAAGGGGCACTCTATCAATCGGGAGTAGGGGAGAGAGGGACTTGACACTCAAATCAAAAAAAGGGGAGGCACACAAGGCTTTCGCTCTAGGACTGAGATGAAAAGGAACCGGATTTCAAAAAGTCCAAAGGGGGCCGGAGAGAGACACGAGCACGGCTGCTTTGAGAGCGTGCGGACCATCTACCAGTCAGAAAAGGGGAAGAACCGAAGCAGGGCGGGGAAAAGCCTGCAGCACGGCTTTTATCCGAGACGAACCTCGATTCGTCCCGGGTGGTTCTGTATTCGAGCGTCAAGAGGAGGGGATTGCTCGTCTCGGTTCGCCTGAGAAAAGGGGAAGGGCGGAGAGCGAAAAAAACGGACACTAAGAGCGCGTGGGCGCCACGGAAGAACAAAGGGCGACGGCGCAGATAAAAGAGGGAACAAAAGGAGATCTGTTCGACCAACCACTCGCTTCGCAGCATGACTGGGAAAAAGACGGGGAGACTCTTACGCCCAAGCTCAAGGGAGATAACTAGACGTCGTGGGTCTGGGCGTCCGTGGGAGTAAAGAGAGACGGAAACTAGCTCATACAGTGAGAGGCTTCGTGAGGCAAGGGAAAGGTCTATCACATTCAAACGCAGGGTCGAACTTAAAACCATACCTGAGCCTGGGGAGAGAAAAAAGATGCTTCACACTCCGTGGTGGGCCGCATGAAAAAAGAAAGGAGAGTTCCTGTGTCAGAATCCAGAAAGAACCGGCAAACGGAGGGCTCGGGTTAGGACGCACCGTGAATCACAGACGAAGGAGGGGACAAGCAATTTCTACAATCCTCAGACTCAGAAAGGGCGGGGATCGTAGCGCATCTGTCGCAAGGGAAAGACGCCTGGGTCGCATAAATTAAGCGGCAAGGACCGACGACAATGCCGGGGCGTGCACCGGCCCAAAAGTGCAAAAGGAAACTAATACGAGGGTCAATCACTCCAAAAAACCGGAGAAAAGAGTGAAAAGAGCCTCGGGCGTTCGACCGTCTCCGGAAAGATTGGGGGGAAAGTGAGCCCACCTGGGCGGGCCTTTCTGGGACCAACCCATTGGCGACGGACGCTTGGACGCTTCGCAGTGCGAGAGAAAGAAGTCGAGACAAAGAAGGTAGTTCTTCGGATACCGACCGGGAAAGGGGAAAAAAGAAGTCGGAATGGAGAGAGGAAAAAGGTGAGACCGGAACATTAGAAAAGGGAACAAGTGGGGGAAGTCTTGATCTGCGTTGATCGCCCGGGAATTGACGAGCGGACCCAAAGGGCCAGGGGGGAAGACTCGGCGGCGTTTCTTTAGAGGCGCCCGAGAGGAGGGAGGTTCGTCATCGAAGGGGAGGAAAGGGGGGGCGTCAGGCCGACCGAAGCAAAGAAGACGCTTCTCTGACTGGCGGACGAAAGTCAAAAAGACCGAAGTCTCGCGTCAGGTGCCTAAAGAGGAGACAGGGGGGAACCAGTCGTGGAAGGGAGATCTGAAAACACAGCCTGCTACTAAAAGGCTGGGGGGGGGGGGAAGACGAGGAAATCATTGCCGGCGGCGACAGCGAAAGGGCGCGCCTCTGACGCGGCTCCCCGAGGTCTTTTAAGCGGGCGCAAAAGAGGGGAATAGTTTGAGCACTAATCCAAAGGCAGAAACGCCTACGAGGAAGGAGGGCTGCTAGACCGACACCAAGAAAGAGCGAACTGGAGTAGATCGTTCGCTTATCAAAACGCGGCCTGATCACCTGCAAGATTCTTCTAGGGAGACGTAAAGGGTAGGGGTCCCGTCGCGCTCCGCCATCCGCAAGGGAGAGAGAGGGGCTCTGGCCGCCGCGAATGGTCTAATCAAAAAAGACTGAGAGAAGGAACTTTCTCCTTCTCTCGTCGAAGGGGAAAAGAACATAAAGAATAAAGCGTGCGAGAGCGAGGAACCGAGCGGAGCCCCTGCACGTTACTCATAAGAAAACGACGGCGTCCTTGCTATGCCGGGGAAGCAAAAGCGCACGGCTGAACTGGGACTCTCTTCTCTCTGAACAGGGAGAAAGAAGAGGGGGCGGAAGGGGGAAGGGTTCGGAAACATACTGAGGCCACGTGTCAAATCGGAAGCCCGCCATTGCAAGCGCCAAGAATCAAGATGTATACAAAAGGAAAAAAAACGGAAGTCGGCGTCGCGCTTCAAGAAGAGACTAATGAAACAAAAGTAGAGCGGGATCTCCGCCTAAAACGAGAGGGGATTAAAATGCGCCCACGAGCCGACGACAAAAAAAAGCTCGCAACAAAGATCGGGGAAAAAGGCCCAGAGGCAAAAAAGAAAAAACGGATTGAGCTGCGAACGGGGGGGTGTGGGGCGGGCGAAAGGCCGTGGGAGAAGGAGTACTGCATACTGAGCGGTACTGCATCCTCAACTCCAAAAAAAAAAACCTTCTGGAAATAAAAAAGAAGAAGCGACAACGGCGCGTGAGTCAATCGAAAACCGGCATCGAGCAGGACCGCCGAGGTTAAAGGAGAGGTCCGGGAAAAAAGAAGGAACTAAAAAAAGCAAGGGCTCCGATTACATGGGATCAAGAAAACGAAAGTGATTATCTCTTTCCCGGAACTCGCGGGACGGGGGGGGGAAAAAAAAGGAGGAGAGCCACCCGGCAACGGAAAAGGCGGCATCTCCTCCTCTCAAACTCTGCACTCGCAAAAGGGGGAGGGGATAGAGTATCTTGGCACGAAACAAAGAAAGAACTTCAACAAAATAAAGTTTCAGTAAAAAAGAGGATTTATCCGACGCGTAAAAAGAAAGTAGGGTTCCGGTCTGCAAGAAGAGGAGACACGAGGAGGAAGGGGGATCGTTCATGGCTTCGTGCAACGTACGAGATCGCGAACAACAACAAAACGGCGCGAATCGTACATAGTCTGCATGCGAACTGAGCCGACTTCAACTATGGGTCCCCAAAGATCGTACAAATCTGATAACCCCACCAGAAAGGAGGTGAAGGGGAAAGAGAAACCCGGTCTTCGCACCCCTCCCCTCTAAGGCAAACATTAAGGGAGGAGAAGGGGGTTTCCCGCTCGGCGGACCTTGACAAAGGCCGAAAGTCACACACACAGGTCACTAGGCTTCTTGGAGGCCACTCAAAAAAACAAAAAAAAAAAAAAAAGAGAATCAAAGCAATCTCTTAAAACAACACAACACAAAAGAACAGGGAAGACACCCAGACACCGAAGGCAACTCCGTGGCCTCTCGTACCACAAGGGGGCAGAGAGAGGAAACGAACCAGAAGCCATACCAGACGGGAAAAAGGCGCTCCCGACAGCTTATAGAGATCCGCCTCAGCAAGAGAAAAAAAACATTTCTAAAAATCGCGGAGACGGGATCGATCCGCAGTTGCTACAATGCTGGGTCGGGGCCTGGTCAAAGACCTTCGTTAAAGCGAAGAGCAACGCCGACAAAAATGAGGGCCGACCCGCACGGAAAAGGAGGGGGCAAAAGGTCTACT
>Ga0179591_1366340_pt1 | contig 10539 bp, 9 predicted proteins | sample CZOMad2_1_08_16f_FD_182891 | JGI IMG/M metagenome (GOLD analysis project Ga0179591, IMG submission 182891) | Vadose zone soil fungal communities from Angelo Coast Range Reserve, California, USA - CZOMad2_1_08_16fungal (PacBio error correction) | ecosystem: Environmental > Terrestrial > Soil >...
TGTTCCTGGGGAATCTTTAAAAACTCTTTCCGTGGAAAGCGAGGGAAGTTTCGGGAGGCGGAAGCGGCGATTTGGAAAAACGTAGGTTGTCGGAGAAAGGCTAAGTCCGACGGACAGTGAGTCCTACCTCTCGAACAGTAGGGGCAGAAAGTTGAAGAAACAATTGGTCCGTGGAAGGAAAATTTCCAAGACGTTCTGTATCATGAGGTGGGTTAAGTGAGAAATATGTCATTGCGAAAAGAGAAAAAAGCATCACCTGCTGCAAAAACCCTCGTGAAATCCGATCAACGCGCGGGGCAAAAAAAAAGAAGCAAGCGGGCGAGAAAATTCTCCGCTAACGAGTTTCGCTTTGAAGGGAGAGGAAGCGGGGATAGCGACGAATGATTCTATGCCGAATCGGGAGCGTTTAGGTCATCTAGGGGCTTCACGGCGGGCAATTGGGCGGTACGGTGAGCTAACCGTGGCCTCTAGCTATCAGAAAAATTCGCGTGTCTAAAAAAAATCTAAAGAACTGAGCAGCCCATCCTGAGGTACCTTCGGTTAATCACTTCGTCTCTCAGAAATAGGAAAGTCTGTAGAGTACTTTCCATAGACGAAGGAGGAAAATCCTCAATGCGAAAAAAACGACGTTTCACTTTTGAATTTGTCTGGGCTTATAATGTTGTTAAGCCGGAAACGCTGGTGGACGAAAACCAATTCAAAGGAATGAAGAAACCGACCCAAAAAAAAAATAAGGAAACACAAACGCCCCGTCCTCTAGCTGGGGAAACTTCGTTGCAGCTGGACTAAAAGACAGGTCCAACAAACAAAATTTTACCATCCCCACGAGGGGGACCTCCAAGGTGGCAACACGCTTCGGGGAAAGGTGAAAAGGAAAAAAACCTAGCCTCATGTCAAATAAAAGTCGAAAGATAATCCAAGTAAAGGGGTAACAAGCTGGGGGCGTAGTACTGCAAACGAGTCTCCACCTTATGTTTGTGAGAAGGAGGGCGGTCCGGGAAAGACGGGATAAAGATACCGTTAGAGACAATAGGCCGGAACGAATTGCAAGTTTATACGGAGTGCCTCTGGCTTAGCAAAAGGAGTGTTAGGTGGTAAAATTACAATAAAGAACGTGTAAGGCGGCAGGAAATCTGGAAGAGGTGGGAAAAGAAGGCGGTAATGAAAACTCAGACCGCAAAGGGCAAGTCTCCTCCTAAAAAAGACTCTTACAAGACTGCGTGGTGCCTTCTTTCCCGAAAAGGACGCCGCTGCATCACTTCCTCGGGCAGTGGGCATGTGCGGATGAGAAGAAGGTTGAGGGAAGGTACCTCATGGAAAAAGCGGATCGGGAACGTCCGAAACAGACCAGGTGCTACGCCCAAAAGCGTAGGGGGACGACTAGGGGTCAGGAAAGGAAAACTCTTCATAAATCCACTCTGGCGCTCGGCTTTTAGTGACAAACAAACAAAGAATGGGGGAAGCACGAAAGCGTCTGAGGACGAACTCCGGAGGCAGTGGGTGAGGAACCTGCTGAGTCGCACTAAAAACGTCGAGCGACCTTAAAGCGACCAGCGAATAGAAGATATACCTCGGGTCAGAACTACGTTCGAGGAACAGAGGATGGCCTTTGGAACTCTACGGGAAAAGAAACCGCAGAAACCGCCTGGGAAGGGGAAAACAAACAGGTGGGGGGGGGGTGGGGGGGGGGGGGGGGGGGGGGGGGGGGGGGGGGGGGGTTTGGGGGGGGGGGGGGGTGGGGGGGGGGGGGGGGGGGGTGTGGTGTGACAGCGGTTTTTCAAAACCGTGGGGACAGATCAACCTAGGGCAACTTGGCGGGGCGACGTACTATCAGATGGCGAAAGAAGGCGCGGCTTCGAAAGAAATTGTTGTTTGTGTTGTGGGGCGGGTTTGGTTGTTTTTTGGGTGCTTCAGCTCGAAACTCCACACGGTGCGCGAGGGGTGGGGGGGGACGGGGGTTCGAGATGAGACGGGGAGGCGTTGAGCCGTGGAGGGCATAAAAATTAGAAAAAGTTTCCAGAAGCAAACATACATTCAGTAAGGGCGAACGCTATGCCATCCCACAGCAGGATGAAGGTCGTTGTCTCCAGAGAAAGGAGGAAAATCCAAAAAAGAGGGAGAATTGTTGGGCGTTAAGTTAACGCAGGGGGGGGGAGGAGGCGTCTCGACAATAACGCTTCTCTCACGAAAAAGGGGCTCTGTTTGCGACAACCTAGGAAATCGCCACGCCGAAGACTGGAATTCTTTCTTTGGCAACTTGACAAAGAGGGAAGGTAGGAACTCCTAAGAATAGGCAAAAAGAAAGGGAAAGAGAAGGAACTGATGAGCTCGGGCTTCCTAAACCGTGGATGGAAGTATTTCAAGCACCTCTACGACTCTCAGTTACCACACGGTTCGCGTGGTTATATGATGGAAAAAAGGCCCAAGGAAAAGGATCTAACCATCTGGAAGGCTCGAGCGTCATCAATAGACCCTTTTATCTCCTCTGAGGAGATGGGTAACATCGAGAGTAAGTCTTTCGTCTCCAAGAAGAAACCATCAAACGTCGTGAAGAAGGGAAAAAGAGGGAAGGGAGGGATGCCCCTGGGGGAGGATTACGTGGCGCGAAAAAACATCTCTAACCCTCCACGGCAGTAAAACCACGGAAAAGAAGAACACCTGGTAGAACTAAAAAAGGTCTAAAAAAAAAACAAAAACGGCGGGAGGAGATGGCGCTTCTACAGGTGCTGTAGGTTCGCCTAAAGGGTAAGGTAGGGTGCGCTCGATAGGGGGCAAAAAACGCCACTAATCCTCCTCAAACCTTTCTAAAAAACCTAACCACCAGAGTTTCTTCCATTTCAGAATACGGCAGGCGCTTGAATGCGGGGAAGGGAGATTCCTGATAGAGTTGGTACAATCAAGGAAACACATAAACAGCGAAGTTCTTAACATCAGCGCTGGGGCCCGGTGAAAGGCAGGCTTCAACTGAAGTCTCAGGGAAGAAGTTTCGGGTCACTAATTAATAAAACGGGAGGAAAAGATTAAGGGGTCCCACTGCTCGTAAACGTGAAACTTTGAAAAGAAGTCCTACTACAAAATTCCGAAGAAGTGGGGACGCCAAAAAATTAATTCTCTGCGAGAATATTTTGCGAATAGCTGAGGAGGAAGTACCCGTCAAAAGCAGTTAATTCTCCTTGACCGAGGGCAAGCGAGCGGGCCTAAATTTGGATGAGTATAAATAAGAAGTGCGCCGCTCGAAGCAGTTAATTATCCCCAATAAAACATTATAGACCGTCAAAAAACGGCCCACGAACTAGAACTTTTTAGGGAAAAAGGACGGGAGGGGACAAAAAAAAAAGGGCAGGAAAAACACCTGCTCCTAAGAATATCTGAGGGGGGTCCGGGCCGAAAAGGTTTTTCGGAGAAAAAAAACAGGAACTGCCCGTCCGTGGCAGGACGTGGTTCGTCAATCAACCGTCTCCTGAGGCCAGGGGCGCGGAACAGAAACATTCTAAGCAAAAAATCGGACACCAAAGAGGGGAAAAGGTTAAGGGCCGACAGACCCACCGAGAAGTCAGCCGGGAAGCGAAAAAACCTCTATTATGGGACTGTCAGGACCGCAAAGGCCGGTATTATCGGAAAACCAAAAAAAGGGGGTCGAGGTATTTGGGCCGTTTCCGGACTGGGCGCACGTGAAAGAAGGGTTGGTACATGGTGGGGAGTAGTCTGCCTTACACAGGAGCACCTGGAAACGTCGTTCGAGAAAAAGTGCTACTCATAGCAAAAAAAAATCAGACCGCGGTGAAAGAGACAAGGCCCAATATTATGAAGAACGGAATTCGCTAACGTCCGAGGGGACTAGTGAAAAAAAAGAGCTCTGACAAAAGCCTACTGCGGGCCGGAACACCTGCCGCCGGAGGTCTATAAAATAAAAAAAAAGATTACGCCCAAAACGTGGGAGGGGACAAAATGGCCTTTTGCTGAGAAACAGCCTCTTCTACGGCAGCGCAAGAAGAGGGCTGAAACGGGAATACCTATCGATTGAAGCCTTCGACGAGGTGCGGAAAAGAACTGTGAAAAGGCTTCTAAAAATCAACAGACAAAGGAGTCCGCAAGCCATCGTCGACCAATGCGTAAAAGAAAAGGAAAAACTTATCCAGGTTCAAAAAGGCTTAGAAAGGCGACAACGCTTACTTGTAGAGTCGTAGTTCGGAAGTCCGCGGGGCCAGGTCTGAGGGGAAGGACCCGACCATCCAAGAACGAAATGCCAAATCTGGTCATGGTGAAAGGGTTAGGCTACGACTAAAAAGACCGGAGTAGGGGAAAAGAACGATACCTGAAAACCGGCTACAGCACGTGCTTTTGCCTCCTATCTGCTAAGGCCCGATAGAATGAAATAACCTTTTGGGGGAGACTACCTACAGAAACCGCCACCATGAAAGTGGGTGAATACTCGAGTACTAATAGTTCAGCTTGAAAATGGGGCTTCGAGTAGGCGGGGAAATTTTCTTCAAAAAAAAAAAAAAAAGTTGTTCGAACTTTGAAATCGGGGACGAAAAAACAGTGCGACGATTGTGACTCGGGGGGGACCGGCTTTGGTCCGTAGGGAAGGAAGAAGTGACACTTTCGATACGAGCTCTACAGGTTGAGGGGAGTGTCAGACTGACTTGGGCGTGCAGGGAGACCTGGAAAGAGGAACAAACCGTGCGGTAGCACGTTTAAAAGCAACCCTAAGACCGCGACTGGAGACTGTCAAAACCTCACTAACCGAACTTTGGTCAAGCCAAGGGGGAAACAAGAGGTCCCAGAACAGGGAAAGCGAGGGCAGGGATCTACTTTCATGTCTAAGCAGGGCGATTTTCTCCCATATTCAGACTCCATAAGCTCCTGAAAGTGGTCGGTTCTCCAATCGACATGGGTTGGTGCCTTCGGGGCTCGGAGAAAGTAGTCGAGAAAAGGGCAAGGCGGCAGACGTTGAATAGCTAAAATCCCTATGGGAAAAAGGAGGAAGCGACAGAAGGTTGAGAAAAATCAACGGCTGAGCCTAAAAAGCTGAAGACGCAGTGGTCGGGAGTGCTTCTAGGATCGAGGACGGGAGGAAATGGAACATAAAAGGGATCTTCAAAAACCCGGTGGGGGTGGAGACAACGTTAATGCTTAACCTTAGGGGAGATTGGTTGGAAATGAACAATGAAAGGACCAAAACGCAAATGAATAACAACGACAGAAATCGTCGCAACAAAACTGGGGGGGGGGCGAGCACGTCAAAACCAGCCCGGCGGCAAAATACGGGCCTGAGTCCGAAGGCGCTGGAAGGCGACCAAGAAAAGAATCCTCGGCCCGAACAAGCGAGAGCGAAAAAGAACCCGGCCGTGTGGACGCCGCAACGGAAACATAAGAAAGAAAAAAGTGTCCTGAAAGGAGCCCCTCTTCCAACAAAGAGAGGGGAAGAGGAGGAGGGGACTTGACGGTTTCCGATCTTGGGGTAGGACGTTAAAAGATCCATCTGGGTAGAAGTTAGGCGATCGAGACAATCATTTCTCTGAAGGGGTATATAAGGAGGCCGTATGCAAAGCCAAGAGAAGCAGGGTCCGGGGAAACAGCGGGCGTTGGGCGACGTGAAGCAAAAGTTCGTGGGTTCGAGCTGAAAAATCGGTATTCGGAAGTTGGGTAACTTTCATCTTCATTTTGGGAAAAATCTCCGACGGGGGAAGCAGGCAAAGCGGCCCACCCCCGGGAGGTACTCAGCCTAAGGAGGATTCACCGGCAGCCAGTCAAAATAAATCTATTCTCCGGAGGCCTGAACTGAGTTTGCCTGCTCTTGCAGCAGAAAGACGTTTGATCGGCGGAGCAAATTAAGCGTTTTCTAGGGAAACGGAAGCGCGAGTAAGACAAAAAAACGGCTGAAAAACTGCCGTATGTTTCATGGGCTTGGTTGAGGAAATTTCAAAGAGATAGTACTCGAAGTGACCAAAATGGTACGTCTGTCTCCTGCAACGGATTTACCAAGGGAGGACAAACGAGGCGGAATTCTTAAGAAAAGGTCATAAATCTCCAGTCGAAAAAAAGAAAAAGGAGGAGCTCGGGAAAAAGGTTTTCGAGAAAGTCTGCAAAAAAAAAATTGTACAGGCGGTACTGTTCGGTGACGTTGCCGTCGTTGATAATAGTTTGGGTTCCCATCAGGTAAAAAAAATGTTAAAGAAAAAACGACATTCCAGGGAACTACAGGCAAGACTACGCAAACCTGGAACTCAACGAACGCCCCGCCCAGGCAAGTCGAAGAAAGTAGAGCGTTGAAGGGGGAAAGAAGAACGGTCCCCACGCATTTTAAACCTACCCATCTCTCGGGGGTCAATGGTGGGAAGAGACACCAAAAAGTTGACCGTCAATAACCCAAAAAAAAGGAAACTTCGAAGCCCAAAATTATAAAGCTTCTGAAGTAACACCTAAAAAAACATGAAATTCTGGGGGAAGAAGTAGGTGTGCCGAACAATGCCCCCCAAAAAAAAAAAAACCAAGACACACCCCGAATTATACTTAGCGGGGCCTTAAGATCGCAAACGCCAAAAACGTGGAGCCGGGGAAGTCCAAAAAAGGGAACAGAAAAGTCGTGTAGGAATTACACGTTATCACTTTTAAATGCGGGGCAGAAGGCTTCATCTGGGGCGCCTTCAACGAACACTTAAGAACCTCCCACGGGAAGCGAACAGGGAATACGACTAAGGAACTCACTGCCAGTTGGTATTCGTATGAAATCAGAGGGGCCAAAGTCAAATTCAATAAGGATTGTTACTTTCTTAAGAAAAATCGAAGGGGAGTTGAGGTAAGAGTAAAAGCGATCTCCTTCGTAGAAAAAAGCATGTCTCCCCAGCTCTCGAAGGGGCGGGGATGGTCTGCGGCACTCCAGAGGACTATAAAAAGAAAAAAAACTGCTGGCGGGGCCTTCTACCAGAAATCACCTGCGCATGTGTGTCAGAAAGCGCGTGGAAAAAATTCGTAAAGTAAAAATTCATGTTGGTAAAAACGCCGTCGACAGTGTATGCACCCAGGCCCGTCTATCATAAGGGAAGCAGGACCAGCGTCCTCACCATAATAAAACGATGAAGGAAGGTTATAAAGTCGATCCGGGGACCGTAACAGTAAGACCAAAAAAACTCGGGTGCCGGGAATGTCTACTTTTTGTGACTGCAGGTGATGCGAATTAAAAAGTGTTTTTTCTAGAAATCCTTGTAGGACGAGGGAGACGTGTCTAAACGCCTGGAAACACGGCCGGAGTGGTTGCGGGAGGCGCCCCTGTCAAGGCGCAGTCTAGGGTGGAGTCAGGAAGGGGTTTCGTGGTCAGGCGAAGCGGCGGGGGCTAACATTGCTGGGGAACGCTAAGCACTTTAATGGGACAAAGCGTCTTTGAATGGGGGAAGACAACCGCACTCTGAAAAAAAGGGGCCTGGAAAAAAAGGGGGACTCTTAAAGACTCCAAAGAAGGGAATTCTTCGCGCACACTCGCTAAAAAACTCCTTGACCGAAAAAGAAAATCTGAGGGACCTTGTGACAGGAAAAAGTGGACTGCGGTTGCCTAGTATTCGCTGGCGACGGATCGATGGTGGAAGCCTCTGAACGGAAGGAAAACGCGCTCGTTCAGGGCAGGGGAAGGAAGAGGAAGGTGACTTCCCCCCTTATTCTCAAACCATAGAGGGCGAAGAAGGAGGGCTTATGACAGCCGTTATCTACTATTCCCGAGAAGCTGGCGTTTCCGACTAGTGTCGCGGGTATGTTAAATGGGGAGGGAACAAAGAAACGGAAAAGAAGAACAGTTAGCTTTGGTGAACAATAGAGAAGAGTCAGAAACGGCTGCGTAGATAAAGGTCATCACGAGTCGAGGTTTGAAGGGGAAAAAACTGCTTCTGCTGATGGTACAAATCGATGAGGGCATTCTGTGGCACTGCTCTAAAGAGACCGGGGACGCCGGATACTGAACGTAAGCAAAACATTCTTCTTGCTTAAAAAATCCTTAGGGAAAGGCGACCCAAAAGAGGAAAACCAACGAGACTGTACGTACTCCATGTAAATCCTATCACCTCGGCGTAGCAATCAAGAGAAAAAAACTGAGGGTATGGGGGAGATATAAATATGGAGCTCTAAAGGGAGGTCTTCTGGCGACGGGGAGGGGTAATGAGGAGTTCTCTGGAAAACCTATCGTGGAGAAGACACGGAAAACCTCCGGGAACCACGAAGCCGGCCCGCCGCTGGTGCTTCCTTGAAATATAAGCTTCCCCTAATGGCGACGGGGGCGTCTGAGGGAGAAAAAGAATGCCGAATCTCGGGCACCAAAAAACACATACAAGGAAGCCTAAAAGGAGAATGGCTGAACGTAGAGGAGACCAGGAAGTGGTACATTACTCTTCCAGTTCAACTAAAAAATCGAAAAAGAAAAAGATGACGGGATATTTTCAGCTAAAGAAAAACTCCCGTACACGAGGAAGGTAACACTTGCAGCGAGGATCGTTAAATACATGGCAAAAAAAAACGAGGCAAAAAAAAGGAGAAAATTCGCCAGCGCGATGGGACAGATCGGCGGAGGAGGGACACCGGAAAATGGCCATTTTGGGACCAAGAAAAGTCAAAGCGCGGGGAGGGCGCAGGGAAGGCAGGAGAAAAAAAAACGTCGATAAAAAACGGGCGCAACCTCAGGAAGACAGTTCGGCACGAACGAAGGACCAAATTATCAAAAAATAACCAATAAAAACACAGGGGTATGGAGCTTGACCGGGCGTGGATAGGGAGTGGAGAAAAATCCATTGGGCAAGAAAAGATTTTGGAGAGGCTCGCTATTACTGCAGAAGGGGTGAAAAAAAGGAACTGAACGGTCCAAAGCGTGTGACGGGCCTCCCTTACGACGGGAAGCCGGAGAACGAAACTCTAAACCCCTGCGTACAGGCCGTTCGGGAAAAAAAGGGAACGGCAAAAAAAGCCCGCCCGCAACCCAGTCCGTCTGTCGACCGGGGAAGCGGGCCGCCAAGAAAAAGGAGTCGTCTTAAAACTCCAAAAACCGACCCGTCAAGTCAAAAAGCGGGAAAACACCATCAGTTTGGAGGAACCCCGTTCAAACCGCTTAATAAAGCAAGCAAAAAGAAGAAACCCCGTTCCTCGAACTAAACCTAAAATAGTTTACGTGCTGGCTATCCGGCCCTGGTAAAAAAGGGTCATTCGAAAAAAAACTCCCTTTAAAAACTTGGCACGAAGTCAAGCTGGAGGGAAGAGGAAAGACCAGTCAGGGCGACATGGGACGGGGATGGCAGGTTGGTCCCCAGCAGAACCGGGCGCACTACGGGGGCTCGAAAAAAAGGCTTCCAAACCACGCATCAAGACGCGGCGGGGTAATCAAACCTTCTTCCGGACTGCGCCGGAGATGACGGAGGTAAAACTAAGCCCCCTTATAGAAAGACTTACACGAAAGAAGGAGACGGCCGCTTAACCTTTACTCCGAAAAGGGACCAACAAATGAAAAAAGAGGTAAAGAGGGACAAGTCGGCGCCGGACCCGATTCGGGGACGGGGGGGGGCCGTCACCAGAGGAAGAGGGACAAAAACCGGGTCTGAACTCTTAAGCAAGCGGAGTGGACGTCGACGACGACACGAAGGGATACGCAAAAAACAGTTCAACCCCTGAGAAAAAAACCGGCACGTGAGTGGGGAAAAAAGATCTTCCCCCAGGAAACCGAGAAGAGACCAGAGGGTTGCTGCACGACTACGTAAACACCGCCAAATGAAGTGGGGCTACGCGGGAGGACTACGAAAGGTCGGACTTTTAGGAGGTCGCCTGGGGAGACTTGGGGCTGGGATGGGGAGGGAAAAAACATAAAACGAGCGTTGGGTTTGGACCAAACTGGTAGAGCGATGGGGGGTGCTCCCCGTGTTTGTACCGGGGGTTTGCTGGGAAAAGCGAGGGGCAAAACCTAATGTAAAATGGATACAGCGCACGGGGAGTTGCGGTTACGGACCTAGCTTGGGTGGCCTGGTCGGCTAGGCCCTCGGATACCACCGAGCAGCTATGTAAACACACTACCGAAAAGAAGCAACGGGAAAAACGGAAGAAGAAACGCGCAGGGGAGATTTTCCACAGAGAAAAAACCTAGGAACCTCAGGAGGACGGATTCTCAGGGGTTGCGCTAAGCAGTTGGTCTAACCTCCTTCCTACCCTGCTTAGGGAAGAAGCCCGAAGGGTGTAGGGCCACTCTCATGCGAAGTTCGGAGGCTGCGAGAAATGATGGCGCAAAAGAAAGAACGGAAACGACCCAATAGAATCGTCCGGCCGGTGGAGGCCATTCGAGTATTCAACACTCGCCCATAACAGGAAACTCCACTGGGGAAGGCGAAACGGGGAAAAGCTGGTCTCTATGGGAAGGGGACCGGCGAAGTTTCGGCGGAGTTCTAAATGCTCCGTTAGTTTTGGAATGGCTGGCCGGGGAGCGGGCCACCTCTGGTTTGTTGTTGGGTAGGAATAATTGTAAGCATCCAAGTAGAGGTTGGTTGGCGACAAGTAACATATTATGAAAGAAATGAT
>Ga0179591_1167905_pt1 | contig 10538 bp, 10 predicted proteins | sample CZOMad2_1_08_16f_FD_182891 | JGI IMG/M metagenome (GOLD analysis project Ga0179591, IMG submission 182891) | Vadose zone soil fungal communities from Angelo Coast Range Reserve, California, USA - CZOMad2_1_08_16fungal (PacBio error correction) | ecosystem: Environmental > Terrestrial > Soil >...
TAAAAATCATGCTGCCGCCGTTCTCACAAACTGAAGACCTGAACTAGTTAAAGAATCGAAGCGGGGAAATGAGTCAGTAATCTGGGGCCACTACCTACCATTGTCGGGTCAAGAAAAAAAAAAAGCAGGGGATCAGCAAATTCCTTGAAAGGGAGATGACAGGCCGGGATGTTTCTTCAACGAATGCTGGCCGACCAGTCTCGAAATATAAATTAGAAGGTGGAGGAGGACCTCACCACCGTATAGCGTGGCTCCAGAAGAAATCATTTATAGAGCAAAGGACTTCAACGAAGAGAATCTGATCGTATTTCAAAAATGAAGATCAGCGTGTGACCTCGATACCTTAAGGGGATTACACTTAGAAGATGAAAAGAGGGTAATCTCGAGATGCTTGACTTCATCAAGTTTTACAAGCGCTTCACAGACAAAAAGAAGGCAGTGAAAGGGAACATAGAAAAAAACCCCACATTCAGCTTGTACTTTCATGCGTGCCAAGGGGGGGGGAGAAAGAGAGGGGAGAAAATTACCTTCAAAGGCCATGCCCATTGCTTTTTGTTCGCGAAGGGCGGACCCAGGAAGTGATGTCCGGTGGGGGAGGAGGAAAAGCGCACGCTCAAGACCGCGATAGGTTAGGCTGCAGACAATAGCAAAAGGAAAACTGGAAGACGTGGTCAATGGGGTTACACGAATAAACCGGTCAAAGAAGGGGGGGGCCCAAAGCGCGGAAAAGCTCCAAACGGGTGGTGTGAAAGGAAGGACGAAAAGTTCCCGGAAAACGTGGGCGGGTCTGGCATTCGAACTTGTTGGGGGAAGAACTAATAGTTCGGAAAGGGAAATTGGGGCGTAAGAAGGGGGCGGTGGCGCGGTTTTAAAGAAAGCGGGAAAGAATCAACGGAATCCTTCGAAGTCCGTCCACTAGGAAAAGGCAAGGGGGAGTACGGCTGCTTTCGAACGAGAATTTGACTGAGGTTTAAAAAAGGGGGGGGGGCGGGGACCGGATTCAGTGGTAAAAAACAAAGTAGAAAGAACAGGTTTGTAGCAAAGGACGCAAGATCAAAAACGCGCACGACAGAAGAAAATTCTGCAGCGGCTTTGGGCAGAGGGGAACGGGGGATCACGATGTTGAAACCAGGCCACGGGCGAATTCGAGCTGCTAGAGGATACCAGGGTGGAAGAAGCATCGCAGTTTCAGTCGTGGGGACCGCCCAGGCGAAAAAAAAGAATGGAAGAGGTGAAAACGGACAACTAAAAAAAAAAAGGACCGGGGAGGTTAGGGACGGCAGCATCTTAAGATCAACGGCGCGTTTGATTCGACCCAGGTTTTTGGGGGGAAAAAAAAAGTGAATCGGAAAAAACTGGAAGGGCGCAGCAGGTAGAACAAGGGGGTGGTGTCAAGACAGATGCTCGTCGGGCAACGAAGAGGGATTCAAAAAAAAAAGAGGGAAGGAAACAGGATGTAGCGCAGCGTCCTGCATTTCCAGCGAGAGAAAATTGGGTACGCAAGAAACTCGATGGTCGTCGCGGTGTCAAAGCAAATTCCGCCCTGGGGTCAGGGGCAAGGGATAATTTGATTGCGTCCTTCGGCGGTGAGCGCCGCGACCCCTATAGAAGGAAAGAGTGGAGAAAAAAAAAAGTGAAAAGGCGCGGATAGAACACAATTTGGGGACTCCAGCTTGGACCATCGCGTTTTCGAGGGCGATACAAGCGTAAAAATTGACTGATGTTGAAAAGATTGTAATCCAAGACGTCATTCCCGTTGGAAGACGAAGGGGGTGAAAAGACACAAAGAAACCGTCAAGGCAGTGGCAAATTCGGAAGGGAAGAGGACGCGTAAACTACGGAAACAACCATAGGGAGTCTGGGATAGAAGTGGCAATGGCAGCCGGGAGGGGGAGAAGAAAACAGGGTCTGCGAGAACCACAAAAAAAGCGCGAATAAAGTCGATCCTTAAAACATAGAGGAGGGACGAAAAAAAGAAGACCAGGGGAATTCTCGCTGCTCTTCTTTTAAGGGCAAAACGCAGCTGTTATAAGTCGAAGATTAAACGAGAGAGGGCGATCGTCTTCCTCCAAAGGGAAGGGGAAAGAGGGTCCCAAGAAGGGCCTAGAATCCAAGTCGGATGGCCTGGGCGGCTGGCGCGGAAAGACAGAACAAGTACGGAAATTCAATGGAGTACTACCTCTCCCAACCACGGAGAGTGTCAACGGAAAGGAAAATAAAATCATAGAAAAAACCCGTATCAGAAGTTAAAGAAAAATTTATAGTTAGAGTATAGTAAAACTACGCGTACGAACGAAGAGAGTCGAGGGGGAACGAAAGTGCCCTACATCTTCAGAAAGATCCACAAGCGCTATCTCTAGGAAAAAAAGGAAACAAATAAGTCCAAGGGAAGAGATTGGCACTGTTCCCCAGAAACGGAAAATCAGGACCACGAAGAAAAGCGTTTGTTCGAGAACAGAAGGCACAACAAAAAAAATGCCGGTTGGGGAAAGGGAGGTTCCTTTGGCACCGCTAGGCCGGCGAAGAGCGCAAGCAGGTGGGGAAAATGCTGCGGGAGTCAGGTCAGGATCTCTCTAAAAAAAAAAAAAAAGGGGGGGGAAGAAAAAAGATCCAAAAGTGGGAACTCCGCGCAAGGCAACACGGAGAGGCCAATGGACAGTCGCCGGAAGATAGGTCCGGTCAAGTCAACCGCAAGTGCTCTACGAGGAGGGAGGCTGTGAGGAGAAGACAAAAAACGGAAGAATGGTACGCCGCTGTGTAACCGGCGAAACGAACAGGAAGGGAAGGGTTCATGTCAGAAGGAGAGGCGCTGGGTCGGATCGTAAGAGTAGGGAACCTTCCGTAGAGATGCTTCGGCGGAGCGTGAATATGTAAAGCTACCGAAAGAAAGAAATGAGGGACAGAAACGGAAAGGTTATGCTGAGAAGGGAACCGGGCACAACTCAAGGTGGCTCGCGGAAGAAACTAGTCCTGATACCGGAAGGGAAAACGTGATCAGAGGATTTTCAAAGCGAACAGGCAACGACCATCCAACCTTGTCTAACGGGAACGGAGGAAGACCAAGGGTAAAGGAAGTCAGGAAAAAGGGGCTAAAACAGCGCAAGAGAGATATCTCGCCGCTTAAAAAAATCTCGAAAAAGAAATATAGACAGGCAGACCTAGACCGAGATAAGGTACAGAGGGATTTCTGCCTAGACTGGCGCTGGTAAGAGCGAGTGAAACAAATGTAAAAGCTGAAAGGCAGGGGGGACGAGCCGCAAGGGGGAAAGTGTCTTCTTCCTCTCCTAAAAAAGTCGGGGAGTGGGACCATAAAAATCAAAGAAACGGGATTGCAGAATCTCGAACGCACAGGAAAGAGGGGTTCACTGAGCCCGGTTTCGAAAACTGCAAAGTCGAAGGACCTCTTCAAACGTTTAATGGACGCGGGAAGTCTGGAAAGGCTGAATTTACGGGGCGGACAAGGTTTCTAGCACAGCAACACAGCAGGGAAAGAAAACCCCGGAGTGGTGTCTATCCCGACTCATGAAAGGCCTTGAATTAACTTCAAGTCTACTTGGCCGATCGTTGACGTTCTCTAAACGAAACCGCCGATGAAAAGCCATAACCGGAAAGACTCTTACATGAAACATTTAGGGAACAGGCGGGAATAAAAAAACTACGACAAAAAAGCGAGGCAAAAAAGAGCAAAGGCTCAGAGAAAAAACAGGGGGATACAGCTCTGTCTGCGACATCCTGTCCGAAGAAAGACGTTTCCGAGAGAGGAAGGGGGGAACGGAAAGTAAAGGTCTTGACCAAACGTTAGCCTTCTGAAGGTCAAAAACAAGCGCTTAAACCAGAGGGACAAACCTGTTTAGAAAAAGAAAGCGAGGAGGGAAGAGATACCACAAGAACACCGTCAAAAAGGGGGGTGATATCGTCTGTGCAGGATCAGCATCACTACGAAAGAAGGGACGTAAGGGGATGAAGCCCTAACGGCCATCCTATGCTTCCGGAGAAAAAAAACTCGGGAGAAGAATCTAACGGTACAGGAAAGGCCTTTTACAACATCGGAGGGAGAAAAAAGGAGGGAAAGGAAAAAAGAAGAAAAAGAAGACTTAACTTCCCTCCGTGATCTGGATGTGGGGCTGCTGGAAGAAGGAGCGATCGAAAGGTCAAAAAAGCAGGTGGTTGGGGGATGGGCAAAACAAATGATCCCGGCTACTCTAACTTAACACAAGACGTCCTAAGAAGTCGGGAAAGAAAGCGACCAAATCGCCGGCAAGACCCTCGCACGAATAAACAGTTACTTCATTGGAGGTATTCCGTGAGGACAGGGGGGAAGTCGAGTGGGAAACCGATCACCTCAATAGAAAGCACTCAATCGAAAATTGAGAAAACGGCAGGGGGTAAGACGTCAAACAACAGTCACACTTCCAAAATTGCCTAGACGGGGAAAAGCCAAGGAAAAGAAGGAAAATGAAAAACTGTTTTGCGCGTGTCCGCGCTGGCCAGGGTTCGGACACGGACGTAAGGACCTGGTATAAAAAAGTACAGTTCCCGACATCGCTGGGAAAAGGACACCTGGGGGGGGGGAAGACAGACAGAAGACAGATCTCTTTTCTCACCGAGCCTGGCTGCTCGGGGGGGGGGAAAAGACAAAGGGATCCCAACGAAGGAAAATGGGCTTACAACCCCATAAAAAACAAAGCATTGAAGGGGAAGGTTGCCGGCATAAAAAGGGGGAGACATGATTTCAACTCAAATGACAAGCTGGGCCATGTTAGGGGTAAAAAAAAAAACTTGATCCTCTAGGCATTGAAAGGAATAACCAAAGAATTGTCAGGCGGCGGCAGTCTTCGAACGGAGCGCGGGCAATTAAAACAGGGAAAGGGAAAAGAGTCGGAAGAGACTACCTCAATGATAGGGGCCCGAAGCGTCCCACCTTAATTTTATCGATGGAACAACGCTTACATTATTGAAGGAAAGGATCGATCAATGGATCAGAAAGAAGAAGGGGGAGGAGACGTTGTCCGGAGAAAGATCGAAGGGCCGCCACGCGCTACGGTGGTTAGGGGGTAGCACATTAAATGAAAATACGGGAGGAACGGGGAGCTACTGTTCTTCGCACTCTAAGTTCTTCGACGAACCATCCATAAGGCAAAAAGACCGACTGATCCAAAACCGGAGGGAAAAGAAAAAGAAATGGGGTTGAACACTAAGTGAACAATACAAGAGTCATGCCCGATGTCGGGATCTGCAGGTCTTGACAATCCAGGAGAAAGGAAAAATGAAGGGGCCCTCATCTCTCTCAACACACCAACTTATTATGAGAAAGTCTGAAAACACAGGCGAGAGGAACAGAAAGGTGAACGGGAAGGTGAAAGAATGATATCGGCGGCCACTCAGGATCATTTCCCCTAAAAGGATCGGGTTCAAGAAAGTACCAAAGGTCGTGCACGTAGGAACTACTCTCTGCACGGCCTATTGATGGTTCGTCTAGAACAGAGGAGGGAAAAAACAAACGAAATAAAAGGAGAAAAGGAAGTCGCGGGGAAGAACCAAAGGATGGGGTGCGGCACAACGAGCTTCAAAGGGTGAGGAAAGTAACGGGCAAGAAAACTTCAGGTCCTCGCCGCGAATCTGATCTAGGTAGTGAAAAATAGCGTGTTCAAAAAGAAGGGGGGGAGGAAGAAAACTGAAAAGGGAAAACGCATTGAAAGTCTCGCAATATTCTTGGAAAGGAGTTTAATGGAAAAATGCGAAAAAACTTCTCAGAACGAATCCGAGGAAGAGGAAAGAAAACAGCAACCAGAGAGAGAGAAGGAAAAAGAACAAGGACATGAACTTGCTGTCCAAATGGCGAAAAGAACGGTATGACCGAAACAAGGAAAGACAGAAATAAAGGAGGGGGTGTAAGTCAGTTAAGACAGGGAACTTCCGGGGGGGGGGGAAAAGGGTGGTTGGACAATCTCCTCACTCTGTGGGGGCAGAAAGCGGGAGATTCTCCATTAAAAAAGGAACCTTGGAAAGAATGGGGAGGGTGAAAAAGTTATTACAGGGTTCGGTAAATTACACATGTGTGGGCCGGAAAGGGACAAGAAACGAAAAGAAGGGGGAAAAGAAGAGAATGGCGCATGTGTCCTATGAGGCAAAGGGGGAGGGGCAACATGCGAAGGGGGGTGGAGACTGCGCCTTTGCTTGAACTTCAGTTGCGCTTTCGTCCTCAGGGTGTATGGGGAAAAGCGCAAGGGGGGTGAAAAAGACGCAATAAATGGAAATACAGAAAAGGGAATACACATGAGTGAGACGGAGGTCAAGGAAAAGACGGCATGCGTAGAAGAGAAGGGAGGAAGAGGGGGTTGGGGAGGAGGGAAAAAAGGAGTTTTTACTAAGCAACTCTTCCTTGTCCGGAGAAGGAAAGGGAGGACGCAGATAAAAAAAAAACTCAAGATTGAAAGTCCTTCGGAAAGGAGAATTTGCCTCGTGGTCAAGGGGGGAAAGACGAGTACACACATTCACTTAGATTCAGAAAGGGGGAAAAGATGCGTCTGCCATTGTCTGGCGCATCTTCTTGAAGAGTGGAGGACCTAAAATTAGCAAGTGGCCAATAGGAAAGGTATATTTACTGCGATACTCTAGAAACCCCCAGGAAGCGCGAAAAGAGGAGAATAAGCGCATCCAACTCGGATGTCGGGCCATGTTTGTCCGCGTTAAGCTACCGGGAAATAAGAAGCAGGTAGAACGTTTGGAGAATGCAGCTTCGCGGTCACCGGTGAGAAGGAGGGGGAAAGTCGAGCGAGGAGATGCGTCGCAAGCGACTGGCGGCACTCAAAGTTAGAAATCGATGCGATGCAGCCATTTACGGGGAGAAGGAGGGGAAGAAAGAGGAAGTAGAAGTTTTTCTAACACACGGTGCCGCCACTGGGGGAGTAGCGTATCAAATGGGCGAGAACTTCACGGCGGTGTACAACTAAAACCAAAAAAAATCGCCCAGGGAATCATAGGGAAGAAAAGTTATCATGCGAGTATCGACCCATTTGTGGTCGCCTGCTTCCAGCGGGGGAAGGGAAAAAAGTCACCAGAAAATTCCGACTTGAAAGAAGGTACACGTCGTCAAGTCAAGGGGGGGGGGAGAAGAGAAAGAAGGGTGGGAAACATAACAGCCTCAGGCAATTAGTCAGGTCTTTAAAAAAAAAGTAGGGAAGGTCACATAAATAGTAGGGGGAGTGGGAAAGAAGAGGGAGAACGCACGCCTCTGCGCCTTCTCCCTAAAAGGGCGGAAACAACCGAAAAAAACAGCGAAATAGACCCGATCAGAACAAAGCAGACGGCCTCAATCCCGGGATCCCTATATCATGAGGAGAATCGGCAGGTATAAGCAATGAAAGCCGCTCTTTGGAACGAATCATAGAGTCTGAGGATAGGAAAGAAAGGGTGCCCTCAACTTCATCACGAAAGAGGACGTCCTCCGGGAAGGGGAAATAAAAATCCAGGATGTAACCGAGCAGTTGAGGGACGTTCAGCAAAATAACCGGAACATGCTAGCGCAGGCTTCTTTCCTAAAACAAAACCGGAGCGGATTTTCAGAGGTGAGAAGTCTGTACACGCATGCGCACAAAATTCTCGACGTAGGGAAAGGATGCAGTATATCCAGCCTGCCCTATCCGAAAAAAAACCGCCTCATCTCGTACTAGGTGGAAACATCGGCAATAAAGGACAAAGATATCACGCTTGACAGGGAAAAAAGAAGGCACTTAAAGTTCACCCTTTCCGTCTAGGAGCGCCAGGAAAAAGCGAGAAGGCTTCAACCTAGGCCATCTTCTGTTGATAGGAGGGCAACGGAAAAGCGGCTACTCACTGGGCGTTTTACGGTTGACGTGCATGGGGGGGAAACGCAGAGAAAAAGAGCAGCCGCTACAAATGGCCAGATTCTGCAGGGGGACCAGGTCGGCTAAAAAAAAAAAAACGTAGAGGAGGAAGGATAGATCAGAAAGGGAAAAACGCAGAAATCGGTCAAGGGTAAAAACCGGGAGGAAGAAAAAGCTCTTTTCCCAATTACGTCAACGTTCACCGTCAGGATCGAAAAAGGGACCGTGCAGAGAGAACAAGCGCTGGGAAAGCTTGAAGAGTGTAACGCCGTGGTTAAACGGCGAGCACGCGGAAGGGGGCCAGGGGGGACAGGTCATCTCCTATCGAAGGGTCTGCCTGAAGATGGTAGGGCAAAAGGGCTTCGCAGGCTGCACGCGGAAGTAGGGGGTAAAATATAAAGCTCAATCCAGGTGCGGCGCGTCAGGGGGCTAAAAGAGGAAGAAGCCGTGGCACCGCGGCACATAAGACGACTTTTTGGTGAAGGGAGTAAAAACCTGCGCCCGAAAGGGGGGACAAGAGATGTCCATGGATCCCGCTCAACGCCTGAACCGAAGAAGGGGTACGAACGCGGAATTGACCGGGGGCCTTTCAGTGCAGGAGTCAGCCGATGAGGCATCGCAGCCAGAGGGATCTCGCCAAAAGAAAGCGTCTATCTCAAAGACTATACCAATGCCGGGACAGAGCTGATATCAGGGGCATCTTGAAAGCGAGACTCGAGCGCTTTGGCTTATCGAGGGGGATCATAGACGAGAAGGCTTTTTTCGCGCCACTTGCAAAAGAGCAACACCGCACAGGAGCCAGGGCACTGAAAACTCTCTCGAACCGCGACCTATGGCTGTGCCAGAGAAGCTCCGCGAAGAAAGCAATACGAAAATTTTCAAGGGGTAAAGGCGGTGGAAAACGCGCGCTTCAGTCGTCACAAGGGAATGGACCCGGGGATACATAAAGAATGACTGCATTTCCGGGTATTAAGCTGTTGACAAGAAAAAACGCACCGACTGAATACGGAGACCAAAGGGTCGATCCCCGCATTAAAAGAGGGTCTTCCAAGAGTAGTACTAACACGGTGGGCCTTCCTGCGAACCTCCGTCGGAACAAGACCGAATCGACGATGAAATGAACAGGGGCGAACGTGATGGGAACACCCTATACAGGCAAAAAAGGAGGAAGAAAAACCGCGCATACAACAATTGAGCATCGCAGGAAAGGGGAACGCAGTCGCGGCGAAGAAGACAGGACAGCTAGACTTCACACTCTAGCCTTGGACGGGGGGAAGAGAGGGTCTGTAAACTTTCTTAATGGGGAAAAGAAAAGGGCGGCAAAAACATTTTTCGAAAAAACTGCCGGGGCAGTGAGATGACTGAGGATTACAAGCAAAACGACCGGAAGGTGATATCTTCTCGCCTAGAATAATCACTACTGAAAAGGAGGACGGAAACAAAAGGGGCGGGCAAACCAAAAAGTTAATGCCAGGAGAAACCAAGGCGAGCCGAATAAGGCAATGAGAAGGAAGTGGAGGTAGTCAACATCGTGGTACACTCTTACACTAGGAAAAAAGCAACGGGAAAGCAACGGAGCCCAATCCGGGAAGAGGTTTAGAGCTTAGAAGTATACGCCGGAGTTTAAAAAGGAGGGGGGGTAGGTAAACGAAACAGGACTCAGTCCAAAAAGAAAACGAATTAAAAACATTAGTCCGTCCGAAAGGGCGGACGTGGGAAAGAACGAGGAGCTCACCATCGGGAACGATTGAGCAAAAGTTGACTGATCGCTCTTTCAAATCCCCCGCATAAGGAGAAAAAGCTGAAGAAAAAAACACAGAGGGGAAAAAGTCACAAAATGTTCGAATGTCAAATAACTGCCACTGGGAACGAGGGAAGAATCCAGCGGCGCTGTCTCATTAAAAATCCTTTTGTGCGCTTTGACAGCGCTGTCCAGTGGGAGGGAACAATTGAAATGAAAATGGGTCCTCCCTGACTTGACCCAACCATCGCGGAAGGTCAACGGAAAACTGAGAAACGAACTATAGCGGGACATGCAAACCGGACTGCGGCCTTTTCCACAAATGACATCCCCACCGGAACGGAAAAGGGCTGACCTGAAAAAAGAACAAAGTCTGAATTTTATTTAGTGTAACGGCATACAAGGGAGTTTGCAAAAAGAAAAGAAGAACAAAAAAAAGTACAAGCTCATGGCATTTTAGGGAGGCCCCTATCTCTATTGCGAAAAGGCCCAGATTAAGGGTCGGAAAGGGAGGCAGAGAGAAGTTCAAGTAAACTTTAAGCAACTCATGCGCTAGAAGACTCCATGACTGGTGGGGAAAGGAAAGCTATTAGCAAATTATAGAAGGGAAAAACGCTGATTTGCAGGTAATCGATCATAAGCTATCGGGCCTGAAGGTGAGGATGACGTGGGACGGAAAGACCTCGCAGACGACCGTCTTGTCCGCCCTTCTATCCTGTTGTGAGGCAACCGCATTCAAAGGGGCTAGAACGGTTCGAGACTGGAATGCACTAAGGGGAAGTCACGACCATAAATAAAGGCAGAGCCGTTATCCGGAACAGGCTGAGACAAAGAAAAGGAAAGTCCCGTCCTCTGGGGAACACGGTCCTGGTAGTGGAACCTTATCGGAAGGATGCCAGAAACGGAAGGGAAAAACCTCGGGCCCGGAGCAGGTCAAAGGCACGAAAATT
>Ga0179591_1262290_pt1 | contig 10538 bp, 5 predicted proteins | sample CZOMad2_1_08_16f_FD_182891 | JGI IMG/M metagenome (GOLD analysis project Ga0179591, IMG submission 182891) | Vadose zone soil fungal communities from Angelo Coast Range Reserve, California, USA - CZOMad2_1_08_16fungal (PacBio error correction) | ecosystem: Environmental > Terrestrial > Soil >...
CAGCAAGAACAGGTTTCGACTGGAAAATACGCGCGCAAAACTCTTTGAGGGGGAAAAAATTCATTTCGCACTCTGACCCACGGTAATCCTTAGACTTCAAAAATCAAGGATCGTAAGTTTGCGAACCGAAATAAAAAGTACATCCCAATGGATCGAGAAGGACTGTGAAAGACCAATAAGAAAAATAAGCTGAAGAGGGGGGGGAAAGGCTTGGGATTAACTTTTAGACTCACGCAGACAGAGCTCGGTCTGTAGATCCCGAATCGTCGAGCGCTTCATCCAACACTGGTGAAGAAACAGCTTGCTTCTGGTCTGGGGGAAGGTTGCGGTTCAAGAGGTAAAACTACATAATCGGGATCGTGGCAGATCGGGCGGGAAACTCGGGGTAGAAAGGCGGTAGCGTTAAAAATTACAGTCCTGGCCTTGAAGGAACCTGATCGAAAGTGCGCCCCAGAAAAAACGAAACATGCTTTGGGGACAAGCGAAAGCAATTGGTTAGGGGGAAGTACGCGGGATCCTAAAAGTCCGGGCCTTGGGGAAAACAAGAAGACGTTGTTGGCTTGGAAAGGAGCTGGGGGGGGGAATCCGGAGTGTTCGGGGGAGAAGCATCTGAAAGACCCTGCCTTCTGCCTTACAATCGGTATCGCGGAAGCCACACTTACGAGAAAAGCAATGAAGGGGATCCGGCTCTACAAAATCTGATATTCTTTATAGGCAGGCTAAAAAGAGGGGGGGCGACTGTAATTCTTTTGGAGGGTCGCGTTAAAATATCCCTGGATAGTTCTGAATTGGAAGAGATCGGAGATGTTGAGACTGTATACCCCGCTGGGGTCATGCAGGTTAACGGGCTTGATCGGGATGGGGGGGGGGGGGGGGTGACTGAGACACCCGTCTGGAGGGCAAGGAACCAAATACCGGACCTGGCGGACAGGTGAATAGAATCAACGTCAGGAGACTTCATAAACCCTGGCAACTGAAGAGGCCTCCTGGGGGGTTGGACTTAACAGGAGAAGAGGGCTGCTACGCCAGCCAGAATAAAAAGACCGAATGGAGCGCCATACTATCATCAAAAAAATTTAAAAGGAAGAGGAGAAGGGCTGGGGCTTAAAGAGCTGCAACGTGACCAGCGGCTGAGCCGCCGTCTGGGTGCAGCCCGAGCGTGGACTTTCTAAAATACAATGAGAGCAGTACACTGGAAGATAAAAAAGATCCAGGGAACCCTCCTTCGTGCAAAGGGGGAAGAGTTTGAAAAACACTTAAAGCAATCGGGAAGAACCCCGCCAAGTCCCCGAGGATTGAAGGATCGTATAAAGAGAAATTCCACGGGAGTTGGTCAGGGTAGAGGATGTCAAATGGAACGGAGACCCAAGAAATCAAAGCAAGAAAGTCAAAATAAACGGTGGGGATCATCAAGAAAAGGTTTTTCTAATGCAGAAAAACTTCCGCCGTGAGAGGGGGGGGGGGCGAAGTGGGAAGAAAAACACATTTCGCATCTCCTGGGCAGCCTCGAAAGGTTTTTGGGACACAGAAATTGGGAAAAAAAAGAAGGGAATCAAAAATCATCCGGCAAGAAAAGTAAACGGTAATCTCCAATCCCACGATTCCCGGCGGGGCAGGGGTTAGGGAAAATCGGTCGGACCTCCAGGAGCGCCTGATCTTTCGGTAAAAGGGGGACCATTTGTCACTGATTGTTATACAGAAAAGCCACAAGGCCGTCGTTCAAACGAGAGAAGGGACTCATGCCTCTTCTGAAAAAGGATTACAAGAGGGGGTGACGGAGAAGGAGGGGGAGAAAAGGTTGACCGTCGATGTCGGTGCCATTACCACGATCACAAAGAAATGAGGGGAAAAACGGAAACCGTCGGATGGGTGTCAAAGAACGGAAGAAAAACAAATGCGTAGGGGGGTCGAAATAGATATTTTGAAACCAAATACAACTTCCCCGGACGACTCAGACAAAGTAAGAGGGGAGATCGGGAGGAAGAGGTGGGGGGGCACCCGGCCTTCACTTAGAAGACTTCGCAGTCACCTAAGGAAAAAAGAACAGGTTTTTCCAACATAAGAGAAGGTAGGACCCGACTATCTGATGAACGACGGCAAAATGGGGTGGAATCGCGCAAATAACAATTTTCGATGGGAAACTCAATCACGATTTACCAAGCGGGAAGAGAGAAAGGCGGGGCCGCTGGCAGGAAAGGTGGTGGCCAGTTGGAAAGGAGGGGGGGGTCTGGGCTTTATCTTAGTGAGGCCGGATGATGTGTGGGGAAATCAAATCCTTTTTCATATTATCTGGCAAATCTGTTGGGGAGAAACCAGACTCTTGTCCATTCTCCGAAATGTTGAGGAAAAAGGATCGATGCCCCGGGTACGTGTAATATACCCGTCTACAACGCGGACGGAGGTATAACCACCGGGTGTGAGTTGTCAGGGGGCACATGGACTCAAGGCAGAGAAATACACACACTCCACAACACTGCAAAAAAGAGAAAAAAATACGACAAAAAAAAAAAGACGTGCCATCTCTGAAGAAAGGGAGAGCGGTCCTGAGGGATGGTAAAAATCGAGGGTGTGTATCGCAGGGGGACTGGAGGGAAAAATGAGGCCCCATAGTACGCTCTCGACTATCAGTACCCGTGGTCAAGGTCTTAATTTGACGTAGAATTGAAAGCTAAAAGAAAAAGAATTATAGAAGCGGGGGGGGAAAAGTCGCGTAGAACCCTCACTGCTGAAAGGAAACTAACGGAACGTGAATAAGGGGCCCCGTCTTTCTTGGGCTGTTATCTGGGGAAGCGGCCGGGCGCAGTTGACCAGAAAATGATCTGGTAAGCAATCCAGTTCTGTCCCTTCCAGGTTTGGCTACATGCCCTGGAGGTTAAGGAGAAGTGCTTAAACCCCAGGTCCAGGTCCACCGGGATGGCCGGTGTGGGTTCAAGGTAAAAAGAGATAAGACTGGAGTCTCACTTCATAAATCAGGGCGTACACCTTGTACAGGAAAGCCTGCGGAAAATACCATAGGACGATATCAAATTCATTGGTAAAGAGTAAACCGGAGGGGAGGGCTGGGAGGGAAAAAGGACATTCGAACTAGAAGCAGTCTCTGATCGACTATACACGATAGAAGAGGAGGGTAGGAGACTAGGTCGGGGAAAGGGTTGTACAGGGGGGAGTACCTATGAAAGATGGGAAGTAAGCCTGAAATGAGCAGCTAGGCCAGCCACCCCAAAAGCTGGACCCTCTAAGGAAAACAAAGAGGCTTGTGTGAACTAGAGTTTTACCTAACCACCAATCTGTTCGAGCTTGAAACCGGGAAAAAAGCCACGCTTGTCTGCTGTTGTGACTTTCTGTTCCATGGATGAAGAAGGAAAACAGATCACGGAGAAAGTTCAGGGGGTATTCGACGAGCGGAGGGAAAGGGTGACCACGTCACGGCACGTGGACTCTTAAGCAGATTACATGGGGGTCTACTCGAAAAATGGTCGGGGCACATAGCAGGAGATGCGGGTCAGGGGTGAACTCAGATCTAAAATGCCTAGTATCTACGCGCTAGGGGAAGAGTCCAGGGGAGCGTTAGTAAACGGGTAATCCCACAAAGCCAGATCTTGGAAAGGGAGTGGGTAAGGATGGGATAACAAGAGAAGAAACTGGGATTCAGGGGCAAAGTAGGTGAAGTATCGGGGAAAAGAACGCGAAATAGGACTAGACTAAAGGAAATACGGAGTAACGTAAGGCCTGCCGCCAAGAGGAGTCATCTGGAATCTGTGCGAAAATAAGGTTAGAGTCAGATCTCAACAACGTATTGGGGATAAAGTATATATCCTACCTTTGGAGACCTTCGATCACTGCAAAAAAAGCCCGCCTTTCCGGGAAAGGGGAGGTCTCACGCTTACCAGGTCGCGCTGAATACGGTAGAAAAATCAAGCTATAGCAGCTAGGCGCCCAACGAAGGGACTTCACAAGAAAAATGCAACTACATCCCCATGAGGAGAGCTTCGGCTATTTTCACCAATACGGCAACGAAAGGAAAATTAATTGGGTGATTACGGGGTCGCTAAAGAAAAACATGAGTCTGGGAAGAGGGATCGCCTCGGTAGATAAAACCCCCACAACCCCAACCAAAAACCCCCACCCCCACGAACCAACCAGAGAGGTCTTCTATAAGGAATACACCGAGCAAATCCCTTTTCTTCTCGAGAGAAGGTGCGGAAGGCGTTAACAAAAACTCATAGGACAGAAAGGAGAAAAAATCGGGACAAGGCTCGAACTCATTAATAAGATCTTCGAAAAAATTACTTCTCGTCATTTATTTTTCAGGGAGAACCGGGTGCACAAAGGGAAAGCTGGCTCATTCAAAGAGGAAATCGAGTTTAGTGGGGGGAAAGACTAAAAGAAGACGTGCCGCCTTACCAACCTGTTGGGCCTTTTTGTTTGTTTCGTGAAAGGGAAGTAAGGTTCAGGACTGAGGGGACGGTGAAAGAAGAAAGAATCCGCGCAGGGCGTCTGAGCTCCTCCATCAATCAGGAAAAAAAAATATATTCGGTCCGGCGCAGAAGCTGGAGCGTAAGAGCCGAGAGGAAAAGAGCGACTATTGGAGGGGGGACATGCGAAGGGGGCGAAGAAGAAAAAGAGACCCGATAGGTTAAAATTGTAACAGGAAAGGGTGCAAAATCGATTGGAGAAAGCGGTAGGCATGCTGTTTAGAATTGGCCGAGGAATTTATGACTACTCATCAAAGGAAACGGAAGGGACCACCATATGGACAAGCGGTGGGACCTGGCAAAAAAAAGAGATCCTCTGGTGACGATGCCTGACTCCCTTAGAGGTAAAAAACCCGGCATCTAATACTGCCGCAAAAATTGAAGGGTTCTTCCATCAGAAGGGCATGGGGTCCTTGGGTCAATTTGAAAGGGGGGATTCCTCCACCAGTTTGGATCAGTATTCTAGAGCCCAAGAATCCAATGCAGGGCAGGGAAGTGTCTGGATGATCAGTTTTTTTTGCGAACGTTTGTTTGTGAGCTCTGGAGAAAGGTGTCCTCAAAAATAAGGAGGGGTCTCTATAAATGGAAAAAGAGCGCGGGAAAAAATAAGGCTAGCCCTGAAAGCCGGCCTGCGACAGATTTAAGGGGTTGTCGGTCACGGAGGCGAGACACCGACACCCAGCGAACGATACTTAGGAGACAGTAGAAAAAAAAGTCTTTTCATCACTAAAAAGGTAAAAAACCGAGGCCTTTTCGACCAAAAGACCTCGAAGGGAAATGATCTCTCAGTGAGGGGGGGGGGCGAGGTTGCAACATGCAAGCAGGGCAGCGATCTGAGGTTGTATAAACCGAATAAGGGGGCATGGCAAATCCTAGGGGGTGTCGTTGAAAACAATAGGGAAAAGAGAGTCCCATAATCAAAAACTGGAAGAACCCAAGTAATAGACCGCACCGACCCTCTTCCCTTAAATGGGAGTCGGACTGGCTGAGGCGAAGGGGCTCTCGGCTTCTTAATCGTGAGTTAAAAAGGGGGACATCGTTACCTGTTAAAAGGGCCAGCCAAACCAAGGAAGGGAGTGCGCGCTATTGACGAAAAACCCGTAGACTGAGTGATGAAGTAAAGAAAAGTTGGTAACGGTCGATTCCAATAAGCCTAAAGAGAATCAACATTCTTCAAGGGGGAAGGGACCGCCGTCGGATTGGTCAAGAGAGAGCAAAACACAACTGAGGATGAGGAAAAGGCCATCCGACGTATTCAAACCCGCCCCGGAGAGGTTGAGAGAGGAGAAAAATAGTTGCATCACCAAAATCGACTCAGAACACTGTTGGGTCGCGAACTAGCCTTCACCACAGGAAACGTAACGAAGAGGGGGGGGGGGTCCGCCAGTCCAGGAAGAGGTCATACAGAAAGGATTGAAGGGTAAAATTAAAAAATCCAGATTTAACCAAAAAACAAAAAAACAGGCAAGGAGGAGCTCGTGGTCGAAGAAGGGAAGGCAGATAATTTTGGCGGGGGGGGCTTTAGATGTTGTCCTGATTAGTGTGGTGTACTCGTCTTGAAAGAAGAGGAATCGACGTGCAAATCTTACAAAAAAGAGGTCAGTTCCCAGGAAGGAAAACTGACAGGTTGATGAAAAGAAAACTCGATGAACGGCGGAGGGGGATTTCAAACCCGGAACGTCTGATGGAACGAGGCTCTTTTTACGTTTGCAGATTTGGGAGAACGTATTCCAGGTGGAGCTAGGAGGAAGAAAAGACGTGTGAGAAAGAAAACGTCTAACGATCCCCAAGAGGCGCGGTCAAGGGGGGATGGGTAACTTTTACCGAGTAGGGGCTGTATCAAGTTAAGTAGTCCAACTCGGCCTCAAGAACTACGATAGTAAGGGACAACGGCTGTAAAAGTGGGGATCAGACGGCACGAAACGGGGGGAGGAACACGACGTGAGTGCATCAGCCTAAATGGAACTTCAAAATACAACCAGACACAGTGTAAAAAAAATTAAAAAAAAGAACACGACAAAGAAAACTGCCCGGGACGAGAAAGGGTCCGGAGGATGAATAGTCGAGGAATAATGCAACTGGCGCAAAAAATAAAGGGAAAACAGCCTTTGTAATCCAAGTGCGGGGAAAGACGGGATGGGTTCGGCATACTCGGTCATTCGTTCACCCAAGGTCTATAAGCCAGGGGTGAGCCTGTCCAAAGCGCTGGGTGGGGGGGTTCGAATTTCAGGGAAGGCGTCCTCCGGATGGCAACCAAAAAAAAGGCCCTAACAGCCTGCGCAGAAGGGGGAGAGCATCGGCAAATCATAGCCTAAAACCAAATCGCAAAAATAAGTTTTAAAAAGAGAGTCAAGCTGCTTCGAACCTGCCCTGCAAAGCGACTCAAAGGGGGGAGAGACTATACAATCGGGCGATTCAATTGCCGGAGTGAAGGGATGGCTCGGACCTTGTTACTTACTGCACCTGCAAGGGAGTAGGCTTTGGAGGAATATACCGATAGGCAGCAAAAACGCTTAAGGGCCAGCAAAAAAAAGAGGTGGGAAAAGGGCAGGAGGATCTCTGAGGGTTTTCCGAAAGATACTACCAAGAAACCAATCTGGGGAGTCGGGAAATTCAGAAAAAGTCAAGGTCTTTTGATGCAAGGCTTGCGCCGGAACATACAAACTAGATGCACTGAACAATTGAAGGTAGTCGCTACACAGGGGGGCTCCTCGGGTGCCCGCGAGCGGACTATACTCTGGATGCAAAGAGCTGACGGGGCCTGAAAATGCGTTGGCAACAAAGGCAACAAAAAAGGAAGCCATCGGGACTGAGGGGGAAACGATCATGTCCAGTTGATGGAACGATAGCGACTAGAAAAAATTTCTATCAAGGCCAGACGAATGGTCGCTAACAAGGGTAGAAATGGAATGAGACCTAAGAATGAACTTTATAGGAGGGGGCCGTTGAAGTGGTCTTTCAAAAACTCAGCAAGACGCCAAGTGTTATTGCGTCGATTGGCGGGGGGGACTAGATGGGGCTCGCTAAAAGCTAAAATCAGATTAATGACCGGATGGAGGGGAAGCGTTCACAAGGGATCCGAAACAACGTAGCTGTCTCTGAGAATATAATCCGGTACTTAAAAAGGAATCCTCTCACACACAAGGGGGAAAAAGAGATAGGAGGACACATACGTTGCTAAACAGACGTCCTAGAGGAAAACTGCGTGCTGCACGGGGGGAAAGGGCGCACGCTTTAAAAGTTTTTTTCCATCGAGTCGATGCGAGGGTGGTCGCGCCGCAGAGCTTTAGAAAACCTACGGTAAAAGAAAAAAACAATGGGAGATCTCGGCTTTTGGAGCCAAGACTGGCATAAATAGAGCCAGGTCAAATTGGTGAGTATGAGCAAAGAAAATACCCTTGGAATGAAAAGGAAGAAAGATGACTAAGCCCTCCGTACTTCGAGAGCGTCATACACAAAGTAGCGCATATCAATGCGGCGCGTGAAAAACAGTAGCAGCAACTGGGAATGAAACAGCAGCGCTTTAACGAGGGGTCGTCAAAAGGGCCCGCTCGTCAGGACTCTCAAACTGTAAAGAACTGGCGCTCAGGAAAATCGGTTCATGAAAAAAGGGCAAGCCGAGCAACGCCATAAAGAGTTGGGCATTCCAGGAGAGTCAGGAAGTGGATTAGTAAAAAGTGGCGGGAAGGGGAAGTGATCGGGGTAAGGGGAGCAGTGTGAGGAGGACGGGGATAGAAAGTGGTAATGGGCGAAAAAGAGGGGGGTCTGGTGACCGAACAGGAAAAATCCAAAGATGACTCAAGGGGAAGGTGTGACCAAAACACTCGGGGTGGGAGGGGGGACATGACGAGAAGCTTATTGCTCTTAGGAACGCCTTAAAGCTCATTGCAGGCTGCCTTCAAAAAGAGGGTATCGCTTCCCGGAAAGAGCAGGACGCTAAAAGAAAAAGGAGTAAGAGCGACAAAAAAGCTTATTAGGGTTAAGATACGACGAGAGGGAAGGAGAAGGTGAGAACGTCCAGCCTAGATTTCTGCGCAATAATTTGCTTCAGGGAGAAAGTATTTGCTCGAGGGGAAGAACCAGTCTGTTAAAGGGGGGGGGGAAAGAGTAGGATTACGGGACGCGGGGATTATACCACGTTGTACAGCGAAAACGGGCTATAGACGGATGGCGGGAAGAATGTATCAGTGACTCCTTAAATTAGACTTGTCAAAAAGGTGGCCCCGGATAGGAGCACTTGAAGGGGGGAACCATCTATCTTAAAGGGCCTTTGCGACGGAAAGGCAAGATCAGCCAGAAGTTTCTTGAGGGGGATTCTAGAATCAAACATTGGGAAGGGACGCCATTTCAAAGGGGGGATGCTGCGCAGTTTGGGCTACAAGGTGACACCTTAGGAGCCCCCGTCGGTTTCAGAAACAGTGAAAAGAAGATCCAAATGAAGAAAACGGGTGTAGGGTACTAAGCATGCCCGTCTCAGAAGTGGCGAGTGTCCGAGGAATCTTAAAAGGACTAAGCCCTCGGAGAAAAAGCAAAAACGAGCTGCACAGGAGGGAAAGAAAGTAAAAACTCTTGGGGTGTCTACGGAGGTCCCCAGGAACCAGGGCGAAAAAAATCTAAGCAATAAAGACCCTCTATCAGATAAAACCGGCGTGACGAGTGGGAGAGAACAATGGCCTCCGGGGAAAATCTATCGAGGGAATAAACTTTCATCCTGGGAAGGGCATCCAGATTTTTGTTGTTGCAACGAATCGAGTCCACCACAGCACAGAAATCAAAAGGCCTTATTCTCAAAAAAAAAAGCCAACAATATGAACCAGGGGGCCAGTCATGGCCACCGGGAAAGAGAAACTGCAGCGCTTCGGAGGGCAGGTTAAAATCGGAATTTGAGTGTCGTTCAAAGAAAAAACCGTGCCGTCCAAAAAAAAGTCGTGCCGCCGCAGAAGGTCATCCTCGTCGGAAAACCCTTCAAGGAGGGGAAAAAAAGGGTGGACGGGACGAATTGAAAAAAAAGGTTTGAGGGCCCGTCTATTTGAGAGTACGCCAAATATTAAAAGCACTCAAGGGGGAAAGTCCCTGACTCGATGGTCAAACGCTAGAACACAACAACAAAATTGAAGGATTTTTTACACCTCTCGTAAAAATCCAACCAAGTGAGAAGGATCGGGAAGTGAAGAGGGGGGGGGATCTACAGAGGAACATGGCCTCGCAAACTTCTCCGTCACGACACGTTCATTCAATCAGGGGGGGGACAAACCGAGTAATTTAGGGACTGCGTGCGGGGGGGAACTAAGGGCATTGTGGGGTAGTAGGAAAATAAATCAGTTCCCGAAGGAAGAAAAAAAAAAAGAAAATCGATAGCCAGGGGGGGGGGGGGCCTCGACAAGGAATGGTATGGGGGGCGTTGGAGGGGGGGAAGGAAAGTCAAGGGATTGATTAATATTGGGAAAACAGCTTTTCAAGATGAGCAGAGCAAAGATGGTCAAAACCAAGTGGGCGAAAAGGAACAATCTCCAGTCAAAAGGTGTGTATGCGATGCATCATTTAGACCATTACCCATCGGACAACTCCGGGCAAGAGGGGAGGCATTGAAGGAATTTTCAGGGGATGAAGATTGAGTGTGGAAACCGTATAATGAAAAGGGACGCAAGACGTGAGTAGGCCAGCTTCTAAAACTGTGCATCAGAGTTGGGGGTCTGGATTTGGGAGGAGAATGCTTGGCTTATCGAATTTTAAGGACGGAAACTGAGGGCCACTTGGGCGTGGCGCAGGGGGAAAACGGTCTTCAATGTGGGACTAAACGGCACGCAAAAAGGAAAATTGCCCGGAACTACCTAAAAGTCATGCCAGACTTGGGGGGAAAAAGGTCGCGGGGAGTCCACCAGCTTGCGGCAATGAAACGGTTCATTTATAGAGGAAGACTACAGCCATCTCCCGCTGTAATTTCAGTAACCGGTCCGCAAATTGGGAAAGAATATGGGGATCCAGTTTCCGAAAAAGAGTGTCATATAAAATCCCTTCAAAGGACGAGGAACAGGAAAGCCAGGTCTTCACAAGCTTATGCGG